>Ga0136617_10001944_pt1 | contig 18428 bp, 17 predicted proteins | sample AntDrymUQ3222106_2_FD_129672 | JGI IMG/M metagenome (GOLD analysis project Ga0136617, IMG submission 129672) | Polar desert sand microbial communities from Dry Valleys, Antarctica - metaG UQ322 (21.06) | ecosystem: Environmental > Terrestrial > Soil > Desert | place: Antarctica: Dry Valley... | reverse complement strand
CTTCATGGCGTTCTGGAATTCGCCGGAGAGAGCCTGGATGCGGGAGCGGAGGATGTCGGAAAAGCGCAGCAGTAGCGGCAACCCCACGCCCTGGGCGTGCAGGTCCATCGCCAGGTTGTAGAGGTCGAGCCCTCGCTTGCGGTTGGCTTCAGGATGTACGGTGACGTGGCCGTCGGGGTTGATCCGGAAGTAGCCGAGACCCCAACCGGACATGTTGTAGAGCTTTTCCGCGTCCTTCGTGGTCCAGGCGGGCGGGGCGATGGTAGTGGCGATCGGTGGCTCCTGCTGAGGCGAAGGGGAATTTTAATCAGTGGCGTCCCCACCACAACCATCGCGCCGCCGCACCGCTGCAGATTCTGGCAGGTCGCTCCATCTCCTTGCTTCACAGCCTCTTTCCGGGAGGCCGTCGGTCGGCCTGGCAAAGCCCTCGGGGCACGAAGCTCGCATTTCCGGGGGCCGCGCCACTCACGCTCCTTCAGGTTTGGTCTTCTCCGGAGTCAGGGGGGTCTCGTATGGCCGCGCCCAGCTTGATGGCTGTCCGCCGGTTCTCGCCGTCCACTCGCCTGCGTCTTCAGGTGGTCTTTGCCAAAGGCTGGGAAGCCCTGGCCGAGACCTATCGCCTGCAGGCGGCGAGTTTCGTGAAGCGGCTGCGCGACCGTCTGCCGGTCGAGGAGGCGCTGGATCGCTACTTCCGTGAGGTGGGCGTGCCTGCCCCGCTGGTGGATACTGTCCGTGCCCGCACCCTGATCTCGTTGTCGAGCCTGGTGGATGAGATCTTCGACGAGGTGCCCGAGCCCGAAGCCCGCCCCAGCGGCTGGAGCGCGCTCCGCCCCGACCAGATGCTGGACGCGCTCAAGCGGCGGACGCAGTACATCGAGGAGACCAACCTGCAATGCCGCCTGGCTGCCTCGCTCTCGGCCGAGGCGGTGGCGGCCACCCATATCCGCATGGCGCTGGAGACGGCCGATCTGCTGGTCCCCGAGATCTCGCCCGACGAGGCGATCATGCACTACATCCGCGGCTTCAACCTGCCGTCGGTAGAAGCGCAGATCATCTTCCGGCGGGCCATGGCCAAGTGGGCCGAGCGGGACCCGCAGCTCGACGAGGCTCTGATCGCTGCTCCGCTGGCCGTATCCCCCAGCGTACCCCAGATCGAGTTCGGCGGGAGGCTCAGGCTGGGTATCCGCGCGATCGGGTAGCGCCTCCCCGTCCGCCCGCGGCCTCGGTTATATCTTACCCTGGAATGCGGGACTCGGACTCGGGAGGAAGGCAGGATGCGATGAAGTGGTCGTACACAATCGGCAGGGTCGCGGGCACGGACATCAAGGTGCACCTGACCTTTCTCATTCTGGTCGGATGGTGGGCGTGGATGGGGTACCAGGAGGGCGGGTCGGCAAGCGCGCTGTTGGCCGCGCTATCGCTGCTCGCCCTCTTTGCCTGTGTGCTGCTCCACGAGTTCGGCCACATCCTGATGGCCCGCCGATTCGGCGTGCGCACTCCCGACGTGATCCTGCTGCCTATCGGCGGTGTGGCCCGGCTCGAGCGGATTCCCGACGAGCCCCGCAAAGAATTGCTGATCGCGATCGCGGGGCCGGCCGTCACCCTTGCCATTGCCCTGGTACTGTACCTGATCCTCACGGTGACGGAGGGCGGGCCGCCGCGCCTGGGGACCCTGAATCCGGACGACCCCTTCCTCGCCTTCCTGATGAAGGTGAACGTTTTCCTGCTGCTCTTCAATCTCATCCCGGCCTTTCCGATGGACGGCGGCAGGGTGCTCCGGGCCATTCTGGCGAGCCGGCTGGGCATGGTACGTGGCACCCGGGCCGCCGCCACCCTGGGACAGATCCTCGCCGTGACCGGGGGACTGTACGGGCTCACCATGGGCGCCCCGCTGCTGGTGCTGGTGGCGTTCTTCGTCTTTATCGGCGCCAGCTCGGAGGCCACCGCGGTGGAGACCCGTGCGGCCGGCGAGGGGCTTCGGGTCTCCCACATGATGGTGACCGAATTCCGCACCATCCCGGTTCACGCCACCCTCTCGCAGGCCGTAGAGCTGCTTCTCTCGGGCGAGCAGCGGGAATTCCCCGCGGTGGACAATCTGGGCCGGACCGAAGGAATTCTGACACGCGACAACCTCATCCGGGGACTGAACCAGCGCGGCCCTTCGTCCACAGTGGGAGAGGCGATGACCACGGGCGCGCCGGCCATTGCCCCGACGCTCGGCTTCCAGGAGGCGCTGGACCGCCTGCGCACCAGCGGCCTCCCGGCGCTGCCGGTGGTGGACGCGGGAGGCGGCCTGGTGGGCCTGCTCACCATGGACAACATCACCGACCTGCTGTTGGTGAGGCGGGCGGGGCGCTGATACTGGCGATTTCCGGGACCTCCCACCATTCTATACCCGCCTCTGACCACCTCCCCAACCCACCCTCCAAGCAGAGATGTCATGCGGTCCCAGTCGCTGTACGCCGTGGTGCTGGCACTCGCGCCGGTAGCAGGCTGTAGCTCCGAGCGCGGCACCCCGACCCCTGAAGCCCGAGCCCCCGCCGCGTCCGCACCGAACGTCGTGACCTTCACCGCCGCCGATTACCGCTTCGAGGGACCTGCCGAGATACCGGCGGGCCTCACCCAGTTCCGGCTGACCAACAAGGGGACCGAGCCGCACCACCTGACCCTCGTCCGTCTCGACCAGGGCCGCACCTTCGACAGTCTGATGGCAAGGCTCCGCCGACCCGGGCCTCCGCCAGCCTGGGCGCGCCCCGTCGGGGGACCGAACGCGCCGGATCCGGGTGCCGAGTCCAACGCGGAGCACATGCTCGAGCCCGGGAACTACGCGGTGCTCTGCTTCGTCCCCACTAAGGAGGGCGTTCCGCACCTGGCCAAGGGAATGGTGGCCCCTCTCAAGGTGACGGCGGCCGCTGGGCCCGCGGCGACTCCGCGAGACGCGGACGTGGTGATGAAGCTGGTTGACTACGACTTCGAGCTCTCCTCTCCGCTCACCCCCGGTGAACGGATCATTCGGGTAGAGAACTCGGCGCAGCAGATGCACGAGGTGGAGCTGGCCAAACTGTCCCCGGGGAAGTCGGTCCAGGATCTCATTGCGTGGGAGATGGGAGGCCGGAAAGGTGAGGCGCCAGGCAAATGGGTCGGTGGCATAGCTACCCTGGCACAGGGCGAGCAGGGCCAGTTTACCGTCGAGGTGGAGCCGGGAAACTACGCCCTCATCTGCTTCGTCCCCGACGCCAAAGACGGCAAGCCGCACCTCGCGCACGGCATGGCAAAGACGATCAAGGTGGGGTGACGCACTCTCTTCGGCGGTAAGCCTGAGGCGGACAGTCGAAGCCGCCGCCGGCCCAGAGGCCCGCGCCATCCGCGCGGGCTTCCTTTTGCGCCCGCTGCAGCCGCTCGGCATACTTTACGTTGGGAGGGATGGTGAGGAGCACCGCCCAACCGCGGCGAACCATCTCCTCGTTGACCAGGGTGTCTCCCGCCCAGACGTAGGCCAGCAGCCGGCGATACCGATCGGTCGGCCGCACATCGGTCTCCAACCGGATCTTCCGGCCGAGCGGAAGTAACAGGCTCAGCGCCTGCCGGGCGCGAAGGCCGGCGTCCCCCTGACCGCGCTCGGGAGTGTCAATGCCGATCAGGCGGACCTTTGAGCCGCTGCGGCAGTAGAAGGTGTCACCATCCACCACTCTCTCCACCGCGCACTCCGCCGGGGAGACAGGAGAGAGCCGGTGAGCGGGTCCTCGCAGGAGGAGCACACCGCCCACGAACGACATGAGAAACAGAGACCGCGAGCGCATGGTGCTGGCAATTTAGTATCGTTATTGTCACCCTGATATTGACTGCAACAATTGCCAATTTCGACTTCAACACCGATGCCATCTCCCTACACCGCTCTCGAGCGCAGCACCATCCTCCCCGCCTCTGCCGAGGACTCCTTTGCCTGGCACGAGCGGCCGGGCGCGATCGAGCGGCTCTGGCCGCCGTGGGAGCAAATGCAGGTGCTGGAGCAGAGCGGCGGCATCAGAGACGGAGGGCGGGCGGTCTTTCGGGTTCGCGCCGGGCCGGCATCTTTCCGCTGGATGGCGCGCCATCTCGACTACGTCCCCCACCGGCAGTTCACCGACGAGCAGGTGGAGGGTCCCTTCTCCCATTGGACTCACCTCCACCGTTTCGAGCCCGCTGGGGAGCACGCGTGCAGCCTCACCGACCGAGTCGAGTATCGAGCGCCCTTCGGCATCCTGGGCAGTGCCGCCGCGCCCTGGCTGGTGCGGCCGCGGCTGGAGCGGATGTTCGACTATCGCCATACCCTGCTGAGGGACGATCTCGCGGCTCACGCAGGTTTCCCCGGCCTTCGGCTTCACATCGCGGTGACCGGAGCCAGCGGGCTGCTCGGCTCCTCTCTGATACCCTTCCTCACCACCGGCGGGCACCGGGTGACGCGGCTGGTGCGCGGTGCGCCGAGAGAAGGCGAGGTCCGGTGGGATCCTGCCGGCGGGCAGGTGGACGCGGCAAAGTTGGAGGGGGTGGACGGGGTAGTGCACCTGGCGGGTGAGAACGTCGGCGCCCGCTGGACCAGGGAGCGCAAACGGCGGATCCGCGCGAGCCGAACCGATGGAACCCGCATCCTGGCTGAGACGCTGGCCCGGCTACGGCGGCCGCCACGGGTGCTGGTGTCGGCCTCGGCGATCGGCGTGTACGGGGATCGCGGTGACGAGATTCTCACCGAGATGAGCTCCCCCCTCGATGCGCCGAGCGATTTCCTGGTGGCCGTCGGAAGGGAATGGGAGGCGGCCACCGAGCCCGCGCGGGCCGCCGGAATCAGGGTCGTACTACTGCGCTTCGGGATCATCCTTACACCGGCCGGCGGCGCCCTGGGCCGGATGCTGCCGGCGTTTCGGTTCGGTGGCGGAGGACCGCTGGGAAGCGGTGACCAGTGGATGAGCTGGGTCGCGATTGATGACGCCGTCGGCGCCGTGCATCACGCGCTTGTGAATGACCCCCTGAGCGGGCCGGTCAACGCCACCGCGCCTGAGCCGGTCACCAACCGGGAGTTCGCCGCCACGCTGGGCCGGGTGCTAGGCCGGCCGGCTCTGGTGCCGGTGCCGGGCGCCGCCCTCCGGCTCGCCTTTGGGGAGATGGCCGATGTCGCCCTGCTCGGCAGCCAGCGGGTCATCCCGCGGCGGCTGGTCGAGGCCGGCTATCGCCACCGGCATCCGGCGCTGGAGGGAGCACTGCGTTTCCTGCTGGGGCGGCAAGCCGCCGCGCCCTGAGCGGGTCCGTCTATATTCGGTCATGCCCCAACCGAAAGCCGTCGTCCTGCTGAGTGGCGGGATGGACTCGACCACCACCGCCGCCATCGCGCAGCGCCGCGGATTCGACGTGCACGCGCTCAGCTTTCGCTACGGCCAGCGCCATGCGCTGGAGCTCGAGGCGGCACGCCGGGTGGCAGAGCGGTTGGGTATCCGACGGCACGTGACGCTCGACATTGACCTTGGCGCCTTCGGCGGGTCGGCGCTCACCGGCGACACTCCGGTGGCCAAGGACACGCCGGCCGAGCGCATAGGCCAGAACATCCCGAGCACCTACGTGCCGGCCCGCAATACCATCTTCCTCTCCTTCGCGCTCGGCTGGGCCGAAGTGCTTGGCGCCGGCGACATCTTCATCGGCGCCAACGCGCTCGATTATAGCGGCTATCCCGACTGCCGGCCGGAGTACATCTCTGCCTACGAGCGGATGGCCAATCTCGCCACCCGTGCCGGCGTGGAGGGGCGGCAGGTCACCATTCACACTCCCCTCATCACCCTCTCCAAGAGAGACATCGTGCTTCAGGGCGTGGCGTTGGGGTTGGATTTCGAGCTCACCTCCACTTGCTATGATCCCGCCCCCGATGGCGCCGCCTGCGGCCGCTGCGAAGCCTGCCTCCTGCGCCTCAAGGGATTCCGCGAAGCCGGGATTCCCGACCCGGCGCGGTACCAGGCCGCGCTCGCGTGAGCTACGCCGTCAAGGAAATCTTCTACACACTTCAGGGTGAAGGCGCCAACGCCGGCCGGCCGGCGGTCTTCTGCCGCTTCGCCGGCTGTAACCTTTGGAGCGGTCGGGAGGAGGACCGGCACGACGCCGTCTGCCGGTTCTGCGATACCGATTTCGTGGGGACCAACGGGATCGGCGGCGGAAAGTTCAGCTCGCCATCGGCCCTTGCCCGCGCGGTGTCGGAGGCCTGGGGCCCGTTGACCGAGGCGGAGCGGCGGTTCGTCGTCTGCACCGGCGGCGAGCCGCTGCTGCAGTTGGACCGGCCGCTGCTGGACGCGCTGCACCAGGAGGGGTTCGAGGTAGCGGTGGAGACCAACGGCACCTTGCCGCCGCCCGAGGGAATAGACTGGCTCTGCGTGAGCCCTAAGGCAGGGGCTCCTCCGGTGATCGAAGCAGGCGACGAGCTCAAGCTGGTGTTTCCGCAGGAGGGAGCCGAGCCCGAGCGCTTTACCCATCTACGTTTCCGGCATTTCTTCCTGCAGCCGATGGATGGCCCTCGCCGGGAGGCGAATACCGAGGCCGCCCTCCAATACTGTCTCAGTCATCCGCGCTGGCGACTGAGCCTCCAGACGCATAAGCTTCTCGGGATTCCCTAGAGCATGCACGGTTACTCCGACCGCATCAATCACGCGTTCGCTTTTGCCGCCAAGTATCACGGTGCCGTTGCTCCCGCAGGGAGCGGCATGGACTACCTGGCTCATCCGGCGAACGTGGCGATAGTCCTGGCGCGATATGGCTGCGAGCAGGTGACCATCGTTGCCGGAATCGTCCATCACGTGCTGGAGGAGAGCCCGCCCGACGACTGGCCCACCCTGGAGCACAAGATCTCCGATAAATTCGGGCCGGTGACGCTTGCCGTCGCCAAGGATGCCGTCGAGCCCAAGTATGACCGGCGGGGGGGCGAGCGGCCCTGGCAGGCCTGTCGGCAGGATTATCTCGCCCTACTGGCCGCCGCCGAGCCCCGCGCGCTCGACATCTGTGTGGCCGACGAAATCCACGGTTGCGGCAGCACCGCCACCGCACTCCGGCGGCTGGGCGTGGAATATCTGCGGGCCGTCTCCCGCGCGGGATCGGAGCAGACCATCTGGTGGTATCGCTCGATGCTGGAAATTCTGGAGCGCCGGCCCGACTGGCCGCGCAAAGACATGCTGTCCGAGCTCCGGGTCATGAGCGCCGACCTGGTGCGAAGCCTCAGGCGGAGCGAGGGAGAGCTGTGAGACCGCTGATCGTGTCGGCGATGCTGGCGGGGGTGGTGGGCTGCGTCGGCGCGCCGAAGGCGCCCGAGCCGCTCAATCCGGTCCGTTTTCTCCTCATCAACGACGTCTATGTGGCCGACACCCTCGCCGACGGCAGCGGAGGTCTGGCCCGCGTGGCTACCGTACGGAACCGGCTGGCCGACCAGGGACCCATCGTCTTCCTGCTGGCGGGCGATTTCCTCAGCCCCAGTCTGCTGAGCAAGTACTACGGCGGCCGCCAGATGGTCGAGCCGCTCAACGCTGCCAAGCTGGACTACGCCACCTTCGGCAACCACGAGTTCGAGCTCGACCGCGACACCCTCATCGCCCGCATCGGAGCGTCGAGCTTCAAGTGGCTCTCCAGTAACTGCGCCTTGGCGGACGGGAGCCGCTTTCCCAAGGTGCTGCCTTGGGACACGGTGACAGTCTCCGGGCACCTGGTGGGACTGTTCGGCCTGACGCTCAGCGGGAGCTACCGGCGGTACGTACGCTGTACCGACCCCGACAGCGCCGCCCGCCAGGCGATAGACACCCTGGAAAAAATGGACGCCGACCTGATCGTCGGGCTGACCCACCAGACCATCGAGGCCGATCGGAACCTGCTCTCCCGAGAGCCTCGGCTCGATCTGGTGCTCGGGGGGCACGAGCACGAAGCGCACGATTCCGTCGTCTCCGGGCGGCACCTGCTCAAGGCCGACGCCAACGCGCGCTCCGCCCAGTTCGTCACCCTGTGGGGCGGCAAGGACAAATGGCGCCAGGCGGTGGGGCTGGTGCGGATTGACTCCCGGCTGCCCCAGGACACCCTGGTGGCGCCGGTGGTCGAGCGGTGGTCCGACAGCCTCCGCCGCCGGCTGGGGCCGGAACGGAAGGTGGCTACCACCGTGATTTCCATGGACGCGCGCGACGCCGTGTCGCGCCGCCAGGAATCGGCGCTGGGAAACCTGGTGACCGATGCGGTGCGGGCAGGCACGGGGGCCGATGTGGCCTTGCTCAACGCCGGCTCCATGCGCCTGGACGATGTCATCCCGCCGGGAGAGGTCTCCAACTACCAGCTGGAATCCATTTTCCTCTTTGCCGACGAGACCCGGATGGTGACTTTTCCGCTGGGATTGGCGCGGCTTCGGGAAGTCCTGGAGCATGGAGTGTCCGACGCATCGCTCGGGAAAGGAGGCTTCCTCCAGGTGTCGGGGCTGAGCTTCGCCTACGACCCCGGCAGGCCTTCGGGAAGCCGCCTGGTAGGAGACATCCTGGGCCCCGGGGGTCAGGCCATCTCCACCGATGACACTCTCACCGTCGCTTTCGGAGTGTACCCGTCGTGTGAGGGTGGAGACGGGTATCGGCTGCCGGAGGCCGGGGCGAGCTGCCAACGGTGGGAATCGGCTCCGCGGGCCGCGGATCTTCTGCTCCAGTACGTAACGGACTCGCTCGGCGGGCGGGTTCGGGAGCCGGCAACTGGAAGGATCTCGAGGAGGGGAAGCACAAATCCCGGCTGAGCAGATGCTCGCCGGGACCGGAAGCTTTAGCAGTTTTCATTACCCAGGCTGCAAAGCCCAAAAAATCCCTGGGGCCCCGAAGGGCTATGTCTCGTTCCAGAACGCAGTTTAACAGGTTGCGCCGGGAGAATCAACCGGCCGTTGCCGAACCGATACGTGCGGCGGCGCGAGCCGTCTGCGGCTCCCTTCCACCACCGCGGACAGGTATTATAGGCCATGGGTTCGTCGCCTCCGACCACACTGGCCAGTCTTCCCAGTGCCTTCGCCGCCGCCTGCCGACTCTCCCGGACCGAGGGAGAGCTCTTCGAGCGCTGCCGGGTGGCGCTGGTGCGGCGCTTCCACAGCGAGCGGATCTGGATTACCCTGGTCTCCCCGACCGAGACCGTGCCCCGAGTAGGGCCGGAAGAGGGATTCGAGGATACCGTCGAGGTTGCGCGCCTGGGCAGCGGGGAGACCGAGGTCCTGATCCACGCCGAGCCCGCCGCCGCCAGCGAGATGCGGGCGGTGGCCATGCCTCTCGCGGTGGGGCTCAGTGTGGTCCTCGAGCTTCGGAGCGTGCTGCTCGAGCGCCAGGCCTCGCTGGACGACGCGGTCTTCCAGCTTCGCGCCCTGCGCCAGGTGGCGCGGCTCCTCTCCTCGGTGCATTCGATCGAGGAGACCGAGCAGCTCATTCTCGACTTCATGGCCGAAGTCTTTTTTGCCTGGTGGGCCTGCCTCTACCGTCCTGAAGGCGAGGTGTACGCGCCCAAGGTGTTCCGGGCGCTCAACGAGCGTCTCCGCCCGGCTCCCATCGTCAGAGGCGCGCTGGATCAGGCGCTCCCGGCCGGCAGCGCGTCCACCGGCGCGGACGACGTCGCGGTCGCGGCGCTGGTGGGGCCGGGGGCCGAATTGGTCGTGCCCCTCGATGCCGGAGCGGAGCGGATGGCGGTACTGGTGCTGGGCTCGCGGATCAGCGACAAACTCTACGGGCGGGCGGAGCTGGAGCTGGCCGGCACCCTCTCCTTTGCCGCCGCGATCGCGCTCAAGAACTCGGAGCTGGTCGAGCAGCTGCACAGCGCGGCCACCACCGACGAGCTGACCGGGCTCTACAATCGCCGTGCGCTGGAAGAGCGGCTGGCGGCCGAGATCTCCCGGAGCCTTCGTCACCAACTGCACACCAGCGTGTTGCTGCTCGATCTCGACCGGTTCAAGGTGGTCAACGACACCATGGGACACGCGGCCGGCGACCGGCTGCTGATCGAAGTGGCCCGAGTGCTCCGGCAGCAGTGCCGCGCCCTCGACGTGGTCGGGCGGCTCGGGGGCGACGAGTTCCTGGTGATCCTGCCCATGACCAAGCCGGCCGAAGCACAGGTGTTCGTGGCCCGGGTGCAGTCGAGTCTCAGAGAGATGGAACAAAGCAGCCCTGAGTTCGGCGTTTGCACCCTGAGCATGGGCATCGCCGAGTCGCCGCGGCACGGCACGACGGTCAGCAGCGTGCTGGCCGCGGCCGACACCGCGCTCTACAAGGCAAAGCGCGCCGGCCGAAATACCGTCGAGGTCGCGGATAGCTAGCGGCCGATGACTCACTCCGAGCTCATCCTCCTCGGCGACGCCGTGTGGCTCGACTACGTGAACAGCGCCCGAGGACGGACGCTTGCTCCCCCCGATCTCCTGCCCAACGCGCAGGCGTACGCGCGGTGGTCCCAGGCGCTGCAGCTCGACGCCGGCGGCAGCGCCGACTTCCCGCTGGCGCTCAGCTTCCGCCACCAGCTCAGCGCGCTCGCCGAAGCCCTGCACGCGGGGCTGCAGCCGCCGGCCGCTTCCATTACCGCCATCAACGTGCAGCTTGCCCGCGCACCGGGCACTCACCAGCTCACCCGGGTGAGCGGCACGTGGCAGCTGCGCTTTGCCCCTCTCCGCCCGGCAGGGACGCTGGAGGCCGTGGCCCGCTCCGCCGCCGCGACCCTGGCCGATCCGCTGACCTTCGTGCGCCAGTGCGCCGCGGAGACCTGCTCGCTCTTCTTCTCCGACAACTCTCCCAACCAGAGCCGTCGCTGGTGCACTCCGGCGCTGTGCGGCCAGAACGGCCAGGTGGAGCGCCGCCGGGGACAGCTCCGCTGAGCCACCCGGAGCCACTCGACGCCTTCGCCCGTACCGGCGCGGCGCTCGGCTCCCGCTACCGGCTGGAGCGCATTGCGGCGTCGTCGGCCGAACGGGTGCTTTTCGAGGCCTACGACGAAACGTTGAAGCGGCGGGTCAGTCTCCGGATCAACTTCTATCTCGAGCCGGAAGCTCGGGCCTGGTTCCTCCGCGAGGCTGAAGCGCTGGGACAGCTCGACCACCCCGCCATCCGCCACGTCTATGACGCCGGGGTGGTAGGCGATCTGGCGTTTCGGGTTGGCAACTGGATTGACGGAGAAGGGCTGCTGTCGGCCGTGGAGCGCGGGCCGCGCCCTCTCCCCACCGTTCTGGCGCTCGCGCGCGATCTCCTTGGCGGGTTGGAGCACGCCCACCTCCACGGAATCATCGTGCGGCGGGTAGCGCCGGCAACGGTGCTGGTAACCTCGGCGGGACGCGGCACGGTCACCGATCTGCGCTACTGCAGCTACGTCCTCCCCGCCATTCCCGCGGGCGCCGCACCGTCCGATCAGAGCTTCATGGCGCCGGAGGTCCGCGGCGGCGGCGTGGGTGATCCCACCGGAGACGTCTACACCGCCGGCGCCCTGCTCTACTACGTCGTGACCGGACAGGAGCCTCCCCTCGATCCGGCGCGGGCCCGCCGCCCGAGCGAGCTGCGTCCCACTACGCCGCGTGCCATCGAGCGTCTGATCCTGCGCGCGATGCAGCCGGTCCCGGAAGAGCGTTACCTGACCGCCGCCGAAATGCTGGAGGATCTCGCCGCCGACGCCGGCACCTTCGAGACCAGGGCCATCTCCGTCGGCGGTGGGAGCTCGGGCCCCGATGAAGACCGGCCTCGCTGGGAGCAGCGGCTCCGCCGTGCGCTTGGCGACGATTACGAGCTGCTGGCGCTGCTGGGTATCGGCGGGTTCGGGCGGGTCTACCGGGTGCGCGATCTCCACCTCGAGCGGCAGGTGGCTCTCAAGGTGCTGCAACCGTCGCTCACCCAGGATCCGGAGGTGGTCGAACGGTTTCGGAGGGAAGCGCAGCTCGCTGCCCGGCTCAGCCACCCCAATATCGTGAACATCTACGATATCGCCGGCCGCTCGGGACTGATCTGGTACACCATGGAGCTGATTGACGGCCCCAGTCTGGCGCAACTGGTGGAGCGGGAGGGACCCGCACCGGTGGACCGGGTGGTCCGGCTGCTGCGCGAAGCGCTGTCGGCGCTGGCACACGCGCACGGCTCGGGGTTGGTGCACCGCGACATCAAGCCGGAGAATATGCTCATCGCGCCCGATGGAAGCCTGCAGATCACCGACTTCGGTCTGGCGCTCGCGCTGCGAGGAAAATTCGGCGGCGCCACCAGCCAGAGCGGCACCCCGCAGTTCGCCAGCCCGGAGCAACTGCTGGGCGAGCGGGTGGACCAGCGCTCCGATCTGTACAGCCTCGCGGCGGTGGCGTATTACGCGCTGCTGGGGAAAGCTCCCTTCCCCGGCCTCACCGTGGAACAGGTTCTGGCCAAGCAGACTACCAACCAGTTCCCCACCTCCCGCGGGGTGCGGGAAGACGTGAGCGACGCGCTGGAGCGGGTGCTGGACCGCGCGCTGAGCGCCGACGTCGAGGCTCGCTACCCCTCCGCCGCAGAATTCTTGCAGGCGGTCAACCGGACCACCGATAACTCGGGGCTGGAGCCGGTGGCCGACTGGGCTCGGGCGGCAGCCCGCTGGCTCCGCGGCTCCCCCCTTGACTAAACGCCGTCGCAGTACAGATTTGTGGGCGATACCAGCCTCGCAGGAAGCTCTGACCACCCAACCTCGGATTTCAAGACCCGGGTAACGCCCCAGACGGGTCTTACGTTTTTTATGATGCGGGATACGCCCGCCCTCATAAAAACTCGGTGCGCCGGCCCGTCCGGCCCCGACGCAGTCCAACAAACGCGGAGTAGAAGCAATGGCTCGCACCCTCGGCACGGTAAAGTGGTTCAACGACGCAAAAGGTTTTGGGTTCATCACTCCGGAGAATGGGGACAAGGATTGCTTTGTCCATCACACCGCCATCAAGGCGGAGGGCTTCCGCAGCCTCGCCGAGGGTGACCGGGTGGAGTTCGATATCGTGCAGGGTGCAAAGGGGCCCGCCGCCGAAAACGTCACCAAGGTCAAGTAGATCTGACCGCCTGCAAAAACGAATCGGGCCGCCTCTGGGGCGACCCGATTCGTTTGAGGAATAACATCCTTACTTGTGTCGGTAGATGACCCGGCCCCGGGTGAGATCGTAGGGAGACAGGACGACACTGACGCGATCGCCCTCCAGCACGCGAATCTTGAACTTGCTCATTTTGCCGGCGGCATACGCCAGAATTTCGTGGCCGTTCTCCAGCAGGACCCGGTAGTTCCGGTCGGGGAGCACCTCGGTCACGACTCCCTCCATCTCGATCCCTTCTTCTTTGGCCATCCAGTCTCTCCCCCGAAAGTCACAAAAGTCCGGCCAGACAGCCGGAGCCGCTGGGCGTAGAATCTTGCCGCCTGGGGGCCGGGAAGCAACCCGACGGGCTAGAGGGCAAACATCTCCGCAAGCACCTCAAGAAGCCATCTGCTCCGGCAGCTCTCCCCGAACCCGCTCGATCTCCGTCTCCACCAGCTCTACCAGTGGCCCGATCGTCTCCGCATCGAAGCTGAGCTTGGCGCCGGCGGCACGGTAGATCTCGGGCAGCCCGCGCACGGCGCCCAGCGCCAGCGCCTCGCGGTACTTGGCCACGGCCCGGACCGGATCCTGAAGACTGTTGCGCCAGATCTGGAGGGCGCCCACCTGGGCGATGCCATACTCGATGTAGTAGAACGGATACATGAAGATGTGGAGCTGCCGATACCAGCGCGCGATCCGCTCCCGCTCCAGTCCGTGCCAGTCCACTCCGCGCTCGAAGCGGCTGCGGATCTGGAGCCAGGCCGCGTCGCGGGCCGAAGCATCGCCGCCGTTGCCGCTGGTATAGATCCAGGTTTGAAAGGCATCCACCGACGCGATGTGGACCAGGCTGAGGAGGATGTCCTCCAGATGCTCCAGCCAGGCACTTCGGTGATCGTCGGACCTGAAGTAACCGGCCGGCGCCGCGAGGTGCGGTGCGGCGAGCAGCTCCATTGACATGGACGCCAGCTCGGCTGCCTCCGAGCCTGGGTGGCGCTGCCAGATGAGCGGCTGAGCGTGGGAGGCAAAGGCGTGAAAGGCATGACCGGCCTCGTGCAGCAGCGTCATGACGTCATCCACCAGGCCGACCGCGTTCATGAAGATGAAGGGACGCCCGCGGAAGTGCAGCGTCTCGCAATATCCCCCCGGCGCCTTGCCCCGGCGGCTGTCGAGATCGAGCAGCCGCTCGTCTATCATAGTCCGGAACTCCCGTCCCAACACCGGGTCTATCCGGTCGAAGACGGTGCTGGCCTTCCCCACGAATTCCTGCACGTCACCGAAGGGGCGGAGCGGACTTCGGCGATGGGGATCAACGGCCAGGTCCCAGGGGCGCAACTGGTCGAGCCCCAACCGGCTTCGGCGTACCTGAAGCATCCGCTCGACCGCCGGCGCGACGGTGCGCTCGACCGCGGCGTGAAAGCGTTCGCAGTCGTCCGGGGTGTAGTCGAAGCGGAACTTGGCCGGAAAGATGTAGTCTCGGAAATTGGCGAAGCCGGCGTTGTGCGCGGCTCGCTGCCGGAGCCGGTACATCCGGTCGAACAGATCGGCCAGCGCGTCGTGCTGGTCCATGTAGGGCTGGACGGCGGCCCGGAATGCCCGCTCCCGGACCGCGCGGTCGGGGCTCTTGAGAAACGGCTGAAGCTGCGGAAGGGGTCGGTCCTCGCCTTCCCACGGCGCGGTCATCGAGCCGGTGATGCGCTGGTAGCGGGCGCTCATCTCCTCCAGCTCGGCGAAGATGGGAACATTCGCCTCGCGAAAAATCTCGATGGAAGTACGAAACCGCTTGAGGGTGGTCTCCAGCTCCGGCTTGGAGTGCCCTGACCGCACCAGCCGCTTGGCCAGCTCGACGCTCTGTTCTTCCGCCTTGGGGAGGATCTCGGTCGAGAAGCGAAGATGGTCCGCTTCCTTTTCCGCATCGGAGGTATCAATGGTGTAGGCGATCATGGCGAGGGCAGCGGCTTCGGTGATCAGCTCCTCGAGCTTGGACCATGCCCGCAGCCAGCCCTCGATGGTGGACTCGTCCAATGGACGCTCCACCAACTCGTCATAATAGGGCGCGACGTCCTCCCACCGGGCCTTGGCAAAGGCGGCGGGCGACGAGGGCAGGACCGATACAGTCACGATGACTCCTGAGCGGGGGTGGTACGGTACGGGGAGGAGATATACGCCGGTCGCTTGCGGGTCACAATCCCGGCGGGCGGCGGCGATGGTGGTCGGTTCGCTGCTGGTACCGGGCGCCTATGGCGAGCAGAGTGCCCTCCCCGAGCGCACGGCCGGTGAGCTGCAGGCTGGTGGGAAGGCTGCCTTCGCCGGTCCCGTTCATCATGAAGAGACCGGGAGCTCCGCACAGGTTCGCCGCTCCACTGATACTGGTCCCGCCGGGGTAGTCGGGGTACACCTTGTCGAAGGGAGCGTCAATCGGCCAGGCCACTGTCGGGAGCGAAGGGGCCACCAGAGCATCCACCCGCTTGAGCAGTCCGTCGAGCGCCGCCGCCGCGGGACGCCGAAGCCGGAGCGCCCGGAGGTAGTCCTTGGCCAGCACCACCTGGCCGGAGTATCCGCCGATCCGGTCCTCCGGCGCCGTCAGCTCGGTGATGCGTCCACTCTGAAAGAGCGGCTCGAAAGCGCTCGCCGCTTCCGCATCAATGATGACGGACGCCATGGCCTCGTAGGGAAAGTCGGGGAGCTCGAGATCGTCCTCTACCTCGGCGAACTCCCGGAGCACCGCAAGCGAGGCCTCGAAATTCCGCCGTACTTCCGGTTGAGTCTTGTCCAGGGTGCCCCGCAGTACCCCGAGCCGGAAACGGCTTGGCGCGCGGCTTCGCGGGGGATACTGAAAGCGCCGCGCCAATGCCGACTGGTCGGCGGGATCGGGGCCCGCAATGGCACCGAGCACGTGGCCACAATCTTCGGCGGTCCGGCCGAGTAGACCCAGCTTGTCCATGGTCCAGCTCAGCGCCATGGCGCCGTGGCGACTGACCCGGCCGTACGTTGGCCGGAGCCCGGTCACTCCGCAGAAGGCGGCGGGGAACTGAATCGAGCCCCACGTCTCCGAACCGAGGGCAAAGGGAACCAGTCCCGCCCCGACGGCGGCGCCGGACCCGCTGCTGGAGCCGCCTGACCATCGCGCGGGTCCCCAGGGAGATCGCCCCGGCCCGGTAAAGCTGGCGAAGGCCTGATTGTAGCCCATGCCGCCGGCCAGCTCCACCATCGCGAGCTTGGCGCAGAGCACCGCTCCCGCATCCCGCAGCCGGCGGATGGCCGTCGCGTCCCCCTGAAGCATCCGATCGCGATAGGGGCGGGCGCCCCAGGTGGTGGGCGCTCCCTCGACGGCCAGGAGATCTTTGGCGCCGTACGGGATGCCGTGTAGCGGGCCGCGATTCCGGCCCCGGGCCAGCTCTCGGTCGCGCTCCCGCGCCTCGGTGAGGGCTCGTTCTCGGAGTACCGTCACCACCGCATTGTAGGTCGGCCCCAGCCGCTCCAGCCGGTCGAGAAAGTGCCTGGTCAGCTCTACGGCGGATACTTGCCGCGCTCGCAGCAGGCGCCCCAGCTCGGCAACGGAGAGAAACGACGGGTCGCTCATGGCGTTGGGCCCGGCGCCACCGCGGAGTAGGTGAAGGGCTCGTCGCCGTTGGCGAGCTCGATCTTTCGTATCTGCTCCGAGCGCTCCAGACCGTTCTGAATCTGGCTGGTGATGGTGACCAAGTCGGCTTGCCGGAGACGCGAGCCGTACTGCACCCGAATCACCTCGGCGAGCGCCTTGGCCAGCGCTCCCGGATGATCGGCCGCGGAGGCCGCCACTGTTTTCCCCCAGCCAAGTTGCAGCGGCTCGACCTTCGCTCCGAGCAGCGGCACCAGCGCGGCCAGCGCCAGCGACTCGGCGAACTCACGGCGGCTGAACTCGTTCGGCATGGCGACTCGAGCTCCTCAGAAGGTGCGCTCGCCCCGGTCGTGGCGATAGTAGAGGTATGCCAGCGACAGGGTCACCAGGCCCAGGAGGAACACCGACCCTACCCGGTAGAGCGCGTCCAACGACGAAAGATCGAACACGATCACTTTAATCACTGCCAGCCCTGCTACCGCGAGCCCGGCTACGCGGATTTGCTTGAACGAGCGGCGGAAGCCGAAGCTCACCAGCGCGGCGGCGGACACCAGCCACCAGGCGCTGACGGCCAGTCCTCCGGCCAGGCTCGCGGTGTCGGGGGAGAGGCCCCGCAGCTCGAAGTATCGGCGAATTTCACCTGTCACCCCGAAGAGCGCCATCCCGCCCGCCACGATCCACAGTCCCGGCCGCACCGGCCGGGTATCCTCGCGGTCGGCATCCATCCGCCAGAGCCCGGCGGCGAACGCGGCCGTCACCGCGACAGCACCCCAGAGCCCCCAGGGCCAGGGTCCCACGAAGGCGGCATCGGCGGTTGTCCGCTGCATCAGCGCGTCGTCGAACAGATGCTCGAGCGCCGCGGCCAGGGTGATCAGCCCGTACCAGCGGCCGTCGCTCCGACCCAGGCGGTGGTCGAGCGCCGGCCAGAGAAGCGCGAGCCCGAGCAGCGCCCACACTCGCTCCAACCCCTCCCACTGCGCGCCGGCGGCAATCGCGGCAGCGGTGGCGCCCACCAGAGCAAATGCCGGCCGGAGCCGGGCGTATCCCGCCACGAGATAGGGCACAGCCACGGCGAGAGCCAGCAAGCCGGGCACTCTATCGAAACGGTCGGGCGCGAGATCGTACGCCGCCCAGGCCAGCAGCACCGGGGTGGAGAAGAAGTAGAAGGCCTCGCCGAGCGACCACCCTGTAGGTGCGCCCACCTCCGGAAGCAGCAGGGGATGGCGCAGCGCGTGCCTCCACACCGGCAGCGAGAGGACGACTCCGGCCACGAAGACCGGCCAGTGGGGTCCGAGACGCTCGCTGGCAGCTCCAAGCAAGGCCCATCCGCCGCCGAAGGCCAGCAGCCGAGTCTCCCACCAACGCTCCCTGAGGCCGACATACAAACCCGCCGTGCCACCGATCAAGCCGAAGAGCAGCACCGCCCACGGCACCGCGTCCTCGGCCGCGCCCATGGTGCCCACACCGAAGTAGCTGGCGGCGACGACGAACGCGGTGAGCCGCCAGCGGCGCTGCGTCGCGACCAGACCCAGGGCCGCGGCCATGCTGGCCAGGTAGAGCAGCAGGAGATTGGCGTTCGCAGTTTCCTGCCCCAGCAGGACCGGCGCCATGAACGCGCCGAGTGCGGCCGCCGTGCCGAGGGCTTCCACGTTGACGGCGAGCGCGATCATCGCCAACCCCACCGACACCAGGGCCAGCCCGAACACGCCCGCGGCCGAAGGAATTACCTGGTACAGCCGGCAGGCCGCCCAGACGCTGAGGAAGATGATGCCCGCGCCGCAGCCGATG
>Ga0136617_10001943_pt1 | contig 18441 bp, 18 predicted proteins | sample AntDrymUQ3222106_2_FD_129672 | JGI IMG/M metagenome (GOLD analysis project Ga0136617, IMG submission 129672) | Polar desert sand microbial communities from Dry Valleys, Antarctica - metaG UQ322 (21.06) | ecosystem: Environmental > Terrestrial > Soil > Desert | place: Antarctica: Dry Valley... | reverse complement strand
CGTTCACGGCGGTCGAATTCCTGACTCTCGGCAGCGCGCTGCTGCGGGACGGCATCATGCGGAGGTGGGCCGAGGGCTCGACCGACGACGGAGCGTAGCACGAACGCGAACGAGCGTCAGTCGGTTGTTGCGGTCGCCTCCGATCGAAGCTCCGCGAGGAGGCCTTCCTCCTCGGGACTGGAAGGACGGCCGTCGAGCAGGTCCGGTCGCCGATCGAGGGTGCGGCGCAGCGACTCGCGCAGCCGCCAGCGGCGGACGGCGCCGTGGTCGCCGGAGACGAGGATGGGCGGCACGCGCTCGCCCCGGAACGCCGGCGGGCGCGTGTATTGCGGATACTCGAGCAGCCCGTCGGCAAACGACTCCTCCTCGGTCGACGCGGCGTCGATCGCGCCGGGGAGCAGCCGGATGACCGCGTCGATCACCACCAGGGCGGGCAGCTCGCCGCCGGTGAGCACGTAGTCGCCGATCGACAGCTCCAGGTCCGCCATGGAGCGGATCCGCTCGTCGACGCCCTCGTAACGTGGGCAGATGAGCACCAGGTGCGGGCGCGACGCAAGCTCCCCGGCGCGGGTCTGCCGGAACGGCTCGCCCGCGGCGTCGAGCAGGACGACGGTCGACTCGGCGCGCCGGACGGCGTCGAGCGCCGCCGCGATGGGTTCCGGCCGCAGCACCATGCCCGCACCACCGCCGTAGGGATAGTCGTCCACGCTCCGGTGCCGCCCGATCCCCCACTCGCGCAGGTCATGGACGCGGATCGTGACCAGACCGCGCTCGACGATCCGGCCCGGGGTGCTCAGCCGGAGCGGCGCCTCGATCATGTCCGGGAAGAGCGTGAGGACGTCGATCTCCAGGTTCACGCCTCAGGCTCCGGGGGCAGCTCGAGGTCCAGCGCCGCCGCGTCGACGACGATCTCGCCGCGGCGCGGTGCGAAGACCCGGATGAACGCCCGCACGACCGGCAGGTCGAACTCTCCGGCCGGACCGCCGCGGACCACGAACACCTCTGCGCCGCCGGCCCGGTACACATCGGCGACCTTGCCAAGCTCCCGTCCCGAGACGTCGACGACCGCGGAGCCGACGACCTCGTGCCACCAGTACGCGCCCCGCTCCAGCGGGCCGGGCGAGCCGCCGGTCTCGAGATACACGTCCCGCAGAGACTCCGCGGCGGTGCGATCCGCCGCCTCCCGAAACCGCAGCCGCCAGCCCGGTCCGTCGGCGACCGGGGCAGCAGCGGTGATCGTCAGCGGCTCAGCGGAGCCCTCGCGATGGAGCACGGCGCCCGCGACGAAGCGCTCCTCCGGCCGGTCGGTCAGGACCTCGACGCGCACGTCGCCGCGCAGCCCGTGGACGCCCCGGACGAGCGCGACGACCAGTCGCTGGGTTTCGGTCAGCGGGCGATGCCCTAGAGGATCTCGAGCGAGACGGGCTCGCCGTCCCGCGCGGCGGTGACCTTGAGCAGCGTCCGGAGCGCCTTGGCGACGCTGCCGTTGCGCCCGATCACCTTGCCCATGTCGTCCTCGGCGACATGCAGCTCGATCACCGTGCCGCCCTCGTCCCGGACGACCTCGACCTTGACGGCGTCCGGGTCGTCGACGAGCGACTTCGCGACGTACTCGACCAGCTCCTTCGCAGGCACGTCAGTGCTCCTGGTTGACCGCGGGCAGGATGCCCGCATGACGGAAGAGGCGGGCGACCGTGTCCGAGGGCTGGGCGCCCTTGTCGAGCCACGACTTCGCCTTGTCAGCGTCGATGTTCAGCTCGATCGGCTCGCTGCGCGGGTTGTAGTGGCCGATCGTGTCGATCGAGCGGCTGTCGCGCGCGCTGCGGGCGTCGGCGACCACGACCCGGTACGTCGGCTGCTTCTTCGCGCCAACGCGGGTGAGACGGATTCTGACGGCCATGCGGTCGGTGCTCCTCCTGGGGCGGGGCTCTTTCCCGCGAGTGTGTGGGCTACCTGACGGTGACGATGAAGGTGGTCCGATCGACATCCCCGTCGAGCACGTTGGTGCTCACGGCGGCGTCGAGCGGGAGCAGGTACGGCTTGATGTCGTGCTCGTACTGCGCGAAGGCCTCCGGATCGGTCGAGCCGAGGGTCTCGACGAGATCGCGGATGGCGGTCACATCGATCCACGCGGAACCCATGTTCTCGGTACCCACCTGGCCCAGCAGCGTCCGGTAACGCTCGTCCTCGGCGAGCGAGGGACCGGGACCGGCATCGAGCACGGCCCGCACGAACGAGGGCCCGATGCCCACGACGATCACGTCGTCCGTGCTGGCCCAGGCGAGCTCGACCCGACCCTCCGGCAGCTCGACGCCGGGCATGCCGGCCGCGCCGGCCGCGCCGGCCGCGCCGGCCGCGCCCATGAGCTCGCGGATGTCGCCGGCATCGATGATGGTGATCGGCGTCCCGTTGTGGTCCTCCTCGGTGACCGTGATCCCGGCCGATTGGCCGCCCAGCTGCACGAAGCTGCGCAGGCTGGTCAGCAGGCGCTCGGCCTTGGCCCGATCCGTGGGGGTGAACAGGATCCCACCGTGCACGCCATCGTCGTTGCGTGCGACGGCAATGCCGGCGTCGCCCATCCAGCCGAACAGGCCGTCCTCGCCGCCCAGGATCGAGGCGTACTGGTCGATCTGCTCAAACAGCTCCGCGCTCTCCGGCTCCGCGCGCAGCCGGGCCACGAGTGCCAGGATGGTGGCGCCGTAGTCGTGGGCGTCGGTGAGCAGCAGGGTGTTGGGCGGCAGGTGCTCGGCGAGCACGCCGGCGCGATTCGCCTCGGGGCCCAGATCGAGGTGCGGCGTGACCGCCTCGATGGCCAGTGCATCGCCGCGGGCCTGGAACCGGAGCAGCATCCAGTCGGGCGTGAGGTCGGCGGTCAGACCGGCCATGGGCATCGTCATGCCGAACTGGCCGGTCATCGCGTTCGACCACTCGAGATAGCGGGCCAAGTCGATGAACATGTAGCCGAGGCTGTCACCGGTCAGGCTGGCGCCCGCCGCGCGGAAGCGCTCCGTGCCGCCGAAGCCGCCGTTGCCCTTCGAGTCGATCGCGGCCCGGACGCTCGCCTCGTCGCCGGCAAGCATGACCTTGTCATCCGGGAAGGCCACGGCGCCGCGGGTGCCGTCCTCACCGAACAGCCGCAGCTCGACGCCCTCGTGGGCTTCGGTGCCGGACGGCGTGGCGCCGCTCTGCGTCACGACATCGTCGAACCAGGCGCGCGCAGCGGCCGCGTCCTTGACCGTCGCCACGATCAGGCCGCGACCCGTGTCCATGCTCGGGCCCTGGGTCGATGTGGGCAGCGGTCCCACGCTGAACCCGAGCTGGCCGCCGAACCACGGCTCGATCTTCGTGGTCCAGTCCTGCTGGTCCTCGGTCATGCCCTTGATCAGCCGGTCGAGCACGTCATCGAGCTTGACGTCGAGCGTGGACTGGTCCCGGAAGCCCGGAAACTTCGCGAGGAACTGGCCGAGCTTCTGGCGCTGGTCGCCGGGAAGGTCGAGACGCACCTCGCCGTACAGCAGCGTGTCGTCGGGCACGTAGCCGACGACGGTGGAGGTCGAGCGCTGGGCCGACACGAACAGGAACGCGCCGATGCCCACGGCGGCGATGAGCGCCGTCACGAGCAGCGCGACCCCCCATCGGGCCCGGCTTGCCGGCTGGCGCCGAACCGGCTCGGCCGGCGGGGGCGTCTCGGATCCCAGGTCCATCCGCGCCGGTGGGGTCCAGGCCACGGTCGGCGCGTCGGCGCTCGTGGGATCGGGGCGGGTTGGCAGCGAGTCGGGGCGAGGCGCGGCCGGGCGCTCGGGCAGCGGGTCGGGCGGTGGCGTCGCGTCCCAGCCGACGAGCGGGTCGGGCGGCGGGGGCGGCGCCCCGGCTCGCGGATCGTGCTCGGTCATGTCGGAACCCCTCGTGCTCAACGCCGGTTCAGGAGAGCGGTCGCCGCCCCGCGCCGGCCGCCTCCTGCCAGCTGCTTCATCATCTTCTGCATCTCACCGAACTGCTTGATCAGCCGGTTGACGTCGGTGAGCGCCGTGCCCGAGCCCGTCGCGATCCGGCGTCGGCGCGAGCCGTTGAGGACCTGCGGGTCGCGCCGCTCGCGTGGCGTCATCGCCCGGATGATCGCCTCCACCCGGCGCAGGTCGCCGCGGTCGATTGCCGCTTCGGCCTCCTTGGCCATCCCGCCCATGCCCGGGATCATCCCCATGAGCTGACCCAGCGGGCCCATCTTCTGGACCTGCTGGAGCTGGTCGAGGAAGTCCTCGAACGTGAACTGCGACTTGCGCAGCTTCTCCTCGAGACGCGTCGCGTCCTTCTGGTCGACGACCTCCTGGGCCCGCTCGACGAGGGTCAGGATGTCGCCCATCCCCAGGATCCGGCCGGCCAGCCGATCGGGATGGAAGACCTCGAGCGCGTCGGTCTTCTCGCCGGTGCCCAGGAACTTGACCGGGAGCCCGGTCACGGCGCTGATCGAGAGGGCCGCGCCGCCTCGCGCGTCGCCGTCGATCTTGGTGAGCACGAGTCCGGTGACCGGCACCGCGGCCGCGAAGGCCTGGGCGACGGACACCGCCTCCTGACCCGTCATCGCATCGACGACGAGCAGCGTCTCGACCGGCCGCACGGCGGCGTTGACCGCGCCGATCTCGGCCATGAGGGCCTCGTCGACGGTGATCCTGCCGGCCGTGTCGAGGATGACCGTGTCGCGCGTCTGCCGGCGGGCGGCCTCGACGCCGCCGCGCACGATGTCCACGACCGAGGTGCCCGCCGGCGCGCGATGGACGGGCAGGTTGAGCTGGCGACCCAGCGTCTCCAGCTGATCCGCGGCCGCGGGCCGGTACGGGTCCGCCGCGACGAGCAGCGGACGCCGGCCGAGCTTGACGATGTGCCGACCGAGCTTCGCCGCGGACGTCGTCTTGCCCGAGCCCTGCAGACCCACCAGCGCGATGACCGCCGGGTTGCCCTGGAGGGCGAACGTCCGGTCGCCGGCCGACAGGAGCGCGACCAGCTCGTCGTGGACGATCTTCACGACCTGCTGACCAGCGGTCAGGCTGCCCAGGATGTCGGCGCCCACGGCCTGTTCGCGCACGCGGGCGACGAACTCCTTGACGACCTTGAAGTTGACGTCGGCCTCGAGCAGGGACAGCCGGATCTCGCGCATGGCAGCGTCGACATCGGCCTCGCTGATCCGGCCGCGACCGGTCAGGCTGCCGAGCGTCCGGCGGAGCCGATCGCTGAGGGTGTCGAACATGCGGAGAGGCTGATCCTTCGGAGGGTGACCGCGTGGCACGCGGCGGCTGGTGTGCGGATTCTGGCAACACCCAGAGGCGGCCGAGTGTAGCGCATCGCCGTTGCGGCCCCGCCGCGTCGCGCCGTGATGGCGCGCGCCGCACCGCTATCCTGCCGCACCGTGCCCTCCCCCCGCGTGTCCCCGCTCTGGCGCAACGGCGCGTTCGTGCGCCTGTGGACCGCATCGACGATCTCGGTGTTCGGATCGCTCATTACCCGGATGGCGCTGCCGTTCGTCGCGATCCTGATCCTGGATGCCGGCGCGATCGAGGTGGCGTTCCTGCGCTCGGTCGATCTGGCGGCGGCGCTGGTGTTCGGCCTGGTCGCCGGCGCGTGGGTCGACCGGCTGCGCCGACGTCCGGTGCTGATCTGGTCCGACCTGGGGCGCGCGGCGCTGCTCCTCTCGGTTCCGATCGCCTTTGTCGCCGGCGTCCTTTCGCTCGTCCAGCTGTTCGTCGTAGGGGCGCTGGCCGCCGTGCTCTCGACGTTCGCCGACGCGGCCGACAACGCCTACCTGCCGGTCGTGGTCGAGCGCGAGCGGCTCGTGGAGGCGAACGGTGCTCTCGCGGCGAGTGGCTCGGCGGCCGAGTTCAGCGCCTTCGGGATCAGCGGCGTCCTCGTCCAGACGCTGACGGCGCCCATCGCGATCCTCGTCGACGCCCTCACGTTCCTCGTCTCGGCGGTGCTCGTGGGCTCCATCCGCCGGCCGGAACCGGCGCCGCCGGCCCGGGCAGACCGTGAGCCCGTCCTGTTTGAGATCCGGGCGGGTCTGCGGATCGTGTTCCGCGACCCGGTCCTGCGGGCTTTCGCGCTGGCCCAGATGGCGCAATCCGCCATGTGGGGCGTATTCGGCGCGGTCTGGCTGCTGTTCGCCACCCGGGAGCTGGGGCTGGGGCCGGTGGCGATCGGCGTCATCGCGGGTGTTGGGGGGCTCGCGTCGCTGGGCGGCGCGGTGCTGGCGCAGCGGACGACGCGGCGCTGGGGCGTGGGGCCCGTGGCCGTGACCGCGATGTTGCTGGCGGCGCTCGGCAACCTGCTGATCCCGCTCGCACCGGCCGGCGCGCCGCTCGTCGCCGTGGCCTTCCTGCTGGGCCAGCAGCTCATCGGTGACAGCGCAGTGACGATGTACGACGTGACCGAGACGTCCGTCCGCCAGGCATTCGTCCACGACCGGGCCCTGGGCCGCGTGGCCTCGAGCTTCCGCGTTGCGGCCATGCTGGCCCAGCTCGTGGCAACCGTGGGTGGCGGTCTGTTCGCTGAGGCGTTCGGGCTGCGGACGGCGGCCTTCCTGGCGCCGCTTGGGGCGCTGGCCGCGGCCGCTGCGCTGTGGTTCTCCCCGGCTCGCTCGCTGTTGACGCTACCGGCCGCGCCGGTGCACGGCGCGCCCCTCGACCTGGCCGCCACCGTCGTCGAGAGCTCGCGCGACGAGCCGATCGGTGGTTGACGGGCGCCGCGGCCCGGGCTTCGGACCTGGCCCTGGCTCCCGACCTGGAGGCACTCGTGACCAAGCCATGGCATAAAGGCCGCTTGGGCGCGCACAAGGCAGCCCAGTCTGGCTGCGGTGAGCACGAACCGGCACCGTCGAGCACGCACATGGGCGAACCAGGCCCCATTGCCGGACTCTTGAGCGTTCGTTCGCCACCAGATGGTCACAGCTTGGTCATGGGTCGGGCGACGCCTTGTCTCTACGCGAAGAGGGCCGCCACGAACGCGTCCGGGTCAAACGGGACGAGGTCGCCGGCCTTCTCCCCCACCCCGATGAACCGGACCGGGACGTCCAGCGCGGCCTCGATCGCGAAGACGATCCCGCCCTTGGCCGTCGAGTCGAGCTTGGTCAGCACGATCCCGGTCAGCCCCACGGCCTCGTGGAACGCGCGGGCCTGGGTCAGACCGTTCTGGCCGGTCGTCGCGTCCAGCACGAACAGGGTCTCGGGCGTCGTGCCGGGCAGCCGCTTGTCGATGATCCGGCGGATCTTGGTCAGCTCGTCCATCAGGTTCGCCTTCGTGTGGAGCCGGCCGGCGGTGTCGGCGATGACCAGGTCCGCGCCGCGCGCGACCGCCGCATCGAGCGCGTCGTAGACGACCGCGCCGGGATCGGCGCCCGGCGCGTGGGCGACGACCGGGACGCCCGCCCGCTCGGCCCAGATCCGGAGTTGATCGATGGCGGCGGCCCGGAACGTGTCAGCCGCGGCCAGGATGATGGTCCGCCCCTCGGCCCGATGGCGCGCGGCCAGCTTCCCGATCGTGGTCGTCTTGCCGGTGCCGTTGACCCCCACCACCAGGACCACCGTGGGCGCACCCGGCGTGCCACGCGCGAGATCCCAGCCGTCGGTCCGCGGCGCCAGCAACGCCCGCAGCTCGGCCCGGACCGCGGCCTCCGCGCCGCCCGGATCGCGCCGTCGCCGGGCCCGCTCGACGACCTCCATGGCCAGCGACGCGCCCACGTCGCCCGCGATGAGCGTCTCCTCGACATCGTCCCAGCTGGGTCCTTCGCCGGCGCTGCCCAGTGCGTCGCGCAACCGGGACATGAAGCCGCCGCGGCTCCGCTCGAGACGAGCCGACAGGTCCGGCGCCACCGGCAGCTCGAGCTCGCTGGGCTCCGGATCGAAGATCGCCGGCCCCGCCAGCCGTTCGCTCCACGACAGGCGGCGCGTCTCGGGCTCGAGCCCGGGCCCGGGCTCGCCGGTGACCGCATCCGCCACGGCCGTCCAGCCCGGCTCCCCGGCCGCTTCGAGCCGATCCTCGGCGCCCGCTTCGGCTGGCTCGGATTCGGGCCGGTCTTTCTTGCGCCAGAAGAACAACGAGCGACCTCGCTACGGACCCACCGCGACGCCGGCCGCCTCGGCGCCGGTCCGCCGCTCGGCGATCGACCGCGCCTCATCGAGCCGGAGGCTGATCACCCGGCTCACCGAGTCGTCGCCGACGGTCACCCCGTAGAGTGCATCGGCGGCCTCGATCGTGCCCCGGTTGTGGGTGATGACCACGAACTGGGTGGCGGCCGCGAGCCCGCGCAGCGCCTCGCAGAAGCGCCCCACGTTGGCCTCGTCGAGCGCCGCGTCGACCTCGTCGAGCACGCAGAACGGGACGGGCCTCACCTCGAGCATGGCGAACAGCAGGGCCACCGCCGTGAGGGCGCGCTCGCCGCCCGAGAGCATGGCCAGCGCCTGGGCTTTCTTGCCCGGCGGCCGGGCCACGATCTCCACGCCGCTCGCCGCCAACTCGCGCGGGTCGGTCAGCGAGAGCTTCGCGTAGCCACCGCCGAAGAGCTGGTTGAACTGCCGGTCGAACGCCGCCTCGAGCGCGCGGAAGGTCGTCGAGAACTGGTCGGCGATCATCCGGTTGAGCTCAGCGATCAGCTCCCGGGTGCGACTGATCGCCGCGTCGAGATCCGCCCGCTGGGTCTCGAGCGTCTCGAGGCGGGAGCGCAGCTCGGCGTACTCGTCCACGGCATACGGGTTCGGGGCGCCCAGCTCGTGATAGCGCCGCCGGAGATGCGACAGCCGGCCAGGCGGCGAGGGCTCGACGGTTGGTGCCGTCCGGGCCCAGCCGGCGGCGACCGCGGCGAGGGCCGACTCGAGCGCGATCGTCTCGGCGGCATCGTCGCGCTCGTCCGCGTCGGGCAAGGCCCCGCTCACGACCGCGCGGTCCTCGTCGCCGGCCGCCCGGCGCAGCTCGCGCACGCCCAGCTCGCCGATCCCGGCCAGCTCGACGAGCAGCTGCTCGCGCAGCCCTTCCAGCCCCAGCCGCGCCTCCAGCTCGTCGCGATCCGCCGTCCGCAGCCGCTCGTCAACGTCGCGCAGCCGTTCGCGGGCCGCGGCCGCCGCGCGCTCCGCGTCCCCCAACCTGGCTCGGCCCGCGGCGTCCGCGGCGCGAACCTCGTCGAGCGCCGTGCGCGCCCGCGCCTCCGCCGCGGCCGCGGCCGCCAGCTCCGTGCCGAGCCCGTCCCGTTCGATCTCAAGCGCCGAATGGCGCGCCCCCAGCGCGGCCGACTCGCGATCGGCGCCGATCACCCGCTCCTCGGCCAGCGCGACGCCCGCTTCCGCCCGGGCTCGGGCGACCTCCGCGGCCCGGCGCGCCGCGTCGCGCTCCGACTGCTGGCCCGCGAGCCGGTCGCGCCGTGCCCGCAGCTCGGCGACCCGGTCCTCCCAGGCCGCGACGGCCGACGTCGGCGGTGCCGAGCCATCGCCGACCGCGGCTGCCGTGCGTTCCGACGTCGCGGCTTCCTGGGTGGCCACCGCCTCGCGCGCGCGGGCCGTCTCCTGTTCGAGACGAAGGGCCTGTGCCTCGTGCCAGCCGCGCTCGCGGATCGCGGCCTCGAGCGATCGGATCGCCAGCCGCTCCGCTTCCTCGGCCCGACGCCGGGCGGCGACCGCCGCGCTCTCCTCGGCGCGTCTGCGATCCAAGTGGGCCCGGGCATCGACGGCCGCCGTCTCGGCGTCCTCGAGGGCCTTCGCCGCCGCGCCGCGGACCGGCTCGAGACGATCCGCCTCGGCGGCGAGGATCGTCAGCTCGGCGCGCCGCTCGAGCGGGCCGTCGGGCCTGCCCAGGGCGACGGCGAGGGCCGTGACGACGGCCGCACCATCGCGCGGCACCGCCTGCCAGCCCGGCGGCAGATCGCTCTGAACGGACAGGCACGCATCCAGATCGGGCAGGACGACCGAGCCTGCGAGCACCGCGCTGGCGGCGCCGCTTGGATCGCGCCGGATGGCCTCGACCAGGGGCTGCCCGCCCAGGCTCGCGACGCGCTCGAGGAGGCGCCGCTCGCGCGCCCCGGCCGCGGGGCCGGCGGGCTGCGCAGCCTCCTGGACCACGATCATGCCGCGCTCGGAGGCGAGGGCGACGACCGCGGACCGCTCGACCAGGTACGCCCGGGCCGTCTCGGCCAGCGCAGCCTCCACCGCCGGCCGCAGCGCCGGCTCGACGACCAGCTCCTCGTCGATCCGGCGGCCGCCGTGTCGCCGTGCGGCGCGCGCGATGCCGCGGGCCTCCTCCTCGCCGAGCCGCGCCTCCAGCGCGTCGATCCTGGCCGCCAGCGCCAGTCCGGCACTGTCCGCGGTCTGGAGCGCGTCACGGAAGCGGGGACGGGCCGCCTCGACCGCCTCCACCCGCAGCCGCGCCGACTCGGCTCCTTCGACCGCGGCCTGCTCGGCGTCGAGCGTGGCGCTCAACGCGTGGGCCGCGGCATCGCGCCCGGCCTCGGCCTCGGCCCGAGCCGCGGCTGCCTCGGCCAGGCGGGCCTGCTCCTCCGCGCTCCTCCGTTGGGCGTCGGCGAATCGGCGACGGGCGGTGTCGAGCTCCGCCTGGCGGGCCTGCTCGGCTCGGCGAATCGCGGCCAGCTCCTCGCCGCGGGCATGGCTTGCAGCGCGCAGCGTGCCCAGCTCGGCGAGGGCGTCGGAGAGCTGCCGCTCCGCCTCGGCCAGGGACGCCTCGAGCTCGACGTCGCGGGGCGGGACGGTACCGGCCGCCAGCGCGCGTCGCTCGGCGGCAGCGCGCCCCTCCGCCGCGGATCGCTCGCCGGCCAGACGCTGCCGGTCGCGCTCGATCGCCTCGACATCGCTGCCCAGCCGGGCCTCTCGCAGCTGGAGCGCCGTCAGCCCGGCCCGGGTCACGTCGTGCGCCTCGCGCCGATCGCGCTCAGCGGCCACCCGCGTCTCCAGCTCCCCGGCGATCGCCGCGGCAGCTTCCTCGGCGACCGTGAGCGCGGCCATCGCCGCCTCGGCGTCGCGGGACGCGCTCTCCCGCCGGCCGACGGCCGCGTCCAGCCGCCCGGAGGCGTCGTGCCAGCGCGTGTGGGCGGCCGCAACCAGCGCCTGGGCCAGCTCCGTGCCGGCCGATGAGCGGGTCGCCTGCTGCTCCGCCTGGGCCGCGAGGCGGCGGGCCTGCGGCCGCAGCTCGGCGAGGATGTCCTCGACCCGGGCGAGATTGGCCGACGACTCGGTCAGCTGCTCCTCCGCCTTGCGCCGGCGACGCTCGTGGCGGCGCACCCCCGCCACCTCCTCGAACAGCGGCCGGCGCTCCTCGGGACGGAGGGCGAGCGCCTGGTCGACCATGCCCTGGCCGATGAAGAGGAAGGCGTTGTCTGCCAGATTGGCCGAATCCAGCAGGTCGACGAGATCGCGCAGCCGGACCCGCTGGCGATTGAGCAGGTACTCGTTCTCGCCGGAGCGGAACAGCCGTCGGCCAAGCTCGACGACGCTGTAGTCGACCGGCAGAAGCCCGTCGCTGTTGTCGAGGACGAGCGTCACGTCGGCCAGGCCAATCGCCGCGCGCCGCTCCGAGCCGGCCCAGATCACGTCCTCCGACTTGCGCGTGCGGAGCGACCGACCCTGCTCGCCGAGCGTCCAGCGCAGGGCGTCGGCGAGGTTCGACTTGCCCGAGCCGTTGGGACCCACGACGGCCGAGATGCCGGGTCCGAACTCGACCATGGTCCGCTCGGCGAACGACTTGAAGCCCTGGACGCGCAGGGCGAGGAGTCGGGCGGGTGCCGTCACGGCGATGCCTCGGCCGCCTCTGCGGCCCGGGCGGCCTCCGCGGCGTGCTCGCGCAGCGCGAGCGCGTCGAGCGCCTCGGCCGCGGCCTGTGTCTCAGCGACCCGTCGCGACGCCCCCTCGCCCCGCCCGAGGACCTCGTCGGCGACCCGGACCTCGATCCGGAAGAGCTTGTCGTGGTCCGGCCCGAGCGCCTCGAGCACCCGGTACTGCGGCCGCTCCCCGGTCGTCCGTTGGGTCCACTCCTGGAGCCGGCTCTTGGGGCTCGTGAGCGAGACGATCGACGCCTCCGCCTCGATCTCCGGGGCGGCCAGCGCGACCACCCAGTCGCGGGTCCGGCTCCAGCCGAGATCGACGTACAGCGCGCCAGCGACGGCCTCGAAGGCCTGCCCCAGCAGCGATGGCCGGCGCCGCGCGCCGCGCGCTGCCTCGCCTTCGCCGACGAGCAGGTGGGCGCCCAGGTCGAGCCGGGTGGCCAGACGGGCGAGACCGGTGGACGAGACGATCGCCGCGCGACGCGCGGACAGCATCCCTTCGTCGTCGTCGGGATGGCGCGCGTACAGCGCCTCGGAGATGGCCAGGTTCACGACCGAATCGCCGAGGAACTCCAGCCGTTCGTTGTGGCCGCGAGCGCTGTCGCGATGCTCGTGCAGCCAACTGCTGTGGATGAGTGCCTGCTCGAGCAGGGCGAGGTCACGGACGGGGAGCCCAAGGCGCTCGGCGAAGGCGGAAGCCCTGCCCACCGCTGCCCGGGCCGGGGATCAGGTCGACTTTTCGTCGATGTATTCGACGGCGTCCTGGACGGTCCGGATCTTCTCCGCATCCTCGTCCGAGATCTCCGTTCCGAACTCCTCCTCGAGACTCATGATCAGCTCGACGAGATCCAGCGAGTCGGCGTTGAGATCGTCGACGAAGGAGGCTTCCGGCTTGACCTCATCCTCGTCGACGCCGAGCTGTTCGACGACGATCTTCTTCAGCCGCTCGTAGGTCGTGGCCACTGACTCCCTCCTCGGAGATGGGTGGTGCTGCCGTCGCTCGTTGGGCGCTGGGGTCGGACGAGATCGTCCCGAGCACGCCGTTCACGAGGCGCCGCATCGGGTCTCCACTGTAGATCCGTGCCAGCTCGACCCACTCGGCGATCGCCACCCGGGCCGGCGTCGGCGAGTGTAGCACCTCGCCAACGGCGCCACGGAGCAGTGCGCGGTCCATCCGGGCGAGCTGGACGACGGGGTATTGGGGGGCGGTCCGCTCGATCAGCGCGTCGATCCGGTCGCGGTTGACGACCACCGCTTCGACCAGGGTCCGAGCCAGCGCGGCAGCCTCGGCATCCCGTTCGGACTCGGCGAGGTGGCGCTCCAGGATCGCAGCCGCTGTGCGCTGCCCGAACTCCGCCTCGAAGAGCGCCGCGAGGGCGATCCGCCGCCCAGCCCGTCGAGATCGGACGACGTCAGCGGTACCGCGCTTCACGGGCGGACTCGCAGGCCGGAGGTCCTAGCCGCCGACGCCATCCACGACGACCGTGAGGGTCTCGAGCTCGAGGCCCAGCAGCCGCTCCACGGTGGCCGCGATCGCCGTCCGGACCTGGATGGTGAGCGGCTCGAGCGCCTGACCCGGCCGCGCGACGAGCGACAGACGCACCGCCACCCGGCCGTCGCGGACATCGGTAACGACGGACCGCCCCAGGAAGGCCCGGCGCCACGCGGGACCGGATCGCCCCACACGGAGCACGCCCGGCACCTCGAGCGCCGCCAGACGGACCATCTCGCGGATCACGCCGGCGCTGACGGTCAGCGATCGGCCGGTCATGGAGCGGCGTCCGCGCCGGCAGCCACCGGATCGGGCGGCGGCTCGGTCGCGCTGACCGTTGCGTCCGGCGCGGGCTGACGCAGCGCCTCCGTGATCAGCTCCGGCAGGCGCTCCCGAGCGCTTCGCGCCCCGACTTCGACGGCGTGCGTGATCATCCGGCGCTTCGCGCGGCCGTGGGTGATCACCACGTTGCCGCGTACGCCCAGCAGCGGCGACCCGCCGATCCGCTCGTAGTCGAAGACGCCCCGGATGCGACCGATCCCGGGACGCAGGAGGAGGTAGGCAAGCCTGCCCCGCCAGCCGGACCGGAACTCATCGCGGAAGAGGTCGAAGATGAAGGTCGAAAGGCCTTCGAAGAACTTGATCACGACGTTGCCGAGCACGGCATCGCACACGACCACCTCGGCCAGCCCCTTGGTGAGGTCCTTGCCCTCGACGTTGCCGACGAAGTTGAGATCCGTGGCGTCGAGCAGCTCGCTCGCGCGGGTGATGCGGGCGTCGCCCTTGCCGCGCTCCTCGCCGATCGAGAGCAGAGCGACCCGCGGCCGGGCCTCACCCAGCACACGCTGGGAGAAGACCGCGCCCATGCGGGCGTACTGCACGAGGTTCTCGGGGGTCGAGTCCGGGTTGGCGCCGATGTCGAGGAGCACCAGCGAACCGGTGTTGCTGATCATCTGGACGGCGAGCGCCGGCCGGTCCACGCCGGGCAGCCGGCCCAGCCGCAGGACCGCGGCGGCCATCCCGGCCCCGGTGTGACCGGCGGTGACGACGGCGTCCGCCTCGCCGCGTTTGACCAGCTCCGTTGCGACGAGAATGGAGGCGTCCTTCTTCTCGCGCAGCGCCCTGGCCGGATGCTCGTGCATCTCGATCAACTGCGCGGCGTGCACGACCGAGGCGTTGGCCGGCAGGTCGCCGGCGATGCGGCGGATCGTCGCGTCGTCGCCGACGAGGATCAGCTGATCAGAGGGGTGCTCCCGGGCCCACGTCAACGATCCGTTGACGACCTCCACGGGGCCGTGGTCGCCGCCCATCGCGTCGACCGCGACGCGGACCCCCGGGCCGGAGGGCCGGGCCTCGGTGGTCACCGGGTCAGGATGTGGAGTCGTCGCCGGCGGGCTTGAGCTCGATCGCCGCGCGGCCGCCGTAGTAGCCGCAGTTGGGGCAGGCATGATGCGGCCGCTTCTTCTCGTGGCAATGCGGGCAGTCCTCGAGGACCGGCACGCTCAAGGCGAGGTGCGATCGGCGCTCGCCCTGGCGGGCGTGGGACACCCGTCGCTTGGGCACACCCATGGGTCTCTGACACTCCTTGGTGGACGGGATGGGGTCGTGGCAACCTCAACGCCGAGCGGGCACACGCGCACCGAGGTCCGAGGCGGAGCCCCGCGACGCCATCGGCCCGGGGTTCGGAGTCTAGCGGGTCTCGCTGTCGGCGTCGACGCGGAACGCCTTGAGCGCCTCCAGCCGCGGGTCGATCTCCTCCTCGCCGTGATCGTGCGGACCGCCGGTCAGCCGCTCGCCGCACACGGCGCACAGGCCCGGGCAGTCGTCCTCGCACAACGGAGCGATCGGCTCGGCCAGCTGGACCGCCTCGCGCACCTCGGCCTCGAGGTCGAGCTCGTGGTGGTCGGTCAGCCGGAGGGCATCCGGCTCGGCCGAAGGGTCGACGGCGAGACCGGTCGCGATGTCGAGGCCGGGCAGCGCCTCCGTGTCGATGTGGATCTCGACTGGCACCTCGATGTCACGCAGGCAGCGGCTGCACTCAGCGTCGAGGCTGGCGGCAAGATCGGCCTGCACCAGGAGCCCTCGATTAGTCCGCGCGAGGCGGACGTCGCCCTCGATCGGATCGGCCAGCCGGAGCTCGGGCCCAAGATCGATCGTGACGGCGGCCACACGGTAGGTACGCGTCGCTCCGGGCAGCTCGGACAGGAGCCCGGCGACGTTCCACGCGAGCGGCTCGCCGCCGCGCACGGTCACCGGGTCGCCGGTTCGGACGCCCTCTCGACCTCGGCCTCGTCGTCCGTCGCGTCGTCGCCGGCACCGTCGCGATCGTCGGCCTCGGCCACGAAGGCGGCGCGCCGCTCGTCGAGCAGCTCGATCCCCTTCTTGATGCTCTGGAGCGTGCGGACGACGTCGCCCTCGAGGCCCACCAGCACCGAGACGGCGTATTCGTCCGCGCCGCGCCGGATCTCGTCGGCGTCCGAGGCGGCCCGACTCATGATCCGGCGGCTCTCGTCATGGGCGGCCTCCGTGAGCCCCCGCTCGTCGATGAGGAACGCGGCCTGCTCCTGCGCCCGCCCGACGATCCGCTCCGCCTCCTCCTGGGACTTCTCGATGATCCGCTCACCCTCGGAGTTGATCCGCTTCGCGGCCCGGACCTCCTCCGGCACGGCCACGCGCAGCTCGTCGATCAGCCCCAGCGCCGCATTCTGGTCGACGACGACGTTGTTCGTGAGGGGCAGCTTCTTGCCGTTGGCGATGATCGACTCGAGGCGCTCGACGAGAAAGATGATGTCGATGGGACGACCCTCCCGACGGCCCGCGCCGTCGCTCTGGCCGGATTATCGCACGGGGTCAGGGACCGCGAGGGCCTCGCGTAAACGGCGCAGCGCCGGAGCGGGCACCATCTCGCTGACGTCGCCGCCGACGCGCGCGATCTCCTTGACGAGGCTGGAGCTCACGTAGCCGTGCTCGAGCGAGGTCATGAAGAAGACCGTGTCGATCTCCGGCGCCAGCTTGCGATTGTTGTGGGCGAGCTGCATCTCGGTCTCGAAGTCGGCGATCGCGCGCAGGCCGCGGACGATCGAGCGCGACTGGCGGGCGCGACAGAAGTCGACGGTGAGGCCGCTGTAGGTGGCGACGTCGACCCGTTCGCCCAGACCGACCTCGTCGACGGACTCGCGGATCGCGGCGACCCGTGCATCGGCGGGGAGGAGGGGCTCCTTGCGCGGGTTCACGATGACCGCGACGACGAGCCGGTCGAAGACCGCCGTCGAACGCCGGACCACGTCGAGGTGACCATTCGTGACCGGGTCGAACGAGCCCGGGTAGACCGCGATCCTCACGTCGCCTCCTGATCCGTGACCCGGTAGAACGTCAGGGACGTCTCGCCGAACCGGCGCTGGCGCTGCGATGCTAGCAGCCCGATCCGGGCGGGAAGATCGGTCCGCCAGAAGTGCTTGGCGACGACCCAGCCGTCCGCGGCCATGAGGCTGGGCGCCGACAGGACGGTCAGGGCGCGCTCGAGGAGGGCCGGCTCCGAGTAGGGCGGATCGACGATCGCGATGTCCCACGGATGCACCGGCGGGCCTTCGCGCGCGAGCCAGGTGAGCGCCTCGGCGCGGACGATCCGGGCTCCGTCGGCGAGCCGGGTCCGCTCCAGGTTGCGTTCGATCGTCCGGACCGCCTCGCGATCGCGTTCGACGAGCACGGCCAGCGCAGCGCCGCGCGACAGCGCCTCGATGCCGGCCGCGCCGCTGCCGGCGAAGAGGTCCAGCACGCGCGCTCCCCGGATCGAGGGGCCGAGGATCGCGAACAGGGTCTGCTTGACCCGGTCGCCGAGCGGTCGGGTGCCCTCGCCTGGTGCCGTCAGGCGGATTCCTCGGGCCGTGCCGGCGACGACCCGTCCCGCGTCAGGCACCCGTGGCGCTCACGTCGCGTTGGCCGGCTCGGCACGGTGGACGCGGGCAAGCCAGCCCCCGTCGAGCTCGCGTCGCAGGGCATCCGCGCCAGGGCGGAGCTCGCCCCGGTCGTCGAGGAGCCGCTCGGCTTGGTCCCGGGCACGCTGGGCGAGGCCCTGGTGCTCCTTGTTCTGGAGCGATGCGACGCGCAGCCTCGGCAGGCCGCTCTGGACGAGGCCCAGCACGTCGCCCTCGCGGCGCAGCTCCCAGTCGCGTTCGGCCAGCTCGAAGCCGTCGGTCGTGCGGGCAACCGCGATCAGCCGGGCCTGCTCGGTCGTCGTGGGTGCCGATCGCCCGGCGACGAGCGCCTCCCACTGCCTTGTCGAGGCGGCGGTCGAGACGAGCGCGGCATACGACTGGTCGTCGCCGCGGCCAACGCGGCCTCGCAGCTGGTGGAGCTGGGCAAGCCCGAACCGGTCGGCGGACTGGACGACCATGACGCTGGCCCGCGCCACGTCGACGCCCACCTCGAGGACGGTCGTGCCGACGAGGACGTCAAGCCCGCCGTCGCGCAACCGCCCCAGCTCCGCATCCCGGTCGGCGGCCTTCATCCGGCCATGGACGAGGCCAACCCGGAGCGGCGCGAGCACGTCGCTGAGCCGCTTTGCCTCGCTCTCCGCGGCGATGACATCCGAATCCTCGGAGTCCTCGATGGCCGGCACCACGACGAACGACGCCCGACCCGCGGCCGCCTCACCGCGCACGAACTCCCACAGCCGCGCGAGGTCGTCCGGGTGGCGGAGCGCGGTCTTCACGGCCAACCGGCCGGCCGGCGGCGTACGCAGGGTCGAGAGGTCGAGATCGGCGTAGAGCACCTGGCCGAGCGTGCGCGGGATCGGCGTCGCGGTCATCAGCAGGACATGCGGCGCGTGGCCGCCGGAAGGTCCGCCGGATTTGGCCTCGAGCTGGCCGCGCTGCTCGACGCCGAACCGGTGCTGCTCGTCGATCACCACCAGCCCCAGCGCGGCGAACTCGACCGACTCCTGGATCAGCGCGTGGGTGCCGACGACCACCTGGGCCTGTCCGGAGCGGAGCGCCTCGTGCGCGTTGCGACGGCCTTCGCCGCTGAGCGAGCCCGTGAGCAGCGTCACCGGCAGGCCCACGTCCTCGAGCAGCGCGCTCAGGGTGGCGTGGTGCTGCCTGGCCAGCAGATCCGTCGGCGCGAGCAGCGCGCCCTGGACGCCGGCCCG
>Ga0136617_10001942_pt1 | contig 18443 bp, 18 predicted proteins | sample AntDrymUQ3222106_2_FD_129672 | JGI IMG/M metagenome (GOLD analysis project Ga0136617, IMG submission 129672) | Polar desert sand microbial communities from Dry Valleys, Antarctica - metaG UQ322 (21.06) | ecosystem: Environmental > Terrestrial > Soil > Desert | place: Antarctica: Dry Valley... | reverse complement strand
CGACAAGCTGACCGTCAAGATCCCCTGGTGGGACGGGCGCGAACTCAGCTACAGCTTCCCGGCCGCATGAACCGAGACGCGAAAAGCAGGGTCGAATGAACGCACCGGAAATCCAGGTTAGGCCGGAACGCGCTCGTACTTCTCGACGCAGATCGTGATCTCTTCGATCGCGGCCTGATCCTGCCCGGCGTTCATCCCGGCGGGGGTGTACTTGCTCACCCAGCCGCGTTCGAAGCTGTATGCCGCGACGGGGTTGAACTCGGAGTCGAGCATCTCGATCGTTCCGTTGCAGCGCGCCTCCTTGTACTTGCCGTTGACGACGAGTTGGCGCCACTCCCAGAGCTTCATATCCGCGTCGATGCCGCGCTTGAGGGTGATGTCGTTGTACTTCAGGTTGCCGGGAATCTTCTTGATCTCGACCCCTTTGCCGTCCGGCAGCGCGACCTTCTGCTCGATGATGGCGTTCTCTGAGCCGCCGCCGTTGGCCTCGGTGAACAGGCCTGAGCCTTCCCGGTCATCCAGCTTCAGCCGGAAGTACAAACTGCCATGAATTTCCTTGTCCGCCATGGTGGTGCTCCTCTCTTCTGTCCTCTAGGAAGTGATTTAGGCCTGGACGGCCCCGCCACCGTCGGCGAACTGGCTGAGGCGGAAGATCACGAACTCCGCGGGCTTCACCGGTGCGATGCCGATCTCGCAGACGACTTGGCCGGCCTCGATGACGTCGGGGGGGTTGGTCTCGCTGTCGCACTTGACGAAGAACGCCTGATCAGGCGAGGAGCCAAACAGCGCGCCCTCCCGCCACGTGCGGGTGAGGAAGCTGGACGCGGCGACCCGCAACTGGATCCAGAGCTTCTGGTCGTTGGGCTCGAACACCGACCACTGCGTCCCCTGCATGATCGATTCGGAGACGTAGTTGAACAGCCGCCGCACGTTGATGTAGCGCCACTCCGGATCGCTGGAGAGCGTGCGTGCGCCCCAGATCCGGATACCTCTGCCGGGGAACGCGCGGATGCAGTTGATGCCCGCCTTGTTGAGGTTGCCCTGCTCGGACTGTGTGATGTGGAACGCGACGCGGTTCACACCGAGGGTGACCTCGTTGGCCGGAGCCTTGTGGACCCCCCGCGTCGCGTCCGTGCGGCACCAGACGCCGGCGACGTGCCCGGATGGCGGGATCGTCAGCGGTCGGTTGGTGAGCGGGTCGACGACCTCGATCCAGGGCCAGTACAGCGCCGCGAACTTCGAGTCGTAGCCGGCAGTGTTCATGCGCCAGTCCAGGACGTCCTGGGGAAGCATGTTGGCGGGAGCGTCGAGGATCGCCATGCGATCGCCCGCGTTCGCAATGCGCGAGGAGCTTGCCCTGGAGATCCTTGACGACGTTGCCGTTGCCGTTCTCAGACAGCGCCCAGATGTCGGGGACTGCAACCATGGTGACCTCGTCGATTGCGCCAAGCCCTCCGATGCCGCGACGCTTGGCCGTGTCGCCGGCGTAGTCGGACGCCTCGATCTTGTCGACGGCGACGCTCGGCGCCGAGAGCGTGTAGGTGCCGACGGCCGGCCGGCGCTGCGCCTCGGGGAGCGAGGCTCCGGTCTCCTCGATCTTGACGAGCTTGGATCCGGCGTTGACCTTGGTGACGAGGTTGTTGCGGCCCTTCTTCATCGTCAGGCCGTCGTACTCCTCGATGGGCGCGTCCGAAGCCGTGATCGTGATCTTGTAGGTCGGCTCGCGATCGCTGGTGGCGGGCTTGTCGCCGGCGTCACCGTCGCCGTCGGTCTTGATGATCGGGTTCTCGGCGAGTTCGACCTTGACCGGGCGGTCGACGCCCGGCAGAGCGAGGAAGCGCATCGCCTCGACGGCGTCGTCGCCGGCCGCCGGGAGCGCAGCCTGCGCGACCGGCGCGTCCCCCGCGGCGGACTTTCCGACCCGCACGATCCAGCACAGGTTGCCGCCGTTCTGGAAGAAGCCGTAGACGGCGTGGGCCAGATAGGCCCCCTCCATGAACGGGCCGTTCTCCGTGTTGACCGGATCGCCGTAGATCTTGGCGAACTGCGTCCAGTTGGGGATCTGCATCGGCGTGTTGATGGGACCGCCGGGGGCGAGGCCGACGAATGCGGCGACCGACGTGGTCACACCCTCGATCGGCTTGGACGTAGACGGCACCTCCTCGACGTACACGCCGGGGGTCAGGTACGTGGGCATGTCATTCCTCCGCTGGGGACACTTGCAGGCTGCTCATCTCGGCGAGCACGTCTTCGGGTACGGCGGAGACGACCCACCGCGGCCTCGTGGCGCCGGGATCGATCACCTCCATTACGTCCTCGGTCGATGCCCATAGCACTACCTTCGTCTGGGGGCAGACCGATCGAACGAGCTCGCAGAGCTGCTGCGACTCGGTCTGGTCGAGATCGAGGACGACGACGTCCGGTCGCAGCCGCTCGATCTCCGGTGTGATGCTCGAAGGCGCCAGCTCGTCGCCGACGACCTCGACGCCGTCCTCGCTCAGCAGGCACAGCATCCCCACCCGGGCCATCGGGCCCAGGTTCGCGAGCATGACGCGCGGCCGTTTCGCGGGCGGTGAAGCGTTCACTCTCGTAGCGTCGCGGTCCGCGGCCCCCGCGGCCAGAGCGGCGTGGCCAGCCCTTCGGGCAGTCCTCGCTCGCACGCGCTGCCCGTTCGGTCATCGCTTGCCTGCGGTGCGCGGCTTCGCCGGCGCGGGACCTACGACGAGCTCGCCCGACCCGCCCGGGACCGTGAGCGTGGTCTCCGCCTCCTCGCCGGCGCGCGAGCGCGCCGCGCAGCGATGCTTGCCGGGCGGGACGCGGGCGATCAGGAAATGGCCGTCCTCGTCGCTGGAGCCCCAGCGGCCGAGCTCGGGAAGCGTGATCCAGGCCTCGGCGAGCGGCTCACCGTCGCCGTTGGTCACGCGCCCGCCGACCCGGTGCAGCTCCGTGACCGTGCCGGGCGGGCCACTGGGATCGCCGATGCGCAGGGTCAGGCCGCGCACTTCGGGACCACGCTCATGGACCACGCCCGCTTCGCAGGACAGCGTGACCACGTAGTCCAGCGACGCCTTGTACTGGCCGCCGACCGCGTTCCAGAAGTCGGCCTTACCCTCCGCCTTGGGCTGCCCCACCTTGCCGAAGATCGGATAGCGCTGAGCGCCGTTGGAGAGGCGGCCCGACAGCGCATCGGCGGGCAGGCGCACGTAGGAGTAGAGGATCGTCAGGATCTGCGACAGCAGGCGGTGCTCGTCCTCGACCGCCTGCGTCCACGCGGTGATCGCATAGGAGCACTCGAGGATCAGCGGCGGCCGCGTCTCGAACGCGCCGCCGTTCGTGCGTCGCTCCTCGATCGCGCGGTGGCGGTGGTCGGCGGACTCGCGCAGGTCGTAGAGGAAGACGTTGACCGTCGGCGCGGCGAGCTGGCTGGACCACTCCTTCGCGGGCGCGTCGAAGGCGACCTCGACGTTGTCGAACCCATGGCGCCCGAGCTCGCGCTGCAGCAGCGTTCGCAGCGACTCGTCGAGGTCGGCGACCATCGTGTTGAGTGGGACGTCGACGACGAGTGGCATCGTCGGTTGACGCTACGTCCGGGCGGGGGGCGGGGAAAGGGACCGACGGGCGGACTTGCGGGCAGACTCGGCGGCTGGGGCCAGCCGCGGTAATCCCGGACGTCAGCCGTCGGCGCCCGCGATCACGGGCAGGAACCCGGCGACGATCGTGACCAGGGCGCCGAGGATCGGGATCCAGATGCCCCCCGCCGCGTCGGCCTGCACGGCGAGCACGATCAGCACGATCAGCGCGACGACGCCCGCAGCCCAGGCCGAGATCCCGCTCCGCATGCCGGCGAGCGCGACGATCCCCATCAGGATCGTCAGGAAGCCGAGCGAGCTGACGAAGTAGGCGATGCCCGGGAGGGCTGCAGGCACCTCGCCGGCGAGGTCGGATCCCGTGATCGCCAGGACGCTGTCGGCGTAGTCGAGGCACCCGCTCGGCGTCCCGTCCGCGCAGACGCCGCGCAGCCCGGTTCCGCCATCCTCGATCCAGTGCGCGAACGAGCCGGAGATCAGCAGCGTGGCCGCGAGCAGCGTGAGCGCCACCCGCAGCCATAGCAGCCAGCTGCGATCGTTCCAGCGCGATTGCTGTGGCGCGAGCTGCTGGCGCGCGACTGCACGAAGACGCCGCCGGTCGCCGCCGACATAGCGTCCGAGGTCGCGGCGACGGTGAAGCGCAGCTCACGCTCGCGGTCGGCGGCAGGCGCCTGGGTATCCACCTGCAGGTCCGCCGTGGCCTCCGCACCGGCGGCGAACTGGAGCTGCGCGGGAGCGAAGCTGAAGCGCAGGAACTCGTCCGGGTCGGTCGCGCTGAGCGAGATCGTCACCGGCACGTTGGCGCGGTTGCGCACGATGACGGCGTAGCGGGCCGAGCGCGTGCCCGTCGAGCGCTGCGGGCGCAGCGTGCACTCCAGCTCGTCGTAGCGCTCGACGACGAGGCTGCCCGTCGCATCGCCGGAGAGGCCGGCGCGCACGCCGGAGGCGGCGACGAGTGCAAACGGCCAGGTGCGCGCCTCGGACTCGGCCCCGCGGTGGATGCAGGCTCAGCTCGATCTCCTGCTCGTAGCCATGATCGTTGGACCCGAACGGGAGCAGGAGGATCGACTGCGGCGTGACGCTCCACCACCTTTCCGGCAGGCCTTCGATCCGCAGGGCGTAGGTGTCGACGATGGCGTCCTCGTTGCGCACGACGGCGGTCATTAAGGTGCGCGCGCCGGGTATCACCCGCGCGGCTGGCGTGCCGCGGCTCGCGCCCCCCGGGTCGTCCGCCGAGCGCAGCGTGACGCGCACGGCGCCGGGATCTACGGCCGACGCAGGGGGTGGCCGGCGTTGGCGTTGGCAGCGGCACCGGCAGCGGCGGAACCGGTGCCGTCGTGGTCGGCGGCGGCGGCGCCGGCGGCATCGCCGCCTGCTGGTGCGGCGCTTTCACCTCCGTCGGCTCCCAGCGCAGGTATTCGCGGCAGCGGACGCAGAAATCCGTGTCTTCCGCGTTCATGTGGCCGCAGTTCGGACATGCTGTCATTGCCCGAGCACCTCGAAGGCTGCGCAGTGGACGACGTGGTCGTCAGCGCGATGATCCAGCTCACGGAAGCGGTCGGATGCACGCATTTGGCGTATGAGACCCGCTGTGGACTAGCGGCAAGAGTCCTCCGTACAGCCAGAAGGGCATGCCTGGCGCAGGCGATCGGGCTGCACCGGGTGCTTCTTCGGACGTGACATCGTGGGAGCTCGCCAGCGCGCGCGACGCAGGCATGCCTGCCGGGCGCGGCGCCAGTGATCGTGAAGCGCCTGCGCGTTGCTGGAGGCGGCCGAGATCGAGGCCGCGCCCGCCTCGCTCTACCCCTATTGCTGCCCCGACGGCCCTTGTCGGCCCAGACGCGCCCCGACATCATGGGATTCATGAGGTCGCTTCAGTCGTGATCGGGCGGTTGTCCGCGTCGTGATCGAACGCGACGCCCGCGCCCGCACGCTTGCAAACTCGCTTCCCGGAGAGTGACCGCGACCTTGGCCCTCGACCCCCGATACGTTCGCGACTGGAGCACGAGCCCTTCCGAGGATGAGCACGTACGCGTGCAACCATCCCCCGATGCGCCGCTCGCGCCTGATCAGGTGGGCGGGCCGACGCAGGATTCTGCTCGGGCGCAGGCACTCGCTCAGCTCGACGGCCAGGCCGCGAGCGCCCCGCCTCGGGGCCGTGGCCTCGATGCGTCGCACGCCGGCATGCTCCTGCGCATGCAGCAGCGCGTCGGAAACCAAGCCGTGCAGCGCTATCTGTCCGGCGGTACGCTCGACGCCGTGCTGCAGCGCAAGGAGGGTGACTCGGCGGCTGCCGATGTCGCTCCGGCTCCACCCGCAGCCGCCGGCGGCGCCTCGAGCGCGCCGGCTGCCGCGAACGCCACCGCCACCCTCACTCTGTCGGCGATATACGAGGATGTCCCCGGCGCGTCGAAGACGAAGATCAGGAAGGCGGGGCGAGAAGGACGCGCTGTGGTTCGATCCGCTGAAGACGCATTCGAACGCTCCGAGCATCGCCGACAGCACGAAGGCCCAGGGCATCCTGACCGGCGGTCAGCAACAGATCGAGTCGTTCGCGGCTCCCGTCACGAACGGCGCCAAGCGCGTCGGCCGCGGCTCGATCTCCGCCCAGCTGAAGTACACGAGCAAGAAGGAGCAGAGCTACGACGTCACGGTGAGCGGCGTGCCGGGGGGCAAGGAGAAGGCGTCCGCCGAGAAGGCGGCGAAGGCGTTCGTGAAGGAGAAGATCGATATCTACGGCGATGTGGACGACACCGCCAGGCAGGCCGGGGAGAGCCTCGAGAAGTCTTACCCCGGCGCCAAGGTGTCGATCACGATCAAGCCCAAGGCCGTCGTGGACACGGGCGGCACCAGCTTCTACTACAAGATTCGCGGCAACGCGGGCATCCTGCTCGACATCCAGGCGATTCCCGTCGCGGAGAACCAGAAGACCATCGGCGGCAGCAAGACCACGGGCTCGACGACCGAGGGCGAAAGCTCGACAAAGACCAGCGGCGAGTCGAGCAGCAGGGACATCGACAAGAAGGTGACCGACGCCGAGAAGACGAAGGCGTCGTCCAGGGAGGCGGTAGAGGCGACGTACAACGAATCGGTCGTTAAGTCGCTGGACGACTACGTCTCGAAGTCGGAGACCGTGCACAAGGAGGTGGCGTCCGAGCTCGTCAACCACGTCCTCTCGGACAGCACCTACAGGGACAAGGACCACTGGGAGTCCAAGCGCAAGGCCAAGGACGTCACGGACTACACGAAGGGCGTGGAGAAGGGCGAGCGGCTGAAGGAGAACTGGCCCGCGAAGATCAAGAAGGTGATCGGCATCGCGAAGAAGATCACCGAGCTCCCGATCAAGCTCCCCAAGTGGGCGCGCAGGGTCAAGGGCTGGTGGCTCGACGCGGCGGAATGGGTCGCAGGCCAGTTCGCGGAGAGCGGCAAGGTCCAATACGAGGACACCACGGCCAAGAGCGACAGGAACATCACCGACGATACCGACGTGACCAGGGACCGCGATGTCACGAGGCACGACGACACGACGAGCAAGCGCACGCTCGAGGAGAGCTACCTGACGACGACCAAGGACGATTGGCAGCGTCATCTCGACGAGGTGACGAAGATCAGCAAGGAGTACAGGAGCCTCACCACCAAGGAGTCGCAGAGCACGACCGACAAGGAGCATGACGAGAAGTACAGGGAGGCGAACCAGAAGGAGGCCCACGAGGCCGCCGACAAGCACAGGGAGGTGCGCAACCAGACCGTCACCGCGAACTTCTCCGTGCAGCAGACGACGACGTTCTCCGTGCCGGTCGTCAAGGCAACGGTGGTCAACGGCGACGCCGAGGTGAGCGCCTCACCGTTCGGACCCGATCCCGACGAGACGGCGGCGCCAGCTGGAGCACCCACCTCGACTCCGGCGCCAGCGCCCTAGCCTCCCGGTCTCAGCTTCGAACGAGCCCGTGATAGCGCTCGAAGTCCGCCTCGAGCGTCAACCGCCCGAGCTTCCCGTACTCCAGCGCCACCGCCCGCACGAGGTGCTCCATCCCGATCGCGCCGCCTTCCTCAGCCGCGATGAACGCCGCCGCCAGCGAGCAGTTGCGGATCCCGCCACCGGAGAGCTTGAACCGCGTCGCGAGGAAGTCGAGGTCGACGTCGTCACCCACCGGTGCCTGGTCGGGCAGCAGCAGCTCCCAGATGCGCCGCCGGTCGTCGGCCTCCGGGAACGGGAAGTCGATGACGAAGTCCAGGCGGCGCAGGAACGCGTCGTCGATGTTCGAGCGGAAGTTCGTCGCGAGGATGACCGCGCCCACGTAGCCCTCCATCTTCTGGAGCAGGTAGGCGACCTCGATGTTCGCGTAGCGGTCGTGGGCGTCGGAGACGCCTGAGCGCTTGCCGAACAGCGCGTCGGCCTCGTCGAAGAAGAGGATCGCGTTGGAGCCCTCGGCGGCGGCGAAGATGCGGTCGAGGTTCTTCTCGGTCTCGCCGATGTACTTCGACACGACGGTCGCGAGGTCGACGCGGTACAGCTCGAGGCCCAGCTCGTTGCGCGGCCATCGTCTTGCCCGTCCCAGACTCGCCGGCGAACATCGCCTTCAGCCCCTGCGTGCGCGCGACCGTGCGCTCGTAGCCCCACTGCTGCAGCACGAGGTCGCGGTGGCGCAGGTAGGAGGAGATCGACTTCAGCAGCGACAGCTGGCGGTCGGGCAGCACGAGGTCGTGCCAGCGGTGGACCGGGTCCAGCCGCGCCGCCAGCTCGCCCAGGCGCGAGCTCGACGCCTGCCGCGCGCCCTCGTCGAGGTCGCGCGCCGTCGGCGTGGCCGCGCCGCGCGCGGCGGCGGCCAGCACGGCCACCTCGGCGGCCTCGTGGATCTGCCCGATCGACAGGCGGAACTTCGCCGCGACGTCCAGCACGTCGTCGGCGCCGCTGATCTGCGCCCACGCGCCGACGCGCTCCTGCAGGCTCGGCATCGGCGCCTCGAGCACGATCGTCGTGCGGTCGCCGAGCGCGAGCGCTGCGGCGCGCGAAGGCGTGATCATCACGACGCCGCCGGGGCGCTGCTCGAGCGCGCGCAGCAGCCGGGCGCGGTCAACGGGCTCGATCAGCTCAAGGCCGTCGAAGCACAGGCGCAGGGCCTCGAGCGCGCAGACGAGGTTCGCCTCCGCCATGAGGTCGCGGTCGCCGAGATCGCGCACGTCGGCCAGCAGGAGCGGCTGCGCGACGGCGGCCGCGACGAGCGCCGCCGCGTCGGGGCCGGCGACGATCACCGGCAGCGGCGGGTCGCAGGCCAGCAGCGCCGCCAGCCGGCGGACGGTCTGCGCGCGGCCCGGGTCGCGCGCGAGTGCCGGCACGACGCGCAGTCGCGCGCTGGAGCCATCGCTGTCCAGGCGCGCGCCGAGCAGGAAGCTCGCCAGGCGCGGGCCGAGCTTCACGGCACGCTCGGCCAGCGGCACGACCGCCTCGCCGTCGAGCAGGCGCAGCGCGCCGTCGCGGCGCAGCGGCGCGTCCACGGCGAAGCAGCGCAGGACGTCGGCGGGGGTGACGCCCGGGCCCTGCAGCAGCTCGCTGACGAGACGCGGCGTCGCGAGCTTACGCGTGACGTCGTCCTGCAGGTAGGCGAACAGCCTGCCGTAGCGCGGGCTCAGCTCGGGCGCGGCGCAGAGCCCGAGCACCGCGGCGTCGAGCGGGTCCAGCCGCAGGCGCGCGGCCGCCTCCGATAGACGCTCGTCGAAGGTCGATCCGGGCGCCGTGCCCGCGAGCGACAGCGCCAGGTCATCGGAGATGTAGAGCCCGCGGAAGGGATCGGTCGGGTTCGCGTCGTGGCCGGCGACCTCCTGCACGGCCGCGCGAATACGCTCGGTGAGAAAGCCGAACGTGACGGCGTCGGGCGCCGGCGGGTCAGCCGTCGAGGCCACTGGCCACGGTGTCGGCTTCGGTCTCCATCGCGTCGCCGGGCTCCGACACCGTCAGCGGCCCGCTCGTCGGCGCGCCGCGCTGCTGCGTGACGTGCGTCAGCTCGTGCGCGAGCAGCGAGTCGCCATCGGAGGAGCCGGGCCGGTACTCGCCGGCGGCGAAGTAGACGTCGGTGCCGGTCGTGAAGGCCCGCGCCGACACCGACCGCGCGAGCGCATCGGCCGTCGTGTCGGTGTGCACGCGCACGTCCGTGAGCGGGTCGCCGACGTGCGGCGCAAGCCGCTCGCGCGCGTCGGAATCGAGCGTGTGCCCGGAGCCGTTCGTCGTCGCGATCGTCGACGCGAGGTCGGGATGCACGACGCCGCCGGGCATGATGCCGCCCCCCGGGGTGCGGCCGACGAGCTGGCCGAACGCGCGGTTGCCGACCGTCGACGCGACGGTCTCGGCGGACGATGTCGGCGAGGCCGCGGGCTCGGCGACCGGCTGCGCTGCCGGCAGTCGCTCGCGTCCGTCTTCGAGCGGCTCATGGCGGTCGCGGTCGTACGGGCTCATCGGTCGAGCGTAGGCTGGCTCGCGGCCTATGACAAGTGACGGTCGGGCAGCCAGAGAGGCACCCTTCGACGCCCTCCGGCGACCACGCTGGCGCCTGCGCGCCGCGGGGTCGTCAGCTCCCTACGACGGACGCGACCAGACGGGCACGTCGACCGGCGAGCCGGCACGCGGGGCGCCCAGGGTCAGCCGTCCGACGCGCCCCGGCGGCTCGCGAAGCGGCGCATGAGCGCCGCCAGCGGCCCGTTGCGATACGGGGCCGGGCGCCTCCAGGCCCTCGATCACGCGGGCGCGCTCGCCCTGCGGCTTGTCCTGCGACAGCTTGGCCTCCGCATGCCATGACTCGGCGCATAGGCGAAAGGGCGATCACGTCCTCGGCAATCTCCCGCGCGGTCTGGCCCATGCGCCGCAGCGACCACGGTTGCTCGACGGCGTCCTCGAAGTGGTCGACCGTGCGCTCGAGCACCGGCAGCGGATCGGGCAGCCGCTCGGGCGTTCCGCGCACATGCAGCGTGACGTGGTTCCACGTCGGGATCGTGTCGCTCTCATACCAGCTCGCCGACACGTAGCCGTGCGGCCCCTGGAAGATCATCAGCAGCGGCCCGCCGATCCCCTCCGACACGGGATCCGGACGCGCCACGTGTCCGAGGAGCACGAGCCCGTCGGCGTCCTCGTCGACGAGGCACGGCATGTGCGTGGCGCGCAGGTCAGCGGTCACGATCGTCGCGAACGGGTGCGCGCAGGCCACCGCGCGCGCAGCTCGACGTCGCGCAGCTCGAACGCCTCCTTGATGCGCATGGCCGCTCAGCGTCCGGCGGTCAGTGAAGCGGCGTGCCGCCGGTCGCGCCGATGACCTCGCCGCTGATGTAGCGCGAGTCCTCGCTGGCGAGGAACACGTACAGCGGTGCGAGCTCGCCGGGCTGGCCGGGGCGTCCGAGCGGCGTGTCCTCGCCGAACTGCGCGAGCTTCTCGCCCGGGAAGCTCATCGCCACGAGCGGCGTCCAGATCGGGCCCGGCGCCACGGCGTTGACGCGGATGCCGCGCTCGGCCACCTCCTGGGCGAGGCCCTTGGTGAACGTGCTGATCGCGCCCTTCGTCGTCGCGTAGTGCAGCAGCTGCGGGGTCGGCTGCGCGGCCTGGATCGACGTCGTGTTGATGATCGTCGAGCCCGGCCGCATCTTCGGCACGGCGGCCTGGCAGAGGTGGAACATCGCAAGGATGTTCGTGCGAAAGACGAAGTCGAGCTCGTCGGGCGGGATCTCGAGGAACGAGTCGTAGGCCATCTGGTAGGCCGCGTTGTTGACGAGCACGTCAAGGCGCCCGAGCGCGTCGTGTGCGCGCTGCACGAGCGCGTTGCAGTGCTCACGGTCCCCGATGTCGCCCGCCACCGTCAGGCAGCGCCGACCCGCGTCCTCGACGAGCCGCCGCGTCTCGTCGGCGTCCTCGTCCTCCTTCCAGTACGAGCACAACACGTCGGCGCCCTCGCGGGCGAACGCGAGCGCCACCGCCCGGCCGATGCCCGAGTCGCCGCCGGTGATCAGCGCGACCCGGTCGGTCAGCCGGCCGTGCCCGACGTAGCTGTCCTGGCCGTGGTCGGCGAGCGGCTGCATGTCGGCCTCGCGACCCGGAGGCGGCTGCTCCTGCTCGGGAAACGGCGGCACCGGCGCGGCGTGGGTCGGATGCTGTTGCGGTTGGGACATGGCCGCCGGGTACCCGCCGCCGGCCCCTGCTCACGCGAAGTTGAGTTGGCGCAAACGGCTGTCCCCCGGGCGCCGTGCAAGCGCGTAGTTACGGGTATCCGGGCCAACCGAAATGTTCTTCGCGCACCTCACACCCGTCCTCGAGCCGCTCCTGTTCGCCCCCGCGTTCATTGCTGTCGGCTGGGCGCTGGTGAAGGCGCGCCGTAGTCATCCACCCCGTGAAGAGGAGCACTCATGACAGATCGCTACACGCCCGCGCAGATCTACTCGCTCGTGTTCGGCGCCACCCTGCTGCTCGCCGGCATCCTCGGCTTCGTCGCCGATGCGTCGTTTGATGCCGGCTCCAACGTGCAGGGCAGCAACTTCATCGCCTTCGAGGTCAACGGCTGGCACAACCTCGTGCACATCGCCTCGGGCGCCCTCGGGCTGGCGCTGTGGCGCAATGCCGCCACCGCGCGCACGTTCGCGCTGGGCTTCGGCGCCGTCTACGCGGTCGTGACCCTGTGGGGATTCATCGACGGCAACGACGTCCTCGGGCTGATCCCGGTCAACACCGCCGACAACGTGCTGCACCTCGCGATCGCCGCGGCCGGCATCGCCGCCGGGCTGATGTCGCGCAGCACGGAGCGCGCGCCGCAGGGGGGGACCGCCCGCCCCGCCTGACGCGCAGCAGCCGTCTGCACGCCGCCTGCGAAAGCCCCGCCACCCGCGGGGCCTTCGTCGATTTGCGGCACGGTGAATCCGTCTGACGGTGGGCGTGCGTATGCGCGGGTAGGCGATGACTCTGGCGACTGAACATTTCCTTCGCATGGCACCGCAGACGGCGGTCGTCGATGGCTGCGCGGAGTGGCTGCGATGAAGGTCGTCGTCATCGGCGCGGGCCTCGGCGGGCTCGGCGCGGCGCTGCGACTGCAGGGCGCCGGTCATGAGGTGGTCGTCGTCGAGGGCCGCGAGCAGCCCGGCGGGCGCGCGTACCAGCTGCGCGGCGGCGGCTTCACGTGGGATACCGGCCCGTCGCTGATCACGATGCCGTGGGTGCTCGAGGAGACCTTCGCCGCGGGCGGACTGGACCTGCATCGCGAGGTCACGTTGCGTCGCCTCGACCCGTTCTACCGGATCCGCTGGGCGGGCGAGCAGCGAGCGCTGGACTTCGTCCCCGCCGAGCGCATGCCCGAGCAGATCGCCCAGTTCTCCGCGCGCGACGCTGCCGCGTTCGACGGCTTCCTGGAGGCGCTTCGGCCGATCTACGAGGAGGGCATCCTCGGCGCGGGCCGGCGCCCGTTTCTGCAGATGCGGGACCTGCTCGCGTTCACCCCGCGGATGCTGCGCCTGGGCGCCGCGCTGCCGCTGTGGCAGTTCGTGTGTCGCCACTTCGCGCACCCGCGCATCCGTGAGGCGTTCTCCTTCCATTCGCTGTTCATCGGCGGCGACCCGTTTCGCGTGCCGGCGATCTATGGCGCGCTCGTGTACCTGCAGTTCCTCGACGGCGTCTGGTACGCCGACGGCGGCGTCTATGCGCTCGTCGAGGCGATGGCGCGACCGCTGGACGTGCGCTGCGGCGAGCGCGTCGCGCGCATCGAGCACCGCGGCGGTGCCGTCACCGGCGTCGTGCTGCAGGGCGGCGAGCGCATCAAGGCCGATGCCGTCGTCTCCAACGCCGACGCGCTCAAGACGCACGAGCTCGTCGGCCGCCGCGCGCCGCGGCGGCAGCTGACGCCGACGATGTCCTGCCTGCTGCTCTACCTCGGCTGCGATCGCCGCTTCGGCTCGCTGCTGCACCACACGCTGCTCGTCGGCGACGGCTACAAGCGCTTCATCGGCGATGTCACGCGGCGCGGCCGGCTGCCCGCGACGTACTCGACCTACGTGCATGCGCCGACGCGCACGGAGCCCGTTATGGCGCCGGCCGGCAGCGACGCGCTGGCGGTCCTGCTGCCCGTCCCGAACCTGCGCGCGGGGATCGACTGGGCCCGTGCGGGCGACCGGCTGCGCGATGCGCTCGTCGCCGACATGGAGGCCACGTTCGGGCTGACCGGTCTGGATGCCTCAGTACAGGTCGAGCACCGCATGACGCCCGTCGACTTCGCGCGCGACCTGGACGCGGCGCACGGCAACGCTTTCGCGGTCGAGCCGACGCTGCACCAGTCCGCCGCGCTGCGCCAGCCCAACCGCGACAGGTCGCTGCGCGGCCTGTACTACGTCGGCGGCGGGACGCATCCGGGCGCCGGGATCCCGGGCGTGCTGCTCGGCGCCGAGATCACGACGAGGCTGATGGCGGCCGACATGCCCGCCGCCCCGCGGAGGCCGGTCCTCCGTGTGTGACGCGGCGCTGCTCGACGCGCGCCGGACGACGCGTCGCGTGGCGCGCACGTTCGCGCTCGCCTGCCGGCTGCTGCCGCGCGACGTGCGCGACGACGTCTACCTGCTCTACCTCGTCTTCCGCACGCTCGACGACGCGGTCGACAACGGCCAGCCGGATGCCTGCGAGCGTCTCGCCGCGGTCGAGGCCTGGGCGGCGGGCGGCGCCGTCCGCGGCCGCGAGGCGTCGCTGCTGGAGCAGCTGAGCGCGCGTCATCCGCTGCCGCGCCACGCGTTCGCCGACTTCTGCGCCGGGATGCGCGACGATCTCGACGGCGTGCCGATCTACGACGACCTCGACCTCGACCGCTACTGCTACCGCGTCGCCGGGACCGTGGGCGTCGTCATGGCGCACGTGCTCGGCATGCACGACGAAGAGCGCGCGCTGCCCGCCGCGGCCGCGCTGGGCCAGGCGATGCAGCGCACGAACGTTCTGCGCGACATCGACGAGGATCTGGCAGTTGGCCGCGTCTACATCCCGCGCGCGACGATCGAGCGCTGCGGCGGCTCGCTCAGGGCGGGCGCGCGCGAGGCGATCCTGCGCGACCAGATCGCCCGTGCGGACGCGCAGTACGAGGTCGGCTTCGCCGGCATCGCGCTGCTCGCGCGCGGTCAGCGGGCGATCGCCGCGGCCGCGGCGATGTACCGCGAGATCCTGCGCCAGATCGAGCGCGACGGCTACGGGGCGATGCCGGGTCGTGCGGTCGTCCCGCGGCGGCGCAAGCTGCTCGTCGCGGCGACCAGCCGGTGAGGCGAGCCGGCGACGGCGCGACCGGGCCGCAGCGCGCGTTCCGGGGGCTGTTCGGGACGCTGGTCGCCGCGCAGGTCGCCTACGCCTACCTGCCCGAGCAGCGGCGCGTCACCGCGACGCGCGCGATCGTCGGGTTGATGCTCGCGACCTCGGCGACCGAGGCGGCCGCAGCTCGCGGGCCCCGCCGGGGCGCCGGTCTGGTCGGGAGCGCGGGAGCGCTCGGCTTCGGCGCCGAGCTGCTCGGCGTCGCCACCGGCCGGCCGTTCGGCCACTACACGTACTCCGACAAGCTCGGCCCGCGGGTGGGCGGAGTGCCGCTCGCGGCGGCGGCGGCGTGGGCGATGATGGCGCGGCCGTCGTGGGTGGTGGCGCGGATGATCTGCGGCGGGCGCCGGTCGCGGCGGGCGCTGCGCGTGGCGGTCGCTGCCGGCGCGCTGACGGCATGGGACGCCTTCCTGGACCCGCGCATGGCCCGTGAGGGCTACTGGACCTGGCCCGGCGGCGGGCGCTACGAGGGGATCCCCGCGTCGAACTTCGCCGGCTGGCTGGTCACGGGCGCGGGCGTGTTCGCCGTGTGGTCGGCGCTTGACCGTGATGACCCCGGCCCGGCCGACGGTTCGCCCGGCGGCGACGACGGCGCGCTGGCGCTGTACCTCTGGACGTGGGTGGGGGAGATGTTCGCCAACCTCGTGATCTGGCGGCGCCCGCGCGTCGCCTTGGCCGGCGGCCTGGCGATGGGCGCGTTCGCGCTGCCGGCGCTGCGGGCGCGGCTGCGCGGCGGCCGATGAGCCGCGTCGTCGTCGTGGGCGCCGGGGTCGGCGGCCTAGCCTGCGCGCTGCGCCTCGCGCGCGCCGGTCACGCCGTCGTCGTCGTCGAGCAGGGGCAGGCGCCGGGCGGCAAGTGCGCCCGCGTCGAGCGTGACGGCTTCGCCTTCGACGCCGGGCCGTCGCTGCTGACGATGCCCTGGCTCGTGCGCGAGCTGCTCGGACAGCGCGTCGAGATCGTGCCCGTCGAGCCGGTGACGCGCTATCGCTTCGCCGACGGCTCGAGCGTCGAGCTGTCCGCCGACCTGCCGCGCGCGCTGGAGGCGCTCGAGGCGTGGTCGCCCGGCGCGGGCGAGGACTGGGCGCGCTTTCTGCGCATCTGCGCGGACATGTGGCGCGCGTCGCTGCCCGTGCTGAGCGGGCCGCCGCCGTGGCCGCCACGCCGGCCCGCGGCGGGCGCGCCGCCGCCGGACCCGCGCGGGTTGCTGCGCGTGCGTCCGTGGCACACCCTGCGCACGCTCGCGCGCGCGACGATCCGCGACCCCCGCCTGCGGCTCGTCGTCGAGCGCTTCGCGACCTACGCCGGCGCCGACCCGCGCCGGGCGCCGGCCGCGCTGGCGGTCGCGGGCTACGTCGAGCACGCTTTCGGCGCGTGGCACGTGCGCGGCGGGATCTACGCGATCGTCGAGGCGCTGGTGGCGGCGCTGCGGGAGGCCGGCGGCGAGCTGCGCCTCGGCGTGCGGGCGTACGCGGTAACGCTGGCCGGCGGCGGGACGGCCGCGCTGTGGGGCGGCGCAGGGGCACGCGGGCGCGTGACCGGCGTGCGGTGCAGCGCGGGCTGGCTGGGCGCCGACGCCGTGGTGTTCAACGGTGACGCGCCGTCGGGCCAGGAGCGCTCGCTGTCGGGCTTCGCGCTGCTCGTCGGACTGCACGGGCGCGATCCGTCGCGCGCACACCACGAGATCCGCTTCCCGGCCAGCTACGACGCGGAGTTCGACGACGTCTTCGTCGCGCGCCGGCCGGTGCGCGATCCGACGCTGTACCTCGCGGCGTCGTGGGTGAGCGATCCCGGCGAGGCGCCGGCCGGCGGCGAGAACCTGTTCGTGCTGGCCAACGCGCCGAGCGGCGGCGTGGACTGGGAGGCGGAGGGGGAGCGCTACGAGGCGGCGCTGCTGGCGCGGCTCGGTCTGGAGAAGGAGCGCGTGGCGTTCGTCATGCGCCGCACCCCCGCCGACCTCGAGCAACTGACGGGCGCCGTCGGCGGGGCGATCTACGGCGTCGCGCCGCACGGCCGGCTCGGCACGCTCCGCCGTCCACCGAACGCCGTGCGCGGCGTGCGCGGGCTGTGGCGCGTCGGCGGCACGACGCACCCCGGCGGCGGGCTGCCGCTCGTGCTGCTCAGCGGGCGCACGGTGGCAGGGGAGATCGGGAGCGGCGGCGGTTGATCGTTTGCGCGGCTCGTCATCGGGCAACCGACCGGGATGAGCACTTCCACCGCCGGCATCCCCACCGTCGCCCTGCGCGGCGGCCTCGACATCCCGCAGCTGGGCTTCGGCGTCTTCCAGGTCCCGCCGCAGGAGACGGTCGAGGTCGTGATGCGCGCGCTCGAGGCCGGCTACCGCCACATCGACACCGCGTCCGCGTACCGCAACGAGGGCCAGGTGGGCCAGGCGATCCGCGCCAGCGGCCTGGCCCGCGAGGACGTCTTCGTCACGACGAAATGCTTCAACGACGACCACGGCCACGAGGAGGCGCGCCAGGCGTTCAAGCGCAGCCTCGAGCGCCTCGAGCTCGATCACGTCGACCTCTATCTGATCCACTGGCCGGTGCCGTCGCGCGACCGCTACGTGGAGACCTGGCAGGCGCTGATCGAGCTGCGCGACGAGGGCCTCATCCGCGCAATCGGCGTCTCGAACTTCCAGCCCGCCCATCTCGCGCGGATCATCGAGGAGACCGGCGAGACGCCGGTGGTCAACCAGGTCGAGCTGCACCCGCACCTGCAGCAGGTCGGGCTGCGGCGCGAGCACGCCGACCGCGGCATCGTCACCGAGGCGTGGAGCCCGCTCGCCCAGGGGGCGGTCCTCGGTGAGCCGGCGATCAAGGCGCTCGCCGAGCAGCACGGCCGCGCCCCCGCGCAGATCGTCCTGCGCTGGCACCTGCAGCTCGGCAACGTGGTCATCCCGAAGTCCGTGACGCCCGCGCGGATCGACGAGAACCTCGACATCTTCGGCTTCCAGCTCGCCGATGCCGAGATGCAGCAGATCGCCGAACTCGACGAGGGGCGCCGTATCGGGCCCGACCCGGACACGTTCGTGCGGCCGTAGGGTCGGCGCGGCGCCGGCCGGCGTCGATCCGCCCTTGATGGTGCGGCGGCCTGGCCGTAGCCGCACCGGCGATGGCCGAGTCAACCCCGTGGCGGGCCTCTGACGCCGAACGCGCGGCGGTCGTTGCCCGCCTCCGAACAGCCGCGGGCGAAGGGCGTCTCGCCATCGAGGAACTCAAGAACGGCTCGAGCTCGCGCACCGAGCGCGAACGCAGAGCCGGTTGCTCGCCCTGACCGCCGACCTGCCTCCGGCGACGGCCCACCCGCCTCCCTCGCCAACCTTCGGTCACAGGCGTCCCGGCCGGCACCTGCGCCGTCTGGGCAACCTACGGGGTCGTGACTCCCTCATACCCAAGCACACCGCGAGCTGCAAATGGCGGTACCACCACCGCCAAAGTAGTCGGGGCCGCGAGCGGCCATGCGGGCGTCGTGAAAATGGGCGAGGATGCGGGGGCCGCCCTTGTTGACGCCGCGTCTTTGCTTGGTGCCCTGTGAGGTCCGTTCAAAGTATG
>Ga0136617_10001941_pt1 | contig 18448 bp, 15 predicted proteins | sample AntDrymUQ3222106_2_FD_129672 | JGI IMG/M metagenome (GOLD analysis project Ga0136617, IMG submission 129672) | Polar desert sand microbial communities from Dry Valleys, Antarctica - metaG UQ322 (21.06) | ecosystem: Environmental > Terrestrial > Soil > Desert | place: Antarctica: Dry Valley... | reverse complement strand
GCAGTCGCGCAGCAACAGGGCGCCAGCGGCACGCTCGGTCAGCGCCTGCTCCTCCGACACGTCGTCGGGGACGGCGCCGTCGGCGTCGAGGCCGATGTGACAGTGCGCGTCGACCAGACCCGGTACGATCCACCCCTCGGCGACGAGCTCAGCCGAGGCGACGGGCTCGTAGGTGACCCGCCCGTCGACGACGTACAGATCGCGGCTCTCCCCGTCGGGAAGGATCGGGCCACGGAACCTCAGCGCACTCATGCCACCTGACGGTACCGAGTTAACCGAACAACTACGCTGGCTACTGCTTGGGGAGGTACTTGGAGAACTCCGCGGGGAGCTCGAAGTCCGAGGGGTCCATCTGGTCCTCGCCGGCGGGCACTCCGAAGGGGTTCGCGCCGTTGCCGCCGTCCTTGGCCTTCTGCGCGGCGGCTCGCTCCTGAGCGGCACGCTTGGCCGGGTTGCCGGAGACCCGCTTGCCCTTCTTGGGCGCGTTCTTCGCAGCCTGCTTGGCCTTCGACCGTTTGCCGCCGGCCATCCCAGGCATCCCAGGCATCCCAGGCATGCCCGGCATGCCGCCACCCTTGGCCATCGACATCATCATCTTGCGGGCCTCGAAGAACCGGTCGACGAGCTGGTTAACGTCGGCGACCTGGGTGCCCGAGCCCTTCGAGATGCGGGCCCGCCGGGACCCGTCGATCAGCTTCGGGGTGGCTCGCTCCCCCGGCGTCATGGACTGGATGATCGCCTCGATCCGGTCGATCTCCCGCTCGTCGAAGTTCTCGATCTGGTCGCGGAACTGACCCATCCCCGGCAGCATCCCCATGATCTTCGACAGCGAGCCCATCTTGCGGACCGCCTGCATCTGCTCGAGGAAGTCGTCGAGGGTGAAGTCGCCGCCCTGGCCGGTCAGCTTGGCCGCGGCCTTGGCCGCCTGCTCCTGGTCGAAGGTCTTCTCGGCCTGCTCGATCAAGGTGAGCATGTCGCCCATGTCGAGGATCCGCGAGGCCATCCGGTCGGGATGGAAGAGGTCGAAGTCGGTCAGCTTCTCGCCCGCAGAGGCGAACATCACCGGCTTCCCGGTGACCGACGCGATCGACAGCGCCGCGCCGCCGCGGGCGTCGCCGTCGAGCTTGGTGAGTACGACGCCGTCGTAGCCGACCCCGTCGAGGAACGCCTGCGCGGTGTTGACGGCATCCTGACCGATCATCGCGTCGACGACGAAGAGGATCTCGTCGGGCGTCACCGCATCACGGATCCGAGCAGCCTGCTCCATCATCTCCGAGTCGACTCCGAGTCGACCAGCGGTGTCGACGATCACGACGTCGTGCAACGTGCGGCGCGCCTCGGCCACGCTGGCCCGCGCCACCTCAACGGGGTCGCCGACGCCGTTGCCAGGCTCGGGTGCGAAGACCTTGACGCCGGCGCGCTCACCGTTGACCTGCAGCTGGTTGACCGCGTTGGGTCGCTGGAGGTCAGCCGCGACGAGCAGCGGGCTGTTGCCCTGCTCCTTGAGCCACAGCGCGAGCTTGGCGGCCAGCGTCGTCTTGCCCGACCCCTGAAGACCGGCCAGCATGATCACCGTCGGCGCGGTCTTCGCGAAGCGCAGCCGCCGGGTCTCCCCACCGAGGATCGTGACGAGCTCCTCGTCGACGATCTTGATGATCTGCTGCGCGGGGTTCAGTGCCTGGCTGACCTCGACGCCGCGCGAGCGCTCGCGGACCGCCCCGACGAACTGCTTGACGACGGGCAGCGCGACATCGGCCTCGAGCAGGGCGATCCGGATCTCGCGCGTCGTCGCGTCGATGTCGGCCTCCGAGAGCCGGCCCTTGCCACGCAGGTTCTTGAACGTGTCGGCAAGGCGGTCGGAGAGAGTCGCAAACAAAGTGGCGTTCCTCAGGGGTTCGCTTCGGCTGGGTCCCGATCAGGGCTTCTAGGGCCCTGTCAAGCGTCCAGGGTATCCGGGTCGGCCAGCGCCCGTCGTACGGCGTGGACCGCCGTCGCGCACCGCTCGTCGGTAGGCGCCCCCGCCCCGGGCTCCTGGATGTAGAACACGTCCACGGCCTGCGGACCCACTGTGGCGACGTGCGCGGACCGGACCGACAGGTCGAGGCGGGCCAGGGCGGCGCACACACACGCGACGACGCCGGGCCAGTCGTCGTCACGCACCTCGAGCACGCTCGCCTCGCGCGAGGACGCCTCCGCCCGGATCAGCACGGCAGGCTCCAGGCTCACCGTGCCAGTGCGCCGGGGCTCTCGCAGCGCTCCGTCACCGTGCAGCACCGCCTCCAGGCGCTGCCGCAGGAGCGCTGGATCCAGACCGGTCTCGGAGACCTCCCACGTCGAGAGTGCGAACTTGTCCTGCGTCCACGCGCGTGCGGAACGCACGTCGACGCGGAAGCTCGCCAGCATGGCCGCCGTCGCGGCCAGCAGACCCACCCGGTCCACCGCGCAGATCGTGATCTGCGCCCCGTCCTCATCGTCGATGACGGTGATGTCGACGAGGGATAGGTCGTCTCGCACCGCGGCCGGGATGGTCACCTCGGGAGAGTTGGCAGCGGCTGGTGGCGCCGGAGCCCCACCACGCACTGACAGCTCGCCGCGCACCCGACCGACCAGGTCGTGCACCAGGCGGGAGCGCCAGGGGCTCCACGCCTTGGCCGCCGTAGCCCGGGCATCGGCTTCGGTGAGCACCTCGAGCAGGTCGAGTGTCTCGACGTCGAGCACCCGGTCGGCCACGAAGGCGATGGTCCCCCGGTCCTCGAGGTCGCGAGTCGTCGCGGTCTCGACGAGGAGCAGATGCCAACGCACCAGCCGCGCCACGTGGGCGACCTCGCGCGGGTCGAAGCCCATCCGCTGCGCGACGAGCGCAGCCAGCTTCTCCCCCGCCACGCTGTGGTCGTGCTCGCCACCCTTGCCGATGTCGTGGAGCAGAGCGGCAACGACCGCAAGGTCGGGGCGCGAGACGCGCCGGAGCAGGGTCGAGAGCTCCATGCACGTCTCGACGAGGTGCCGGTCCACGGTGAACCGATGCACGACGGACGCGTGGGGCAGCAGGCGGACCCGCTCCCACTCCGGGAGCACACGCAGGAGTCCTCCCGTCTCGTCCAAGGTCTCCCAGGCCGGCAGCAGGCCGGGGCCGGCCGCCAGCAGCCGCACGAAAAGATCCCTGGCTTCGCCGTCCCAGGGCTCGGGCAGGGGCGGGCACTCCCGCGCGGCCCGGGCGGCTGTGGCAGGAGCGAGCACGAGGCCGCGTTCGGCGGCCTCTGCAGCCGCGCGGAGCAGCAGGTGTGGATCCCGGGTCGGGTGCGCATCGCGCGCGAGCACTACCTCACCCGCGGAGACGGCGATCCCGCGCGCCACCTTCTCGAGGATCGGTCCTCGCGCGGACCCTGGCGCCCTCGGGCGCAACGCCGCGTCGACGCGCGACCAGGTGAGCCGCGAGATGTGGGTGACGCGGCGTCCCGATTCGCGCACCAGTCGCTGCGCCTCGTCGGCCTCGACGCCGAGCTCGCCAGCGAGGTCGGACCAGATCTCGGGCGCGATCCGGTCGCCCGGACGCCCGGCGGCGCGATGCAGCGCGTCGCGCACGTCCAGCAGCCGTCGTCGGCAGCGCTCGACCTCGGTGTGCGGCACGTCGACCAGCCAGGTGGCGACCAGCGCCTTGAGCACCGTCGCGTCGCGCAGCCCTCCGCCTGCCTCCTTGAGGTCGGGCACCGAGGAGTGGGCCAGCTCCCCGACCCGTGCGGAGCGGGACGCCACCAGCTGTCTCAGCTCGGGCAGCCGGGAGCGAGCCTCGCGACGCCACTGTGCGAGCACGGACGCCCGCACCCGCAGAGTGAGCGACGGGTCGCCTGCGAGATGCCGGATGTCGAGCAGGCCCAGCGCCGTGCGCAGGTCACCCGTCGCGGTGGCCATCTCGGACAGTGAGCGGACCGAGTGGTCCACGCGCGCGCCGTCGTCCCACAGCGGGTACCAGAGCTCCGCGGCCATGCTCGCCACGTCCACCGCATCCTCGTGCACCAGCACCACGTCGAGGTCGCTGTAGGGCGCGAGCTCGCGCCGGCCGTAGCCACCGACCGCGACCAGGGCGACTCCCGTGTCGTCCCCCCCGGGCGCGACGCGCGAGAACGCCGCCGAGCACAGCTCGTCGGCGGCGTCCGCTCGCTTGTCTCGTTCGGCAGCGGTCAGATCGCGGCCTCGTCCGTCTCCCCGGTCCGCACCCGCACCACCGAGTCGACCGGCGACACCCACACCTTCCCGTCGCCGATCCGGCCGGTCTGCGCGCTCTTCGCGACGATGCCGACGACGTCGTTCGCGTCGGCATCGTCGACGACGATCTCGATCCGGATCTTGGGGACCAACGCGATGTCGTACTCCGCGCCACGGTAGACCTCGGTGTGACCCTTCTGGCGCCCGTAGCCGCTGACCTCGCTGACCGTCATCCCCGTGACACCGAAGGTCTCGAGCGCCTCGCGGACCTCGTCCCACTTGTGCGGCTTCACGACCGCCGTGACCAGCTTCATGCCCTCACCCTCCCCTCGCTCGTCTCATGGCTTTCCTGCTCGTGCTCGTCGTGCGAGCTCTGGGACGGCTCGTTGACTGACTCACGCGGTTGCGGGAGCTCAGTGCTCGTCTCGAGCACCGACCCGGTGGCCCCGCGACCCGCGCCCGCCGTGTGCAGGTCGTAGGCCGATTCCGCATGGCTGGTGAGGTCGATGCCACCGATCTCGTCCTCCTCGTCGATCCGGAAGCCGATCGTCTTCTGCAGCAGCGTGCCGATCAGGTACGTCGCCACGAACGATGCGACCAGCACCGCGAACGCTCCCACGACCTGGCGCCACAGCTGGTCGACTCCGCCTCCGTAGAACAGGCCGTCGACCGCGGCGGGAGCCGATGCCGTCGCGAGGAAGCCGACGCCGATGGTGCCGACGAGTCCACCCACGAGGTGTACGCCGACCACATCGAGCGAGTCGTCGTACCCCAGCTTGTACTTGAGACCCACGGCGAGTGCACACAGAACACCGGCGACCGCACCGAGCACGATCGACCCGACTGGCGAGAGCGCCGAGCAGGCCGGGGTGATCGCGACCAGGCCCGCCACCACGCCGGATGCGGCGCCCAGGGACGTAGCGTGGCCGTCGCGGACCCGCTCCGTGGCCAGCCAGCCGAGCGAGGCAGCCGCCGTCGCGACGAGCGTGTTCACCCACGCGACCGCGGCGAGGTTGTTCGCGGCGAGCGCAGACCCGGCATTGAACCCGAACCAGCCGAACCACAGCAGGCCGGCTCCGACCATCACCAGCGGCAGGTTGTGCGGGCGCATCGGCTCGCGGCCGAAGCCACGGCGCTTCCCGAGCACCAGGGCCAGGGCGAGCCCCGCAGCACCCGCGTTGATGTGCACGGCCGTGCCGCCGGCGAAGTCGATGGCGGCCAGGTTGTTCGCGACCCATCCGCCGACGTGCTCGCCCGCGGAGAAGTCGAAGACCCAGTGCGCGATCGGGAAGTAGACGACGGTCGCCCAGAGGCCCGCGAAGACCAGCCAGGTGCCGAACTTGGCCCGGTCGGCGATGGCCCCGGAGATCAGTGCAACGGTGATGATCGCGAAGACGGCCTGGAAGCCGACGAAGGCCATCGGCGGCAGGGTGGCGTCCTCGACCTCGGCCATCAGTCCCTTGAGACCGAGGTACTGGGTCGGGTCGCCCAGCAGGCCGAACCCGATGTCGTCGCCGAAGGCCAGCGAGTATCCGAAGAGCACCCACAGCACGCTGACCACAGCCAGCGCCCCGAAGCTCATCATCATCATGTTGAGCACGCTCTTCGAGCGCACCATGCCGCCGTAGAACAGGGCCAGGCCGGGGGTCATCAGCAGCACCAGCGCCGCCGAGGTGAGCACCCAGGCGGTATCACCTGAGTTGATCATGGATTCCATGGCACGACCCTGAGGTCTCAAGGTTTCGCGAACGGGCCAGCCGTGTTGCGGGCAGGTCACGTCTTCGCCCGGCGTGTTACAGGCGCGTGAACTTATGCCCGCGGGACCAGTCTCAGCTGTCGCCGAGAATGGCGTCGACGAACGACTCCGGGTCGAACGGCGCCAGGTCGTCGGCGCCCTCGCCGAGCCCGACGAGCTTGACCGGGACTCCGAGCTCGCGCTGGCAGGCGACCACGATGCCGCCCCTGGCCGACCCGTCCAGCTTGGTCAGCACGATGCCGGTCACGTCCACTACGTCGAGGAACACTCGGGCCTGAACCATGCCGTTCTGCCCGGTGGTGGCGTCGAGGACGAGCAGCACCTCGGTCACCGGAGCCTGCTTCTCGATCACCCGCTTCACCTTGCCGAGCTCGTCCATCAGACCCGCCTTGTTCTGTAGCCGCCCGGCAGTGTCGATGAGCACGACGTCGGCTTCCTGCTCGACGCCGGTCTTGACCGCTTCGAACGCGACGCTGGCGGGGTCGCTGCCCTCGGGCCCGCGCACGGCGGGGACACCGACGCGTTCGCCCCAGGTCGTGAGCTGTTCCGCGGCTGCTGCGCGGAAGGTGTCGGCGGCTCCCAAGACGACCTGCCGGTCCTCGGCGACCAGGACGCGGGCGAGCTTCCCGACCGTGGTCGTCTTGCCGGTCCCGTTGACCCCCACCACCAGCGCGACCCCCGGGACCCCGTTGCCGCGGCTCACGCGGAGGCGGCGATCCATGCTGGGGTCGACCAGGGCGAGCAGCTCCTCGCGGAGCACTTCGCGCACCGGGGCGGCCGACGTACCCTCCACCCGCATCCGAGCGCGCAGCCGCTCGACCAGCTCCTGGGTGGGCCCGACACCGACGTCGGCGGTCAGCAGGGTGTCCTCGATCGCCTCCCAGGTGTCCTCGTCGATGCGCTCGCGCGAGAGCAGGGCCAGCAGGCCGCGGCCGAGCCCGCCCTGGGACTTCGAGAGTCGCCCGCGCAGTCGCACCAGTCTGCTGGCAGCCGACTCGGGCCGCTCGAGGACGGGAGCGGTGACGTCCGGGGGCGCTGCCTCGACGTCGGGCGTGGGAGGTGCCAGCACGTCGGGCGACTGCTCGGGCCGTCGACGCGACCGACGCACCCCGGTGGTGACCAGTCCGGCGACGAGCGCGAGACCGGCGACCGCGATGCCGACGATCAGGTAGAGGTAGTCACCCACGCGGACCATCCAAGCAGAGCGCCCCGGAGCGAGCAGGAAGCGCTCAGCCGGGTGTGGACGGTGGTTTCAGTCTTCCTACGACGTCGCGGATGACGTCGGGGACCGGACACACCGCCCGGTTGCCTGCGCCGCCCGCGTTGGCGACGTACACGTGCACGAATCGGCCCTCGGCTGCCGCCTGGTCGCCGTCGCCCTGGAACAGCCCGATCCGGTAGGTGACCGACGAACTCCCCAGCCGCTCGAGCACGAGCCCGATGTCGACCGGGTGCGGGAAGCCGATCTCACGGAAGTAGCGGCATGACGTCTCCGCGACGACGCCGATCGCGTCGAGCTCGCGGATGTTCTGGCCGGTCGCCTCGATCAGGTGCGCGTTGACCGCGGTGTCGAACAGCTCGTAGTAGGCCGCGTTGTTCATGTGCCCGTAGACATCGTCGTCGGCCCAACGGGTCGTCGCCTGCCGCCACACCACGTAGTCGCCGCGGGTCGAAGGCGCGGGGCGACCGGACACTACGCGGGTTCGCGCAGGCGTTGGCTGATCAAGGTCGAGACGCCGTCGTCGCGCATGGTGACGCCGTACAACGCGTCGCCGATCTCCATGGTGCGCTTCTGGTGGGTGATGACGAGGAGCTGGCTGTCCTGCCGCAGCTCGTCGTAGATCCGCAGCAGGCGGCTCAGGTTGGTGTCATCGAGCGCTGCCTCGACCTCGTCGAGGATGTAGAACGGCGAGGGCCGCGCCTTGAACAGCGCGACGAGGAACGCCACCGCCACTAGGGATCTCTCCCCGCCGGAGAGCAGCGAGAGGCGCTTCACCTTCTTGCCCGCCGGCCGGGCCTCCACGTCGATCCCGGTCGAGAGCATGTCGGAGGGGTCGGTGAGCACCAGCTTGCCCTCCCCACCGGGGAACAGCCGCGCGAAGATCTCCTCGAAACGGTCCCGCACGTCGACCCACGCCTCCGTGAAGACCTGCTCCACGCGGGCGTCGACCTCGCGGACGATGTCGAGCAGGTCGCGCCGAGTCTGCCTGAGATCCTCGACCTGCTCAGTGAGGAACTTGTGCCGCTCCTCGAGGGCGGAGAACTCCTCCAGGGCGAGCGGGTTCACCCTGCCGAGCATCGCCAGCGCCCGCTCCGCCTGGCGCAGCCGCTTCTCCTGCTCGGCACGGACGAAGGGGACGCCCAGAGCGGCACTCGGGTCCAGTGGTCTCGACCCTTCGACAGGCTCAGGAGGGCCCAAGCTCGACCGACCGACTTCGTCGGGCGGGTTCGACTCGTCGTTGGGTGGGCTCGACTCGTCGGCCGGTCGGGGGACCAGGGTGTCGGGGCCGTAGTCGGCGACGAGGGTGTCGGGGTCGAGGCCGAGCTCTTCGGAGATCCGCTCGTGCAACTGCTCGAGCCGCATCTGCTGCTGGGCGCGGGCGACCTCGTCGCGGTGCACCGTGCTCACCAGCTCGTCGTGCTGCCGGGCCAGGTCGCGGCCGGTGGCGCGTGCAGCCAGCAGCTCATCCTCACGCTCGCGACGCGAGGCCTCGACGCTCGCGCGGCCTTCGGCGGCGGCAGAGATGGACGCTTCGAGCCGGTGCAGTACGACGGCGACACCGCGTCCCACCGCCTCGGCGACCTCACCCTCACGTCGCAGTCGCTCGCGGCGAGCCACCGCGCGGGCCCGGCTCTCCCGCTCGGACTCCGCCTTCGCGACCAAGGAGTCCGCTCGACCGGCGAGAGCATGAGCGCGCTCCTCGTGGGTGCGCAGGGCCAGCCGGGCGTCCATCTCGCCCGCGCGAGCGGCCCGCGCTGCTTCGGCGAGCTGCTCGAGCGTGGACCTGTCTGGCTCGTCCTCGGTCGACTCCCCGGCTGCCACGAGCCGGTGCTCGAGCTCGACTCTTCCGGCCATGTCACTGTCGCGGGCGGTCTCCGCCTCCTCGATCGCCGTGTCCAGCCGCGCCACCTCGGCCTTGGCCGACCGGGCGAGAGACCGGTGCTGAGCGAGCTCCTCGGCAACCGCGGCGAGCGTCGCGTCGGACTCATGCAACCGGGCTAGCGCGACGTCGGCGCGTTGCTGTGCGTCCGACCGCTCCTCCTCGAGCCGGGCCAAGTCGAAGACCAGCCGCTCGCAACGGTGCCCCGCTTCCCCGAGCATCTCTGCGGCCTCGTCGAAGGCGGCCTGGACCTCGATCAGGCTCGGCTGCGACGACGAGCCGCCGCTGGCCAGATGCGCGCCGACGACGTCGCCTTCGCGGGTGACCGCGCTCAGCTGAGGGCGATCGCGCACCAGCGCCCCGGCGGCGCTCAGATCGTCGACGACCACGACGCGCTCCAGCAGCCGCTGCAGGGCGGCATCGAGCTCGCTCGGAGAGTCGACCACCTCACTGGCCCACAGCACCCCCGACGGCAGGTCGGGTCGCGACGCTCCCTCGGGCGGCGTACCACCGACCAGGATCGCGGCGCGCCCGAGGTCGTCGGTCTTCAGGTGGGAGATGGCGTCCATCGCGGCGTCGAGGTCGGTGGCGGCGAGCGCGTCCGCGGCAGCGCCCAGCGCGCCCGCCACCGCCGCCTCGTAGCCGGAGCGCACAGAGAACAGCGCTGCGACGGAGCCGAGCAGGCCGGAGACGCGTCCGTCGGCGGACAGCAGCGCGCCGGCTCCGTCCTTGCGGTCCAGCGCGAGTTCGAGAGCCTCTTTGCGGGCCGCGAGCGCGCTGCGCTCACGGTCGGCGACCTGTGCTTCCTCGCGGGTCTTGGCCAGCCGCTGCTCCAGGTCAACCAGGGCACCGGTGGCAGCCTCGTGCTCGGCGTCCAGCCCCACCTCTCCGGCGTCCAATGAGGCGACCTTGGTCTCGAGCGACGTGAAAGCGCGTTGCGCCCGCTCGGCCCGGCCGTTCGCCTCGTCGCGTGCGGCCGCGATCCGGCCGAGCTCCTCTTCGGCGGCCGACACGCGGCTCCTCACCGCGTTGACCTTGCCGTGCAGCCGAGCAAGCCCTTCGCGCCGGTCGGCCGCCGCGCGCAGCAGATCCGCCACCTGCGTCTCCTCGGCGGCGTGGGCTGCTTCTGCCCCCTCTCGGGCAGCGAGTGCCGCGTCCATCAGCGCCTGCTGCCGCGCGACCTCGACCCCCATCTCCTGCTCCTGGGCGCGGACCCGCTCGGCCTCGGCCAGCAGGTCCTCGGGGTCGGCCCCGTGACCCGCGGTCGGCTCGTCGGCGGCATCAGCAGCATTGCGCACTCGCTCCGCCGCGAGGACGGCCGTGCCCCGGAGGCGCTCGCGAAGTCCGGACAGGGCGAACCAGGTCTCCTGCGCCCGAGCGAGCGTCGGCACGTCCTCGCGGAGGGCGGCTTCGAGCGCGGCCTCACTCGACCTCGACTGCTCGAGGGCCGCCTCTACTTCGGCTCGGCGCTCACGCAGCATGTTCTCGTCGGCCAGCTCCTGCTCCAGCGCGGTCCGGGCGGTGACCAGGTCGTCGGCGAGGAGGCGGGCCCTGGCGTCGCGAGCGTCGGCTTGTACGACGGCGGCCCGACGGGCGACCTCGGCCTGACGCCCGAGCGGTTTGAGCTGGCGGCGGATCTCGCTGAGCAGGTCGGTGAGCCGGGTCAGGTTCCCGTCGGTGGCGTCGAGCTTCCGCAGCGCCTTCTCCTTGCGCTTGCGGTGCTTGAGGACCCCGGCTGCCTCCTCGATGAAACCGCGCCGGTCCTCCGGGGTCGCGTGCAGGATCGAGTCGAGCTGACCCTGCCCGACGATCACGTGCATCTCTCGGCCGATGCCCGAGTCCGACAGCAGCTCCTGCACGTCGAGCAACCGGCACGGGTCCCCGTTGATGGCGTAGTCCGATCCGCCGTTGCGGAACATGGTGCGGCTGATGGTGACCTCGGCGTAGTCGATCGGCAGCGCACCGTCGGCGTTGTCGATCGTCAGCGCCACCTCGGCCCGCCCTAGCGGGGGCCGACCCGCCGTGCCGGCGAAGATGACGTCCTCCATCTTGCCGCCGCGCAGCGACTTGGCCCCTTGCTCGCCCATCACCCAGGCGAGCGCGTCGACCACGTTGGACTTGCCAGAGCCGTTCGGCCCGACGACGCAGGTGATCCCCGGCTCCAGCTGAAGGGTCGTGGCTGAGGCGAAGGACTTGAAACCCCGCAGCGTCAGGCTCTTCAGGTACACGGAAACGTGGCTCCTCACGGTCGCCGGATCGGCCGGGCTGCACTGCAGCTGCGCACTGCTGGTCTGCCGCGGGGAAGCACAGCACGCAGCAGCCTACCGACGCGAAGCCGAGGTCCAGGGATGACACTCGGGGGCCCGATCGGCCCGTTTCTGGCGTCGGTTGGGGTCGTGGTCTCGACAGGCTCGACCGCCCGAGGGGGTCTCGCCGAGGTCCCTGTGCAGGTCAGTGCTTTGGTCAGGGCAGGTCTTTGTGCATCAGGGTCGCCACGGTGTCGTAGTCGAGGCTCTCGTAGAGCCCTCGCGCAGCCGCGTTGTGCCCGAACACGTTGAGCCGGATGGCGCTCGCGCCCAGCTCGGCGGCTCGCTCCTGGCCTGCGCGCATGATGGCCCGGCCGTAGCCGCGTCCACGTAGCTCAGGGCGTACGGCGACGTCGTACACGTAGGCCTGCAGCCCGGGCAGGCGATCGTCTCGGGGGCGCAGCCCCAGCCACAGGTAGCCCACCTCATCCTCGGCCGCGTCATCGAAGGCCGACCAGACGTGCTGGTGGTCGGTGAGCAGCCCCTGAGGCATCAGCAGGTCGAACTGCTCCTCAGCGTAGGCATGTACCGCGGTCGGGTTCATGACGCCGGAGGCGATCTGCTGGTCGGCGAACCCGGTGATGGTCTGCTCGGTCCACTCGCGGTAGCGCGCGTCGGTCATCGGCTCTAGGCGCACGTCGCCACTGAAGTGGGTCTTGACAAGCTCGACCACCCGGTTCGACGAGCTCGACCACCCGTGGCAGGTCAGCGTTCGACGTACGCCTTGGCCGCGCGGCGGCGCAGCAGGACGAACCCACCGAAGCCGAGCATGATCAGCGAGATCGGCAGCGCGTCCTCGGGCCAGGAGAAGGCCGCGAACGGGTTGGTCGAGGCCAGCGACACCATGTCGGAGGACCGTGCACCACCCGGCAGGTCGACGCTGTAGACGTCGAGGCCACGGATCAGGTCGATCGAGTAGGTGATGTTGGTCGACCGCCCGGTGTCATCACCCCGGTCGTTGTAGACCGGGACCCAGTAGGAGTCCCAGACCTCGGATGCGCCCCAGACCGCGTGGCCGTAGCTCTTGAGCGCGCTGGGGTTTCGCACGTCGACGATCTGGGTGCCGCCGCCGTAGTAGCCGACCGCGACGACGCCGGAGGGGTGGTAGTCGAACCAGTGCGCGGAGCAGAAGGCACCGACCGGAGCCGGGAAGTTACCGAGATCGGCGAGCTCCTCCTTGTCCATGGGGACGATCGCGTCGGGGGCACCGGACAGCGACTTGACGTGCCAGGTCTGGAAGGAGCCGGCCAGGCTGCAGTCGGTCTGCTCGTAGTCCTCCTCGGTGATGAGCAGGATGTTGCCGTTGGCGAATGACGCCTTCGCGTTCGGCCGGAACGCCTTGGCGTTGGGGCGGAACGAGTTGTGGTGGATGAAGTCGTTGTAGCCGTTCTTGGTGCCGTCGGCCTTCTCGCCGCGTCCGGCCCGCCCGGTCGTGGTGACCAGCTCGGGGTTGCGGGGCTGGCTCACGTCGAACATCGAGGAGCCGTCGAAGCCGGTGTGCGTGCCGTAGCCGGCGCTGTCGAAGTTCCACTTGTGGGCGGCGGTCGGTGAGCTGAACGGCTGCACGCCCGTCTTGGCGGGATCGCTGTCGACCTCGCGCGGGTTGTCGAGGTTGGTCAGGTTGAAGATCGAGAACGTCTTGCTTCCGCTGTTGCCGGCCGAGTATGCGTAGCGGCAGTCGGTCTCGGCGATGCAGGCCACGGTGTGGGTGCTGGTGGTCGCGTCGACGCGGGACTGGATCGTCGGGTTCGCGGGGTTGGTCACATCCACCACGATCAGCTCCTGGCCGAAGCCGGGGTTGATGTGGTCGGGGTCACCCGGGGATGTCTGGTGGAGGTCGACGCCGATGAGGGCGAACCGCTTGGTGCCGTCGGCGGTCTTGCGCTCCCCGCAGTTCATCGCCTCGTTCTCGAAGACCAGGTTGGGCAGGATGCCCACCCGGACCGGGTCGGTCGGCTTCTTGACGTTGAACACCTGCACGGAGTCCAGACCTGACGTCACGAACAGCGGCGCGGTCTTCATGAAGCAGCCGGAGATGCCCACCTGACCTGGCAAATTGCGGACATGCTGCACGTTGTCGCTCATCAGACCGCCGGCGCTCGAGGCGGCGTGCTCGGCCTGCATCTGCTCGATGTGCTCGCGGTCGCCGTGGGCGGACGCGGGAGATGCCGTGCTGAGGCTGACTGCTGCGGTGGCTACGACGACGCCCGCCAGGGTGGTGGCGGCGCGAAGACGAGACTTGATCATGTGGGATCCTCCCCCGGAGATGACGTCGAGCATGTGTGTGCGACGCCAGATATCAAACGACGGTACCCGCGTGGGGTCACGCGAACCCTCAGGCGGGCTGCATGTTCTCGTCGAGGGTGAGCAGTGGAGAATCGTGCACCTGCGCCGCAAGTGCGTCATTCTCGGCCTGCAGGCGCAACATCTGCGCCTCCAAGTCGGTGACGCGCTGACGCAACTGCCGGTTCTCCAGGGTGAGCCGAGCGAGTACCCGTGGGTCGCTGCTGCTCATGTATCCGAGGAGCGCCTTCGCCATCTATAACCTTTCCGAACCCGACTGGGTCGCAACGCCGTGAGAACGGCCCGATGAAGCGGCCCAATGAAGCGGCCCAATGAAACGGCTGAGTGGGGGCCCGCGAGAAGCGGGATGTTCTCTCTCCAGGCTCCCACTCGGGCGGCCCCGGGTCAATCCCGCAGGGACGCGCTCTCACAGGGGCGTGAGGTCAGCTGGTACGCCGTCGTGGCCGGCGCTGGCAGGTGGGGCAGAAGTAGGACGAGCGGTTCATGAAGGGGATGCGGCTGATCGGCGTCCCGCACCGGCGACAGGGCCGGTCCTCCCGCCCGTAGACCTCCAGCGAGCGCTCGAAGTAGCCGCTTTGCCCGTTGACGTTGACGTAGAGCGCGTCGAAGGAGGTGCCGCCCTGCGCCAGCGCGGCGGCGAGCACGGTGCGGACCCCGGCGAGCGCGTCGGTCGCCTGCGCGCGACGGAGGCGGTGCCCGGGCCGGTCCCCGTGCAGCATCGCCAGCCACAGCGCCTCGTCGGCGTAGATGTTGCCGATCCCCGAGACCAGGCTCTGGTCGAGCAGCAGCCGCTTGACCGCGGACTTTCTCTTGCGCAGCCGGGAGAGAAAGAGGTCGTCGTCGAAGTCCGGGTCGATCGGGTCGCGCGCGATGTGCGCGATCTCCGGAGGCAGGACCGCCCCACCGGACGACACCGAGAGACCACCGAACATCCGCTGGTCGACAAAGCGCAACTGTGTCCCCGGCTCGTCCAGCGCGAAGCGGACCCGCAGGTGCCGCTCGTCGGGCGCGCTGGAGGACTGCACGAGCATCTGGCCGCTCATCCCGAGGTGTCCGAGCAGCGCGTCGCCGTCGTCGAGCGGCAGCCATAGGTACTTGCCGCGACGCCGGGCGCCGCAGATGCGCCGTCCGGCCAGCCGGTCCGCGAAGTCCGCAGGGCCGGCGGCGTGGCGACGTACCGGACGAGGATGGAGTACGTCGACCGCGGTGATCGTGCGGCCCACGACGTGCTCCGCCAGCCCCGCCCGGACGACCTCGACCTCCGGCAGCTCGGGCACTAGGCTTCGGTGACCGACAGGGAAGGCACGTTCACGCCGTGCTCGGCCGCGATCTCGCGGTAGGCGGTCTCGGCGGCCTGCTGCTCGGCCTCCTTCTTCGACCGGCCGGTCCCGTGGCCGTAGCGCTGCTCCCCCACCTGCACCTCTGCGGTGAAGGTCTTCTCGTGGTCGGGTCCCTCGTCCTCGATGACGTACTCGGGGACACCGAGCGAGTGCTCCGCGGACAGCTCCTGCAGGCTGGTCTTCCAGTCCAGGCCGGCCCCGAGCCCAGCCGCGGTCTCCATCAGCGGGTCGAAAAGCAGGTGGACCACGACGCACGCGGACTCGTAGCCGCCGCTGAGAAAGACCGCGCCGATCAGCGCCTCGACGGTGTCGGAGAGAATCGAGGACTTCGCGCGGCCGCCGGTCGCCTCCTCGCCGCGGCCGAGCATGACGTGCTCGCCCACCCCGATGGTGCGGGCGACGTCGGCCAGAGCGCGTGCGTTCACCACCGCGGCACGCAGCTTGGCCAGGCGACCCTCGGAGAGGTCCGGGTGTGCCCGGTAGAGGGTGTCGGTCACCACCACACCGAGTACCGCGTCGCCGAGGAACTCCAACCGCTCGTTGGTCGGCAGCCCACCGTGCTCGTAGGCGTAGGACCGGTGGGTGAGGGCGCGGTCGAGCAGCTCGGCAGCGAGCTCGGGCTCACCGAGCGCTGCACGCAAGTCGTCGTACGACGGCTCGCTCACGCCGTCGCCGTCAGAGAACCTGTCGACGGGCCGCGCGGGCGCCGTACTGACCGCACTCGGGACAGGCCCGGTGCGGCAGGTGCTTCGCGCCGCAGGCCGGGTTCGCGCACACGACCAGCGTGGGTGCGACGGCCTTCCACTGCGAACGACGATGACGGGTGTTGCTACGGGAGAGCCTCCGCTTCGGGACAGCCACCTGAGTTACTCCTCTGTCGGGCCGGTGTCCCGGCTGTGTGCTCGGTCGGTCTGGTCTGCCAGCCCGTGAAGCGCCGCCCACCTCGGGTCGAGCGCCTCGTCGTGCTGGTGGTCGGGTTCGTCTGCGAGCCTGGCACCACACTCGGCGCACAGCCCCGGACAGTCGTCTCGACACAGCGGCTGGAACGGCAGCGTGAGCACCACCGTGTCCCGCAGCACCGGCTCGAGGTCGAGCAGGTCGCCCTCCAGCCGTCCGGCATCGTCGTCGCCGTCGAGTGCGCCGGCGTCTCGCTCCTCGTAGAAGAAGAGCTCCTGGAAGTCCACGACCGTCTCGTCGCGCAGTACTTCCAGGCACCGGGCACACTCCCCGTCGAGGACCGCCTGGGCGGTCCCGGTGACGAGGACTCCCTCCATGACCGCCTCGAGCCTGAGGTCGAGCGCGACTGGCGATCCAGCAGGGACGCGGAGAACTTCGATGCCGAGGTCCGCCGGCGCCGGCGCCGTCAACGAGACCTTACGCTGCGACCCCGGGCGGCGGCCGAGCTCGCGAGTGTCGAGCACGAGCGGCGCTCTCGGGTCGAGAGGCACGGTCTTGTCACTTTCGTCGGTCAGGAACGGACCGAAGTCCGCCCTACCCAGCCCAGACGATGCTCGGACGTTGCACGGCGAACCTCGTCGTCCAGAGTAGCGTCCAGTGACCACCCGAGCCAAAATCAGCCGGTATCGTCCCCGGGTCGGTCGGTGAGCCGCTTCGAGAGCCGCTCCAGGACCAGAGGGGGCACCAGCCGAGACACGTCGCCGCCGTACGCCGCGACCTCCTTGACCAGGCTGGAGGCGAGGAAGGAGTACTCCGGGCTGGTCGGGACGAAGACGGTCTCGACACCGGCGAGGCTGGAGTTCATCTGGGCCATCTGCAGCTCGTAGTCGAAGTCGCTGACCGCGCGCAGCCCCTTGACGATGGCGCCGACCCCGTGGTCGCGGCAGAAGTTCGTCAGGAGACCGTCGAAGGACTCGATCCGGACGTTGTCGTAGTCGCCGCAGACCTCCTCCAGCATCGTGATCCGCTCTTCCGGGCTGAACAGGCGCTTCTTCGACTTGTTCACCCCGACCGCGACGATCACCTCGTCGAAGAGCGAGGAGGCCCGGGAGATGATGTCGATGTGACCGTTGGTCACCGGATCGAAGGATCCAGGGCACACGACTCGGTGCACGGCCGCTCCTGTCTGGTCGATCGGGCTCGCCCAAGAGAATGAGGCCGGAGAACTCAGGTCGGGCTCGCTGCGTGACCGTACCAAAGCGTGGTCTCGCCGTACCTCCGCGAACGGTCCGTCACGAGACCCTCCGGCCAGCCGGGCTCACCGATCCGGGTGGGCCGCTCGACCACGACCACGGCCCCCTCGGCGAGCCAGCCGTGGTCGCGCAGGGCGCTCAGCGCGACCACCACATCGGCGGCTGGCTGGGCGTACGGCGGGTCGAGGAAGGCGATGTCGTACGGCGCTCGAGGTGATCGGGCCAGCGCCCGCGAGACACTCGAGGTGGCCACATCGGCCTCGATCCCGAGCGCTCGCGCGTTGTCACGGATCACCGCGGCCGCACGGCGGTCGTGCTCGACGAAGGTGGCAGCGGCCGCTCCGCGCGAGAGCGCCTCTAGCCCCACCGCCCCCGAGCCGGCGTAGAGGTCCAGGAAACGCAGTCCGGTCAGCGAGCCGAGCGCCGCCTCGAGTGAGGAGAACAACGCCTCGCGCACCCGTTCGGAGGTCGGCCGGGTGTCGTCACCGGTCGGCGTCCTCAGTCGGCGCCCGCCCGCGGATCCACCCACGATCCTCGTCATCGTGCGTCTCGGGTCGGCTCGGAGAGGCTCACGCTTTCTCCAGATAGTCAGCCTGCTCGGACTCGACGAGGCGACGCACGGCGTCGGCGAGTGCGGGCTCGGAGGACAGGTCGGGGTCGCCCTCGACCACCGCGGTAGCGGCCTCGCGGGCGGCGAGGATCACGTCTTCGTGGCGCAGCACCGACAGCAGCCGGAGCCCGGAGCGGGTGCCCGACTGCGCGGCTCCCAGCACGTCGCCTTCCCGCCGCTGCTCGAGGTCGACGCGGGAGAGCTCGAAGCCGTCCTGGGTGGCCGCGACCGCATCGAGCCTGGCGCGCGCCGGGCTGTCGGGCGGCGTACGCGTCACCAGCAGGCACAGCCCCGGCACACCGCCGCGTCCGACGCGCCCGCGGAGCTGGTGCAGCTGCGAGACGCCGAACCGGTCCGCGTCGAGCACCACCATCACCGTCGCGTTCGCCACGTCGACCCCGACCTCGATGACCGTGGTAGACACCAGCACGTCGATGTCGCCCGCGGCGAAGGCACGCATCACCGACTCCTTGCGATCCGAGGCGAGCTGGCCGTGCAGGACCTCCACACGGAGGTCGCTCATCACCGTTGTGCTCAACAGCTTCGCGACGTCCTCCACGGCGGCCGAGTCCGCGCCCGCAGCGTCCGCGGGCTTGGCCGACCTGGTGATCCGCGGGCACACGACGTAGGCCTGCCGGCCCTGCGCGGCCTCCTCACGGACCCGAGCCCACGCGCGGT
>Ga0136617_10001940_pt1 | contig 18450 bp, 19 predicted proteins | sample AntDrymUQ3222106_2_FD_129672 | JGI IMG/M metagenome (GOLD analysis project Ga0136617, IMG submission 129672) | Polar desert sand microbial communities from Dry Valleys, Antarctica - metaG UQ322 (21.06) | ecosystem: Environmental > Terrestrial > Soil > Desert | place: Antarctica: Dry Valley... | reverse complement strand
TCATCCATAAACGAAAGATTCCCGAGTTCCGTCCAGGCAACGTAATCGTTTACATCTTTTTCAACGATCTGCTTCAGCATCTTTAGGGCATTCTCTTTGTTTTTTTCACCACGACCAGCCATGGCTTTTTGGAAAGCTCTCTGATTCTCGGCCGTACGCTCGTAAGAGTCTCGTAACGATATAACGCCATTTTTATCCGATATATCACGGTTCCAGAGCAAAACAATATCTTTGCGATTCGACATGGGCGGCGGTGTCAGCGTTCCCATCGGAAAACTTCCGATCTCCTGATTATTCGCTTCGACTATCAACGTTACGCCGTGCCTCGGAACTCCACTGAAACTGAACCCGCCCTTATTCTGCACCCGCTGTCGTGCTACAAGAACTCCATTTGCGAGTATGGCGACGGTCAATGCAGGAGCTTTATTTTGATTCGTGATCCCCTGGATTTCAACCGTGCCTGAAATCCGCGCGTCCGACCCAGGGGTTGTATTCGTGCCGGGCCGGTTGCCGATGTAAGAAGGAAGGCCGCTCTGCTGCCGGGCCTCATCATCCTGAGCGAATACGCCGGATATCGTTAAAAGTGAAAACAAAAAGGCGTTAAAAAGTTTTGCAGTTATTTTCATCGGTACTTCTCCAAAATAGTTAAGCTAGCCATAGCTAGTTAATTCAAAAAGCTTACGAATGTCAAAGCTGTGGATATCGTTCACCGTGCTGCGAATGAGTCGTTGCCGGTGATTTGAAGGAGGTGGCGCGTGTCGTTGAGGGCGAGCACGCGGACGTTGTTGCGGCCGCGGATTTCGAAACGGTTTATGCCGCAATTGGAAGTGACGATCCAGGGGGTCTGTTTTGTCGAGCGATGGATCGCACCCATTAAGTGAAGGGTGAGAAAGCAGATAGCGCCGGTATGTGAAAATATCGCCACCTTTTCGCCCTGATGATCCCGCAAAATGTCCCAGAGCCGGCCGATGCTCCGCCTGAGAAGATGACGATAGCTTTCGCCATCGGTTATTACGTGGTGGATATTCCGATTGACCAGCGCGTAGTAATCTTTTGGAAAGGTCTCTTTCGATTCGTCAAACGTCAAACCTTCGAGTACGCCGACGTTTCTTTCGCGGAAAGCGGAGGTTTTGACAATCGGCAGATTAAGAAGTTTTGCAAGCGGCTCGGCGGTCTGGACGGCTCGAAAAAGATCGCTGGAATAAATCGCGGAGACGCCTTCCTTTGCAAGTACTTCACACGTAATTTCGGCCTGCCGCTGTCCAAGCTCCGAAAGCGGCGTCGGTCCATGCCCGCCGAATCGCCCTTCGGCGTTTCCGGCGGATTGTCCGTGTCTGATTAAATAAAGGCGCGTCAGCTGAGGCATTATTCCGATTCCAACTGGTTGATGTCGGCCAAGATCAAAGAAACAGCGTTTTCCAATTCAACTATTCGATTTTGAGTAATACCCCAGACCACTTCCAGATCGACCTTAAAATAGTAATGGGCAATTATGTCCCGAAACCTCGCAACTCGCTTCCAATCGATTTCAGCCTAACCCGACAGCATTTCACGCGGGATGTTTTTGACAGCTTCGCCGATTATCTCAAGATTTCTTACTACGGCATCGACAGTCCGGTAATCCTCCGAAAAAGATTCGAATGTCATACCTGCGACATACTCTTGAACTCTCTCGCACGATTAATAATGTCGTCCAAGTAAAGCCTATAGTCCCGAGACATATACAGTTTCCGCCAGAATTCGATTTTTGATAATCGGTTTAATTGTGTCCTTCATTACGAGATCGACCTTGCTTCCGAAAAGGTCTTCAAGGAAAAAAAGGAGATCCATATACGCGTCAAATGTTTTCCTTTCCAACTCCACCAATACATCGACATCGCTTTTCGCGGTCTGCTCACCTCGAGCGAACGAACCAAAAACGCCAAGCTCCGTGACGCCAAAATTTTTGATCGCCGCCCGGTTTTCCTCGAGTAACTTAAAAAGTCGTCACGGGTTTTCATGTTGAAAATCTAACCGCAAATCGAACATTTTGCAATGATTAAATTATATTGCAACAGCTTCGGCTTTCAGCTTCTCGGTTTGGTAATGCGTCGTCAGCGCTTCGATAAATTCATCAAGCTGGCCTTCCATTACCAGATCAAGCTGGTGAACTGTCAGCCCTATTCGATGATCAGTAACACGGTTTTCCTTGAAATTATAGGTTCGTATTTTTTCTGACCGATCGCCACTGCCGACCATCGATTTGCGCTCGGCCGAAAGCTCGTCGTGCTGCTTCTGCTCTTCCAATTCCTGCAGGCGCGCACGGAGTATACGCATCGCTTTATCCTTATTCTTGATCTGGGATTTCTCGTCCTGCATTGAAACAACAACATTCGTCGGCAGATGCGTCAGACGCACCGCGGAATAGGTTGTATTCACCGACTGGCCACCCGGGCCGGACGAGCAAAAATAATCCACCCGCAAATCCTTCGGGTCGATCTGCACATCCACTTCTTCAGCTTCCGGCAGCACGGCAACGGTAATCGCGGACGTATGAATGCGCCCGCTCGTCTCGGTTTGAGGCACGCGCTGCACACGGTGAACGCCCGATTCGTAACGCATTTTAGAGAAAACCTTATCGCCCTCGATCACCGCCACGGCGTCCTTAATTCCGCCGACACCGGTATCGGAAGTTTCCAGAACTTCCATTTTCAAGCCTTGCCGCTCAGCGTAGCGTGCATACATGCGCAAAATTTCCGCCGCAAACAGCGTGGCCTCGTCCCCGCCCGTCCCGGCCCGAATCTCGAGGATTACATTTTTCTCGTCTTTCGGATCCTGGGGCAAAAGCAGCACTTTCAAATCTTCTTCGGCGGATGGCAATTTTTCTTCGATTTCTGCAATTTCCGCCAGGGCAAGCTCGCGCATTTCCTCGTCGTCTGCAGTGTCTGCAAGCTCTTTAGCATCGGTGAGAGCATCCTGCATTTTTTTGACTTCGCGGTATTTTTCGACGATATACCCGAGGCTCCGATGCTGCTTCATCGCCTGCGCATAGAGCGACATATCGGACATAAATTCCGGCGAAGATATCTGCGCGGTCAAATCCTCGTAACTTTTCTCAATTTGTGCAAGCTTCTCCAGCATAGTTGTAGGTGGTCGGTTGTGTTTTTAGATTCGCGGTAGAAACTTAGACGACAACTTCCAATTTTCTATCGATGGTCGGAATTTGTTCCGCATCAATCGGCTCAAGTTTCAAGGATTCTTCCAGCGAAATGATCGCGACCTCAAGCTGTCCGCCATCCGGTTCCTGCGTTGTAATATTTTGCAGCCAGAGGCCCGGAAGCGTCATGACTTTAAAGATGACGCTCGATTCCTTTTTCGCCGCATAACGAATGATCTCGTAGGACAGTCCGGCAACCACCGGCATCAAGGCGATGCGAACGACCAAATTCAACCACATTGCATCAAATTTTATAACCGAGAACAGGACGATCGCGACCAGCATGACAACCATTAAAAACGACGTGCCGCAACGGGGATGCTGACGCCTTTGAACCGCTGCGTTATCAACGCTTAGGTCTAACCCCTTTTCCCACGTGAAAACGGTTTTATGCTCGGCGCCGTGATATTCGAACACGCGGCGAATGTCCTTTAAATACGACATCGAAAAGATCATTACAACGAAGAAAACCATTCGCACCAGGCCGTCGATCAGGTTAAACGCGACCCATGAGTGCGGCTTAATCTCCCAGATATAAGCTTTTATAAATTCCCACGAGCCGGCGCTTGCGGCAATCACCGGAGCTTCGGCCCATCCAAGTGTGATAAACGCGGCATTTGTCAGAAGGAGCGGGGCGACAATGAAAAGCAGAATGTTAAATGCGAGAGCGAAAACAATTGAGCCGACGGCGCTTGCGGATTGTGTAGCCTTTTTCGCTTTTGATTCCTGCGGCATGACGACCTTAACGGGAGCTTTCGTGAAGTTCTCATCCATCGTCCCGTCAACCAGCGCGGCCTGTGTTTCAAAAACCTTTTCCTTCGTCAATTCTTTCTGCGCTGCGAGATCCTCTTCGTAAATTCTCGCCGAGAAATTCAAGGCTTTTATGCCAAGGGCCATCGACTGGATCAACGTCGCTCCACCTCGAAGTACCGGGAGGTTGAGCCATTTATATTCGTCACTCCATTTCGGCAGGGTTTCAGCGATGTGAACGATGGAACCGTCGGATTTGCGGCACGCAATGGCGTAGGCGCTCGGGGTTCGCATCATTACGCCTTCCATCACGGCCTGTCCGCCGACGATCAAGTCACGCTGAACCCCAAAGACCGAGTGCAGAAATTTCAGTTTTCGTACCGAGTTTTGTTTCATACGTTCAATGGACGCCCATGACGTCTTTTTCGTTGCTGTTTAGTTCCTTCCTATGAACATCTTTAAACGGCCATCCATAGCAATTTCCGGAAAACGAACGCCGACCTTTTCCACCTGTCGCGAGTGTAAAATGCTACAACTTCAGCGACCGGCGCTAAAAAGCGTCGGCGTCAATTTTGTCCAGCTAAGATTTGAAAGCAGCCAAATGCAATTTATTAAGCTTCTGTCGTCTCCACAGCCTTTGCGGGCTCTACTGTTTCCGTTTGGCCGCCGCGTGCGTAACGCCGCTTAAAGCGGTCGACGCGTCCGGCCGTATCGACTAACTTTTGCTTGCCGGTAAAAAACGGATGGCAGTCCGAGCAAATTTCGACGTGCAGATCTTCGCTCATCGTCGAGCGAGTTTTAAACGAATGCCCGCATGCACAGATCACATTGATTTCCTGATAATTCGGATGGATTTCTTGTTTCATTGCTTTATATTGCCTAAAAAGACAATCTCCGATTATAATCAATTTACTGCAATTTGGTCAAATTCAGCCATTTAGGGGTAGTGCATTAGTTTGAATTTTGTCCTTGTCTGAGTCAGTTCGTGTCTCGATGTATTTTTCCGTGTTTTTCCGCGTGTTCTGTGGATAAACGATTTCTTAACACGGAATATACGGAACAAGCGGAAAACACGGAAAACTTTTCCTCCTACTAGTCAGCGTGTCTGAAGAATATTCCCAAATTCCCCACTACTTTACCAAGGTCTTTCAAGCGGAACCACCCAATTTAGACCGTAACGGCTTCGCTATATTCACCCCAAACAGAGCGCAGCCTGTGACTGATCTCGCCTACCGTAACGTCGCTTTCCACGCATGTCAGAATTCTTGGAAGCAGATTTTCCGTTCCTTTTGCCGCTTCCTCTAATCCGTTCAAGGCGTCTGCCGATCCTCCAGGATCGCGGCTTTCCCGCAAAGATCGCAATCGCTCTACCTGATTTCGTTCGATCTTCTCATCGATTCTCATTATCGGAATAGTTTCGGCCTGGTCGGTTTGGAACCTGTTGACGCCGACGACTACCGCATCGTTTGTCTCCAGCGATCTTTGATAAGCGTAAGCCGCTTCCTGAATTTCGCGTTGAACATAGCCAGTTTCGATCGCGCGAAGCATTCCGCCCATTTTGTCGATCTTTGTTATATAATCCATCGCCATTTCTTCAAGTTTCGTCGTGAGTTCTTCCACTGCATAACTTCCGGCCAAAGGGTCGACCGTATCCGCCACACCCGATTCATGGGCAATCACCTGCTGAGTTCGCAAGGCAATTCGCGCGGCCGATTCGGTGGGAAGTGAGAGTGCTTCGTCCATCGAGTTTGTGTGCAGGCTTTGCGTTCCGCCAAGAACGGCGGCGAGTGCCTGGATCGTTGTTCGAACGACGTTTACTTCCGGCTGCTGGGCGGTGAGTGTCGAGCCGGCCGTTTGCGTATGAAACCGGAGCATCAGCGACTTTGGATTCTCGGCCTTGAATCGTTCTTTCATTATTCTTGCCCAAAGACGTCGGGCTGCCCTGAATTTTGCGATCTCCTCCAATAAATTGTTATGAGAATTAAAGAAAAACGAGAGCCGCGGTGCAAAATCATCGACATTAAGCCCGACGGCGACAGCCGCGTCAACGTAACAGATCGCGTCGGCCAGCGTAAATGCAAGTTCCTGAGCCGCAGTAGAACCCGCTTCCCTGATGTGGTAGCCGGAAATGGAGATTGTATTCCAATTCGGGACTTCGGCTGCGCAAAAAGCGAATGTGTCGGTTATCAATCTGAGGCTCGGTTTTGGAGGATAAATGTACGTTCCGCGGGCGATGTATTCCTTCAAAATGTCGTTCTGGATCGTGCCGTTTACCTTATCAAAACCGACGCCCTGCTTTCGGGCGACGGCGAGATATAAACACAAAAGTGTTGAGGCGGTTGCGTTTATCGTCATCGATGTCGAGACACGGTCGATCGGAATACCGTCAAAAAGCGTCAACATATCCCGGATGCTGTCGATGGCGACGCCGACCTTCCCGACCTCCCCAATCGAGAGCGGATCGTCCGAATCGAGGCCGATCTGCGTCGGCAGATCGAATGCTACACTCAATCCCGTAGTGCCTTGCGAAAGCAGGTATTTGTAACGGGCGTTCGATTCCTGAGCGCTTGCAAAACCGGCATACTGCCGCATCGTCCAAAATTTGCCGCGATACATATTTTCCTGGACGCCGCGCGTGTAGGGAAACTCGCCCGCGTCGCCCAGATCGGCACTGTAATCTACTTGTTTTGTGTTGGTTGGATTAAAGTCGTTTGGAAGTTCGATGCCTGAAGAAGTTTGAAACTTTTCGCGCCGTTCGTGTGACATAATTTCATAGATTAACATATCAGCATGCGATTTTTGACTTCGCCGGAAACCTTGCGTAGCATTTTGATAGACATCATGGAACTTGACGACAAAGCAAAAAACGCGGCCCGCGGCCTCGGTGATGCAATCAATTCGGCAATCGGATCGAGCGTTAAAGTCAGCGAAGCTATCGACCATCTCCGTGACATAGGTTACGAACCGCATTTGACGCTGAGGCTCGAGATTGCATTGGCGAAGGCCGTTGGTGAGCATGCGAGCGAAGATTTCGAGCTAAACCTGAGCGAAGAAGACGTGAAGACGCTGCAAAGAATGAAGATTCGATTCGAATAGTGCAGAAACGCGAATGTTAATGAGCGTGCCAACATCGAATAGGCGGAAACGCGAATGTTAATGAGCGTGTTCTCGTCGGCATACTCTCGAATAGAACGGAAGCGCTAGCGTTAGTGAACGTGTTCTCGTTAATCGGCATACTCTATGCGCGGCGGAGAGACACGCTCACTAACTGTCGCGTTTCTGCCTAAAATTCTTGAACTACTACAACTATTACACTGAAATCGAGGAGGCGTTTGTTCGCCGCCGGGGTAAAAACCTTGTTTTAAGCCCGCTCGATTGGGCATTGATCGAAGGTTGGCAGGAGCGTGGAGTTCCGCTCCATATTGCCCTTCGCGGCATCGAAACGGTTTTTGACGGTTTCGACAAAAATCCCGCCGTCCGAACGATCAAGGGCCTTATCTATTGCCGCGAGGAAATCGAGGCTCAGTATGAGGAGTGGCTGAAAATGCAGACCGGAAAAGCGAATGGGTCTTCGGAGAGCGCGTCGGAAGAATCTTTCTCCCGTGAAAGCGTGTCGGAGCACATCAGGAATGTGATTGCTTATCTGACGGAATCTCGAAACGAGAATTTGCGGGACGATTTCGACCGCGCGGTTGCCAGGCTCGAAGAGCTGCACCAAAATCTCACCGATGATTTCGAACTTGCAGATAAAACGCTTTCGGATATCGAAACTCTGCTCGACCGGGCTTTGCTGACGAACTCGGACAAGCCGCATCTAAAGAAACTGGAAAAGGAAACCGGCGCCCAGCTAAAGGCCTACAAAAAGGCAATGGAACCGGACGTTTACAAAAAAACCTACGATCTGATGCTGCTAAAACGCTTGCGTGACGAAGAAGGCATTCCCCGCTTGAGTCTGTTTTATTTATGACCCGTTTTGAGTTCACGCTGCAGCGTGCCTCAATACCCCCTGTGGCAGCGGTGGTTGAACGTCTTGTCAGAACCGCCTGCGTTAGCGGGTGTTATAAAAATAATTAAAATTTGAACTCAGAACGGAGGGTTGAGAATATTTTATTGAACACAGAATATAAGATCGGCGGCCGTATAGAGGTCACGATTCAAAAAATCCTGCCGCGGGGACTCGGCCTGGCTTTCGCCGAAAACTTGACGGTCTTCGTTCCGTTGACCGCGGCCGGTGATAAGCTCCGCGTACGGATCGTTCAACTGAAGGCAAAAACGGCCTTTGCGGAGATCGAAGAGGTTATTGAGCCTTCGCCGGAACGTATCGAGCCGCCGTGCCCATATTTCGGGAGATGCGGCGGCTGCGATTTTCAACAGATGAATTATGGCGCACAGATCGAGGCGAAACTCGGTATAATTCGCGACTGTCTGCGGCGGATCGGAAAGATCAATTTCGAAAACGAAATCCCTATGATCGCTAGTCCAAAAAAAGAGTTCGGGTATCGTTCACGGACACAATGGCACCTTGATACGCGGGCTGAGAAGCTCGGTTATTTCAAACGCAATTCGCACGAAATAATCGACATCGACCATTGCCCGAAACTCGTGCCTGAACTTAATGAAACCATTGCCAATCTTCGCGCAAATCTCAACTGGAAAGGTTTTTGGGCAGACAGAGCGAATATCGAAGCGGCTTCCGGAGAAGGCGGTAGTGTTTCAGTTTATTCGCCGGAGATAATGGAGCCGATCGAGGAAATCGCTTATACGTTTGGCGGCGAAAAATATTTCTACTCGGCGCAAAGCTTCTTTCAAGGCAATCAATTTTTGATTGAGCAGATGCTCGAAACCGCGCTAAAGGACGCGGCGGGTGAGACCGCACTTGACCTCTTCTGCGGTGTCGGGCTTTTCACTCTTCCTCTTGCACGGAAATTTCGACAGGTGATCGGCGTCGAGGAAAATGAACAAGCCGTCGATTTCGCCGAAAAAAACGTTGCGAATGCCCGGCTCGACAATGTGCAGTTTGTACGTGACGGTGTCGGCGAGTTCCTGTCCGGACATAATCTCGAGAATACTGACTTTGTCTTGCTTGATCCGCCGAGAGCCGGCACCGGAAAAGCGACGATTCTCGACATAATAAAACTGCGGCCGAAACAGATCTCGTATGTTTCGTGCGAGCCTTCGATCCTTGCGAGAGACTTGCGTATTTTCCTCGACGACGGCTATGTTATCGAATCTATAACGGCGCTCGACCTGTTTCCGCAAACTCACCACGTCGAAACGGTAGTAAGATTAAAAGGCGGCTAATATTCTGGAGGATGCTATCTTTCTCTATAAATTGCCACGAGCTTTATCTCGTGGATGAAATGATGAAAACACAAGACTTTAGCCGAACAAGTAAAATAATTTTCCTTTTCAGCTTTAGCTAAAGCTTAAGGAATTTGTCTTTTTTGATAATGCGGCTAAAGCCGTAACTTTACCCTTATTTGTCCTCCAGCTAAAGCTGGAGGCAATTCAAAACAAATGTCAACACAGTCTAGCTCCGGTATTCTCCGGAGCTAATAAAACTAAAAAGCCAATAGACAAACAAAACTTTTTCCGGCCACGTGTTGTTTAATTCATCGGATACATGCATTTGAACAATCCCGAGATACTGAACTAAACTTAATTTATGGCAAAGAAAAATTCCGATAGCGAATCGACCGCTGTTACAAAAACGCTCTTCGTAAGATGCCGCTATTGCGGCCAAAAAAATACGGTCAAGGCCGATTATAAGAACGACTCGGCGAAATGCGGGCGCTGCAAGCTGCCGCTTTCGAACGAGCCGCACAAAAAGTTTGCTGATCTCGGCAAGCACGAGTATATCCACCCTGCAGACAGCAAGGCTCTTGCGGCCCTGCGGGCCATTCCCGGCATCGACAGCGCCTTAAAGAAACTGCTCGCGGTGACGGGAGAATCGGCCATTCGCGTGTCGTTTATGGCGACGGCCGTGAAAGTAACGCCGAAACAATGCCCCGACCTGCACGCGAAACTCCAAATCGCATGCACGACACTGGGCGTGGACATGCCGGATCTTTTTATCCAGCAAAATCCGATGGTCAATGCGTTTACGGGCGGAGTTGAAAAGCCGATTATCGTGCTTCATTCGGCCCTCATCGAACGGCTGAGCGACGAAGAAACCCTGGCCGTAATCGCGCACGAAGTCGGACACATTCATGCCGAACACGTGCTCTATTTGACGGCGGCGCGGCTATTGGAAGCATTAGCAAACCTCTCCGTAGCCCGTCTAATTCCAGGCTCGGAAATTATAAAGTTTATTGTTGCCGCCGGAATCGGCGGTGCATTGCTCGCCTGGGCGAGACGTGCGGAACTTTCGTGCGACCGGGCCGCTCTGCTGGTCGTGCAGGATCCGCATGTGATCGGCAGAACGATGATGAAGCTGGCGGGCGGAACTTTTGCGTCGAAGATCGACTACGACCTCTTTTTGGAGCAAGCCCGCGAATTTCAAAAGAATTATGACGAGAAAAAACTCGACAAATTCTGGGCGGATATAATCAACGCCGGGCTGTCTCATCCCTTCCCGATCTGGCGCGTTTCAGAAATCCTGAAATGGGTCGAAGACGGGCAGTATAAGGATTTAATGAAGAAAACATAGCGACCGGTTATTTCGGCAAGATTAAGCAATATCTTGCACCGGGCTAAACTCCGCCGTGCCCGTGACATTTACTTGCGGCCGCGGCATATTCCTCTCTATTTTTAGTATGGCTCCAACCGATCTCCGCGAGGCGCACGCCGAAGTTATCAAGCTGGTTCAGACTTTTTCAGACAGTCACGAAAAATACCTTGAGCCGAGCTACAACGAGCTTGCCAGCCGAAAGGATTTCATTGACAAGTTCTTTATTGCTTTGGGTTGGGACGTAAATCACGATCACCAAACAAATCCGTACGAGCAGGAAGTAAGAGTTGAGCGAAACGTTCAGGTCGCGGCTAGAGTCAAAAAGGCCGATTACGCTTTCTTTTTAAAACCTAACTTCCAATCCGAGCGGTTTTTTGTCGAAGCAAAGCGTCCATCGGCAAATCTCGACACGCCGGACAATTGTTTTCAAACCATTCGCTATGCATTCAGCAGCTCGCGGGCCGCGCTTTCGATACTGACGAATTTCAAAGAGCTATATATCATCGACTGCCGCTATCGTCCTGATATCGGAACGGCGGTGAATCATATCCATAAGAAGTTTTACTTCACAGACTTTCTGGATTTTGAAAAGTTTGCGGAGATCTATTATTTGTTCGGCCGCGAAGCGGTCGCCGAAGGTTCGCTTGAAAAATACGCCGAGACGCTTCCTAAGCCAAAAGGAAAGGTTAAACAGCGCAGATTGTTCGGCGACAACTATCAGGAGATAGATGACGCGTTCCTTGCCAAGCTTGAAGAGTACCGTGAAGACCTCGCGAAAATGTTCAAGCGGAAAAATCCGAATCTGACGAGCGAAGACCTGACCGAAGCCGTCCAACGAACACTCGACCGTCTCGTTTTTATCCGCTTTCTGGAAGATAAACTGATCGAGCCGTCGACGATTCTCGACAGATTCGGCGACAGGCCGCACGCATGGGCGCAGTTCATTGCGAAATGCCGCGAGTTCGACAAATCCTATAACGGCATTATCTTCAAGTCGCATCCTATCATCGATTCATCATCGTTTCTCGTTGACGATAAGATATTTCTTGGCGTCTGCAATGACTTTGCGGACAAATATTCGCCTTATCACTTCAATTACATACCGATCCACATTCTCGGCAGCATATACGAACGCTTTCTCGGCAACGTGATCGTTGCCACGGCCAAACGTGCAACGGTCGAACCCAAACCGGAAGTCCGCAAAGCCGGCGGAGTCTTCTATACGCCTCAATATATCGTCAACTACATCGTCGAAAATACAGTCGGGCAGCTCTTACAAGGCTCCACTCCTTCCAAAGGAGGGAGCTTTGTTTCCCCAGCCGATGTCGCCGAAATGCGGTTCGCGGATATCGCGTGCGGCTCAGGTTCTTTCCTGCTCGGCGTTTACGATTATCTGCTTCGCTGGCATACAAAGTATTACAACTCTACGAAAAGAAAAAAGGAGGCGAAAAAGGACGGCTGCATCACGAATGACGATGGGACATTCGCTTTATCATTCGAACAGAAACGCGAAATTCTGGTGAACAACATCTACGGCGTCGATATCGACCGCCAGGCATACGAGGTAACGCAGCTTTCCCTTTTCCTCAAGCTGCTCGAAGACGAAACCACGGGTACAAAACAGCAATTCCTCACCGGCCACCGCCAATCGATGCTTCCCAGCCTCGCAAACAACATTGTCTGCGGCAACGCCCTCGTCGATTGGGACATTTCCTCCGGCGATCTCCTCGAATCAATCGACGCCGACAAGGAACGCAAGCTCAATCCGATGAGTTTTGCGCAGAAATTCCCCGAAATAATGCGAAACGGCGGCTTCGACGCCATAGTCGGCAACCCGCCTTATCTTTTTATTACAGAGTTGAGCGAAATCGAGAAGAAATATTTCGCCCGAACGTTCGCCAGCTACTCCTATCGATACGATATCTACGGATTGTTTATTGAGAAAGTCGTGGATAAGGGAATTTTGAAGACTCCCAAAGGGGTTTTGGGGTACATTATTCCTCACACGCTACTTAATAACGATTCCTTTGAAGCTCTCCGAAGGTTTCTACTTTCAGTCACAACGTTACAACAGTTGATCGATCTTGGTCCTGGGGTCTTTGCCACAGCAAGGAATGAGACAATGATCGTAACTTTGACAAATACGAATGATGATGGTAACGAAAATTGCTTCGTCGTGAAATCTAACAAATCCCTTGACAGACTTTCGGGCGGTCAATACATTTCGCAGAAATTATTTGGGTCGTTTCCAAAATCAGCGTTCCTAATTACAATCGACACTGCATCCCTTTCACTTTCCAGCAAATTACGACAAGAAACTTTGGCCCTTGGCTCGCTCTGCACTATCAATCAAGGGCTGAGAACCGGAAACAACGATTTGTTTTTATCGAAAGTTAGGACTCTTCCAAGCCATAAATCAGCGGTTGGTGGTAAAGAGGTTGCTAGATATAGGCTTAATCCATCCTTTTACGTCCAGTATGAGCGTGAATTACTCGACGCACCACGGAACGAAGCAATATTTACTTCAGCGGAAAAGATCGTTGTACAAGAAATCCGGAACATTACACTTGCACGGCGAATTGTAGCCTCGTACGACACACAGCAGACCTACTGCTTGCAGTCCACAAATGTGATAAACCGCCGGCCTGAAACTATTTACAACCTTAAGTATCTACTTGGTATACTGAATTCGACTCTGGTCAATTGGTTTTTCCGCGGAAGCTTTCCTAGCAACAATCACATTGCATCAAACCAACTTGCACAGATTCCTATTGCGCCAATAGAGTTAACGAATCCTACTGAGAAGGCTCTACACGACGCGATTGTGCGTTGGGTAGAGCAGATAATGGATGCAAAGCAGAAGCAGGCGGTGGCGGTGAGCGAGCGGGATGTGGAGTTTTGGGCGAACAAATGCAATATGCTCGAAAACGAGATCGACAATGCGGTTTACAAGCTCTACGCGCTCACGCCCGACGAGATAAAACTTGTGGAAAGTGCCTGGAATTCCGAATAAAGGCCTTCGTCTTGCGGCTGTGCCGCCGTGTCGACGGATGCCAACAAGCACCGCCCCGACATTTTGCATTAAACGCGAAGCCTGGGCCTTTCCGCACAACGACGGGCGAAGCTCACTGCGTCCAGTGCTGCTCTTACCGTTTTTTTCGCAGGTTTTGTTTCTTTCTTGACGCGTTCTCCAGATGGCGGAGGCTTAGGACGAGGATGCCGTCTTCGACAACGACATTTCGGAAGCGAACCGTTCCGTCGAGTTTCATTTCATGCCGTTTGGCAAACGGAAAGGCGAAAATCACGCGATGGCCCGAACCGTTTTTGACCTTTACTTCAAAAGCGTTCGGCATCAGCGGGCTTGCCGGTTTGATGCCGATCGAGTCGTTGGCTGAATCGAAAAGCAGGATGACCGCCGCAGGACTTTTCAATTCTTCAAAGGCAAGCCGGTCGATTACGATCTGCGCCTGCGAATTCATTGAAGCATACAGACCGCTGATCGCCTGTACCGGCCCTTCGTCAAACACCTGCCACTTTCTGTTCACATGGTTTTCTTGTATTTCCATATCCTTAATGAATGTAGCATAGATAGGAATATGTGTCAACAATAAAACATCGTGAAATATGCAGCCGCCAGAAGTTGACGAGAGTGACGAGAGCGATAGGGGCATCTGAAGTGAACAGCGGCCCTTAGAATTTGTCCCGGATGCCGAAAAAAGTGTCACCGAAACGGGTAAAATTATCTCTTCGGTGTACCGGACGCGGCCACCAGCGGTTTTATTTCTCGCGAGATACCGGCCCATCGCAACATTCGTCTATAATAGTGTCTTAAATCATGCTGATAGTCTTAATAACGGTTGCCTCGGCCTCAGAGGCCGAAAGCCTTGCGGAAAAAATCGTCTCGACAAAACTAGCGGCTTGCACTCAGATAGTGCCGCAGATGACGTCCTTCTATTTTTGGGAAGGTAAGATTCGGAAAGAGTTTGAGCATTTACTGTTAATTAAAACTTTACCGGAAAAATTTGAAGAACTAGAAAGTTTTATCCTCGAAAACCACAGTTATGACGTGCCGGAGATCGTCGCCTTGTCCGCGGAAAAGGTCTCGGAAAGCTATTTGGAATGGATGAAGAATTATTTACGGTAGCTCTGCTTTTTTGGCCTTTTCACTGGCGCCTGATGTTTTTATAATAAAATCGACCGCGTCATTGGGTGAGTCGGTAAGGTGAATCAGGCCAAGGTCCTCGGGTGCGATATTCTTTTCGTTTAGCATTGTCGAAGTAACCCACGCGAGCAGCCCTCGCCAATATTGCGAGCCGAAAAGCACAACTGGAAAGTTGCGTATCTTTCTGGTTTGAATCAGCGTCAATGCTTCAAAAAGCTCGTCCATCGTCCCGAACCCGCCGGGGAAGATTATATAGGCGTTGCTGTATTTGATGAACATCGTCTTGCGGACGAAAAAGTATTTGAACGAAAGCGACCTGGTAAGATACGGATTAGGCTGCTGTTCGAAAGGCAGTTCGATATTGCACCCGACCGAGACTTTTCCCGCTTCGAACGCCCCGCGGTTCGCCGCTTCCATGATGCCGGGACCGCCGCCGGTAATTATTTCAAAACCTGCTTCGGCAAGTAATCTCGATGTTTCACGGGCCGCAGTATACATTTCGTCGCTTTCAGACGTGCGGGCGGAACCAAAGATCGAAACACCGCGCGTGATCGTGGCGAGATCGTCGAAACCGCCGACAAATTCGCCCATAATCCGAAAAACGCGCCACGAATCCGAAGTCTTATAGTCGTCTTCCGGCTCCGGCGATCGCAGCAGAACTTCGTCATCGGTCAATTGCCAGTAATCCGCCACCTCTTCCAGCTTCTTCGCTTCGGCTACCGTCCGCGGTTCGGGCGGCTTTTGCTTGTCTTTATTCTTGCTTGGTCTATTTGCGTCAGTTTCAGCCATCTTTTGAATGCGGATTGCGGAACGCGGAACGCGGAATGCAGAACCGCGCGTTTCATTCCGCACTCCGCATTCGAATTCCGAATTCCCTAAATTCCCATAATATTATAACCGCAATCGACGTGTATCGTTTCGCCCGTGATTCCGCTGGCAAGGTCGCTGACCAAAAAAAGAGCGGTATTTCCAACTTCCCTTGCCTGCACATTGCGTTTCAAAGGCGAGCGCTCGCCGACATAGCCGAGCAGCGAGCTCATATTCTTTACGCCGCGGGCGGAGAGTGTATTGATCGGACCGGCACTTAGTGCGTTTACACGAATATTTTGTTTGCCGAGATCAGCGGCGAGGTAACGGGTGGAAGCCTCGAGAGCCGCTTTTGCGACGCCCATCACGTTGTAGTTCATCACAACCTTTTCCGCTCCGTAATAGCTCATGGTCACGATGCTGCCGCCGTCCTTCATCAAGGCCGAAGCTCCTAAAGCGAGCTGCGTCAATGAGAATGCGCTGATTTCAAGCGCCGTCGCAAACGCTTCGCGGGTTGTGGTTACGAACTCGCCTTCAAGGGCCTCACGCGGAGCGAACGCAATGGAATGTATCAGAAAATCGAGTTTGCCGTATTTTTTATCGACCGCAGCAAACGCGGCATCGACTTCGGCCTGGTTCGTGACATCACACGGAAGAACGAGAGAATCGGGAAGCTCGGAAGCGAGTTTTTCGACGTTATCCTTTAATCGCTCCCCTTGATAGGTGAACGCCATTTTTGCTCCGTGCGCGGCGCAGGCGGCAGCGCACGCCCATGCGATGGAGCGTTTATTAGCAACGCCAAAAATCATCCCAACTTTATTCTCGAGCATATTCTCTTGTCGGAACCGCCTGCGGTAGCGGGGGTGGTTGGTTGAAGTCTGGACAGAGCCAAGGTTTTTTGCAGGTCCACGTTAAGCCACCCGCTACCGCGGACTGACTTAATCAGTTACGTAAATCCTTTGCAAAGCTTCAAAATCGAGCAAACGGATATCGATATCGACAGGAGTTCCCGAGAATCGTTCGGTATTTAGGACCGAACGCAGCTGATCTTCATCTTCCGGCGAAAGCTGTGTGATTAAAACCATCATCAACCTGACCTTCATCTCGACCTTCATTTCACCAAAGATTTTTTTTACAAGAGCGATTTTCAGCATCATTGCATCAACTCTCTCCTGCCGTATATCCGGAGCGACCAGAAAAGCCACTTCAAGACAGCTGATTACACCCCGTCTTACTAATACCGCGTCGAACGGGGCTTTGGCAAGCGTTACGTGCCGCATCAATGGAACGTTTTCTTCCAGTTGGATCTGCCGCAGGGCAAGATCCTCGGCGACAATATATGCGGATTGGAGATCGCTGATGTGACCCGATTCCACTTCCAAAATCTTCGAAAGCTCCAGAACCTCGATATTTAGATTTTGCCGCTGGATTTCGGGCAGGGCCGTTTCCCAATCCAGACGTCGTTCGGCGTTTGCTGCCATGAGCATCCGCGCCTGGCTGTAGTTTCGAAACAAGAAAACCGCTACTGCCGCGATAGAAACCACGAATATTCCAACCAAAGGCCAGTTTTGCACGACAGTTGAAGAGATCAGCCCGACAGAAAGGCAGATCGCGACGATTGCGCTAAGAACCGCAAGCGGTATCATCGAATCTTTTTTGCCAAATATGGTGAGCGAGGTCTCGATCTGTTTTGCCATTTCGCCAGGATGAACCGTTTCTTGCTCAAGATGATACGACAATTTTCATAAGGTTTCTAGCTGGCGGATGAGGACTTCTCAAAAGGGACCTCATCGAAATGAGTCATTCGTTTGAAATCGCGAAAACGCCCATTGATTTCAGGATAATCCAGAGCATCGACGCGTTCGGTGCCAAATTTTTCCACGTTGAACGAAGCCATCACCGATCCGTAGATCATCGCCCTCCGCAGCGTTGCATCGTTAACATCACCCTGGCTCGAAAGATAGCCCATGAATCCGCCCGCGAATGTATCACCCGCACCGGTCGGGTCGAAGACGCTTTCGAGCGGGTAGGCCGGAACAGAGAACAAGCTGTCTTTCGTAAAAAGCGTCGCGCCATTTTCGCCACGCTTGATCACCAGACCCTTCAGACCGTAATTCATTATTATTTTAGCGGCTTTGTGAATGTTGGGCTCATCTGCAAGCTGGCGTGCCTCGGCGTCATTGATAATCACGCAGTCTACGACCTTTAATGTATCGATCACTGCTTCCTTCATCGACGTTATCCAGAAGTTCATCGTGTCCATCGCGACGAAATCGGCCGCAAGGCATTGCTCGCGGACCTGTTTTTGGAGCATCGGCAGAATGTTTGCCAGAAAAAGAAACTTCGCCCTCTTCGAATTTTCGGACAGCTTTGGCTCGAATGTCTCGAATACGTTCAACTGCGTATCGAGCGTATGCGCCGTATTCATATCGTAATCATAACGGCCGCTCCAAAAGAACGTCTTGCCGCCAGGTACGATCTCGATATCATCAGTATTGATCGAATGGCGCTTGAACACCGCCCATTCCTCATCGCCGAAATCACCGCCGACGACGCCGACAGCGTTTACATCCGTAAAAAAACCGGCCGACAACGCAAAGTGCGTCGCCGCACCGCCAAGGACCTTCTCGCGTTTGCCGAAAGGCGTTTCAAGCGCATCGAATGCAACCGAACCTACTACAGTTAAAGACATTTATTTCGAAGGATCTCCAAAAAAATGGAACATATACGTGCAACCCGCTATTCTACACGCCACGGCGGATTTTTGCGATTCTCGCCGGCGTAAAATCGGCAGATGTCGTTGCCGTTTGGGTCTTTGAGGTAGGCCTGACGCCACAACCAGGGGCGCGTCGGTAGGGTGTTCGT
>Ga0136617_10001939_pt1 | contig 18450 bp, 24 predicted proteins | sample AntDrymUQ3222106_2_FD_129672 | JGI IMG/M metagenome (GOLD analysis project Ga0136617, IMG submission 129672) | Polar desert sand microbial communities from Dry Valleys, Antarctica - metaG UQ322 (21.06) | ecosystem: Environmental > Terrestrial > Soil > Desert | place: Antarctica: Dry Valley... | reverse complement strand
TCACCACGATGGGTGCCTGCTCCTCGCCGGCGTAGAGTCGAAACGGTGGCTGCGGGGAGTACGGGACGATCGCCCAGCGCACCGATCCTTGGAGCGCGTCAGAAACCGCGGCGTTCACAAACCGAGAAGCGCCCTGATCGCGCCCGGATCTTCCAGCGGTCGAACTGGCTGATCCTCGAGCCGATGTGCCTGAAGGACGAGATCACTCATGCCCGGCGCCTGCGCGACCTCATCGAGCGCTGCGTCGAGTGCGACGAGACGGTGGAAGTCGTCTGGATGGAGGATGACCGCCCTTTCCTCCGAGTACCTCGTAACCGTGATCGCCGTGCCCGCCGTCACGCGAGGCACGCGTGCCGTCGATGATTCTCGGCGCTCGGTTCGGATGGCCACCCATCGGACTGTAGCAGTCCGGTACGAGATAGCTCCGTTGTCGTACGACTCTCGGGACTCGCTACGCGACGGCAACGCCTACGGCCCGCGCAAGTCGGGCCTGGGCGGTGTCGAGCGTGTGAAGAGTGCGTGCCGTGGCTCCCGCAGTGGCGATGATGAGCACGTCTGTGGCCTTTGTTACGCGACGCTCACGGCGCGCGACCGCGAGCACTTTGCCGAAGTGCTCCGCAACGTGTTCGTCCACCGGAATCGGCGCGAAGGACCTCCGGACGGAGTCGAGGCGTCGCTGGCGCAGCTGCCTGGTTCCGCCAAACCTGGCGAGGTGCACCCCGGCGTGGAGCTCGCCGAGGGTTATGACGGAGATCGCCGCGGTGGCTGGGAGCTCGTCGACATCGACCTGGGCCGCGATCAGGACGCTTGTGTCAAGCAGCGCCCCGCTCACCGCGCTTGCCACGGATCGTCGAGCGCCGCCTCCGCCGCGTCGAGTTCACCCGCAAGCTCCTCATCCATCGGCGACAGCAGAATGCGCCGGAGTGTCTCGCGGTCAACATCGAGACGCGGGGCACTCACGTCGCCCGGTGGAACCAGGCGGGCAACCGGTCGGCCGCGGACGGTGACGGTGAACGTCACCCCTGCCTCGGTCGCTCGCAGAATCGCTGCGACGTTGTTACGCAGCTCACGCTGGGGAATCGTCCGGTCCGTCATCTGCTACGAACTGTAGCAGTCTCGATCTACGGCTCTAACGACTGGCCGCGACAGCGACCTCACTCCGGCTGCGGGACCGAGCGAGGGCCGCACCCACAAAGCCCTTGAAGAGTGGCGCCGGCCGGGTCGGGCGCGACTTGAACTCGGGATGGAACTGGCTCGCGACGAACCAGGGGTGGTCTGGAAGCTCGACCACCTCCACCAGCCGGCCTCCCTGGAACGTGCCCGAGGTGACGAGCCCGGCCTCGACGAGATGCGGCCGAAAGCGGTTGTTGACCTCGTAGCGGTGCCGGTGGCGCTCGTGGACGATCGCCGCGCCGTAGGCCTCACGCGCGCGTGTCCCCTCGGCGAGCTCGACCGCCTGCGCGCCGAGGCGCATGGTGCCGCCGAGATCCTCGATCTCCTTCTGCTCGGGCAACAGGTCGATCACCGGAAACGGCGTCTCGGGATCCATCTCGGTCGAGTTCGCGCCGTCGAGCCCGGCCACGTGGCGCGCGAACTCCGACACGGCGACGTGCATGCCGAGGCAGATCCCGAGGAAGGGGATCTCCCGCTCGCGGGCGACCCGGCAGGCCAGGATCTTGCCCTCCCAGCCGCGCGAGCCGAAGCCGCCCGGGACGAGCACGCCGTCGACTTCCTCGAGCAGCTCGCCCGCCTCCTCGAGCGACATCCCCTGGGCATCGACCCAGCGGACGAGGACGCGGCAGCCGTGGTGGACGCCCGCGTGCTTGAGCGCCTCGTGCACCGAGAGGTAGGCGTCGTGCAGCTGCACGTACTTCCCGACGAGGGCGATCTCCACCTGCTCGTCGCGACGGCCGATGCGCTCGGTCAGCCTGAGCCACTCGCCGAGCTCCGCCGGTCGCGTGACGAGGCCGAGCTGGCTGCAGACGAGCTCGTCCAGCCCCTCCGCCTGCAGCGCGAGCGGCACCAGGTAGACGTCGGACACGTCCTGGTTGGAGATCACCGCACGCGGCTCGACGTCCGCGAAGAGCGCGATCTTGTCGCGGATGTCGGCCGAGATCTCGTCGCGCGAGCGAGCGACGACGATGTCGGGGTGAATCCCGATCCGGCGCAGCTCGTTGACCGAGTGCTGCGTCGGCTTCGTCTTCAGCTCCCCCGCAGCCTCGATGAACGGGACGAGCGTCACGTGCAGGTAGAGCACGTTCTCGGCGCCCGCCTCGCGCCGGAACTGGCGGATCGCCTCGAGGAAGGGCAACGACTCGATGTCGCCGACCGTGCCGCCGATCTCGGTGATGACGACGTCGGCCGGGCTCGCCTCGGCGGCGCGCCGGATGCGCTCCTTGATCTCGTTCGTGATGTGGGGGATGACCTGAACGGTCGAGCCCAGGTACTCCCCCTTGCGCTCCTTGCGGAGCACCGAGTACCAGATCGCGCCCGCCGTGTGGTTGGCGTTTCGCGAGAGGTTCTCGTCGACGAAGCGCTCGTAATGGCCGATGTCGAGGTCGGTCTCGGCGCCGTCCTCGGTGACGAAGACCTCCCCGTGCTGGAACGGGCTCATCGTGCCGGGATCGACGTTGAGATAGGGGTCGAACTTCTGCACGTGGACGCGCAGGCCCCGCGCCTTCAGAAGGCGCCCGAGCGAGGCGGCGACGATGCCCTTGCCGAGCGACGAGACGACCCCGCCGGTGACGAACACGTACTTGGTAGGAGCGCTCACACGCTCCTACCTAGAGAATCGATCCTCGAGAGGAGCGGGCTTCGCTCGATCAGTGCGCCGAGGGAGCGTGTTTCGCCGAGAATCGTAAGGCCTGCGAGGCCGCCGACGGCGATGAGCCTGCCTCGTCCCGTGATGCGATCCACGGAACCTAAAGCTAGCACGGCGCCGAGCGCGTTCGAACCTGCGTCTCCGAGCATCGCCATCTCCCTGAGATCGTAAGGAGCGAGGACGACGGCGCCGGCCGCGTAGGGCAGGGTCGAGCCGCGCAGCGCCGCGGCGGCGAGGCCGAACCCCTTGAGCGCCCGCCCCGGACGGGTGTCGAGCTGGTTGAGGGCATTCGCGGTGAGACCGACGAGCGCCGCCCCGGAGAGCGAGCGCGTGGCGAGCAGTCCGATCGCGGGGATGCCCACGAGCTTCAGCATTCCGGTCGTCCGGCGCGCACGGAGGTGCTGGCGGAAGCCGCGCTCGCTCCCGCTCCAGAGGTCGTCGGCGAGTCCGATGAGCGCGATGCCGGCCACGGCGCGCCGAGTCCCTCGGGGAGCGGCGAGCCCCGCGAGCGGCAGGAGGATGCCGACGAGCGGGAGCCGCATCCCGCGGTAGTTGACCGCGAGCGGGCCGCAGGCGAGGAGCACGTCGAGGAACTGGCGGAACCGGTGGCGGAAGCCGGCGAGGTCGCGGCCCGTCGCGCGATGGGTGAGTGGAAGCTCCACCTCGACCACGCGGAGGCCGGCGCGGACGGCGTCGATCGTCATCCGCACCTCGCAGCCGAAACCCGGGGCGAGCGGAAAGCAGGCCGCTCGTGCAGCCGGCGAGAGCGCGCGCTGACCCGAGAGGGGCTCGGCGGCTGCGTAGCCCGACCGAAGGCGGATCAGCACCCGTGCGAGTCCCTTGACGACGCCGAAGCCGCCGCCCTGCCGCTCGCGGAAGCGCGCGACCACGAGATCGGCCCTCGTCTCGAGGAGCGGGCGGAGGTCTCCGGTCAGGTCGGCGTCACAGAGCAGGAGCGAGCCGGACAGGGCAACCCGTTCGGCTACGGAGAGCGCCTGCCCCTTGCCCTCCGGCGGCAGTCGCAGGACCAACGCGCCTGCCGCATCCGCCGCCTCCGCCGTCCCATCCCGTGAGCCGTCGTCCGCAACGATGATCTCCCCCTCCGGGAAGCGAGCGCGCAGAGCCCGCACCGTCGCCTCGATGCGCTCGCCCTCGTTCCGCGCGGGAACGAGAATCGTCAGCCCCTCCGTCACTCGCCGGGCTGGATCGGCTCGATCGGCGGCAGGGCGCCGTCCGGCGCGTCCTTGAGCCCGTAGTGGCCCGGCCGCCCCCCCGCGAGCAGGACGGCGAGCGCCACCCGGCCGGTGGCGGTGTCGACCGCGTCCACGCTCGAGAGCCCGGCGCGACGGTACACGGGGACAGCCGAGATCCCCGCGGAGACGGCTTCCACCCCGACGGCCCGGTCAGAAGTGGTCAGTCCCTCGTAGAAGCCCTCCAGGAAGCGTGCGGTGAGCCGCTGCTGCGGGGGCGTCGAGCGGGCGACGATCACGCCGTCCACGGGCTCGCCGAGCCCACCGCTCCGCTCCTCGACGAGCACACGCGTCAGTGCGCTCCAGAGGGGGGTCTCGCCGCCTCGGATCAGCTCCCTCCCGAGCTCGCGCCCGAGCTCCGGCATCCGCTCGCCGCCGCGATACTCCGTAAGCGCGGAGCGCTCCGCGAGCAGCATCTCGAGCTCTTCCTCCCGCAGCGGCACCCGCAGCGCACGCAGCCGGACGATCGCGCCGCCCGCGTCGTCGATCGCCCGCTCCACCGCCGCGCCGACGACCTGGCGATCGACGCTGCCGACGAAGACGAGCGCGAAGCGCCGGCCGGCGAGCCGCTCGTGCATGACGGTGTCGTAGGCCGCGTCCGTAAAGGAGAGGGCGGCGTCCTGCGTGCGCGAGCTCACCTCGGCCTCGTCGAGCTGCTGCTTGAGGTCGGTGATCTGCCGGTTCAGGTTGGTGCGTTCGGAGTCGTCGACGAAGCCTCGACCCGAGATACCGACGCCGATGAGGACGCCGAGGACGAGCGCGAGGAACACGGCGGCGAGCGAGACGACGTGGTAGCGGAGATCGAACATGGCTCAAGCCCCGCGAGGAGCCTTACGCACTCTCGAGGACGGCCCTGCCGCAACGGGCGCCGGAGTGACAGAAGACTCTCGAGGCATACGCGGATTCTCGCGCATGGGACGGTGCACCTACAGTCCAAGAGGGCCAGACTCGGGCTGTGGACGAAATGTGAAGGGGTCAGACCCCTCGGGCTGTGGACGAAATGTGAGGGTTAGACCCGCGATGCTTCGAAGACTCCGCGGGATGCGCGTGCGCCTACAGCCCGAGCAGGTCGCCGAGCCGCCGCACGAGCAGCTCGAACACGTTCCGAAGCGCCGGCGAGACGGCCACCGCCACGACGATCGCCGCCAGCCCGGCGAGGAGCACCGTCACGAGCGGCCACACGCCCACCCGCCCCCGCACGAGCCGCGAGACCCCCTTCGCGTCAATGAGGATCTCCCCCACCCGCAGCCGGGTCAGGAACGTGGAGGACATTCCGTCGCGGTTGCGCTCGAGGAACTCGATCAGGTTGAAGTGCGTGCCCACCGCGACGATGAGCGCGGCGCCCTTCTCGTAGGCGAGCTGCAGCGCCAGATCCTCGCTGATCCCAGGCGCCCGCACGCGGAGGTGCGAGACGCCCAGGCGCTCGAGCCGCTCAGCGCCGGGGGAGTCGCCGTCGCGGTAGGCGTGGACGAGCAGCTCCGCGCCCGAGCGCAGCGCCTCGTCCGACACCGAGTCCATGTCGCCCGCGATCACGTCCGGGCGATATCCGGCCTCGAGCAGCGCGTCCGCGCCACCGTCGACGCCGATCAGGACGGGCTTGAAGTCACGCACGTAGGGCCGCACGATCCGAAGGTCGCGCTTGTGACCCGGCCCGCGCGCGACGACGAGCGCGTGCCGGTCTCGGAAACGGGTCTGGAGCGCGGGGAACTCGATCCCCTCGGCCAGCAGCTGCCCCTCGTCGCGGAGGAATCGCATCGTGTTCTCGGCGAAGGACGCGAGCGCATCGGTCACGCGATCGCGCTGCTCGGCGAGCAAACGGGCGAGCACGTCGGCCTCGAGGACGTCGCCCGCAACGAGACACGTCCCGTCGCGAAAGACGCTCCCGCCCCGGACCGAGAGCACCTCGCCGTCGCTCACCAGCTCGAAGAGGTCGGCGCCCGGCGCATCGATCAGCCGCACGCCGCCGCGGACGAGGAGCAGCGGCCCCGGATTCGGATAGCGGCCGCTCTGCGAGGCGGCGACGTTGACGACGACGCGCACGCCGGACTCGACGAGCTCCTCCGCCGAGACACGGTCGAGATCGGTGTGGTCGATGATCGCGATGTCGTCGGGCGAGAGGCGCCGGACGAGATGCTTCGTCCGGCGATCCAGGCGCGCAGGCCCTCGGAACTCGACAAAACCTTTCCCGCTTCGCGCAAAAGCCTTACCAAAAGAGGTCTGACTCATACGCTCTTCTATCGCTTTTGTCCGGAGGACAAAAGCGAAAGGAATTCGCGCCCGCCCAACATGCGCTCGATCTCGTCGCGGCGCTCGTCCTCACCGAGCAGCTCGATCGTCGTGCGCGTAGGGTCGCCGTCGACCTTCTCGACCCGGAAGTGCCGCTCGGCGAGGCTCGCGATCTGCGGCAGGTGAGTGATCGTGAGCACCTGCGCGCGCTCACCCAGCCGCTGGAGCGCCTGGCCCACGGCATTCGCGGTTCGTCCTCCGATGCCGGCGTCGATCTCGTCGAAGACGAGCGTCTCGCCGCCCGCGACCGCCGCGATGGCGAGGGCTACGCGCGAGAGCTCACCGCCCGAGGCCGTGTCGGCGACGGAGCCGAAGGGCAGCCCTCGGTTGGGCCGGATCGCGAAGCGGACCTCGTCGCCGCCGCTCGCGGACGGCGCCCGCTCTGCCAGCTCGGCGCGGAACTCTCCCTCCCCCATGCCGACGTCACGGAGCTCGGCGGTGACGGACTCGCCGAACGGCCCGGCCGCCTCCAGCCGGGCGGCGCGCAGCTGCCCGGCGATCGCCTCGAAGCGCCGCTCGGCGAGCTCCGCCGCCTCGGCGGCCGCCTCGGCCGGATTCGACCCGCCGGCCCATTCCTCCAGCTCTGCCTGCGCCGCCTCCACGCGACGCAGAAGCTCCGCCGTGGACGACACGCGGAACCGCCGCCGCGCGTCGGCGTAGCGCTCGAGCTCGGCCTCGACCTCGTCCAGACGTCCGGGACTCCCCTCCAGCGAGGCCAGGAAGCCGCGCAGCTCGCTCGCCGTCTCGCGCAAACGGAGCTCGAGATCGCGCAGCTCCTCACCGGCGCGCGCGAGCGCGGGTGCCAGCCGGTCGAGGGGCGCCACAGCATGCTCGGCCCGTCCCGCGAGCGCTGCGGCGCCGTCGCCCTCGTCGGGGGCGAGCGCCTCGACGGCGGCGCCCGTCCCGGCCACGAGCTCCTCCGCGCGCCGGAGCAGCTCGCGCTCGGACAGGAGCGCCGCCTCGCTCTCCTCGCTCAGCCCTTCGGCGTCCTCCACGAGCGCCCGCAGCTCGGCGAGGCGGGCTTCCGCCTCGGCCGCGCCGCCCGTCAACTCGTCGAGACGCCGCAGCGCCTCGGCGAGCTCGCGCCAGGCCCGCCGGGCCTCGCTCCGACGGCGTCGCTGCTCGTCGCCGGCGAAGCGGTCGAGCACGTCGAGCTGGTACGAGGGTCGCGCCAGCCGTCGCTGCTCGAACTGACCCGACATCGCGATCAGCCGCTCGCCGAGAAGAGCCACGTCCTCCCGCGCCGCGCTGCGCCCCCAGAGGTAGGCGCGCGTGCGGCCGTCGGGAAACACCCGCCGCGCGAGCACGACGCCGTCCTCTCCCTCCGGCCGGAGCTCGGCAACGCCCTCGAGCCCCTCCTCGCCCAAGAGCTCCTCGGGAAGATCGAGCTCGGCCTCGACATATGCCTCCGGTGCACCGGGCGCCAGCATTCCGGAATCTCCGCGCGCACCGAGGAGGAGGCCGACGGCCTGAGCGAGTATGGTCTTGCCGGCGCCGGTCTCGCCCGTGATCGCGTTCAGCCCGGGCGCCAGCTCGAGCTCTGCGTGCCGGATCAGCACGAGGTTCTCGATCCGGAGGCTACGCAGCAAAGGTGTCCCGGTAACGCCGGAAGAACGTGATCTCGGGCATCGTCGCGAGCAGGCTCCGGCGCTCGTCCAGGCGGACCCGGACACCGTCGCCGGGCGCGATCTCGGCGAAGGCGTGGCCATCGAGGAGGACGGTCACGCTCACGTCGGCCGTGTGGTTCCGGACGGCGACCTCGCTCCCGCGCGAGACGACGAGGGGCCGCGCGTCGAGCGAGTGCGGCGCCGCGAAGGTGATCGCCATCGCCTCGAGCCCCCACACGAGCACCGGCCCGCCGTTCGAGAGGTTGTAGGCGGTGGAGCCGGAGGGCGTCGAGCAGATGACGCCGTCGCAGTGCTGCACTCCGAGATCCTCGTCGTCGATCGCCCAGCCGAGCTGCACCATGCGCCCGAGCGTCGAGCTGAGGATGACGACGTCGTTGACGGCGGTCGCGCGCCGGCTGCCCACGATCGCCTCGACCGTGGGCAGCTCGAACACGCGGTACTCGCCCGCGAAGGCGCGGGTCAGACCGGACTCGAGCTCGGCCGGCTGGATCGAGGCGAGGAAGCCGACGCGGCCGAAGTTGACGCCGAGCACCGGCACGGGCGTGCCGAGGAAGCGGTTGAGGGCGCGGAGCATCGTCCCGTCGCCGCCGAGGACGACCGCGAGATCCGCGTCGGCGACCTGAGGGCTTCCGCCGGCGAGCCCGTGCTTCTGGACCTCTTGGTCGGAGAGCACGAGCTCGACGCCCGCCCGTTTTGCCACGCGCTCGAGCTGCGCCAGGGCGGGGCCGATCGCGTCGCGCTTGCCGTGCGTCATGACGGCGGCGCAGCGGACGGCTTCAGCCGACTGCTGCGTCAATCCAGGCATCGATCTCATCTCGCCATTCGGGTCGCTCGTCCTGTCGGAGGTGGAGGAAGAACTCACGGTTTCCCTTCGGCCCCGGCAGGCCCGAGTCTACGGCCCCGACGGTCTGCGCACCCCAGGCGAGCGCCTGCCGCGCGACCTCCCGCAGCACCCGCGCGCGCACCTCCGGGCTCCGGACGACCCCGCCCCGCCCGACCTCCTGGCGTCCGGCCTCGAACTGCGGCTTCACGAGGACGAGCGCCTGCCAGCCGGGTGCCGCCAGGGCGAGTGCGGGCGGCAGTGCCTTGCGCACGCTGATGAACGAGACGTCGCAGGTCAGAAGCTCGGGCGGAAACGGCAGGTGGCGAAGCTCGCGGGCGTTCACGCGCTCCATCACCGTCACGCGTGGGTCGTCGCGCAGGCGCGGGTGCAGCTGCCCATAGCCGACGTCGAGCGCGATCACCCGTGCTGCGCCGCGCTGGAGCAGGACGTCGGAGAAGCCGCCCGTGGAGGCTCCGACGTCGAGGCAGTCCCGGCCGCGCACGTCCACGCCGAAGACCTCCAGGGCATGGACGAGCTTCTCGCCGCCACGAGAAACGAAGCGAGGCCCGCGCTCCACCTCGAGCGCCACACTCTCGTCGACCGGAGCTCCGGGCTTCTCGAAGCCGGGAACGAGGCCGGCCAGCACGAATGCCTGCGCCTGCGCGCGACTCTCGGCCAGCCCGCGCTCGACGAGCAGGACATCCAGGCGTTTCTTCATCCGAACCAGGGTAGTGACAGGCCGAGGCGCCGCCAGTGTCCCTTCCCGTCACCCCCACGCTACGCGGCGAGCGCGTCGTCCTTCGCCCGCTCCATCGCGCCGACGTCCCGCGCCTCGTCGAGCTCGGCTCCGAGCCGGAGGTCGCCCGCTGGTGGTCCGGCCTCACGGAAGAGGAGCTGCTCGGCAAGGTCGCGGGTCGGGACGAGGTGACGGCGTTCGCCGTCGAGCTCGAGGGCGAGGTGATCGGGATGATCCAGTACTACGAGGAGGACGACCCCGAGTTCCGGAGCGCCGGCATGGACCTCTTCCTCGGCACGCCGTGGCACGGACAGGCTCTCGGTCCCGACACGGTGCGCACGCTCGCCCGCCACCTCGTTCACGACCGAGGTCACCACCGGCTCACGATCGACCCCGCGCTCGCGAACGAGCGGGCGATCCGCGCCTACGAGCGGGTGGGTTTCCGGCGCGTCGGTGTCATGCGGGAGTACTGGCGCGACCCGGAGGGCGTCCAGCAGGACGGGCTGCTCCTCGATCTCCTGGCGCGCGAGCTCGGCTAGCGGGGATCGTCGTCCGCGGGCCGGAAGTCCCCGCGCCGGAGCGTCGAGATGAGGAGGCCGGTCGCCCCGGTCGCAGCGGCGGCGAGGCAGGGCTTGCACGTGCCGCAGCACACCGGCGCCTCGTCCTTGAACTGATCCAGGAAGGTGATCGCCCGGAAGTACCACAGTCGCAGCCTGTCCCTCACGCACGCAGTGTAGGTCGTGGCGCTCAGGGCAGGGCGCGCTCGAGATGCGCGTCGAGCGCGGCGACGGCGTCGCTGGGCTCGAAGCTGCCGTCGCTGAACAGGAGCGGCTCGCTGAGGCCCGCCGTGACCGCGAGCGCAAGGCGCGCCTCCAGCTCGGGTTCTGCAGCGCCGGCCAGCGTGCAGATGGCGGCGACGACCGCCTGCAGCTCGGCGAGGTCGTCGCGCAACACCGAGGCGAGCGCGGGAGCCTGCAGACTGTGGAGCGCGAAGGCGATGCTGATCCGCAGCGCCGCGGTCCGGCGTGCATCGAGCGGCAGAAGCTCGAGCAGGACTGCGCGCAGCGCCGCCTTCGCGGACGGAGCCCCCGCCGCACGTTCCTCCGCGCGAGCGCCGATGTCCTCGCCCACGCGGCGGTAGGCGTGGAGCAGCATCGACTCCTTGGTCGGGAAGTAGTGCTGCACCGTGCCGATCGACACCCCGGCGCGCGCGGCGACCGTTCTGACGCTCGCACCCTCGAGCCCGCGCTCGGCGACGAGCTCGAGCAGCGCTTCTGTGAGCCGGTCACGGCGCTCGTCCCCGTCGACAGGCGCAGGAGTCATACGACTGTATGATACCGTCGTCGCATGCCGGGAACGATCTTCTCGATCGAGCATCGTGGGCGGCGGATCGACGTCGTGGCCGACACCCTGTGGGAGAAGGCACGGGTCCGGCTGCTGATCGACGGTGAGCAGGTGGCCGAGACGAAGGCGGACGGTGCGCGCACGAAGCTGGTCGTCGACGACTTCGAGGTGCGAGTCACCATGCCGTGGTGGGGCGGGAGCATCTCGCGAGCCGAGCTCGCGCAGGGGGACGCCGCGCCGGTGCGCCTGCGGCCCGAAGCCGGGTCGCGCGCGGCGCGGCGCGACCGGTTCGAGCAGGGGCATCCCAGGCTGTTCGCCGCACGGCATGTCGCCAGGGGGGTCGGGCAGGCGCTCGTCGCCCTCGTCGGCGTCGCGTTTCTGCTGCGGTTCCTACCGGCCATGCCCGTGCCGGGAATCGACGTGCCGGAGATCGACCTGCCCGATCTCCCGTGGCCGTCGATCGACGTGTCGCTGCCATTCGTCGAGGTGCCGGGCTGGATCAGGGCGCTACTGGAGACCGCGAAGTTCTGGGGCCCGATCCTCATCGGGATCGTCCTCGCGGCGCACGAGTTGCGCAGACGCCGGCACGTCGACCGCCGTGCGACCCCACCGACCGTGTGTGCACAAGCTGAGCTCGGCGACCGACCCCGCCCGGAGAGCCGCATGTCCCGCGACCGCAGATCTCGCCCCGGCGCATAGTCGAGGCAGCCAGTGGCCCGGCGCGCAGCCGGGCCACTCGCCGAGCGGTCACTTCTTCAGGTCGTCGGCCGCATCCTTCGCCTTCTCCCAGGCCTGCTTCACGTTGCCCTTGACCTGGTCGGCCTTGCCTTCGTTCTCCAGAGACTCGTCGCCGGTTACTTGACCGGCCTTCTCCTTGACGTCGCCTTTCACTTCGTCCCATTTGCCCTCCATCGCACCTCCCTTCGCTCGTCGCCGTGCCGAAAGAAGTCTCACGCGCGCCGCTGGCCGAGGCGGCTCTGCACGTCTGAGACCTGCAGGTCGCCGCGCAGGAAGAGCGCGCCGACGTAGAACACGGCCGCGCCGAGGAGGCACAGGATCGCGAAGCCGAAGCCGAAGGCGATCCAGGCGGCTACGAACGCGAACCCGAGCAGGGCGGCGAACTGCGTGGTTGTCATCAGGCGAGCTCCCTTCGTGGTTTTGTCTCGAAGCCCGCGAGCTCCACGTTCACGGGCATAGCCGGAAAGCCGTGTCTGCTCAAACTCTCCCTCGTCTGGCGTTGTACGGCACGAAGCTCCGCTGCGACGTCACCCGTGCGATCGAGGCTCACTTCCACCGTCACCTCGTCGTCGCCGTAGCGGGCGCGCGCGTCGCTCACCCATGGATGCGAGCCCGCCGCGGCCTCGGCCGCCCGCTCGATCGCCCGCGGCTCCACGGCGAGCGCGCCGCGTGGGTCCGTCCGGAGCGTCGCGTCTGTGCGAGCGAGATAGGGTCTCGGGATCTCCTTCCAGGCGAGGTAGCCGAAGACGAGCAGGGCGGCGAGGCCGCTCAGAGCGACGATCAGCCGCGTCGTGCCGTCGACGTCGTCGGACTGGAGGTCCGCCAGGAAGTCGAAGGCGGTGCGGTAGCCGCTGATCGTGTCGACCGTGTCGGGTGAGACCTTCAGCGCGAGGGCGAACAGCATCGCGCCGTACCACAGCGCAGCGAGCAGGGCGAGCACGAGCACGACCCGCCCGAGATACCGGAGCGGTGAGTCGTGCGTCCGGAGTCGTTGACGCATCATCGGACGCGTGCTCCCTTGTCGGCCACCTTCGCCTCGATCCGCGGTTCGACGCGAAACGGCGTGAGGAGCGGAGCGAGCTCGGCACTCGCCCGCTCGGTGAGGGCGCTCGCGGGCTCGTTGCGCGGGTGCGCGAGGCGGAGGCCCAGGCGCCCGGAGCGGCCGCCGCGCTGCACGCGGAGGCGTGCTCGCGCATCCGTCGCGCCGCCGCGCCGAACGGCGGCGGCCGCGAGCTGCTCGAACGGCCTGGCCCTGGCGGCGATGCGGCCCTCGTCGCCTTCCTCGAGCACGAGCAGCCGCTCCCGTCGCGGCGCGAGCGCCCCGATCAGCAGCAGCAGGCTCGCCACGACGGCGCCTGCGCCGGCAAGCAGGGAAATGGAGGCGAGCGGCCCGTCGGCTTCGAGCTGGTCGAGATAGTCGCCGACGGTGTCCCGCAACTCGGGCAGGCGAAGCCGGCCGGCGAGGCTCGCGAGGCTAAGCGGGTCTTCGCCTGCCTGGATCGAGAAGAGCGCGGCAGCACCGCCGGCCACGGCGAGGGCGAGGAGCAGGACGAAGGTCACCAGTCGCGCAAGCGCGCGCAGGACGAGCACCATCACGCGTCACCTTCGTCCGGGGCGACGATGTCGTCGATCGCGATGTCGACCGGCCCGAGAGCCTCCGCGAGGCCTGCGGAGACGGCGGCCGTGACGATGCGAGAGCGCACCTCGTCGGCAAGCGGCCGCAGCGGCACGAGCTCGGCGGCGAGGCGGAGCGCGACCCCGAAGCGGCCGCCCGGCACGGCGACCGCCGTGCAGGCTGCGCTGCCGACGCCTGGCGTCGCGGCGGCAACCTCGCGGGCGAGCTCCTCGAGCTGGCGGCGGAGCGAGGCGGGCGGGCGGCCAACCGCGCTCGCCGCGTCCCCCCCGCCGCTCCGACTCGCGCGTACGCCCATGGCTAGCTGACGCGCTGCGGCTCGGGCGGCGTCTCGTCGCCGGGGAAGTAGAGGTCGTTGACGGTGAGGTTCACCTCGGTCACCGTCAGGCCGACGATGCCTTCGATCCGCTTGACGATGTTGTCGCGCACGCGGTCGCACACCTGAGGAATCGACTCGCCGTACTCGATGACGAGCGTCACGTCGACCGCCGCCTCGCGCTCGCCGACCTCGACCGAGACGCCCTGCGAGCGCTCGTCCCCGAACCCGACACGCTGGGTGACGGCGCCAAACGCCCGCGACGCGCTGCCGCCGAGCGAGTGAACTCCGGGGACCTCGTGCGCCGCGATGCCGGCAACCTTCTGGACCACCGTGTCGGCGATCGTCGTCGTTCCTCGCCCGGACTGGAGCGGCGATTTCGCACTCGTCTCCTGAGCCATTGCTCCTCCTTCGTCGACTTGCTGTCCTCCGTTGGAACCGCTCAGAGAGCGGAAGTTGCGCTCACTCCGCTCCGTCGAGGAAGACGTCCTCGACGCGGATGTCCACGCGCGTGACGCGAAGCCCCGTCAGCGCCTCGACCTCGGCGATGACGGCAGCGCGCATCGCAGCCGCGATCGCGGGCACCGAGGTGCCGTAGTCGATGCCGAGACGGAGCGCGATCCCGACACTACCGTGGGCCACTTCCACGGCGATCCCGTCCCTCGAGAGCCACCCGGCCGATCGGCCCAACCGACCGTCGCGACCACCGAGCAGGCGCGCGTGGGGGACGCGGTGCGCCGCGGCACGCACCACGTCGACGACGACCGCGTCGGCGATGCGCGTCGTTCCGCGCTCCGCGTCGAGAAGCGCGTGGCGAACGAGCTCAGGCACGACCTGCTCCAGCGGAAAGTCGAGAGCGGCAGGGAGCGAGAGCAAGCCGCGTCGGATGCGATCGATGACGGTCGCGACGACCGAGTACGGAGGAGTGACCTCTTCGCGCGCCACCTCCCGGACCTCGCCCCAGATGCGATCGAGCTGCGCGAGCGTCGCCTGGCAGTGGGAGCAGGCGGCCTGATGGCGCGGGTCCTCCGGCTCTCGACCCTCCGCGACCTGGTCGACCAGCGTCGCCAGGCCGGTTCCGCACTCGAGGCGGTGGTCGATTCTCATCGGCGATCTATCTCCACGGCGCCAGAGCCGACACTAGCTCGACCCGCGCGCGGTGGATCCGGCTCTTGACCGCCGACACCGTCGTCGAGAGAACGTCCGCGATCTCCTGGTACGAGAGGCCCTCGAACTCGCGGAGAACGAACGGCGCCCGTTGCTCCGGCGTCAAGCCCATCACCGCGCGCTTGAAGGCCTCGAGCCGCAGGCTGTGCTCCACCTGCTCGTCGGCGGTCTCTCCGCCCAACAGGTGCTCCGGGAGGGGATTGCTGGGGTGGCTCGTGCGCAGGATGTTCAGGCAACGGTTCGTCGTCAGACGGTAGAGCCAAGTCGGAAACGAGCTGTCGCCGCGGAAGCCGGGAAGCCCCTGCCAGGCCTGGAGCAGGACGTCCTGGGTCGCGTCCTCCGCCTCCACCGGTGTGCGGAGCATCCGCAGCGCGACCCGGTAGACGCGTGTCTCGTGCCGGCGCGCAAGTGTCTCGAAGGCGAGCAGATCCCCGGCCCGGGCGGCCTCGATCAGATGCCTGTCACTCGTCCGGAGAACCATCTCGCCCGGCCCGCCTACGCGGCCAGCAGCTCGACGACTCGGTCGGCCAGGTCCCGGAAGAGATCCGCCTGGGCGCCGTCGGGTCGCTCGACGAGGAGGGGCCGACCGCGCTCGCCGGCGGCAGCCACCTCTGGATCCAGCGGGAACTCGGCCAGCTTTTCGACCCCGTGCGCCCAGAGCGAGCGCGCCTCGGCCACACGTGGAAAGACCTCGACCGTGCCGCCGCAGTGAGGGCACGCCAGACCGCTCATGTTCTCGACCCCTCCGAGCACGCGGACGGAACGATCTCGCAGCAGCTCCACCAGTCGCCTCGCATCGAGGTGTGCAACGTCCTGCGGAGACACGATGACGAGCGCGCCCGCGAGCGGCAGCAGCTCGAGCAGCTGCTGCTGCACGTCGGCCGTTCCGGGGGGCAGGTCGACGATCAGGAAGTCGAGGCTGCCCCACTCCACGTCCGCGATCAGCTGCCTGGCGACGAACTCGACCATGTGTCCGGGCCAGGCGAGCGCCTGCTCCTCGGCGAGCAGGAAGCCGACCGACATGATCTGGAGCCCGTGGCGCTCCACGGGGTCGAGCCGGAGGCCCCGAGCGCTCCAGAGATTCCACCGCTCGAGGCGCTTGGACCGGGCGATGTTGAGCATGAGCGGAATGTCGGGCCCGTAGAAATCTGCGTCGAGGAGGCCGACCTGGGATCCCTGCTCCCGCAGCGCAAGCGCGAGATTGAGGCTGATCGTCGACTTGCCGACGCCGCCTTTCCCGCTCCCGACCGCAATCACGTGCCGGGCCGGCGAGGCGATCACGACGTGCGAACGGCGAGGCCCGAAACGATCTCGGCGAGAACGGACGTGTCGGCTTCGATCTCGTCCAGGTGCGCCCGCGCTCGTGCGGCCGCCGCGTCGGCGAGCGCCCGCGCACCCTCTTCACCGTGGAGCTCGGCCGCGCCGTCGCCGTCCAGGATGTCGTCGACGAGCTGGAAGAGCGGGCCGAGCTCCGCGGCGAAGGCGCGCCAGGCGCCCTGCTCGCGCTCGGGCACTCCGGCCACCCAGAGCCCGCAGCCGACCGCGGCCTCGAACAGGCGCCCCGTCTTCAGGCGATCGAGGCCCGGCCCGGCGCCCGCGCCGGTGATGTCGAGGTGCTGGCCGCCGATCATGCCGAGGGTGCTCGCGGCGAGCTCGCGTCCGACGAGCGGCGTCTCGTACGCGAGGGCGAGCCGGAAGGCCTCCGCGAGCAGCGCGTCGCCCGCGATCACGGCCACCCCCTCGCCGAATCGCACGTGGGTGCTCGGCCGGCCGCGCCGCTCGTCGTCGTCGTCGAGCGCCGGCAGGTCGTCGTGGACGAGCGAGAAGGTGTGGACGAGCTCGACCGCAGCAGCGGCCGGCAGAAGCTCCGCGGCCGTCGCCCCCGCCGCCTCTCCGGTTGCGAGGCAGAGCACCGGCCGGATGCGCTTGCCGCCGCCGTCGAGCGCATAGCGCACCGCGTCGGCCAGCCCGCCGAGCTCGGGCGTCAGCGCGAGGTCATCGAGGTAGCGCTCGACGAGCGCCCGGAGCTCGTCAGGCCTCCGCACCGCTCTCCCGCCGGGCGCGGGCCAGCTCGGCCTCGACCTCCTTGGCGAGCTCCGAGAGCCGCCCGAGCACCTCGATCGCCCGCTCTGCGTCCTCGCCCGCGGCAACCTGATCGAGCTCGGCCCGCGTCTCCTCGAGCCGCGCCAGCAGCTGCTCGGCCCGCCCGAGCGAGTCCTCTGGCGTCATGCGGCCTCCCGATGGATTCGACCCAGGATGCCGTTGACGAGCCGGGCCGCCTCGTCGCTCGCGTACCGCTTCGCGAGCCGGACCGCTTCGTCGAGCGCGACCTCCGCCGGCACCGCCCCGCGCTCGAGCTCGTCGATCGCAATCCGGAGCACGTTCCGCTCGACCGCTCCCAACCGATCGGCCGTCCAGCCCTCGGACGTCTCCGTGATCCGCGCGTCGAGGTACTCCCGCCGCCCCTCCACGCGCTCGGCGAGCTCCCGCGCCCACGGGTCGATCTCACCCTCGAAGAGCGAGGCGAGGGGCTGGCCCGTGACGTCGAGCTGGTAGAGAAGGAAGAGCGCCGTCCGGCGCGCGCTGCGGCGGCTCACAGTGCGGGTAGCTCGAGGGGAACGCGGGTCATCTCGGCAAGGTAGCCGGTCGAATACTCGCCGCTCGAGAAGCCGTCGCTGCGGAGGATCTCGATCAGCACCTCGCGCGTCGTGGGGACACCCTCGAGCTCGAGCTCCCGCAGGGCGCGCAGCGTGCGCCCGATCGCCCGGGGCCGGTCGTCGTCCCAGCACACGACCTTCGCGAGCAGCGAGTCGTAGTACGGCGGAACGAGGGCGCCGTCCTCGATGTGCGTATCGGTGCGCACACCCGGACCGAGCGGCGGCCGGAAGCGCGTGATCCGCCCCGGCGCCGGGGCGAAGCCGCGGGAGGGATCCTCCGCGTTCAACCGCACTTCGATCGCGTGCCCGCGCCTGGGAGCGCGCCCGGCGAGCGGGAGCGGTTCCCCCGCAGCCACGCGGAGCTGCTCGCGCACGATGTCGATACCCGTCACGAGCTCGCTCACCGGGTGCTCGACCTGGAGGCGCGCGTTCAGCTCGATGAAATGGAAGCTCCCATCAGGCCCGAGCAGGAACTCGAACGTGCCCGCATTGCGGTAGCCGACGGCGCGCGTCGCTCGCTCAGCCGCGGCCTCCATCTCCTCGCGCATCCCGTCGTCGAGCGCGGGCGAGGGCGACTCCTCGATCAGCTTCTGGTGGCGGCGCTGGATCGAGCACTCGCGCTCGCCGAGCGTGAGCACGTTGCCGCTGCCGTCGGCGAGCACCTGCACCTCGACATGACGCGCCGGCACGAGCGCCTTCTCGAGATAGAGCGAGTCGTCGCCGAACGCCGCCTGCGCCTCGAGTCCGGCGGTGCCGTAGGCGTCCTCGAGCTGCTCCGGGTCGGTCACGAGGCGCATGCCCTTGCCGCCTCCGCCGGCCGCGGCCTTCAGGAAGACCGGGTAGCCGAGCTCTGCGGCGGCCGCCCGGGCCTGAGCCAGGGTGGCGCCGCCGTCGGTGCCGGGCACCAGCGGGACGCCGACGGCACGCAGCTCCTCCTTCGCCCGCGCCTTGTCGGCCATCCGCTCCATCGTGTCGGGATCCGGGCCGACGAAGACGAGGTCGTTGTCGGCGCAGGCGCGCGCGAAGGCGGAGTTCTCGGCCAGGAAGCCGT
>Ga0136617_10001938_pt1 | contig 18453 bp, 15 predicted proteins | sample AntDrymUQ3222106_2_FD_129672 | JGI IMG/M metagenome (GOLD analysis project Ga0136617, IMG submission 129672) | Polar desert sand microbial communities from Dry Valleys, Antarctica - metaG UQ322 (21.06) | ecosystem: Environmental > Terrestrial > Soil > Desert | place: Antarctica: Dry Valley... | reverse complement strand
GGCATCACCACAATGGCCGACGCCCTCGGGCGCGGCCCTGACGACTACATCGTGGACTCGTATCGCGGACTGTTTCTCAGGCTGCGGGAGGCGCTGGGACTCGACGGCACCGACATGGTGTTCGATTCACCGAAGTGAGCGAACGGAGCGGAGCGAGCTGCGAAGAGCGAGCGGAGCGCAGTGAGCCAGGCGGGGTGCAGGGGGCTCCGCCGGTACAGCAATGAACTCACCGCGCGCGCTGGTTCTGACCGCCGGGCTGGGCACGCGCCTCCAACCTCTGACCTATGCTCGCGCCAAGGGAGCGGTGCCGGTCAACGGTGAACCGCTGGTGCGGCGTGTCGCGGCGTGGCTGGCCGCGAGCGGCCTCCGCGATCAGATCTTCAACCTGCATCATCATCCCGAGAGTATTGCGAGCGTGCTCGGCGACGGGTCAGACCTCGGCGTCCGCGTGCGCTATTCGTGGGAGGACCCCGTGCTCGGGTCGGCTGGAGGGCCGCGCCATGCGCTGCCACTCCTCGTGGACGGCGGCGCCCGCCGTTTCCTGATCGTCAACGGCGATACGCTCACGAATGTCGACCTTCAGCGCATCATCGTCGACCACGACGGCAGCGGCGCACTCGTGACCATGGCCCTGATTCCGAATCCGGCGCCGCTCAAATACGGCGGCGTCACCGTATCAGCCGAGGGGTACGTCACGGCCTTCACGCTGCCTGGCGCCGAGAGCCGCACGTATCACTTCATCGGCGTCCAGGTCGTCGACGCCAGCGTGTTCGCTGATCTTCCCGACGGAGTGCGCACGGAGTCGGTTGGATCCGTTTACCCGAAGCTGATGGCGTCGGACCCGCACAGCGTCCGGGCCTTTCTGACGGATGCAACATTCCGGGACATCGGGACCCCCGCCGACTGCCTGCGCACGTCGCTCGAGCTGGCTGAAATCGAAGGCAGCCATCTGAGGGGGAAGGACCCGAGGATCGCGCTGGATGCCGTCGTCGAGCGCTCGGCGTTGTGGGATGATGTCGCGGTTGGCGCCGGCGCACGATTGACCGAGTGCGTCGTCGGCGACGGCGCGGTGATCCCCGAGGGGGCCGTCTTCGAACGTTGCGCCATCGTCGCTGCCGACGGCCATGCTCCGCACGCGGCCGATCGTACCGAGGGAGCGTTGCTGATACGTCCGTTCCAGTCCGGGGCGTCGACCAGATGATGATCGAAAAGCGGCAGAAGGAAACCGCGGAGATCCGCGACCGGATCGAGGGTTATCTGAAGCGCAGCGGTCTTGCGTCGCGCGCGCCGCGGGTCGTTCCGCTCACCGGCGATGCGTCCGATCGCCGGTATTTCAGGCTGCTCCTGCCCAATACTGCGTCGATCGTGCTCTCCGTGCACTCGGTCGCGTTCGAGTTCGACACGCTGCCATTCGTAAATGTCGCCCGGCTGTTCGCCGAGATGCCCGTGCCGATTCCGCGTGTGATCGGCCATGCGGACGACCTCGGGGTGCTGGCGCTCGAAGACCTCGGGGATGTGACGCTCCAGGCCCACCTTGGCGCCGCCACGCCCGCCGAGCACGCCGCTCTCTACCGGCAGTCGGTCGCACTCATCGCCACGCTCCAGCGCCGTGGCATGGAGCTGTCGTCGCCGCGCTATCTCCCATACAGCATCGCCTTCGATGTCGAGAAGCTCACGTGGGAGATGGACTTCTTCATCCGCCACTTTCTCGAGGCATATCGAGGGGTGACGCTGACGCCGGCCGCGGGTGAGGCGTTGCGCGCGGAGTTCGCGCTGCTGGTCGAGTTGCTGGCGTCAGAGCCGCGCGTCCTGTGCCACAGGGATTACCACAGCCGCAATCTCATGCTCCACGACGGCCGGCTGTACATCATCGACTTTCAGGACGCTCGCATGGGTCCTGACACTTACGACCTGGTCTCGCTGCTGCGCGACTCGTATCTCGATCTCGCCGAGAACACCGTGGACGAACTGATCGCGTATTTCCTCGCGCTGAAAGGCAGTGCGGGGGCCGATGAGGAGTTCCGCCGCCGCTTCGACATCATGGCACTCCAGCGGAACCTGAAAGCACTCGGCACGTTCGGCTACCAGACCACGTCGCGCCGCAACCCGGTCTACATCCAGTACATCCCGCGAACCCTCCGATACGTCCGCACCAATCTCGCCCGGCTCCCTGAATTCGAGGCGCTGCGCGACGAGCTCTCGAGACACATCGACGAATTCCGCTAGCCGCCGCGCGGATCCCTGATCGCTTATCGCTGGTCCCTGATCTCAGAACCGATCTCGAATCGCAACTCGCGAATCCCGGAACCGATTCGGGATCCGTGATCCGGGATAAAGGATTGTTCCTGGGATCAGCGATAAGGGATCAGGGATTCGCAACGCGACCGACTATAATGAATGGTTTGCGCTTCGGCATCTCCACGCACCTCTATCACGATCAGCGGCTGAGCCGGGAGCACCTGGCGCAGGTCGCTTCGTACGGGTTCGAGGCGATCGAGCTGTTCGCGACGAGATCGCACTTCGATTACCGCGACCCGTCGGCAATCGTGCTGCTCGGACGGTGGCTGACGGAAACGGGGCTGCGGCTGCACAGCATTCATGCGCCGATAGCGGAGAGTCTCACCGGTGGCGCCTGGGGCACGATCTACTCCACGGCGTTTGCCGATAACGCGAAACGGCAAGCAGCGGTGAAAGAAGCGGAAGCTGCACTCGCTATCGCGCGCGAGATTCCGTTCGGGTTCGTGGTCGTGCACCTCGGGACGCCGGCGGCGATCGCCTCGAGCGGCGACAACAGCCGGGCGGCCGCGGTCCGCAGCGCCGAGGAGATCTGCCGAATCGCCGATCCGCTGGGTGTCCGGCTGGCAGTCGAAGTGATCCCGAACGATCTTTCGTCGGCCGCGGCACTGGTGACGACGCTCGAGCGCGACTTCGAGTCGACCTCGGTAGGTCTGTGCATGGACTTCGGCCACGCGCACATGATGGGGGACGTCCCCGACGCCATCGAGATCGCAGCGGAACATCTCATCACGACGCACGTGCACGACAATCGCCGCCGCTCCGACGATCACCTAGTGCCGTACCAGGGCTCGATCGACTGGCCGTCGGCGCTCGTAACGATGCGGAAGATCGGGTACGACGGCACGTTCATGCTGGAGCTGGCCAACACGGCCACGCCGGCAGCCGTTCTGGAGGAGGCACGGCGCGCGCGACAACGCATGGAACGCGCGCTCGCGGACTGATGATCGCGTATGTCGAGGAAATCGCACGTTTCGAGGGGCAGGAGATCACCATCCGAGGATGGCTGCACAACCGGCGCTCGAGCGGCAAGATTCACTTTTTGACGGTCCGCGACGGCACCGGCTTCATCCAGTGCGTGATGAGCCGGAAAGCCGTCGGTGAAGAGATCTTCGAAAGCGCCGGCCACCTGTCGCAGGAAAGTGCGGTCATCGTGCATGGCGCCGTGCGCGCCGACGCGCGTGCGCCCGGGGGGTACGAGATCGACGTGACGAACCTCGAGATCGTCTCGCCGGCGCAGCCGTACCCGATCACGCCGAAGGAGCACGGCGTCGATTACCTGATGGATCGGCGGCATCTGTGGATCCGGGCTCCGCGCCAGCAGGCGATCCTTCGTATCCGTCACGAAGTGATCGACGCGGTCCGTGACTTCTTGAACAGCCGCCACTTCGTCCTCGCCGACACCCCCATTTTCACGCCGGCGGCGTGCGAGGGGACGACAACGCTGTTTCCGGTCCAGTACTTCGACGATACGACCGCGTTTCTGACGCAGAGCGGGCAGCTGTACAACGAAGCCAACGCGATGGCGCTCGGGCGCGTGTACTGCTTCGGTCCGACCTTCCGCGCCGAGAAGTCGAAGACGCGCCGCCACCTCACCGAGTTCTGGATGGTCGAACCGGAAATGGCGTACGCAACGCTCGACGACGTCATGACCCTGGCGGAAGGGCTGGTGGTCTCGGTCGTCGAACGGGTGCTCGAGACACGGCAGAACGAGCTTAAAGTGCTGGAGCGGGACACGGGCAAGCTCGAACGGGTGAAGGGCCCCTTCCCGCGTGTCTCGTACGACGAAGCGGCCGAGATCCTGAAGAAGAAGGGGCTGCCATTCGAATGGGGCGGGGATTTCGGGGCGCCTGACGAGACGGCGCTGTCGGAGGAGTTCGATCGGCCGATCCTCGTCCATCGATATCCGTCGGCCGTCAAGGCGTTCTACATGAAGCCGGATCCGATGCGGCCGGAGGTCGCGCTCTGCGTCGACATGCTCGCGCCGGAGGGCTACGGCGAGATCATCGGCGGCGGGCAGCGCATCGAGGATTATGACCTGCTCGTCCAGCGCATCAAGGAGCACGGCCTGCCGCAGGAAGCCTTCGAGTGGTACCTCGACCTTCGCCGCTACGGCAGCGTCCCCCACGGCGGCTTCGGCATGGGCATCGAGCGCGTCGTCACCTGGATCTGCGGCATCGATCACCTGCGGGAGGCCATCCCCTATCCGCGGATGCTGTACAGGATGTATCCGTAGAATTTTGACCAGGAGATGAGGAGATCAGGAGGAAGCCGTCATCGAGGGGTCGCACCGCGCTTCGCGCGGTGGCGTTGTCTCTGTGTCTCTGTGGTGAGCTCGTCTCCTGACCTCCTGAACTCCTGTGAATAGACACCGATGAAGATAGGCTTTCTCTCACTCGGCTGCCCGAAAAACCTCGTCGACGGCGAGGTCATGCTGGGCATTGCCCGCGACGCGGGACACGAACTGACCGCCGACGCGACGAACGCTGACGTGCTCGTCGTGAACACGTGCGCCTTCATCGACAAGGCGAAGCAGGAGTCGATCGACGCCATCCTGGAGATGGCGCAGCACAAGACCGCCGGGAAGTGCACGCGCCTCGTGGTGACCGGCTGCCTCGCCGAACGCTATCGCGACGAACTGAAGAAGGAGATCCCCGAGATCGACGCTGTCCTCGGCACGGGAGAGGTGGACAAGATACTCGGGGCCATCGGTGGCCGGGATGCGGAATGCGGAACGCGGAATGCGGAAGAGAATCTGCAAACAGCCCCGCTGCCGTTCTTCGCCAGGACGCCCGGATCCGGCAACCCGCAACGCATCCCGCATCCCGCATCCCGCGTCCCGGTGCTCCCCACTTATCTCTACGATGCCGAAACGCCGCGTCTTCTGACGACGCCGAAACACTTCGCGTATGTGAAGGTGGCGGAAGGGTGCGATTACACCTGCGCGTTCTGCATCATCCCGACGCTGCGCGGCAAATTCCGCAGCCGTGACGCGGGGTCGATCGTCCGCGAAGCCCGCTCGCTGGCCGACCGCGGAGTAAAGGAGCTGCTGCTCATCTCGCAGGACACCACGTTCTACGGCATCGACCGGGGCGAGCGCGGTGGCCTCGCGCGGCTGCTCCGCGAGTTGAACGCGGTCGATGGGCTCGAGTGGATCAGGCTCCTGTACCTGTACCCGACGACGATCACCGACGATGTGCTGGCGGCGATGGCGGAGTGCGAGAAGGTCTGCCGTTATATCGACCTGCCGCTCCAACACGCCTCGGCCGCAGTGCTGAAGCGAATGCGCCGCCCCGGCGATCGCCGCACGTACGACAAGCTCCTGAACCGGATCAAACGCCAGATTCCGGACGTCACGCTGCGGACGACGTTCATCGTCGGCTTCCCCGGCGAAACCGATGACGAATTCCAGGAGCTCGAGCAGTTCGTGTCCGACATCGGGTTCGATCACGTCGGAGTGTTCACGTATTCACACGAGGAAGGGACGCGGGCGTTCAGCTCTGCCGACACCGTGCCGGCGGCCTTGAAGCGCAGGCGGCGCAACGCCCTGATGGCGCGGCAGAAACGAATCGTGACCCGAGCGCAGAAACAGCGCATCGGAGCGACGGTCCAGGTGATGATCGACGGCCCCTCGCCTGAGTACGACCTCGTCCTTCAGGGGCGGTTGCCGGGACAGGCGCCTGAAATCGACCCATTAGTCGTCTTGACCGACTGCGACCCGGCCGCGTACTCCGGGGGGGACCTTATCCAAGCCAGGGTCGTCGGCGCCCGCGCGTATGACCTCGTGGCCACTCCAATCTGATATATTGGTGGGTGGAACGCTTCGAGTAAAACCCGAGAGTGGGCCCAGGCCCACTTTTTCTTTTTAAGGAACAGTTTACGGCGCGGCAGAACACCGAGCGGATCCGTGCGGCCGCCGAGCGGGTCGCGGCCGGCTACGGGCTGGAGATATTCGACGTCCAGCTGCGACGCGAGTCGACCGGGACGGTCCTTCGCGTGATCATCGACCGTCCTGACAAGGGCGTCGTCGAAACTCCGGAGGAGGCCGTCGGGATCGAGGAATGCCAGCGTGTCAGCCGCGACCTCAGCGCCGTGCTGGACGTCGAGGAAGACGAGCTCGGCGAGCCGACGCTGGGGCAGCACTATACGCTGGAAGTTTCGTCGCCGGGGCTGGATCGCCCGCTACGGCATGAGGCGGATTACCGGCGGTTCGCCGGACGGCTCGCAAAGGTCGTGACCAGCGAGCCGATCGACGGGCAGTCGGCGTTTTCGGGTCGGCTCCGCGGCGTCGACGACGGGCAGGTGGTACTCGAAGAAGGCAAGCGGACGCACCGCGTGCCGCTCGCGCGGATCAAGCGGGCGCAGCTCGCGGTGGAATTTTAAAGATAGCTGAAAGCAAATGGCCACAGTCAACCCGCTACTGCAACAGATCGACGCGATCGCCAAGGAAAAAGGGGTCGAGCCGGAGATCATCATCAGCGCCGTGCAGGACGCCCTCGAGGCCGCGGCGCGGAAGCGATACAAGACCGAAGCGTTACGCGCGCGGTTCAACCAGGAGACCGGCCAGCTGGAACTGTACGCGGTGAAACGCATCGTTGACGAGGTCACCGATCCGTCGACACAGATCTCGCTCGGTGAAGCCCAGCAGCTGTACGGCGAAGAAGCGGAAGTCGACATGGAGATCGAGTTTCCGCGGCCGACCGAAGACCTGGGGCGCATCGCGGCGCAGACTGCCAAACAGGTGATCTTTCAAAAGGTGCGCGAGGCGGAACGGGAGAACGTCTACGCGGAATACAGCCAGCGCATCGGCGAAGTCGTCAGCGGCATGGTGAAGCGGTTCGAAAACGGCGACATCATCGTCGAGCTGGGGCGCGTCGAGGCACAGCTGCCGCGAAAGGAACAGTCGCGCGCGGAAAACTACAACGTGAGCGACCGCGTCCGCTCCGTGATCCGCGGCGTGAACCGCAGCGCCAAGGGGCCGCAGATCGTGCTGTCACGCACCGACCCTGCCCTGCTCATCAAGCTGTTCGAGCAGGAAGTGCCGGAGATCTACGACGGAACGGTGGTGATCCGCGGCGCCGTGCGTGAAGCGGGCGACCGCGCGAAAGTCGCGGTGTATTCGCGGGAGCGTGACGTCGATCCTGTCGGCGCGTGCGTCGGGATGAAAGGGACGCGCGTCCAGTCCATCATCCGCGAACTGCGCGGCGAGAAGATCGATATCGTCGAATGGTCCGAGGACCCCGTCCTGTTCGTCACCAACGCCATCAGCCCGGCGAAAGTGCAGCGCGTCTCGATCGTCGACGATGCCGAGAAGGTGATCGAGGTCGTCGTCGAAGACAGGCAGCTGTCGCTGGCCATCGGCAAAAAGGGGCAGAACGTCCGCCTGGCGGCGAAGCTGACCGGCTGGAAGATCGACATCAAGAGCGAAGAGGAAAAGCGCCGCGAGGTCGAGGAACAGTTCGGTGAGATGGTCGCCGAACCGGGTGAAGCCGCCGAGCCGGGTGAAGGCGAGCCCGCTTCGGAAGAGGCCGAGGCCACCGCCGAATCCGTCGCACCGCCGGAGGAAGCCTCCGAGACCGGTGGGGAAACCGTCGCCGCGGACGCAGCGGAGACACCGAACGCCGCGGAGGCGCCCGACACCACCGAGCCTGGGGCGGACGAGACGTCACCGCCCGCCGGAGAGGCGATCGCCGCGGAACCTGCCGGGGAAAAGTCGAATTCGTGAGGGCTTTAAGCAATTAATGGCAACTGTTCGGATCTACAGAGTCGCTGAGCTGCTCAACACGACGAGCCAGGAAGTGATCGCGCTGCTGAAGCGCGACCACGGCATCGAAGTGAAAAGCGCATCCAGCACGATCGAAGAAGTCGTCGCGCGGGAGTTCGTCGGGCGCCTTGCGCGCGCGCGCGGCCTCAACGTGCCGTCGAACGCGTCGTTTGCCGATTCACCGGCGCCGGTCAAGGGCAGGAAGCCCGGCGGCAGAGCACCGGAACCCGTCAAACCCGTGACGCCGGCGCTGCCGCCGCCGCGTCTGGTCAAGAGCGCGAAGCCACCCGCTCCCCCACCGGAGACGCTCGCCTTGCCGCCCGAAGCGGAAGTGGTTCTCGTACCCGCGCCCGTGCCGCAGGCGATCGAAGAGCCGTTCACGGAGACCGAGCCCGAGACCGAGGGCACGCCGACGCCGCCACCCGCTCTTGAACCTGCCGAGGCGCCGGAGCTTGCGATTGCCGCGGGAGCGCCAGAAGCCCCGGCCGAACCGGCGGCTGCCGCTCCCGTCGCAGCCGCTCCAGCCGCGCGCACCGGCGTGCCGGCGCCGACGGGCCGCGTGGTGCAGCCCACCCTGCGACTGCGGGTGGAAGATCCACGAACCGGACAGGCGCCGCCGGCGCCACCGCGCCGCCCTATGCTCGTCCGTCCGCCTGTTGCTCCGGCGCCGGCACCACAGGCGCCAACCGGAAACCTGAGCCGCCCCGCGGCCCTCAGGCCGGGCGCCCCGGGCTCCGGGCCACGTTCGCCGAATCGTCCCTCGCCCGGGCTGCCTCCGAGACCGGGCCCGATGGGCGGTCCACGTCCGCTCCCGTCGCAGCCGGTGCGTCCCGCGCAGGCGCCTCGCCCTGGTATGGCGCCGGGTTACAGACCGCCGCCACCGCGTCCTGCGCCCCGACCCGGCGGTCCGGTGCGCCGCGAAGGCCCGCGGCCTCCAGTCATCCAGGCTCCGGCCGCGCCGCCGCCTGTCACCCGCACGATCACACTTGCGGAAGGGATGACGGTTGCCGATCTCGCCGCGAAGCTTGACGTCAAGGCGAAGGACATCCTGAAGAAGCTGATGGATCGTCGCCTGATGATGAATATCAACAGCACGCTCGACGACGAAACCGCCGCCATGGTCGCGCGCGAATTCGGCGCCGACGTGAAGATGCAGAGCTTCGAACAGGAGATGCTGCAGGTCGAGGCGGAAGACGTCAACGAATCCGATCGCGTGACCCGTGCCCCGGTCGTAACCGTCATGGGACACGTCGACCACGGAAAGACGACTCTTCTCGATGCGATCCGGTCGGCGCGCGTCGCCGAACGTGAGGCGGGTGGCATCACGCAGCACATCGGCGCCTACTCCGTCCAGGTCAACGACCGCAACGTGGTGTTCCTGGATACGCCGGGCCACGAGGCGTTCACGATGATGCGCGCACGCGGCGCGCGCGTCACCGACGTCGTTATCCTGGTCGTCGCGGCAGACGATGGGGTCATGCCGCAGACGAAGGAAGCGATCGACCACGCGCGGGCCGCCGGCGTGCCGATCCTTGTCGCCATCAACAAGATCGACAAGCCGGATGCCAATCCGGAGCGCGTGAAGAAGGAGCTTGCCGATCTCGGGTTGACCCCTGAAGCCTGGGGTGGCGAGACGGTCATGGTGGACGTCTCGGCGAAGAAGAAGCAGAACCTCGAGCTCCTGCTCGAGATGATTCTCCTCGTCACCGAGATCAGCGACCTCAAAGCGAATCCCGCGCGCAATGCCTCGGGCACCGTGCTCGAAGCCAAGCTGGACAAGGGACGCGGCCCGGTGGCCACGATCCTCGTGCAGGACGGCACGCTGCGGGTCGGCGATACGTTGATCGCGGGCACCATCGTCGGCAAGGTCCGCGCGCTGATCGACGACCGAGGACGCCCGATCAAGGCCGCCCCGCCGTCGACGCCGGTCGAAGTACTGGGCCTCGGCGGTCTTCCGGCGCCCGGTGATGCGTTTCAGGCGCTCACGGACACGGCGAAGGCCCGCCAGATCGCGCACTTCCGGCAGTCGCAGGCCAAGGAAAAAGCGCTCGGAGGCAAGGGCAGCCGCCTGACGCTCGAATCACTGCAGCAGCAGATCGCCGAAGGCGGGATGAAGGAGCTGCCGGTGATCGTGAAGGCGGACGTGCAGGGTTCGGCCGAGGTGCTCGGCGACACCCTCATCAAGCTGAGCGACGAGAAGGTGAAGATCCGGATCATTCACAGCGGCGTCGGCGCGATCAACGAGTCCGACGTGCTGCTGGCGTCGGCGTCGAACGCGATCATCATCGGGTTCAGCGTCCGTCCCGACCGGAATGCGGCCGACGTCGCGGAGCGCGAGAAGGTCGACATTCGGCAGCACACGATCATTTACAACGTCGTGGACGAGATGAAAAAGGCCATGAGCGGCCTCCTCGATCCGACGTTCAAGGAAGTGCGGATCGGCACGGCACAGGTGCGCGACACGTTCAAGGTGCCGAAGTTCGGCACCATCGCCGGGTGCATGGTGACCGAAGGCCGGATCACCCGCTCGGGCGAGACCCAGGCGCGGCTCGTCCGCGACAACGTGGTGGTCTACGAAGGCAAGATCGGATCGCTGCGGCGGTTCAAGGATGACGTCTCCGAGGTCAAGGCCGGCTTCGAGTGCGGCATCGGCTTCGAGAAGTACAACGACCTGAAGGTCGGGGACCTCATCGAGGTGTTCGTCAGCGAAAGAGTCGCAGTCCCGGCAATGTAACCGTAGGCCGGGCCTGTCAAGGCCCGGCAGTCATCATGGCCCAAGGTACACGTCCACAGCGGGTCGGCGAAGAGATCCGCCATGAGCTCGCGGAGCTGCTTGCGCGGCAGGTGCACGATCCCGGCATCGGGTTCCTGACGATCACGCGCGTCAAGGTTTCGTCAGACCTGCAGAACGCGCGGGTCTACTACACGTGCATCGGCGACGAGAAGGCCCGGAAAGAAACGGACCGCGCATTGGGCCGGGCGACCCCGTTCCTCCGCCGGAACATCGGCCAGCGCCTGCGTCTGAGGCGCGTGCCGGAGCTCCAGTTCTTCTACGACGCGAGCATTGAGACGCAGGACCGCATCGAGCGGATCATGCTCGACCTCGAAGCCGAGCGCGCCGAACATCCCCACCTCAACGAGCTGGCTGCCTCAAACGATGACGCCGACGACAAAAAGAGATGAAATCGCCGAGGCGATCCTTCAGCGACAGCGGTTCCTCCTAACCTCACACGCGCGGCCGGACGGTGATTCGATAGGCTCGCAGCTGGCGATGGCGTTCGCTCTGGACGCGCTCGGTAAGAGCGTGCGGCTGGTCAACGGCGACCCCGCCCCCGAGCACTACCAGGAGTTTCCCGGCCTGGACCGGATCGAGGTCGCCGCCCACGTCGAGGCACCGGACGTCGACGCGGTCATCGTGATGGAGTGCAGCGATCTCTCCCGCACCGGGGTGACAGGCCTCGACGGCGCGTTCATCATCAACATCGATCACCATCTGGGAAACCGGATGTACGGCGCCCTCAACTGGCACGACGATACGGCGGCTGCGTGCGGTGAGCTGGTCTTCGACTTGATCGGCGCGCTCGGCGTGCCGCTGACCGAAGAGATCGCCACGCACATCTACCTGGCGATCCTCACCGACACCGGGTCATTCCATCACTCGAACATCACGCCGCGCACGTTCGACATCTGCCGGCGGTGCGTCGAGGCGGGGGTGGATCCGGCGACGATGGCGCGGCGGGTATTCGACAGCAACAGCTTCGGCAAGCTGAAGTTGATCGGCGCGCTGCTCGACGACATGGAGCTGCTCGACGAGGGACGGCTCGCGGTGCTGCATCTCGACGAGCGGATGCTCACGCGGTGCGGCTGCACGCCGAACGACACTGAGGGATTAATCAACCTGCCGCTCACCGCGCGCGAGATCCAGGCGGTCGTGTTCTTCAAGATCGAGGCGGGCGGCGAGCTCCGCGTGAGCATGCGCTCGAAGTACGAAGTGGACGTCCGCAGCGTCGCGACGGCGTTCGGCGGCGGCGGCCACAAGAACGCCGCCGGCTTCACGCTCCAGGCCGAAGAATCGGATGTGCGGTCCGCCATCATCCAGCGCCTGGTCCATGCGATCGGGAAGGGTCTCAAATCGAGACCTGACGCCGTTCAGTGATGGACGGAGTCCTCATCGTCGACAAGCCGTCTGGCCCGACATCGCACGACGTCGTGGCGCGGGTGCGGCGCGCGCTGGGCACGCGGCGCATTGGGCACACGGGAACGCTCGATCCACTCGCGACCGGCGTGCTGCCGCTGGTGATCGGCAAGGCGACGCGGCTTGCGTCGCTCCTGTCGTCCACCGATAAGACGTACAACGCGTCAGTGCGCCTGGGGTGCGCGACCGAGGCGTACGACGCGGCCGAGCGCCAGGCGGCCGGCATGCCTCCGCCACCGGCCCCTGACGTCAGCCGTGAAGACGTCGAGCGGGCCCTGGACGAGTTCCGCGGTGAGTATCTGCAGACGCCGCCGCGCTATTCCGCAAAAAAAATCGGAGGCATCGCGGCGCACCGCCTCGCCCGGCGGAACCTGCCGGCGCAGCCCGCGCCCGTCCGGGTGTCGGTGTCCGAACTGATTCTGGGGGATGTTCGAGACGGATTGGTCGGGCTGACGGTCACCGCGTCAGCTGGTTTCTACGTGCGTTCCCTGGCGCATGAGCTGGGGGCCAGGCTGGGGTGCGGTGGGCACCTGGAGGCCCTGCGCCGCACCAGGGCCGGAGGGTTCGGGATTGCCGCTGCAACCCCACTCGACGTCGTCGAGGCCGAGGCTGCCGGTGCGGCGGCCCGGCTGCTGCCGATGCACACCCTGCTGCCGGAACTGGATGCCTACGTCCTGACAGACGCGGGAGCCCGGCGCGCCTCACACGGCAACGACATCAACCGCGAAGACGTGGCCTTGCCGGAGACGGACCCGGCTCCCCTGACACGCCCTGCCGGGCCAGTTCGATTATTCGACGGCGCCGGGAGGCTCCTCGCGATCGCCCGGGCGGGGGCGGAGGGGGCTTTGCGGCCCACCGTCGTACTGGTGTAAAATGTTGAGTCTGTTTGACATAACGGCGGCCTGGTGCGGCGCATATCGCGCTGATTCCTGGGGCGTGCGTGGAGGACACAAGCGTGGCATTCAGCAAGGACCGCAAGACAGAAGTCATCGGCAGCTACAAGACCCACAACAACGACACCGGATCCCCTGAAGTGCAGGTGGCGCTTCTCAGCGAGCGAATCAACTACCTGACGGAGCACTTCAAGACCCACGCAAAAGACCATCACTCCCGTCGCGGGCTGCTCAAGCTCGTTAGCCAGCGGCGCCGCCTCCTCGACTACCTGAAGGGTAAGGACATGGACCGGTACGCGGAGCTGATCAAGCGGCTGGGAATCAGGAAATAGAACAGAGCGAAGCATTAAGAGCTGGCGCAGCTCATTTTGAGACAGAGAGACAGCATGCACACACGCGAGATTTCGGTTGGCGGCAAGAAGATTTCCATCGAAACGGGACGGCTGGCAAAACAGGCCGACGGGTCCGTCGTCGTCCGCTCCGGCGACACGGTCGTCCTCGTCACCGCCTGCTCGGCGGCGAATGCGCGCGAAGGGATCGACTTCCTTCCGCTGACGGTCGACTACAAGGAATACACCTACGCGTCCGGACGCATCCCCGGCGGCTTCTTCAAGCGTGAAGGGAAGCCGACCGAAAAGGAAGTGCTGACCAGCCGCTTCATCGATCGTCCGATCCGGCCGCTGTTTGCGTCCGGCTGGCGCCACGAAACGCAGGTCATCGCGCTGGTCCTCTCGGCCGACACCGACAATGATTCCGACGTCCTGGCGATCACGGGGGCATCGGCCGCGCTGGCGCTGTCGAGCATCCCCTTCACACGCACGATCGCCGGCGTCCGCGTGGGGCTGCTGAACGGCGAGTTCATCATCAATCCGACCTTCGCACAGCGCAAGGACAGCCGCCTCGACCTGATTGTGGCCGGCACCAAGGACGCGATCGTGATGGTCGAAGCGGGTGCGAAGGAAGTCTCGGAGGAAGAAGTCGTCCAGGCGCTCGAGAAGGCGCAGGCCGCGATCAAGGACATCGTCGCCGCCATCGATGCGCTGGCGTCGCAGGCCGGCAAGAAGAAGATCGAGGTCAAGACCAAGGAGTTCGGCAAGGAGTTCTATCGCGAGGTCGAGGAGAAGGCCTACGGGCCGCTCGCCGATGCAATGCGGATCCAGGACAAGCTGGCCAACTACGCCACGGTAGACCAGGTGCTCGCGGACCTCGTCGGCAGCATTCCGGACGGCCAGATCGAGCGCCGGAGCGACGCGAAGGCGATCTTCAAGGAGCTCAAGGAAAAGGTCATGCGCGAGGAGGCCCTCGAGCGCGGCAAGCGTCTCGACGGTCGCGCGTTCGACCAGATTCGCGCGATCACGATCGAGGTGGGGGTGCTCCCGCGGACGCACGGCTCGGCGGTATTCACCCGCGGTGAAACCCAGGCCCTCGTCACGGCGACGCTCGGCACGGCCGATGACCAGCAGAAGATCGAGACGATGGACGGCGAGCAGTGGAAGCGCTTCATGCTCCACTACAACTTCCCGCCCTTCTCGGTCGGTGAAGTGCAGTTTCTCCGCGGCCCCGGTCGCCGCGAGATCGGCCACGGCGCCCTTGCCGAGCGCGCGTTGACGCCGATGATGCCGTCGGAGGAACAGTTCCCTTATACGGTCAGGGTCGTCTCCGACATCCTCGAATCCAACGGCTCGTCGTCGATGGCGTCGGTCTGCGGCGGATCGCTGGCGATGATGGACGCGGGCGTGCCCCTCAAGGCGCCGGTGGCGGGCATGGCTATGGGCCTGATCATGGATGAGGCATCGGGCAAGTACGCGATCCTCTCGGATATCGCAGGGGCGGAAGACCACTACGGCGACATGGACTTCAAGGTCGCCGGAACCCCCGACGGGATCACGGCCTTGCAGATGGATATCAAGGTTTCGGGCATAACGACCGACATCATGAGAAAGGCGCTCGAGCAGGCGCGCGTGGGACGGCTGTCCATCCTGGACAAGATGATCACGACGCTCGGCGGGTCGCGATCGGACGTGTCGGCGTACGCCCCGCGAATCGTGACGATCCGGATCCCGGTCGACAAGATCCGCGACGTCATCGGCCCGGGCGGCAAGATGATCCGGAGCATCATCGAGCGCACGGGCGTCAAAATCGACGTGGAAGACGACGGCCGTGTGAACGTGGCGTCGGCCGACGAGGCGTCAGCCCAGAAGGCGATCGGCATCATCCAGGAACTGACCGCGACGCCAGAGCTGAACAAAACCTATATGGGCAAGGTTCAGCGGATCACCGATTTTGGTGCGTTCGTCGAAATCATGCCGGGTCTGGACGGCCTCCTCCACGTCTCGGAGATCGCGCATTACCGCGTCAAAGACGTGCGCGACGAGCTGAAAGAAGGGGAACAGGTGATGGTCAAGGTGATCAACATCGACCCTTCAGGCAAGATCCGGCTGAGCCGCAAGGTGCTGCTGAGCCCCGACGAAGGCAAGGCGCAGCCGGCAGCGGCGGGCAAGGGCGGCGAGGGCAAGGATAGCGTCGGCTGACCAGCTCGACCAACCAAACCCGGTCGGCGCGCGTCGTAAGGATGGCTATGGTCCACAAACACACCGTCCTGGCTGCCGGGTGGCTCACGTGCGCCGTGGGTGCCGTCTTCGCGATGTCGGGCGACGCCCGTTCCGCGCCGCAGGTACGGGAGGTCAGCGTCCGCGCCGACCAGTACGCCTTCGCTCCGTCGCGCATCGACGTGCAGAAGGATGAAATCGTGAAAGTGACGTTCACCGCGGTCGACATACCGCACAGCTTCACGATCGACGGGTATCGCATTTCCAAACGGGCCGCCGCGGGGCAGACGGTAACGTTCGAGTTCCGCGCGGACCGTACCGGCCCGTTTCCGTTCTATTGCAACCTCACAAAGGACGACCGCTGCAAGCAGATGCACGGAGAGCTGAGCGTCAAATAGGCCCCCGGCGCCGCGCGTTGCTCCTCGTCCTCTGCGTCCCTGCCTTTTTCATCTTTCTCGGCAGCTCCCCTATCACCGACTCCGACGAGGCGTACTACGCCGAGGCCGCGCGCGAGATGACCGAAAGCGGCGACTGGATCACACCGCGGTTCAACGACGAGGTGCGGTTCGAGAAACCGATCCTGTTCTACTGGATGATTGCGGCGACGTATACCGTCGCGGGCGTCGGTGAGTGGGGCGCGCGTTTCTGGGCGGCGATGTCGGGTATAGGCCTGGTGCTCTTGGCCTATGCCTGCGGCCGCCGCTGGACCGGGGAGGAGGCGGGCTTTCTGGGCGGTGTCATTACCGCCACGAGTTTCGGGGCCGCGTCGATGGCCAGGCAGTCACTTCCCGATCTGCCGCTCGCATTTTTCATCACGCTGGGAGTCTGGGCGGCCTTCGCCGCGCTGGATCGCGGCGAGCGGCCGGCGGGGGCGTGGAGCCCGCGGCGCTGGCTGCTGCTGTCCGCGGGTGCGTGCGCGCTAGCGGTGCTCACTAAGGGACCCGTGGGCCTGGCGCTGCCCGTGCTGATCGTCGTGGCGGCAGTTGTCGCGGAGTATTTTGTTCGGCCCGGCGTCGCGCCACCATTCCGGATTCGCGGGCTCGACCTCACGCTCGCCGCGGGCATCTTCGTCCTCATCGCGGTCCCCTGGTACGCCGCAGTTACCTGGGTCCATGGATCGGGGTACCTGCACCGGTTTTTCGTCGCCGAAAACCTCGACCGCTTCGCCACCGCGCGCTACAACGATCCCCGCCCGATCTGGTTTTACATTCCCATCCTGATCGGGGGTCTTCTACCCTGGTCTCTCTTCTCCGTCTTCTGGCTTCGACGTCCGATTGAAGGATTCCGCGAGAGTCTTCGGAGTTCGCCGGAGTTCCTTCGCCTCACCATCTGGGCGGTGGCGCCGCTCGGCATCTTCTCGATTTCCGTCGGCAAGCAGCCGCGCTACATCCTCCCCTGTCTCGTGCCACTCGCGGTCCTCCTTGGATCGACGATTTCCAGCCGCGTCCGTGCGACCTCAACCGGCACACGTGATGGACTGCTCTCGGCGGCTGGACTGCTCGCAGGCGTCGTCCTGCTCGTGGCCGGGGTGCTCCTCTATCGCGGCGCGCCGCTCGTGACCGCCGCCGGCGGCAGCGGCACCGGCGCATGGTCCGTTCTCGTCGGCATCTCAGCGCTTGCCGTGATGATCGTCGCCGTGCAGCGATCCCCGCGGTTCCTGCCCGCGACGCTCGCTATTGCGTCCGCCCTCACGGTGCTGGCGATTCACGCGGCGGTCCTGGCGATGCCCGGTGTGGCGCCGGCCGCCGACGCCGCGGCCGCGCTGACCCGCGCACGTGGGACGTCGGACGTGCGCATCTGCGCCTGCGGCCCCTTCCTGCGCAACTTGCCGTTCTACGTCCGGTCCCGCACCGTCCAGGCAGGCACGCAGGAGGAGGTCAACGCCGTACTTTCGAGTGGCGTGCCGACGCTCGCCGCCATCGACGCGCGCAAGCTTGCCGAAGCGGAAACGACGTTGAACCGCCGCTTCGAGCGTCTCGCGGAGTTCCGTTACCTCAATACCGCCCTCCTGAGGATCGACGACTTCCTCTATCCGGACCCCGAGCGCGCGCTGCAGCGAGTCGTCGTGATCAGAGCGCGATAAGCGGTATTCAGGCAGGCCGATTCCGCAAGACGCTCTTCCGATATCCATACGCAAAATAGAACGCGATCCCGATCGCCATCCAGAGAATCAGCCGCTGCCAGGTCGACCACGGGAGGCTCAGCATGAGCAGAAAACTCACGATGGCAGACAGGATCGGCAGCAGCGGCACCATCGGCATTCTGAACGGACGCGGCAGATCGGGCCGCGTGCGACGCAGCACAACGATGCCGATCGAGACGATCACGAACGCCATCAGCGTGCCGATGCTCACGAGATTCCCGAGCGTTCCGATGGGCGTGAGGCCGGCGGCGATCGCCACGACGACTCCGGTGACGATCGTGGACACGTGCGGTGTGTGAAAGCGCGGATGAACCTTGCCGGCCCATCGGGGCATGAGGCCGTCTTTCGACATCGCGAGGAAGATCCTTGGCTGAGCGAGCATCATCACGACCATCACCGAGCTCAGGCCCGCCAGCGCTCCGACAGTAACGAGGATCTTCAGCGCGGCCATGGGAGTTTGCCACGGGGTTCCGGCAGCGCGGTCGGCAGCAGCCTGGATTGCGACGACCAGCGGCGCCGGCTCGTTGAGCATCGCCTTGTACGGGACGAGACCGACCATCACCGCCGACACGAGCACGTACAAAATGGTGCACACCGCCAGGGATCCGAGAATG
>Ga0136617_10001937_pt1 | contig 18459 bp, 10 predicted proteins | sample AntDrymUQ3222106_2_FD_129672 | JGI IMG/M metagenome (GOLD analysis project Ga0136617, IMG submission 129672) | Polar desert sand microbial communities from Dry Valleys, Antarctica - metaG UQ322 (21.06) | ecosystem: Environmental > Terrestrial > Soil > Desert | place: Antarctica: Dry Valley... | reverse complement strand
GACGGGTACTGGCACTCGCGCGATCTCGGTACGTGGAGGCACGTTACGCCCACGCGCTGGCCGCTCACTGACATCGTTGCCCCCGCAGCTCTCTCAGTGCGCGATACGATCTACCTGCTGCCAAGCACGACCCGTCCACTGCCGATTTTGATGCTGACGCGGCCGGCAACCGGCCGCGTCGAGTTCTACAATCGCTTGCTTCCCTGGCTTCCGATGGCGCGAGACCGGGAATCCAACATGCTTGCAAAGCCCGACTCTGTGCAACCGGGTCCATGGGATCCACAATTCTTTCACGATCCGGATACTGAGCGCTGGTTCCTCTATTGGAATTCGTCTAACGCGTATCCGCTGCACGTCATCGAGCTCGATAAGAGCAAGCGTCTCGCGTATAAAGGGACGCCGAAGTGGTTGTTCGGTCTCGAGCCGGAAAAGCATGGGTGGGAGCGTTTTGGCCAGAACCATCGCGACACGATCCGTCCATTCATGGAAGGCGCCTGGATGACAAAGCGCGCGGGGAGGTATTACCTGCAGTACGGCGCGCCGGGAACGGAGTACAACGTCTACGCTACAGGCGTCTATATCGGCGACGATCCCCTCGGGCCATTCACCTACGCGGCATATAATCCGGTCGCGTACAAGCCCGGCGGATTTGTACAGGGTGCCGGACACGGCAACACCTTTCAGGACGTACACGGCAACTGGTGGAACACGGGCACCCCGTGGATTGGCGTCAACTGGAACTTCGAGCGCCGCATTGGTATGCATCCCGCGGGCTTCGATGTCGACGGCCAGATGTATGTCGACACCCGCTTCGGTGATTTCCCTCACTGGCTGCCACAAAAACCGTGGCGCAGGAGCGAGGAGCTGTTTACCGGATGGATGCTTCTGTCCTATCTCAAGCCGGCCACCGTGTCGTCGGTACGCGACAGCTTTCCCGCGAGCAATACGACCGACGAGAACCCACGGACCTTCTGGGTTGCCAGGCAGAATCGTCCCGGCGAGTGGCTCACCATCGACCTCGGCCGCGTTTACGATCTGAAAGCGATCCAGGTGAACTACGCCGATTACAAGTCAGGCCTCTACGGCACCGACTCGACCGTGGTCACGCAGTTCCGGCTGCGCGTATCAGGTGATGGTCGCGAGTGGAAAACCGTTGCGGACCTTTCGCGCCAGCGACGTGATCGTCCCAACGCATACATCGAGATTTCGACGCCGGCGCGCGCGCGATACGTACGGTACGAGCACATTCACGTGGGCGCTGCGAACCTCGCCGTGAGCGATGTGCGCGTATTCGGCAACGGCCCCGGACCGCCCCCGGCGACGCCCGCCGGACTCACCGCTCGGCGAGACCGCGACCAACGCAATGCGATCATCATGTGGCAGCCGGTGCCTGGGGTGGTCGGCTACAACGTGCGATGGGGCATCTCACCCTCGAAGTTGTACCAGACTTATCAGCGATTCGCCGATCAGGAGACGAAGCTCGAGCTACGGGCGCTCACCGTTGGACAGGGGTACTGGGTAGCGGTCGAGAGCTTCGACGAGAACGGCGTGTCGAAGCTCAGCCCGACAGCACCGATTCGTTAGGTAGGCGCAACTCCGCCCCTGCTCTATCTGGCGAGCTTGCGCATGATCGCGCGTGCGGGCGCCCCCTCGTGCCCCGCCACCTTCATCGGCAACACGATCAGATCGTAGTCACCGGCGGGCACTGATTCGAGAGCCAACCCCTCGACGATCGGAATACCCCTGGCGAGCAGTATCCGATGGGTCAGTGGCGCGGGCGCGCCGAATTTCTCCGCGGAGATGTAATCAACACCAACCAGCAGCACACCCGCGTCAGCAAGCAGCTGCGCGGCATCGGGCGCGATGTAGGCGAAGTCGCGATGAAATATCGACGACTTCATCCAGCCTCGTGCCGAGCTTCTCGTTCGGAACACCACTCGCTCGGCGTTGCGCCACGCGTGCCGGTTCAGCTCTGCCGCGTCGATCGCCACAACGCTGTCAGGGATCTCGACCACGCGCGCTGAACCAACTAGTGCGCCGAGCGGAACCTTCTCTATGGAAGCGCCATCGAGCAAGAAATGCATCGGCGCGTCGACGTGCGTTCCGCTGTGCGCGCCCAATGAAAGCTTCGACAATGTGAGCGCATCGCCTTTGCGCATGTCTTTCAGAAACTCGAAAACCATCGGCGCATCGCCTTCATACACCGGCGTCGTCACCGGATCGAGGGTGGCAGTGACATCCATCCAACCGCCCGGTGTGAGTGCATCTCCTTTGCCGGTTCGAGGGGCCGACTGCGAAGCGCACGCAGTGGCGCCCAGCACTGCGATCACGGTGATCCATCGTTGCCACAAATCTCTCTCGTACCGCATCGAGCCTCCAGCAAGACGACACCAAATAGCGCCGGGCAACGGTTAGACTGCCAGACTCAGGAGCATTGTGAATACCAGTCCTGCTACACCAATGATTGTTTCCGCAACCGTCCAGGTCTTCAATGTCTGCGGCACCGTCATGTTGAAGAACTCCTTGATCAGCCAGAAGCCGGCGTCATTCACGTGCGAGAGGACGAGTGACCCGGCGCCCGTCGCGAGCACGAGCAACTCGGCATTTGTGCCAGGCGTCGCAAGGGCAATCGGGGCGACGATGCCCGCCGCAGTGGTCATCGCTACCGTTGCCGAACCCGTCGCCACGCGGATTAGCGCCGCCGCGATCCACGCGAGGATCAGTGGCGATGCGTGCGATCCCACGGCGATCACCGCAATGGCGCGACCTACTCCGCTCTGCACGAGTACGGCGTTGAAACCGCCGCCGGCGCCGATGACGAGCAGGATCGTCGCCGTCGGCGCGAGACAGTCATTGCAGAACTTCAGTACTTCTTCTTTCGTAAAGCTCCGCGCGCGGCTTAGCGACCAGAAGGAAAACAACAACGCGAGAAGCAGCGCCACGATCGGTTGACCGGCGAAATGCAGTGTCGAGCGCGCGGAGTTACCGTCCGGGAGCAGAACATCGGCGGCACTCGCAAGAACCATCAGAATGACGGGGATCAACACCGTGAAGATCGAGATGCCGAAGCCCGGCATCTCGCGGGTTGATTCGCTTCCGAGTTGAGCGGCGACGGGGTTGTGGGCCGGCAACTCGATTCGCGGCGCGACCCATGTCGCAAAGATCGGCCCGGCAAGAGCAGCGGTGGGAAGTCCAACGAGTATGCCGTAGAGAATTGTCAGGCCGACGTCGGCGTCGTATGCGCCCACTGCCAGCATCGCTGCGGGGTGTGGCGGTAACATCCCGTGCACCACCGACAGGCCGGCCACCAGCGAGATGCCGATTTTGACAAGTGACGTCCCGGTGCGACGCGCGATCGTAAACACGAGCGGGATGAGCAGAACGAATCCAACCTGGAAGAACACCGGGATGCCGACGATGAAGGCAACGATCATGATCGCCCAGTGCACGCGCCGTTCGCCGAACAGATCGATTAGCGTTGTCGCGATGCGCGTCGCCGCGCCCGACTCGGCCATCAGTTTTCCGAGCATGGTCCCGAGTCCGACGACTACGGCGATGAATCCCAGTGCGCTGCCCACGCCGTCCTGGAACGACTTGACCGCTGCGCCAAGCGTCATTCCTCCTGCGACGCCCATCGCGAGCGAGACCAGGATTAGCGCGACGAACGGGTGCAGCTTGAACCGTGCGATCAGCACGATCAGCGCGACCACCGCGACGAGCGCGTAGACGAGGAGACGCGTGTCCGCAGTCATGCCGATGCGCGCGCCACGACATCGTCGACGATTTTCTGTGCTGGTTCCGTGATGTCACACGCCCACGCGCGCTCGTCAGGTCCAGGCACCTCGAGCGTCGCGAGCTGGCTGTCCAAAAGAGACGACGGCATGAAGTGCCCCCGCCGCTCTTCGAGACGGTCGGCGATCACCGCGCGGGAGCCACTGAGAAACACGAATTGCAGCTCGGGCGCTGACACTCGGAGTACATCCCGGTAGGATCGCTTGAGTGCGGAGCATGTCAGCACCAGTCCCGCGCCGTTGTCCTTTGCCTCGCGGATTCGAGAAGCGAGAGCACGGAGCCAACCCGCCCGGTCATCATCGGTGAGTGGAATCCCCGAGGTCATGCGCTCCACGTTCTGCGGTGGGTGATAGTCGTCGCCCTCGACGAAGTCCACGCCGAGCGCACGCGCGAGGGCGATGCCAATGGTGCTCTTGCCTGAGCCGGTGATTCCCATCACGACATACAGGTTCCGATTCATGCTGTCTGTGATCGGTGAGTTTGACATCGATCGACGTCTGCGCAAATGTCCCTACAATGCCGTTGCGGTGGGAGTGTACTTGACAACCCTGACCAGGGGCGATAATACAGGCTTGTCGTCCGGGCTTGCAACGTGCTGGCTGGTTGCGCTGAGCTCATGAAGATAGGCAGACTGTCCTGACTTCCTCTCTCCCCCACGGAGGTTGCACCAGGTTGCTCCGTTCGGTCACGCTACTTGTATGTGGCGCGTTTTCGTTCGCCTCGCCGTTCGACGTTGTCGGTCAGGCCGCCCCGGCGAGTTTCGTCGGTGCCGGCGACCCGGCGTACCTGATCATTCGCAGTGACGATGCCGGGATGAGTCACAGCGTGAACATGGGTCTGGAAAAACTCATCACGACCGGTCTTCCCGTCTCGGTGTCGGTGATGTTTCCCACCCCCTGGTACCAGGAGACTGTGGAGATCCTCAAGCGGCATCCCTCAGTCGCTGTCGGGATTCACCTGACGCTCAATTCGGAATGGAAAAATTACCGCTGGGGCCCTGTGTCGGGCCGCAGTGCTGTTCCGACCCTCGTTGACGCGGACGGATATTTCTTCGCGTCCGCCGATGCTCTGTACAAGAACAAGCCTGATCTGAAGGAGATCGAGAAGGAGCTGCGGGCGCAGATCGAGCGGGCGCTCAAGTCGGGTCTCAAGATCGACTACGTGGATTACCACATGGGCACGGCCGTACGCTATCCCGAGTTCCGTGAACTCACGGAGCGGCTGGCGCGTGAATTCGGCTTCGGCATGTCGGAATATTTTGGGGAGACCAGACATGATCCCCAATACTGGGCGGCACCGCAGAACAAGTCCGACAGTCTGGTGGCGATGATCAATCGCCTCCAGCCGGGATTCAATGTGGTAGTCACTCACGTGGGGATAGACGGTCCGGAGCTGGGTGCACTGTTGGACATGAACACGTCCAATCCACTTCCCGAGATGAGCGCCAACCGTCAGGGAGAACTGGATGCGCTTGTCTCCACGCGGTTCAGGCAGGCCCTCAAGAACCGCAACGTCCAGCTCCTGACTTATCGCCAGTTAATCGCCATGCGCGGCCTCACGTCGATGCGGCGACCCGAAGGATGAACACGTACGTGCGCTATCTGGAGGAGTACTCATGAAGCTACAGGGGGGATTGCCCATGGAAACCGTGCTGTCAGGCAGGCATTCATTCTCGAACAGCCGCCAGCGCTGGCTAGGCGCAGCGGCGATGAGCCTTGTGCTCGCGCTGACTCTGGGCGGAACGGCGTCGGGCCAGCAAATTCCGGTGTCGGGAGTCGTAACCTCCACCGCCGGTGATCCTCTTCCGGGAGTGACGGTTCGTGTTGAGGGAACGCAGATCCGCGCGGTTACGTCGTCGACCGGGAGATACTCTCTCAACGCTCCTACAGATGGCGTTCTGATCTTTGCGATAGTCGGGCAGCGCCCAGTTCAGGCGACGATTGCCGGCCGCGGTACCATCGACGTCACCATGGCGCGCATTCCGTATCTCGACGAGGTGGTGGTGACCGCCTACGCGGAGCAGCGTCGGGCGGACATCACCGGCGCAGTCGCCAGTGTGGACGTTGCAAGCACCGCACGGCAGACGGGGGCAAGCGTACTTCAGCGCCTGGACGCCGCCGTACCCGGAATAACCGTCAATGCGGGCGGTTCGCCCGGTGCACGCAGCACCGTGAGAGTGCGTGGGGTCAGCTCCTTCCAGAACAACGACCCTCTTTACGTCGTTGACGGTATGGCGCTTTCAGACTCATACATCAACTGGCTGAACCCTGACGATATCACATCCATCCAGGTCCTGAAGGACGCATCGTCCGCATCGATCTATGGTGCGCGAGCGAGCAATGGCGTGATCGTCATTGAAACCACGAAACGTGGAGTCGCGGGACCGCCCAAGGCAACGCTGAGCGTGAGAACCGGCATCGCCACCCCGGTCCGCGGCTATGATGATTTTCTGGTGTCGAGCGCATTGGACTACTTCCAGGTCGTAAAGCAAAGCTATCTGAACGCGGGCTTGCCGGTACCGACGAACATTTACGGGGACCCCAACAACCCCACGATTCCCAATTTCATCTATCCGAACGACTGCGTCGCGAGCCCGGACCCTTGCGCGAGCGTCACCGCGAAGGACCAGTACGGACGGCCGGTCACTGTGAATGCGGGTACCTATGCAACCCCCAACAATCTCATCATGCCCGGCAGCGCCGGCACCAACTGGTGGAAGGCGGTGTTCCGGCCGGCGAGAGTTGCGGATTACAACCTGGGCGTTTCAGGCGGCAGTGATGAGACCGCGTACCGCGTGAGCTTCAACTACTTCAATCAGGAAGGCACGGCGAGGTACAACGAGTTCCAGCGGGGAAGCATTCGCGTCAATACCACATTCAACCGCGGGCGCCTGAACTTCGGTGAGAACATTGCGCTCTCAGCCGATAGACACTATGGCGGGTTGCCGAACGATCCAGGTGGGTATGCCGAAGACGGCATCCTGGGCAAGAACATCCTGATGCAGCCGGTCGTTCCGGTCTACGACGTACAGGGTAATTTCGCCTCGGGAAAAGCCGTCGGCCTGGGCAACCAGACCAATCCGCTCAAGCAGGCTTTCGAGGGTAGGGACAACGAGAACAGAAACGAGCGGGTCTTCGGCAACGTGTTTGCCGGTTTTGCGGTTGCCCCGGCGCTGTCATTCAGAACCAACCTCGGGTTCAACCTTGGTCAGGCCGCCTTCGCCGGCTTCACTCCGAGCTTCCCCGAGAACTCCGAGCCGAGCCTGACCAATACAATTACCGAGAACACCAATCAGTTCACCGACTGGGGCTGGAGCAACACGCTGAGGTATGGCGGTCAGATCGCCAAGGGCACTCTTTCCCTGTTGCTCGGACAGGAAGCCAACGCAAGCACCAACCGGTTTCTCAACGGAACCTTGTCGAATCTCCTCAACTCCGATCTGGATTCCAGGTATATCCAGGATGCCCTCGGCGACGCGGCTTCCAAGAACGTGTTCAGCACCGGCGGCAAAAGCGCGCTGCTGTCCTATTTCGGGAAGGCGGACTACAACCTCGCCGACCGTTATGTCGTGAGCCTTACGCTCCGGCGCGACGGTTCGTCACGATTGGGGCCTGACAACAGATGGGGGACTTTCCCCGCGGTCGGCCTGGGCTGGAGAGTATCCAACGAGCGGTTCCTTTCGGGAAACAAATTCTTCTCTGACGTCATGCTGCGCTACGGATGGGGCGTGACGGGAAACCAGTCCATACCGTCAGGGCGCATCGTCTCTCAATTTGGCGGCAGCCGCGGAGATACCTACTACGATGTGACGGGGAGCAACAGCAGCGTGGTAGCGGGATACCGCGCGGTGTCTCTCGGTAACCCGAACCTCAAGTGGGAAGAAAACAGATCCTCCAACGTGGGCGCGGATCTGCTGCTTCTCGATGGAAGGTTCAATGTCGTCGTCGATGTGTACCAGCGCACGACGAACAACCTGCTGTTCGGCCCGGAGACGCCCGCAACAGCGGGCGTCGCCGCCCCGCCGATCGTCAACATCGGAAAGATGAAAAACACGGGTATCGATTTTTCCATCGGCACCCAGGGAAGATTCGGGAGTCTGACGTTCACCGGAAGTCACTACAAGAACGAAATCGTCTCCATCGACGGAGTACAGGACTTTTTCTACGGTCCAATCGCCACCCGGTTCGGCAACCAGATTATCAACAAGGTTGGAAATCCGATCGGATCGTTCTATGGACTCGTCGCGGATGGTTTCTTCAACACTGCCGGCGACGTCACGAGCCATGCCAAGCAGGACGGGGCCGCACCCGGCCGTATCAGGTTCAAGGACGTGAACGGCGACGGCGAGATTACGCTGGAAGACCGGACCATCATCGGAAATCCTCATCCGAATTTCACTGCCGGCCTGGATTTCGGAATGCGACGGGGACGGTTTGACCTGAACGCTACGCTGTTCGGGACGTTCGGTAACGACATCTTCGACGTGCAGAAGGAATTCTACGTGTTCCGGAATTTCTCAACGAATGTTCGTGACGACCTGTTGGCCAACTCGTGGACGCCAGAACGCACCAACGCGAAGTATCCGCGGCTGGATCAGAACGACAACTTCAGTCATGCGATCAGCAGCTTCTATGTCGAGGATGGCTCGCACGTGAGGCTGCGCAATGTGCGCCTGGCATACGAAGTCCCACAGTCGTTTGCATCATGGCTCTCGCGAAGCAGTATCTACGTGCAGGCGGAGAACCTGTTCACGATTACCGGCTACGAAGGTCTCGATCCCTCGTTGCCAGCGGCGAATGTTTCCGGACCAGCCGGCGACATCCGCGATCAGTATCGAGGCGTTGACCGCGGTACGTATCCCAGCAGCAGGACGTTCAGCATCGGCTTGACCACCACGTTCTAGAACTCTTCTCCACAAGGAAGGGCAGACGATGAAAAAAGTCTCACGGCACCCGCTGCTTATCGGCACGACGTCCCTCATGCTTGCGACAGGGGGGCTATATGCCTGCTCGGATTTCCTGGAGTCTGCCGCCGCCCCCCAGGGGACGCTGGATGAAACGACTCTCTTGAACCGGGCGGGAGTCGAGGGAAGCCTGATTGCAGCTTACCGAGCGCTCGACTGGACCACCGGCGTCGGCGGCGCCTGGGGTGGCGCTGCCAGTAACTGGGTCTGGGGGAGCGTTGCCAGCGACGATGCCTACAAGGGGTCCGAGGCCAGCGACCAGCCCGCGATAAACGACATCGAGGGGTACCACTGGTCTACCGGCGACAGCGAGATTTACCTGAACGACAAATGGCGCGCCGTCTACGAAGGGATAGTCCGAAGCAATGCGGCAATTCGCCTGCTCAAGCAGGTGGTTGTGTCAAAGCCGACTGAATTCGCGGCCAGCGATGCAAAAGGCATCGAGGGAGAAGCGCTGTTTCTCAGGGCGCACTATCACTTCGAAGCTTGGCGGCTGTGGGGAAACATTCCCTACTACACGGAGGCTGACACGGATTTCCGCAAGGCGAACGGAACCAGCGCGGAAGCAGTCACCAACATCCTGAAGGACCTCGATGCAGCCATCGCCCTGCTACCGACCGCTCCCCGGAACGGGAACAAGGGACGAGCGACACAGTGGGCCGCCAAGGCGTACAAGGGTCGCGTTCAGGTCTATGCCGGCCAGTACAGCGCGGCCTTGGCGACGCTCCGGGAGGTGAGGAATGGCGGGCCGTACAGACTGGAGGAGAGCTACGACCGTGTCTGGAGCGGCTTCCAGGATTACGCCAACGGACTGGAGACTATCCTCGCCTTTCAGGCCTCGGCGAACGACCAGGAACCGAACGGAAATAATGCCAACTACGGCGAACGACTGAATTTCCCGCATTCCGGCAGTCCGTTCGGATGCTGCGGGTTTCACCAGCCGTCACAGAACCTCGTCAACTTCTTCGCCACCGACGCCGCAGGACTTCCGCTGGCGCTGACCAACGCGAACTGGAACGCACGGAACGCCACCCTCACGTCCTCCGTCATTACGCCACTCGATCCGCGGCTCGACTGGACCGTTGGCCGCGACGGCGTGCCCTTCAAGGACTGGGGTCTCCATGCCCCGAGCTGGATCAGATCGTCTTCGTACGGAGGTTTTTACAGTGCCAAGAAGAACGTCCACGAAAAATCGAGTGGAGCCCAGAGCAGCGTTGGCTGGGTGAACACCCAGTTGAATTCCGTGAACATCCACATCTTCCGTTATGCTGACATGCTACTGCTGCTGGCCGAGGCGGAAGTGGAAGCTGGATCCCTGGAAACTGCGAGAACGATCGTGAACCAGATCAGAGCACGTGCAGCGGTTCGCGCCCAGGGCATCGGGGCAGATCGCGCCTCCCTCGCCGTGCCGATCAATGATCCTTCGATCACATGGGCATCGTACAGAATCGGCCAGTATGCGTCACCGTTCTCCGGTCAGGCCGCCGCCAGAACCGCCGTTCGTACCGAGCGCAGGCTCGAGCTGGCGATGGAAGGCCAGCGCTTCTTTGATTTGAAACGCTGGGGAGTTGCCGAGCAGACTTTGAACGCGTACCTCAACGGCGTGGCCGGAGGGGCAGAGAAGACTAGAAGACTATACCTTGCAGCCGCAGAAGCCTTCGGCAGCCGCCACCTGCTCTTTCCGATTCCGGCTATCCAGATCGAGCTGAGCCGCGTGTCGGGTGCGGACAGGCTGACGCAGAATCCCGGGTGGTAGGTAGTCGCCCCTAACGACTTCTGATGGTGAAGGCCTGTAGCGAATCGCCGGTATTGGCGACGAGCACGGCCTTCCCCGTCGGAGTGTTGATCAGCGCCAGACCCGAAACATTGCGGGGAGCCAGGAAGCCACTCTGTGCGGAAGGCACGGGAATGAAGCTGCCCCGGCCGTTCCCTCTCAGCCAGAGACCGTTCCCCGCGTCAGCTCGAGGAGTATTTGGCTCAGCGTCGTATAGATTCCCCGCCACGACCAGGTCCAGATGCCCGTCACCATCCACATCGTAGGTGATGATTCCCTTCACCGGTGCGAATTGGGCGTGATTCGGTAACGCCGACGCGCTGAAGGTGCCGCCTCCGGTGTTGTGCAGGTAAACCGTGGCGAAAGTATTCGCCTGGTAGTGGATGCCCTGCTGCGGTTGTCTGGAACCCAATATCTGACCGAGGGACGCCTGCGAAAACGATGCATAGGTCGGATACCGCAAGGCGAACGTATAGATCTCGCGGCCCAACGGAACCAGACCAGCGAATGGGTATTCGGTCCCGCCTACCTCCTGTGTGAGAACTATGTCGGTAGTTCGATTCCCGGTGAAGTCGGCGGCGTAGACCCCGAACCGGCTCGCTGTCGATGTCGTATACGTGTAGTTCAAACCGAGATTGCCTGCCACGAGATCCAGGCGACCGTCCTTGTCGAAGTCTCCGGCTGCAAGACTGTACCACCATCCGCTGAGTGCCTGCACGCCTGATTCCTTTGTCACATTGCTGAACCCGCGTCCATTGTTGCGATAGAACTGGATCGGCATCCACTCACCGACGGTCACCAGGTCGAGGCGCGCGTCGCCGTCAAAATCGATCCAGACCGCATCGGTAATCATGCCTCCGGGATTTATCAGCTCGGGCGAAAACTCCGCAGTGACATCGGTGAAGCGGCCGCCGCCGTCATTCCGCAACAGATAGCTTCTCGTCGGGAGAGGATAGTTGCGTGGGGTCAAGCGCCCACCGACGAAGACATCCGGACGGCCGTCGCCCGTAAAGTCCGCCGCTCGCACGGTGCCTGTGCTTGTCAGCATCGTCGGCAACGCGCGGGCATCTCTCGCGAATCTGCCGCCTCCCTTGTTGATGTAGATCCGATCCTGCAACAACGCGGTCCCCGGCGCGAGCTGATATCCCCCGCTCGCGACATAGAGGTCCGGCAATGAGTCACCGTTGGCATCGAAGAACAGGGCGCCCCAATCCTCGTACGCCTCGTCGGCCTTCCATGGCTGTCCCTGAATTGATTCGACGAATCCGCCATCCTTGCGCTGGATGAACAGCCTGCCCGGCACGCCAGCCGCGCCGCCGATGAAAACGTCGTCGAGCTTGTCACCGTTGACATCGCCCGCGGCAAGCGGAGGGCCCTGTCTGGAAAGCATGTAGGGCAGCAGCGGTTGCACGCTGTAGTCGACGAACGTTCCGGTCTGATGCTTGTATGCCAATCCCTGGCGAGCATCCATTGCCTGAAAGAAATGGTCTCGGGCCGGAGGAGAGTCAGGCGGTTCTCTTGTTGTCGCGTCAATCTGCTTCACGATCAGCAGCCGATCAGCCTCCACACCGGTCAGCAACTGATGACGACCATCGGGCCAGATCACTTCCAGGCTGTCCGCACGGGTGAATCGGCCGAGTCCGAAATGGGCTCGGTCATCCATCGAGGACATGTAGCCTCTGTACGGGGAATGGTAGAGGTGCTGCTTCTGTCCCCCTGCTGTCAGGATCAGCGTCGCACCGATCCCGCGTCTGTTCGGAGCGTCGCCCTGGAGCTTCACCTGCAGATAGTGAGGCCGCTCGGCGCCGGAGCCTCCCCCCACGTTCGCATAAACGAATGCCGGCGCATCGATGTTGTTCACGACAAGGTCAAGCTGGCCGTCGTTATCGAGATCGGCATACGCCGCACCGTATGAAAAGCTCGGCTGGTTCATCCCCCATTCATTGGTCTTGTCGGCGAACGTCAGATCGCCCGAGTTACGGAAGACATGATTGGGCACATGATACGCGTAGAGATTGTTCAGCATCTCCACTGCCCTTCGGCGCGCGGTAGGCGTATCCCCGCCTCGGCGGGCCGCAAATGCCGCGCTCTGATAATCGAAATCGTTGACGGCCTTGGGATAGCCGTTGCCGATGAAGATGTCCTTGTTGCCGTCGTTGTCGAAGTCCGCAAAGAGCGCACTCCAGCTCCATTCCGTGGCGGCGACGCCTGCCAGGCGGGCAATCTCGCTGAACACGACGTCACCGTCGCTGGTAGCTCCGTTGTTCAACTGCAGCGTGTTGATGCTGTAATCATCGCGAACTCCCCGGCTGCGTGAGTCGAGGAGGCTGCTGTAGGTCATGTATCCGCTCACGCGTTTGCGGCGACTCAAGTCGCGCGGCATCATGTCCACCTGAAGAATGTCGGGGCTGCCGTCGTTGTTGAAATCGGCGATGTCGACGCCCATGCCTGCCAGGCTCGCGTGTTTGAGCCACTGGCCGGCCTTGTTGGAGAACGTTCCATTCGCATTGCCGACATACAGAACGTCGTTCGGCGACGCGTCATTGGAGACATAGATGTCGGGCCGGTAATCTCCGTTCAGATCGGAGACAACAACGCCGAGGCCGTAGCCAGCTTCCCGAAGTATGCCCGTCTGGTTCGAGACGTTCGTGAACTTTCCGCGACAATCGTTTCGGAAGAGCTCGTTGTAGCTCCCTGGAGTTTCAGTCGGTAAACCCGCTGGCCGCGCTCCTACTCCTTCGCGGGCAAAATCCTTTGGCGAATTGTTGAGGATAAACAGGTCGAGACACCCGTCGCTGTCGTAGTCGAGGAAAACGGAGTGCGTCGCGAAGCCGGTGTCGGCGATTCCATACTGTGCGGCCGATTCAGTGAAAGAGCGATTCCTGTTATTGATGAACAGCAGGTTCGCCCTGTCTTCCGGTTTCGTCCGCTCTGGGCCTGAAACCGAGACGTAGATATCCAGATAGCCATCGCCGTTGATGTCCACCATCGTTGCGCCGGTGGCCCATCGTTTTGTCGTGACACCCGCTCGAACCGTAATGTCGTCGAACCGCATCTGACCTTTGTTCAGGTACAGGCGGCTCGAGACCATGTTGCCGGAGAAGAAAATGTCCGGCAGCCCGTCGTTGTCTATGTCGCCGATGGCTACGCCCGCGCCGTTGTACACATAAAGGTCAGTCTGCACATTCAGCGAGTCACTGGTTGTGACGGTGTTCGCGAACGTGATGCCGGTCTGGTCCGCACTCAGGAGCTTGAATAACGGCCGCTCCTTCTTGTCATCGCACCCAGTCAGCCAGAGCAGCGAGATCAACAGCGCCAACAGACGCGAGTGACCCGCGCGCTCTATCATCTCAGTTTGGTTCCGGTAGGGTCGGTGGGGATTGGATTCGGCGGAGGCATCATACCTCTCTCGCCACCAACGTTCAAGCGCTAACGATGCAACGAACCGCGGTCATCGTCGCAGCATTTTCCCGAAGTTTCGAATGACGTAAACGTCATTCTTGACGCTAAAGTTGATCGCTGTCATGTGGCTGCCATCTCTCGACGCGCTGAACGATTCACCAACCGGAAGAGCACCAAGCCTCCGCGTCGGGCCGCCGGGCCTGGTCGTGTAAAGGCCCCATCCGCCTTGCGTCTCGACAACATCGAACACGATGCTGCCATCCTCGAGCCACCTGATTCGCCCAGGCCATTCGCCGCCAAGACTCCCGACTTTGGTAAAACGGCCGTTTTCGATATCCACGGTGGCCACAACTATCGAGTCTCCCGGCGGATCAATCGCCAGGACGGCAAGCAACTTCGCGTCCGGCGAACGAGAAACGCTCCAGATACTGCCGATCCAATCGGGAGCACGCCACGTCACGTCTCCTTTGCCGCGACGACGGATTATCGACAGCGAACGACGCTCCGGGGGAATAGTGCAGACTGCTCCGTCCGGCAGCGGGTGAAATGCGGTCGCGGCAGATTCCTCGAGCCGAGCGATTTCGCGAGTCCGGCGCCCCATCGTGTCGCTTTCCATCAGCCGGACCTTGTTTGCTTCGATTCCGTGCAGATACATGATCGTAGCGCCGTCGGGAGACCATTCAAGATCCAGCAGGTGCGGAACTCCGCCAGCGATCCGCGATTCCGCGCCGCCTTCCCGTGGAAGGATTGAAAAGTCCGAAGCGCGGCCGCCGCTCGTCGGAACCTCGCGCGCGACAACAATTCGGTCGCCGGCAGGGGATATCCGCCCCCTCAAGTAGGTGGTCGACGACAGCACCCGAGTCGCAGCAAAGCGCCTTTCCTTCGTTCGGAGCGTGTCGATCGTCCAGAGCGTAGCCTCCAGGGGGCCCGCAGAGTGCACCAGGCGCTCCCCGTCCAGTGATATGTCAAAGTTTCCATCACCAGACATCTGCAAACGGGAAAAAACGGTGTCGATGTCTGGTTCAATGCGTGAGGCCGTTACATCCATACTGAGAAGATCGAACTCAGTGCCGGCGACCTCACGTTGGGAAGCGATAACCAGCCTTTGCATGGAAGGCACCCAGCGAATGACGACAGCGCGGCCGAGCGACCCAAAGCCCGGCGTGACGCGGTCGATCACCGCACCGCGGAAGTCGATCAAACGCAGCTCGGGCGCGCTATCCCACGTCTTTCGCACTGCGATGAGGAGCCTGTCAGGATATGGCAAAGACGCCACGCCTACGTCCCAACCAGCCCCCGGATCATGCACCGGAATACTGTCGAGCGTCTGCCCATCATGAGCGGTGATACGGCGCACCCAGCCGATTGAATCCGGGGGCAGCAAACCCACCGCGACGAGTACGGTATCGCCCGACGGCGCATCGAAGCCACCGGGGCCGAGAAGTCTTGGCGTTCCGCCAAGCGTGGAAATCACAAATACCCCCCAGCGCTCGGGGCCGTATGAGGCATTGAACGCGAGGTAACGACCGTCAGGGGTCCACGCTGTTCGGAAGAAGTTTGCGGCGTTCCGGCTGAGTACCAGGCGGTTGCGGCCGTCGGTGTCCTGGATGACCAGTTGATAAGCACAGTAGTTGGCTTCGTCGCATTGCTTTTCTTCGAACGCTATTCGCGCTCCGTCCGGGGACAGCGACGCGTCAGTAGCATTTCCTGTGATGGTCAGCTGAACGCGATCCGGCACCGGCGGCGGTGCAAGCTTCCGAGCCAGAATCAATGCAGCACCGATCGCAGCGATTACGACGACCGCGCCACCGAGCGCCAGCGGAACCCATCGTCGTGAACGAGGTGATGTTCCCTGCGGCGCTCCGGGCGTCGCCAGCGTCCGCGCGAAATCACCTGCATTCGCGTAGCGGTCGGCGTTGCGCCAGGCCCGCCGGCGGGGCGTGCGCAGCGACTCGATGGTTCCCTGAACGGCCGTGTCGATCCGCGCGAGCTCACCGAGCAGCTCCGACGCCGTCCCGTAACGCCTGACCGGATCCTTCTCCAGTAGCCGGAGCACGAGATACTCCAGCGCCGGCGTCACATCACTGCGGAGTGTCGAGAGTGGAGCTGGCTCATCGTGGAGAATCGCGTGGGCGATGGCGATGTCCTGTTCTCCACCGAACGGCTTTCGTTGCGTGAGCATCTCGTAGATGACTACGCCCACGGCCCACAGGTCCGCGCGTTCGTTGACCGTCTCGCCTCGGATCTGTTCGGGAGACATGTATGACACCGTACCGAAACGCGTGCCCGGTTCGCTGAGACTTTGATCACGTGCCTTCGCCAGACCGAAGTCGAGGATCTTTACAGTGCCATCCGGCAGAAGCATGACGTTGCCCGGCTTCAAGTCGCGGTGTACGATGCCCGCTCCGTGTGCGCATTCGAGCCCTTCAGTCACCTGCCTCGCGATCTCGAGTGCATCGCTAACAGACATCGCTCCATCACGAGTTATCCGAGCCTTGAGGGTGTCGCCTGGGTAAAGCGACATTGCCAGAAAAAACCTCCCGTCGTCGCTCGTGCCGACCTCGTGGATGGTGCAGAGATTTGGATGGTCGAGTGCGGCGATCAGGTGCGCCTCCCGCAGGAACCGCGTTTTTGCACTTGCATCGAGGTTGTAGGATGGCAGCAGAAACTTGAGTGCGACTGCTCTGCCGAGCCGGGTGTCGTTTGCTCGATAGGACGCCCATTCCTCCGGCTCCAATAGGCTCGTGAACCTCGAAGTGCGAGATAGTTCGCCCTGCAAGTCCGAGCGGATCCGACGCGGAGGAGGATTGTGGGAGGAACACGGAATCGAGCGTCGCGAGCCGAGCATCAGCCTCCGAATCGGCAGCGAGCAATAATTCAACCGCCTCACGTAGCTCCGGATCCGAGGTGCTGAGCGCTGTGAGTTGGTTCACTCGTTCGACCTCGTCCATCTCGACGAGTGTGTCGAAGGTGAACTGGATCTCCGCCCAGCGGTGCGGGTCCATAAGGCCGTTAGTGTAGCGGCTCGCCGCGCAACTCCAACACGAGCCACGCTCTAGCTGATCGCAGTTCTCGCTTCGCGGTCGCCAGCGAGGTCCCCACCGCGGTAGCGCTCTCCTCCAATGAAAGGCCGCCGAAGTAGCGATGCTGCAACAGGAGGGCCTGTCGCGGGTTCACGGCTTCGAGACGCACGAGCGCGTCATCCAGGTCGGTTACGCTCTCAAGATTTTCGTCCGCGACCCATAGCGTCTCGTTCAGCTCCAGCGGAGTCTCGCCGCTGCCGCGCTTTCCCGCCCTTCGTGAACGGGCACGGTCGACGAGCAGATTCCGCATGACCTCCGAAGCAAGCGCCAGAAAATGCGCGCGATCCGGCAGGTCGAGGCGGGGAGCGTCAACAAGGCGAATGTACGCCTCATGAACCAGGCCGGTGGTGTTCAGCGAGTTCTCCGCGGGCGCGCCACGCAACCGCTGGTGCGCCAGCTCGCGCAGGCGTTCGTAGACCAGCGGGATGAGTTGATCGCGGGCGCGTTCATCCCCCGCGCTCCATCGCTTCAGGAGACCCGTGACCTCCGATGGAGCGGATGTGATACCTCCCCCCGCCTGCTGAGCCCCTAGCATAGGCGCTCCCCGCATATCTGGCAAGCCGCACATGAGCCGTTTCGGGACGCGATTCCGTTCCAGAAGGACGAGGAAGGACCCGTCCCCAATAACGGCCGGCAGGCCGGGAGGCATCATGTCGTTGAGACTAGCTCGCTCTTCGCTAGCACTTGTCGTCGGCATTCTCATATCCGGATCTGCTTTCGCGGTTCTGAGTGGGTGTGCACACAGGTCGCCTGCAGTTGGCGACCAAGGCCTGCAGAACTTTCCCGGTGTACACCTGAGCCGGACGCGGACCGGAGGATTCTCGATGCGCGTTCTCAGTGGCCTGGTTGGTAACGGCCAGCCGCTCTACATCATCGACGATTCGCCCGCGACAGTCGACCCGAGCCGCGGCATCGACTGGTTTGAGCTGGAAGACATCCTACGGATCGCGGTGCTCAAGGACCCCGCGGAAACGGCCGTGTACGGTCCCGGCGGCGTCAACGGCGTGATCCTCATTACCACAAAGCAAGGCGCGAGGCCGCGGAGGCTTTAGTTCGGTTCGCGCCTGTCGGAGCACACGGGACATCGTCTGACCGACAAGGCGATGCTCGGTCTCATGCGCGTCGTGATGGGCCACGCGCCGGGTGTTGTGCGTACCTTGCGGTACCGCAAGGAATTCTTCGGACACCCGTTCTTCTGAAAAAGCGCTACCTCTAGCCGCGCTCGAAAGTGGAGGACTGGGCTGCGCTGCCGACATTCATCACGGTCGCGACATTCGTCCCGTTACGATGCGCGTGTTGTAGTCCCGGAGGTAGCGCTTGCGCTGCTCGTCAGTCGGGTACGCGTCCGTCGGCCCGTAGGGATATGCCTTCACTGCATGGAATGGGAGGGGGCCAACGGTGGTTCCGAACGCCGTGTTGAGATCGGAATCCTTGATCCAGCCGTC
>Ga0136617_10001936_pt1 | contig 18472 bp, 9 predicted proteins | sample AntDrymUQ3222106_2_FD_129672 | JGI IMG/M metagenome (GOLD analysis project Ga0136617, IMG submission 129672) | Polar desert sand microbial communities from Dry Valleys, Antarctica - metaG UQ322 (21.06) | ecosystem: Environmental > Terrestrial > Soil > Desert | place: Antarctica: Dry Valley... | reverse complement strand
GTTTACGACGTGGCCACCCGCGAGTCCCGGCCGCTGGCCCCGGGCTCTTCCCCGCGCTGGCGCGCGGACGGATCGGTGGTCGCGGTTTGCGGCCCGGAACCGGTGGCCGCGTTCGACAGCGATTCGGAGGACGAATTCGAGCAGGCGCCCGTGTACGACATGCAGCCGCGATTCTGCCGCATCGACCCGGCGTCGGGCGCGATCACCCGCACCGCGCTGGCGGCGGACCCCGGGATGGCCTTGTCTCCGGTGCTCGACCGCGTCGTGTTCGAGCGTCACGCGGCGACGGCCGACGTCGGGCTGTTCGCGGCCGATCTCGACGGCGGCGAGCCCGTCCGCCTCCTGGCTGCGGGCGCAGGGGCTTTTCCCAGCTGGACGCCGGCGGGCGACCGCATCGTCTATGCCGCGAAGGGCGACGCGGGCATCGAGTTCTGGACGATGCGCGAGGACGGCAGCGATCGCCGGCCGCTGCTGGCCGGGGTGAAGGTGGCGGACCCCGCGTCGGTGCGGCTGACGCCGGACGGCAAGCAGGTGCTCTTCGTCGCGTCCGTCAAAGGCGACCGCGGAACGGCGAAGCTCATGACCGGCGAGGAGCCCGGCGACCTCCACGGTGCCGACGTCGGTGGCGGGGCGGCGCGACGGTTGTCGAACAAGCACACGTTCAAGCACCGCTACGCGGTCTCCCCGGACGGAGAGCGAATCGCCTACGAGGTGCGGCAGGGCGCGAAGACGCCGAGCGGCGAGTCGACGAGCGAGATCTGGGTGATGGCGCGGTAACGGAAGAGAGGCAGCATGAGCTCAAAGGCCGATTTCGTCGTTCCCCCGGGAAAGCCGTTCCGCCTCGTCGACCATGACTCCGCGCACACGGGAAAGATCGACAAGCAGCAGGGCGCGGCGCGGCTGGAGAAGGCCCGCGAGCGCATGCGCGAGCTGCAGGAGAAGCTCTTCGCGCAGAACGAATGGGCGCTCCTCGTCATCTTCCAGGCCATGGACGGCGCGGGGAAGGACAGCACGATCGAGCACGTGATGTCCGGCCTCAATCCCGCCGGCTGCCAGGTGTTCTCGTTCAAGGCGCCGTCGGACGAGGAGCTCGATCACGACTTCCTGTGGCGGACGAGCCGGTGCCTGCCCGAGCGAGGCCGCATCGGCGTGTTCAACCGCTCCTACTACGAAGAAGTGCTGGTGGTGCGCGTGCATCCGGAGTTCCTCGAGGGGCAGAAGCTGCCGGAGAAGGTGGTGACGGACCGGATCTGGCAGGAGCGGTTCGAGGACATCAACGCCTTCGAGCGCTACGTCACACGGCAGGGCATCGCGGTGCTGAAGTTCTTCCTGAACGTCTCCCGCGAGGAGCAGCGCGAGCGTTTCCTGGCCCGGCTCGAGGAGCCGGAGAAGAACTGGAAGTTCTCGGCGGAGGACGTGCTCAAGCGCTCGCACTGGGAGAAGTACGCCGCGGCCTACGAAGAGATGCTCGCGAGCACCAGCACGGCCCACGCGCCCTGGCACGTCATCCCCGCGGACAAGAAGTGGTTCATGCGCGCGGCCGTCGCCGAAGCCATGGTCGGGGCCCTGGAGGGCCTCGACCTCCGCTTCCCCGCCATGGACGAGAAGCAGCAGAGGAAGCTCGAGGAGGCTCGGGCCCTTCTCACCGGCGAGGAGAAAAGGGGGAAGGAGGAAAAGGTGAAGGAGAAGGATAAGGGCCGCTAGCCTGGCGGGACCCGCCATCGCCTCCGGCATTGCCGCCCTCGTCGACGCATTGGGCCGCGACGGCGTGCGTGCGGGTGCCTGGGCGCCGCAGCCTCTGCCCTTCGGTCTCCTCGTCCTTGCCGTCGTCTTTCTGGGCGCTGTGGTCCCCCGGAGGCCCATCGTTGCTCCCCGTCGCACCCTGACGGCGCTTGGGATCGTAGTGCTCGCATTGGCGGCAGTGCAGGTCTGGCGATCTTCGCCGGCCGACCGGCCCGCGGCGCCGACCGCACGCTTCGGGCTGGCCGGGAACCAGACGGCCGGAGCGGCCACCCTCCACAGCCTGCGGACCCCCGCCCGCTTCGCGGAGTCGGCGGATCGGACTGCGGGGGCCGACGTCGAAGTTTCCGGCTTCCTCACCGTCCCCGAAACGGGCACGTACGACTTCGAGACCAACTGCGCGGGCGTGTGCACGGTGTCGGTCGAGGAGCGCGTGCTCATCTCGGGCGACGGATTCACGCGCGCGTCCGCCAGCCTCCCTGCGGGTATCCGGCCCGTTCGCTTCTCGCTGCAGGCGACGTCGCGGCGGCCGTATGCGCGATTCGATTGGAACCGCCCCGCCTTTTTCGAGGTCGCAACGCTGGGTGACGCCGTCACATCGGCCCCGGCATCAGCGGATTTCAGGGGTCGGGAACGCCGCACCCTCCTGCGCGCCGCGGTGCACGCGCTGCTCACCGCCGCCGCCCTCCTGCTTGTTTTCGATCTCTCGGGCGCCGCGCGGATGGCGATGCCCACGCTGCCGGGCGCGGCTCGAAGATGGCTGGCCGACCCCGCGCATCGCGTGGGCGTGGTTGCGGGCGGCCTGGCCCTCGCCTTTCTCTCTGCATTGCATGTCTGGATCGCCCCGCGCGCCCTGCCCGGCGGTTATCTCCACGCCTGGACGTCCGAGTTCATGATGCAGACCGTGAGCGTGGCCGATCTCCGGGACGAACCGCTGCGCTCCCTCGTGTTCAATCACATCCAGCCGCCGCTGTTCGACGCCCTGCGCGCGCTCCTGGTCATGGCCATGGGCGACCGCGCCGCCGGTGACCCTATCGCGCTCGTTACCGCCGTGGACCGCCGGCTCTACGCCTGCTGGGCAGTGGCGTACGCGATGGGTGCGGCCCTGATCGCGACGTGGATGGCCAGGCTGGGCGGGGTCCGCGCGGGCGTGCTCGGGAGCGTGCTCTACGCGCTGCACCCGGCGACGCTTTTCTATGCGACGTATCTCGACAGCACGTTGGTCAGCGCGCTGGGCGTCCTGTGGGTCACGTACGAATTGTGGAAGTTCGGTCCCGACGGTCAGGGATCCACGGGCCGCCTGCGCGCCTCGGTGGTGATGCTGTTCCTGACCCGATCGATCGTGCAGTGGCCGTTTCTGGCCGTGCTCGTCACGGCCCTCCTCCTGCGGGGATGCACGGCCCGCCGCACGATGCGGATCGTGGCCGCGATCGCTCTCGTGATGACGCTTTTCCTGGCCAAGCAATACCTGCTCTTCGGCCTCACCATCACCTCGAGCTTCGGTCCCGACAGCTTCTGCAAGGGGCTCTGGGAATACTGCCCGGGCACGGCAGCAGTCGACCCGCCTCCGTTGCCGGCGCCGCGGACGGCCTCCGCGTTGCGGCGCGTGGCCAAGGTCAACGACGAATACAACTACAACCAGCTCGCGTTCCTGCGGCGGTCCTTCGCGCAGATGGACGAGTACGAGGCCCGCCTCGCCCGCCTGGGGCCCGCGGAGATCGCCCGGCGCCTGTCGCGCAACCTTTCGAAGTGGCTCTTGCCGTCCAGCCGGCACTCCCCGCACGTCCTCGTGGATGCGCTGCCGTGGCGCGGTGTCTTCGACCGCGTGATGAGCGGATGGGCGCTTGCCGCCCTCATCCTCGCCTCCGCCATCTGGTGGGCTTGCGCGCGGGCCGAGCGCGCGGCGATGCGCAGGGGCATCGCCCTGGCGCTTCCCATCGCTTACGTGGCCGCGGTGTCGGTGGCGTTCGAGCGGAACGAGAACATGCGGTACAAGTTTTTCGTCGAGCCCGTGCTGATGGTCCTGATCCTCTCCCAGGCCGCGGCCGTGCCGCGCGCGCTCCGCCTGCGGGGGGTCAGCGCGGATCGAGCGTCTTCAGCCTGACCAGGAGCTCCACCTCGCCGATCGCGATTTTGTCTCCGTCGTGGAGCCGCACGCGCCCGGTCACCGTCTCGCCGTTTCTGCGCGTCCCGTTGGCGCCCCCGCCGTGGTCGACGAATGCCACGCGTTCCGTGCTCAAGAAGATGAGCGCATGGCGGCGCGAGACGGTCGGGTTGTCGACACGCAGCTGCGCTTCCTTCGACCGGCCGAGCGTGTACTCGCCGGGCTCCGTCACCACGAGGTCGCCGGCGGGGCCGGTCAGCCGGATCTCGGTCACCGGCGGTTCCACGGGATGCGGGAGGGGCACGCCGTGCGCGGCGAGGGCATCCGCAGCCGCCTTTGCCACCGACGCGTCATTGGCCTGGGGCGACAGGGCCGCGGCCGGTGACGGCGCAGCAGCCGCAGGGTTGGCGGCTTCCGGCGTGGCGGCGGCCGCGGGCTTTGTTGGCGTGGCGGCGGCCGCGGGTTTTGTTGGCGTCGCGCCAGGCTTTGCCGGCGCAGCGGGCTTCGCCGCCGCTTTTGCCGCCGCCTTTGCCGGCGCCGCGTCCTTCTTCGCCTTCGCCGCCTTGCGCTCCAGGTCCTCCGCGAGCAGGCGAGCCTGCAGCGCGGCGATGTCCTTGATCTCGCTGGAATCCCAGTCGTAGCGCGTCTTCCACTCCGGCGAGAACTGCAGGCGCGTCTCGTCGTCGGGCGCCAGGACTGCCGCCGCCGACGACGAGCCGGCGGCGGGGGCGACGACGCGGCCGCGCTCGATGACCACGCGATATTCGACGACGTTGGCCAGCGCGATCACGTCGCCGTCCTTCAGCAGCGCGGTCATCACGCGCTCGCCGTTGACGTAGGTGCCGTTGGACGAGCCGAGGTCCCGGAGAACGAGCTGCTGGGGCGAGCGCTCGATACGGGCGTGGATCTTGGAGACCGCGCCGCTCGCTTCGGTCACGACATTGTTCGCGGTCGAGCGGCCGAGCAGGATCTCTCCCGGCGCGATCTCATACGGCACGGCGTCGACCGCGCCCGTCACGAGGGCGGCGCGCACGATGCCTTCCATGGTCGACGTGCCTTCGCCCCCGCCGGCGCGGAGCAGGAAGAGCAGCTCGACGTTCCGTCCGAGGGTGATGACGTCCAGATGGGCGAGGCGCTCCTGCACCACCAGCGCCCCGTTCAGGAATGTGCCCGCCGGGCTCAGGTTCTCGATCAGGTAGCTCTTCCCGTCGAACGTGATGCGCGCGTGGCGCCGGGAGACCCCGTCGACCGGGATGGTGACGGCAAGACCGGGCTCGCGGCCGACCACCACTTCCGACTTCGCCACCGTGAACTTCTCCGTGTGGCCGGGCCGGATGCGGCAGACCAGCCGGGCGGTCAGATCCGCGGCGGCGGATGGTATCGATGACATAGCTGGCAATCCTGGCGTTGGGCGCGCGGCCGGTGGCATTCGCGGCAGCTCGCGATGGGCTCGATGTGCAGGTCGCTGGAGACGGTGCTCTTCATGACCGCGGGATGGCAGCTCCCGCAGCTCGAGGCGGCAGAGGCGGGCACCGCCCGCCCGGTCAGGCGGCGCCACAGGCTGGGATCGGGCGGGGTCGCGTTCAGGTGCGGCTCGTGGCGGAAGTCGGCGAGAGTGAGCACACGGCTCGAGGCGGTCACCGGGGCCATGGTGCCGTTCCGGATCTCGTGGCACTTGGCGCAGCCGCTGACGTCGTCCTCGCCGGCCAGGGCGAGAAGCGCCGCCTCCTTGCGTGCGCGGTCCTCGGGGCGCCCCTCGGGGAAGGCCTCCAGCGCCTTCAGCTCGGAAAGGCGTGATTGGATATCCGCGAGCCGGGCCTCGACGTCGCGCAGCCCCTTGCCGGGATTGCCAAGGGCGGCGATGCCGCTGCGCCGCAACCCGAGCTCGTCCTCCACGCGAAGGACGTCCTGCTCGCGCTGGCGCCGCGCCCGCCGCAGCGACTCCTGGGCCGCCTCGCCGGGGACGAGGGACAGGACCCGCAACCGGAGGTACGCCGCTTCCGCGCGGCGCTGCGGGTCCGCGCCCGCGTCTGCGGCCACGGCGTCGAGGACGCGCAGCATCTCGTCGCGCCTTTCCTCGAATTCCGCTCCCGCGATGGGCCTCGCGCCGACCGCCGTCTGCAACCCCTCCATCTGGCCGCGCAGCTCCGCAAGGGCCGGGCTCTCGGCGATGGAGGCCGCCCCCGCGGCCTCGCCCAGCCGGGCACGTCCGCCCGTCGGATCGGGAGCGGTCGCGGAGCGCGCCTGCAGGCGCGCGTCGATCCTGCGCAGGTCGTCGGCGAGGGCCTCGCGACGCGGCGCGAGGTCGTTCGCGGCCAGCACTGCTAGCGGCTGGGCGAGGAAGAGACGGCGGCGCAGCTGCGCCGCCCGCGCGAGCAGGTCCGCATACTCGCGGGCGTGCTCGGCCGGATACAGCTCGCGCCGCAGCTTGCGCAGGTTCAGGAGCACCCACGGGTCGCGGTGCGCGACGCTGTTCTTGACCACGGATGCGCCGCAGGTGAACACGCGCGCGTCACAGGTGAAGGGCGCGATGGAGGCGTCGTCGCGCAGGACCAGATCCGTCGCGGGCGCCGGCTGGGTGACGAGCTGGTCGCGATGGCAGCTGACACAGTCGTCGTCGAACGTGATGGCGGCGAACTCGCGGTGGCCGACTCCCGCCGGCCCTTCGAGCTTGTGGCACTCCTGGCACAGCCGCGCTTCGGGCACCCCGGCCCCGAGCTTCCGGCGCACGTCCTTCAGGTGGATGGCGTGGGAGAAGAAGATTCCCGTCACCTGGCGCAGGCGGCTGGAGGAAGCCTTCGCCTTCTCGTCGGCGAGGATGACCGCGAACTCCGGGTGATCGTCGAAGTCGGCGATCCGTGGCCGCGGACCTTCGGCGGTGGTGCGCGACGCGCCGTGGCAGACCGCGCATTCGTTGTCGGTCACACGCGACAACGCGGCTTCGCGCCCGCGGTGCTCGACGTGACAGGCGACGCACTCGAGGTCCTGCGCCGGTTCCGTCTGCGCTACCGTTCCCGGCCTCGGGACGTGGCGCCCCGCGTGCGCGACCTGCGTCATCCGCCCCGGACCCGACTCGTCGTGGCAGCGCTGGCAGCGGAAGTCGGGGACTCCTTTTCCCCGGTCGTGGCACGCCTCGCAGCTCGCGATGGTGGAATGCGTGCCCGCGAGATCACCGGGCATCAGCGGCTCGCGCAGGGGGCGGAGCCACCCGCCGCCGACCTGCAAGACGAGGAAGATCCCCGCCACCACGGCCCCGAGCACCAGTCCGAGGACGAGGCGGGGGAACCACGGGCGGGGGAACACGTAGTGCCGCATGCGTCCGCCCGGCGTGCCCCACGTCTTCTTCCGCGCCATCAGTAAAGGGCCCAGGTGAGGATGTGGACGAGGAGCAGACCCATGAGCAGTCCCGCCGCCGGCACATGCGCCGTCCACAAGAGCCAGTGGCGCAGGACCTGCTGCATCCGGTGCTGCGCATCCAGCTCCAGCTTCTCGATGTAGATCTCCATCAGGTCGCCGACCTTGCTCTTCTCTTCCGCGGGTACGAACTGCAGCATGCGGCGGAACGGCTCCAGCGCCCGGTCGCGGCCGGCGCGCACGTCGAAGACGTAGGCCCAGGAGGGATCGAGTCGGGAGAGCCGCTCACGCACTTCACGCCGGTAGAAGCCGTCGAGCCCTTCGCTCGCTCCCTCGATGAGCTCGTCGGCTTCGTTGAGCAGCCCGTCCACGAGAGACGGAATTCGCTCGAAGAGCGCTTCCACGCGAAGACCCTCGGACAACGCGGCGGGGATCCACTTCTGCAGGAACACGCCGGCGAGGCCGCTGCCCGTGACCCACGCGGAGAGGATCACCAGCGCCCACCCCATGAAGCCATGGGGCAGCGCGAATCCCGCGTGGGCGAGCGCGCCGAGAAACGCGAGGGCGCCGAGGTACACGTGCGCCTGCATCCACGCTTTTGCCGTGGGCAGCGGGCGGGCCTTCGGGCGGCGGAAGGGATAACCCATCTCGAACACGAAGAGCGCCGCGGCCAGGATGCCGAAGGCGAGGCCGAAGCCCCGCTTCGGGCTCCAGGTCCGGCCCCAGGCCGCCGCGGCATAGACGATCAGCATCACCAGGCCGGCGCCCGACGCGATGGCGAAGTTGCGCGGACTCTTGGGCCGCAGGGCCTGCTGGATGCTCAAGCCGACGGGCCCGTCACTTCAGGACGCTCACCACTTCTCCCATCTCGCGGAAGGAGAGCCGCACCGCGGACCCGTGCGGGCACATCTGGACGCAGGCCGGGCCCTGGGCGCGACTCACGCAGAGGTCGCACTTGGTCGCTTCCTCTTCCAGCTTGCCGTCGGCACGCGTGCCGTACGGGACCATGATGATGTTGCCCCATGGACAGCGCTCGGCGCAGTTGCCGCAGCCGATACAGGCGCGTGTCGGGTGCGCGTGATCGTTGATGGTGACGAGCAGCGAGTCCGACTCGCGCGTGATCGCCCCCGTCGGGCAATCGATCATGCACACCGGATCCGAGCACTGGTAGCAGGCGGTGGGGATGAGCCAGTTGCGGTACCGCTCGCCCTCGCGGACGAAGCGCGGCACGCCGCCATGCGCGTCGGCGCATCCGCGCACGCACTCGTCGCAGCGGGTGCAGGTGCTGAGGTCGATGAGCAGCACGCTCTCGCCGTGGATGAGCCCGGTGTCCATCGCCATCTGGCTGTGCTCGGCGGAGGTCGGATTGCGGACGACGGCGCCCCGCGCCTTGAGGCGGGCGATCGATTCCGTCCACAGGTCATCCTCGACTGCGGGGTACTTGAGCATCAGCTCCTGGAAGTCGGCGCGGCTCAGCTTGATGAGCTCGACGGACTCGAGGGCCTGCAGCGTGAAGGGCCAGGTCTCGTCCAGGAGGAGCCCGGAAGCGCCCGCGTAATCCCCCTTGCGCAGGTAGGTGATGGCGAGGTCCGCCGATCCCGCGCGCACGCCGACCTTCACGTATCCGCCCCGCACGAGATAGAACGCGTCCGCGACCGCGCCTTCCTGGACGATCACCTGCCCCTGCTCAAAGGCGAGCAGCTCGACCTTTTCCTTCAGGCGCTCGATGAACGACGGCTCGACGGCGGCGAAGAGGTCGACCTCGCGGAGATGGATGGCGAGGGCGCGCTCGCGATAACGCGTGTCGAGGAACTTCTTGAACTCCTTCGAGGTCTGCATGAGCGTCTTCAGCCCGCGGAGCTGGATGCGCAGCAGCTTCACCGGCGTCTCGGCGCGCACCGATGTCGAGACGGGATAACGGGACAGCGCGCTGATCTCCCCGAACAGCTCGCCCGGCTCGAGGATCGTCCGCTTGCCCGCCGAGAGATCGGGCGGGGCGGACAGGATCACGGTCCCCGACGTGCCGCGGCCGCGGCCGAGCATTCCCTTCTGCTCCGCCTCCACCGCCGGGCGCGACCGGGGGGCGAGATGCGCGCCGCCACGCACCCGAGGCGCCTGGGCGTTCCCGGACCCGTCGGTCAGCACCTCGACCGCGCCGGAGATGATCACGTACGCCGAGTCGCTGTAGGCGCCGCGGTCCAGGATCGCGTCTCCCGCCTCGTACTCGACGATGTGGATGTACTTCCCCACCTTCTCCACGACCTTGGCCCGCGCCTTCTCGGGGATGCCCGCGAACAGCGGGAGGTCCTGGATGGCGGCGGGATCCGCGGGGACCCGCAGCTGCTGCTTCCGCTGCTCGTAGCTGCGCCGGATCTCCGCGGCGCTTCTGGTGTCCATCAGGGAGCTCTCCTCAGGGTCGCAAGGGCCAGGGCCATCACCTCGTCCTGCAAGCGCAGCAGCTCGCCGTCGGGACCCGCGAACTCGGCCGGCGGCGCGGGCGGGGGAAGGTCGAGCTTCTTTTTCTGGCGGATCAGGTCGGCCAGTACGAGGGCGGCACGCCCGCGCGCCTCGGCGATGCTGCGGGGTTTGCTGGCCGCGGCCGGTGGCGGGGTGGCGGCAGCGGCGGCGCGGGGAGCAGCGGCAGCGGTGGCGGGAGCGGTCGGCGGGCGGGTGACCGTAACGGCGGGGGCGGCGGCACTCGGAGTTGGCGCGGCCTGCCGCTCGATGCGCACCGGCGGCGCTTCGAATGCGCCCGCCGGCGCATCCGGCAGCGCGAGGCGCTCGATGGGGCGGGGCTTCGGTCGCGGAGGGGCCGGAGCGGACGAGGTCGTTGGCCTCGCCGCCGGCGCCGCAGTCCCCGAACCGCCCTGGACGAACTCGTCATCGCCGAGGTCCGCGTACTCATCGCCACCCGCCGCGGGGGCAACGGTCCGCGCGCCGGCGGCCGGAGGCGGGACCCGGGTCGCGCTGCCCGTGACGGCGGGCGCCGGTTTAGGCGCCGCGCCGCCTGCGGCTTTCGCGGGTCCCATCCCCGCGGATCGCGACGCGACCAGCGGCGCTCCATCGCGCGACACGGCGGCGTAGAAAGCGCGGTCGTAGGCGCGCACGCGGGCGTCGCCGGTCGTGCCGCTCGGCCAGTGCACCATCTTGGGGCTGGCCATGTCGCGGCCGGCGTCGAACGACGCGCCGACGGGATGTCCCGCCGCGGCGATGGCCTTGTCGTTGACGACATGGCATTCGACGCAGATGCGCGCGATCTCCCTGGAGTTCTTGTGGAGGTTCCGCATTCCCATCCACTGGGCGGGAGCCGTCGCGTAGAACGCCGGCTCCTGGTGGGGAACGATCCACCCCCTGGCCGGGCCATGACAGCTTTCGCAGGACACGGCGGCGGGCGCCCCCGCCACCGTCACCGGCGCGTGGCAGGCCAGGCATTTCGGATGCCTGGCGTCGCCACCCGTCGCCTTGGCGTACTCGGCCGCCTTGGGCTCGGCAAGCTGGGCCAGCGTCTGGGCGTGCGACTCCTGCCACGCCTTCCTCCCGAGCTTGTGGCAGTTGAAGCATTTCATCCCGCCCACGTAATCCGGCGCCGACGTAGCGCGTCCCGCCATCAGGACGAGAATGGCCGCGGCCGCCGCGCATCGGACAAGGGGATCCATGAAGGATTCGTATCCTAATATGGATGTCCGCAGCCGGCCGCTTGACCGGCAGGCGCCTGCGTGCGTAAAGTCCGTCACCCCACGTGCAGCGAGAGGCCAACGTCGTGACGCGTCGATTCCTGGTCGGACTCCTCCTGGCGTCGTCATGCCTGGCCGCGGCCTCGCCGTGCGCGGCGGCGGAGGCGCTCACCGCCGCTGAAGTCGACCGCATCGTGCTCCAGGCGGCCGCGGAGGCCCAGCGCGTCGGCCTTCGCGCGCACGTCGCGGTGACGGACACCGAAGGCAACGTGCTCGCGTTGTTCCGCATGGCCGGAGCACCGGAGACGAGCGTCGTCACCGGTACGCCGGGCCAGGGGCTCGAAGGACTGAGCCTGCCTGCCGGCTTCGTCGCCATCACCAAGGCCGGCTCCGGCGCGTTCCTGTCCAGCGGCTCGAGCGCAGGAGGGAACGCGTTCTCGACGCGCACCGCGAGCTTCATCGTGCAGGACCACTTCCCGCCCGGAGTCGATTTCACTCCCGGCGGCCCGCTTTTCGGCGTCCAGTTCTCGAGCCTCCCCTGCAGCGACATCAAGCGGCCCGCATTGCCGCTGGGGCTCTCCGGCGATCCGGGCGGCCTTCCCATCTACAAGGGCGGCGTGCTCGCCGGCGGTGTCGGCGTCGAAGGAGACGGGAGGTACGGAGCGGACACCGATCCGCGGACGCTCGACGACAGCGACGACGCCGCGGCCGAGGAACAGTCCGCGCTCGCGGGCACGCGCGGCTTCGAAGTGCCGGAGTTGATCCGCGCCAATCGCATCCTCGCCGATGGCATCCGGCTGCCCTACCTGAACGTTCAGATGCCCGCGTCCGCCGGCGCCGCAGGCGCGGGGCAGTACGTCACCGCGCCGCGTGCCTCATTGTCTTCGGGACTGGTCGCGGCGACGGTGGGCGGAGTGGCCGGGCAGCGCGATCCCCGCTTCCCCACCCGCGGTGGATCGGCGCTCACCGCCGCCGACGTCAACCGCATCCTCGAACAGGCGGCGCAGCAGACGACGCGCACGCGGGCCGCGATCCGACAGCCGCTGGGCAGCAACGCCCGCGTTTCCATCGCGGTGGTGGACGTGGACGGCGGCGTTCTCGGCTTCTTCCAGAACGCGGAGGCGCCGAACTTCGGCATCGACGTCGCGGTGCAAAAGGCGCGGACCGCCAATTTCTTCAGCTCCCCTTCCGCCGGCGACGACCTGCGGCGCGCCGGCTTCGCCCGCTATCTGACCGACGGCCTCCCGCTGGACGGCAGCGTCGCCTACACCTCGCGGGCAATCGGCTTCCTGAGCCAGCCGCACTACCCGCCAGGGATCGAGAACGCGGCCGAGGGGCCGTTCTCGAAGCCGCGCGCCAACGACGAGTGGAGCCCGTTCAACACCGGGCTTCAGCTCGACATCGTGCAGGGCGCGTTGGCGCAGGTGCTCGCCGGGGGCGCTCCAGCGTCCTGCTCTGCGGCCCTGCCCACCCTTCCCAACGGGATCACGATCTTTCCCGGCGGCGTGCCGCTGTTCAAGGATGGCCGGCGGGCGGGGGCGATCGGCATCAGCGGCGATGGTGTCGACCAGGACGACCTGATCGCGTGGGCGGGATCGATCGGCTTCGAGGCCCCCGAGAATCGGCGCTGCGACCAGCTCGAGATCCGCGGCGCGCGCCTTCCCTACGTGAAGTTTCCGCGGCATCCGGAGCTGTAGCGTGCGGATCGGCGGCTGGGTCGTTCTCGCCGTGGTCCTCGTTGCCGCTCCTTTCGCGCGGGCGCAGCAGTTCGAGGATCCGGCTCCCCTGCCGCCGTTTCCCCTCGTCCTGAAGCTCGACGACGGCCGTGAGATCCGCGTCGACGAGCTCACGCGCAAGGATGACCGCGTGCGCTTCCGCGAAGCGAGCACAGGAGCGAGACGGCAGGTAGCGGCGGCGAGGGTGGTCTTGCCGCCGCTACCATCCATCCCCGTGATCCTGACCCTGTCCGACGGGCGCGAGCTGACTGTCGTCGGGCTGCATCGCGCGGGGAACCTCGTGCGCTTCCGCGAAGTGACGACGGGCGCACGGCGGCAAGCGCCGGCGGCGCAGGTCGTTTCGCCCGCGCTGGCTGGTTTGCCTGTCGCCGGCGCGCCGCAGACGGCAGATACGAGACCTGGGCCCCCCGCCGCCACCTCCACGCCCACACCCAGCGCCCCCAACGCCCAGGAACCGGCAACAGCGGCGCGAGCGGCGGGATCCACTCCCGACGCGAGCGCGGGGGGTCAGGGGGGCGCAGCGCAGCGCCCCCCTGCTCGATACGAGGAGCCAGCCCCGCTGCCACCGTTCCCGCTCACGCTGAAGCTCGCCGACGGCCGGGAGATCGCGGTCGACGAGCTGACGCGCAAGGACGGACGCGTGCGCTTCCGCGAGGCGCGCACCGCGACGCGGCGGCAGGTCACCGCCGACCGGGTGGTATCGCCGGCGCTGGAATCGATCCCGCTGATCCTCACCCTGACCGACGGGCGCGAGATCACCGTCGTCGGCCTCCACCGCGTCGACGACCGCATCCGCTTCCGGGAGGTCACGACGGGCGAGCGCCGACAGGTGGCGGCCTCGCAGCTCGCGTCGCCGCCGCTCGAGACGCTGCCCGTGATCGGCGCGCCGATCGCGGTCCCGCCCGTCGCCACCGCCGAGGCCAGGCCAACGCCGTCGACTCCATCTGTTTCTTCTCCGCCGCCCACCGTCATTCCCGACTTCGAAGTGATGCCCGACCGCTGGGCGGTCCTCGACGACCTCATGGAGCCGCTTTCGAAGGCCGACCTCGCGACCTGGCGCGCCGTACGGGGGAGCCGGGCCGACCCCTACAACCAGAACACGCTGAAGGGCGACCGCCCGATCGCGGGCAACTCGACCTTCCTCGTCGTAACCGCCACCCTCGACGCGCTCTCCGAGTCACGGCGCGTCCCCCTGCCCAGCGGCACCAGCGCGGAGAACCCCGGCAGCCTCGAGTTCTTCGGCAACGGCAGCCAGATCTTCACCACTCCGCGCGGGCTGTTCTCCCTCGAGCTTTTCAAGGGGCAGACGGTGTTCCGCCCGAAGACATGGGCGGTCAAGGTCACGGCGGCGCTCAACGAGAACTACCTGAGCGCCAAGGAGCGCAACGCGGTCAACATCGACCCGCGCGAAGGGACGACGCGCAGCCGGCAGGATTTCTCCCTCGAAGAGGCGTTCGCGGAGGTGAAGATCGCCGATCTCTCCGCGTATTACGACACCGTCTCCGTGCGCGCGGGCATCCAGCCTTTCGTGTCCGACTTCCGCGGCTTCATCTTCAGCGACTTCAACCTCGGCGCACGCTTGTTCGGCAACGCCGCCAACAACCGGTGGCAATACAACCTCGCGTACTTCGACCTCCTGGAGAAGGAGACCAACAGCGAGCTCAACACCTTCGATCCCCGCGAGCAGAAGGTCTTCATCGCGAACGTGTTCCGGCAGGACTTCCTCACCCGCGGCTACACCGTCGCCCTCAGCTACCACCGCAGCCAGGACGAGGCCTCGGAGAAGGAGCATTTCGACGCCAACGACTTCCCGGTCCGGCCGGCGCGCATCGGCACTCCGCGCCTGCACGACGTCGTCTCCAACTACGCGGGATGGACGGGCGACGGTCACATCGGGCGGCTGAACGTATCGCACGCCCTGTACTTCGCCTTCGGCGAGGACGAGGACCATCCTCTCGGCGATCGCGAGAGCGGCACCGCGGCCCAGGACATCGGGGCCGCGATGGGCGCGCTCGAAGCCTCGATCGACAAGGACTGGGCACGATTCAAGGGCTCGGTCTTCTTCGCTTCCGGCGACGACGACATCGACGACGGCAAGGCGAAGGGGTTCGACACCATCTACGACTTCACGAACTTTGCCGGCGGGCCCTTCAGCTTCTGGAACCGCTCCGGCATTCCCCTCACCCAGACCGCCGTCTTCCTGAAGGGGCCGGGCAGCCTCTTGCCGAGCCTGCGCAGCAACAAGTTCGAAGGCCAGGCGAACTTCGTGAACCCGGGCCTCATGCTCGTGAACGCCGGCGTCGACCTCGAGCTGACACCGAAGCTCAAGGCGATCGTGAACGCGAGCTACCTGCGCTTCCACAAGACGGGCGCGCTGCAGTCGCTCCTCTTCCAGCCCGGCATCCGCAAGACGATCGGGATCGACGTCGGCGGCGGCGTGTTGTATCGGCCGCTCCTGAACGAGAACGTGGTGATCCAGGCCGGCTTCACCGCCCTGCTGCCCGGCGCCGCGTTCGACGACCTCTTCTCGTCGCCGTGCTCGCAGCCGTCGTGCGGCGCTTCGGCCCGGACCCTGTACAACGCGTTCCTGTCGCTGAAGCTCACCTACTAGGAGGAACGGGTTGCTCTCCACGAGACGCGCGCTGATGGTGACGGCGGTGCTGGGGCTGTCCGTCCTGACCCCGGGCGCGGGAAGCGTCGCGCAGGTCCCGGCGGACGTCCCGTCGTACGAATCGCAGTCGCAGGCCGACGCGAAGAACCCAGGCTGCCTGTCGTGCCACACCGATACCGACCGCCGCAGCATGCACGCCACGGAGGACGTCCATCTCTCCTGCGTCGACTGCCACGGCGGTAACGGGACCGCGCGCGACAAGGCGACCGCGCACGTCGAGCCACGGAACCGCGACGTGTGGCGCACGTCCGCGAACCCGGAGCGCAGCTACACCGCGCTGCTGGAGGAAGACCTCGATTTCGTCCGCTTCGTGAACCCCGGAGACCTTCGCGCCGCACCCACCGCCTGCGGCGGGTGCCATCGCCGGATCGTCCGCAACGTGTCCAAGAGCCCGATGACCCACGGCGCGATGCTGTACGAGGCCGCGCTCTACAACAACGGCGTCGTGCCCTTCAAGAGCGCGATCTTCGGCGAGAGCTACGACCCGGTCACCGGCGCGCCGCGCCGCATCAACACCGTGCCCGCGCCGACGCCCGAAGAGATGATGGAGAAGGGCTGGCTCGCATCGTTGTTCCCGCTGCCGCGGTGGGAGCTCGGGCAGACGGGGAATCCCTTCCGTGTCTTCGAGCGCGGCGGACGCCGGCGGCTCGAGACGGGGCTGCCGGACGTGCAGGAAGACCCGGGCAAGCCGGACAAGGGATTGTCCCAGCGCGGCCCGGGGACTCTGAACCGGATCGACCCCATCATCCTTGGCGCGCAGAAGACCCGCCTGCTCGATCCCATGCTGCACCTCATGGGAACCAACGATCACCCCGGCGACTACCGGTCCAGCGGCTGCTCGGGCTGCCACGTCATCTACGCCAACGACCGCTCGGCGGCGAACTCCGGTCCCTACGCCGCGGGCGGCAATCGCGGGCTGACCCAGACCGCGGATCCGACGATCCCGAAAAGCGAGCGCGGCCACCCGCTGAAGCACTCCTTCACGAAGTCCATCCCGTCGAGCCAGTGCATGACGTGCCACATGCACCCGGGCACGAACATGGTCGCGACGTATCTCGGCTACACGTGGTGGGACAACGAGGCGGACGGCAAGCACATGTACCCCGCGGAGGCGAAGAAGCTGTCGGCCGCGGAGCGCGACGCCATCGAGCAGCACAACCCCGAGGGCTCCGCGGTGCGCGGGTTGTGGGGCGACAAGGAGTTCCTGGCCAACGTCTCGTCGCTGAACGCGAAGCTCGAGCAGACGCAGTTCGCCGACTTCAACGGGCACGGCTGGATCTTCCGCGGCGTCTACAAGCGCGACCGCAAGGGAAACCTGCTCGACGCGGCTGGACGGATCGTGCCCGACACCGCCGGTGACAAGTGGCAGCGCGCCGTCCACCTGAAGGACATCCACCTCGAGAAGGGCATGCAGTGCGTGGACTGCCACTTCGAGCAGGACGTGCACGGCAACGGCAAGCTCTACGGCGAGCCGCGGCCGGCCATCGAGATCGACTGCATCGACTGCCACGGTACGTCGAATGCCAAGGCCAGCCTCGTCACCACGGGCCCGGCCTCGCCGGGAACGAAGCTCGACGGGCTCGAGACGCCTTTTGGCGAGCCCCGGTTCGGGCGCGAAGGCAACGCCGTCGTGCAGCGCAGCGTCATGGAGAAGGGGAAGAGGTGGACGATCCCCCAGACCATGGACAGCCGCTCACCGGCCTCGAAGCGCTCGCACACCGACAACCATTCCGACGACAAGGTCACCTGCTACGCGTGCCACTCGGCGTGGACGACGTCGTGCTTCGGCTGCCATCTCTCGATGAAGGCCAACCAGAAGAAACCGCAGCTGCACAGCGAGGGCGGGGACAGCCGCAACTGGACGAGCTACAACTTCCAGACCCTGCGCGACGACATCTACTTCCTGGCCCGCGACGGGTACGTCGGCCCGCAGCGGAAGACCGAGGACGGGAAGCCGGTGCGCAACCGCATCACGCCCGCGCGGTCCGCCTGCGCGGTGCAGGTCTCGTCGCAGAACCAGAACCGGGAGTGGATCTATTCCCAGCAACAGACCGTCTCCGCCGCCGGCTTCGCCGGCACCGCCTTCTCCACCTACGTCCCGCACACCGTGCGCAAGACGGAGACCAAGATCTGCAGCGACTGCCACGTCTCCAAGGCCGGCGACAACAACGCGTGGCTGGCCAGCCTGCTCATGCAGGGCACGGGGATGATGAACTTCATCGGCCGCTACGCCTACGTCGGCCAAGGCCGCCATGGGTTCGAGGCGGTGGCGGTCACCGAGCGCGACGAGCCGCAGGCCGTCCTCGGCAGCCGCCTGCACGAGATCGCGTACCCGGAGGAGTTCCGCGCCCATCAGGCCGGCGGCGGTCAGCTGAAGGAGGCGTACCACCACGGAGGCAACGTCCTCTCGCTGCAGCTGCGCGGCGAGTACCTGTTCGCCGCCCAGGGGAAGGGCGGGTTGCGGATCTACGACGTGGCCCAGGTCGATCACAAGGGATTCAGCGAGCGGCTCGTTTCGGCTCCGGTGTCGCCCCTCGGCCAGAAGCTGTACGTCGACACGCGGGATGCCACCAGCGTCGCCCTCCCCGCCAACATGACCGTGGACCCGAGCCGGACGCAGCTGCCCGAGAACATGGAGCAGCCCGTCCACCCGATCTACGACTACGCGTTCGTCACCGATCGCGAAGAGGGTCTCGTCATCGTGGGGCCGCTCCACACGCTGCTCGACGGCGATCCGCGCAACAACTTCATCAAGCGCGCACGCGTGGTCTCCGGCGGAGCCGAAGGGACGGCGTGGAACCCGGACGGCGTGCTGACCGGCGCGACGTCGATGACGCTCGCCGGCACCATCGGCTACGTCACCACGCCGCGCGGCCTCGTGATCGTGGATCTGGCGAAGATCGGGGGCAGCGGGCCCGCCGCGCCCGTGCTCCTCGCCCGAATCCTCGAGCCCGAGCTCAAGGATCCGCGCGCAGTGGTGATCCAGCTGCGCTACGCGTTCGTGATCGACGCCGAGGGGCTGAAGGTCGTCGACGTCACCGATCCGCGGGAGCCGAAGATGGTCGCCGGCGCGCTGGCTCCGCTGCGCGACGCGAAGAATCTCTACCTCGCGCGGACGTACGCCTACGTCGCCGCGGGGGCGGAGGGGCTGGCCATCATCGACATCGAGCGGCCCACGGCCCTGGCCGCGGAC
>Ga0136617_10001935_pt1 | contig 18484 bp, 23 predicted proteins | sample AntDrymUQ3222106_2_FD_129672 | JGI IMG/M metagenome (GOLD analysis project Ga0136617, IMG submission 129672) | Polar desert sand microbial communities from Dry Valleys, Antarctica - metaG UQ322 (21.06) | ecosystem: Environmental > Terrestrial > Soil > Desert | place: Antarctica: Dry Valley... | reverse complement strand
TCCTCACCGAAGCCGGCGTGGCGGAAATCGCAATGGCCGCCGTCTACGCCGTCGTGGACAAGCGAGCGCGCGAGCCAGCCGCGGTTTCACGCGAGAAACTCGAGTCCGCGGTGTCGAGCGTCGAAGTGGCGAACCGCGTCGAAACCATTCTCGGGACCGCCGACATCGACGTGCTTGCCAGCAGGCACTCCTCCGGGCCGGCAGGCGAGCACATCGAGCGAATGCGAGAGTACCTGCGATACCTCGAAGCGCTCGGGTTTCGCGACTGGGTCACACTCGATCTGTCTGTCGTGCGCGGCCTCGCCTACTACACCGGCATTGTCTTCGAGCTATTCGACACCGCTGGCGAGATGAGAGCGATCTGCGGCGGCGGACGTTATGACGATCTTCTCGCCACGCTTGGGGGCGCAGACCTTCCGGCATTGGGCTTTGGAATGGGTGACGTTGTACTTGGCGACCTGTTGCGGGCACGCGGGCTCTTTCCGCCGCAGGCAGGCTCGACCGATTACTGGGTCGCGGCTGATAACGGCGCTTTGACAACGGATGTCATGGCAATCGCAACAAAGCTTCGCGATCGCGCCAAGAGCGTCGAATACGCGCTGAGGCCGCAGCAGGTCGGGCGTCAGCTCAAGGCCGCTACGGCGGCGGGCGCCCGCCGGTTCGTGCTGCTCAAGGCAGAGCGACGCGAGACTGGCGAAGTAACGATAAAGGATCTGGAGACGGGCGCGGAGAGATCTCTTCCGCTGGACGAGTTCATCAACACAATCGATTAATGGCTCACGACATGAAGCTGACGACGCGCGCAACAGATTTCAGCGCGTGGTACAACGAGACGGTTCTGCGGGCTGAGCTGGCCGACTACTCGCCCGTTCGCGGCTGCATGGTGATTCGCCCGCGCGGATATGGAATCTGGGAGAGAATGCAGCGACAGCTCGACACGATGTTCAAGGATACCGGGCACCAGAACGCGTATTTCCCGCTGCTGATCCCGCAGAGTTTTCTGCAGAAGGAAGCCGAGCACGTCGAGGGCTTCGCGCCGCAGACCGCGGTCGTAACGCACGGAGGAGGCAAGGAGCTAGAGGAGCCACTCGTCATCCGCCCCACGTCGGAGACGATCATCTACGCCATGTTCGCGAAGTGGATCCAGAGTCATCGCGATCTGCCGCTGCTGATGAACCAGTGGGCGAACGTGGTACGATGGGAGATGCGCACCCGGCTGTTCCTGCGCACTCTCGAATTTCTGTGGCAGGAGGGCCACACCGCCCACGCCACCGAGGCCGAAGCGGAAGAAGAAGCGCGGCGGATGCTGAACGTCTACCGTGACTTCATGGAGAGCTGGATGGCGATGCCCGTAGTGACAGGGCTCAAGACGGATTCGGAAAGATTTGCCGGAGCTGTACGCACATTCTCGTGCGAAGCGATGATGCAGGACAACAAGGCCCTGCAGGCAGGAACGTCGCACAACCTGGGACAGAATTTCGCGAAAGCGTTCGACGTCAAGTTTCAGAGCGAGGCAGGGACGACGGAGTTCGTCTGGAACACCAGTTGGGGAGTTTCCACGCGTCTCGTAGGCGGACTGGTAATGACCCATGGCGACGACTTCGGGCTTCGCGTGCCGCCTTTTCTCGCGCCCATCGAGCTGGTGATCGTTCCCATCTGGCGCACTGACGCAGACAAATCTCGCGTGCTCGAAGCGTCGCGTGGTATCCTGGCGGATCTTTCGGGCTGGGAGAGGAGAAAAACGGGAAAGCTGCGGGTCCACCTCGACGACAGAGAAGGGATGTCTCCGGGCGCGAAATACTACGAGTGGGAGCTGCGCGGAATTCCGCTGCGGCTCGAGATCGGTCCGCGCGATCTCGACGCCCATCAGTGCGTGCTCGTGAGGCGCGACAATCGCGTGAAGCGAACCGTGACACTCGATTCCATCGGAGAGGATGTCTCGGACCTGCTCAGCATGATGCAGACCGACATGCGTGTCGAAGCTTTCGAAAGGCGGGAAGCGAACAGCATCCGGGGCGGCATCGAGTACGATCGCTTTCGCGAGGTGATGGAGGGAGAAGGGGCATTCGTGTATGCCGGTTTCTGCGGCGGTATCGACTGCGAGCAGAAGATCAAGGAAGAGACGAAGGCCACGATCCGCGTGCTTCCCGACGAAGAGTTCCGCTCGGCCGAAGCGCCGGCAACATGTCTCAAATGCGGAGAGAAATCGGTGGTGGAGGCGCTCTGGGCGAAGGCATATTGACCGTACCCGCCGGTGAAAGCGGCGCGCATCACCAGTCCGCCATCGCCGTATCAGAAGCGTCCGCCCAGTACACTCCGTCAGGCGAGCCGGGATTCAATCGGGTTGGCGATGAGCTCAGGTGTGACGGCGTTTCTCTCGACGTGATCGCCTTGGCGATCGGCACACCGGCTTACATCTACAGCGCGCCATCCATTCGCCATCAATATGGTCTGCTCTCAGAGGCGCTCAGCGGCGTTCCGCATCGGCTGCACTACAGCGTGAAGGCCAACTCGAACCTCGCGATTCTCGATCTGCTTCGCGGATTGGGAGCGGGAGTCGACATCGTGTCCGGCGGCGAGATGTACAGGGCGCAGTCCGCTGGATTCAAAGGGCGCGACATTGTGTTCAGTGGAGTCGGCAAGACCGAGCGGGAGCTGATCGAAGCCCTCACACTGAGAGTGCTGCTGATTAATGTCGAGTCGGAAGAGGAGCTGACGCTGCTCGACGCGGTTGCCGGATCGCTCGGCGTGATGGCGCCTGTCGCCTTGCGGGTGAATCCGGAAGTGATGGTGGACACGCCGCACCCCTACACCCGTACCGGCGTTAAGGGAATGAAGTTCGGCATTCCCTTCGACGAGACACTGGTGGTTGCCGAGCGCGCTCTTCGCATGAAGCATGTGCAGCTCATCGGACTGGACATGCACGTCGGCTCGCAGATATCGCGGTTTGAACCCTACGAGATCGGACTGGGCCGGCTGCTTCAGCTGAAAGCCGAGGTGGAGAGCGCGGGAGCTCGCGATCTGAAGTACCTCGATATCGGTGGGGGGCTGGCCGTGACCTACGACGCCGAACGCCCATTGGACGTGAACGGCTTCGCGGAAGTGGTGAAGCGAATGGTGCTTCCGTCTGGTCTTCAGGTGCTGCTCGAGCCGGGGCGATTCCTCGTCGGTAACGCCGGTATCCTGCTGACTCGTGTGCTGTACAGAAAGCGCAGCGGCGGCAAGGAATTCATCATCGTCGACGCGGGAATGAACGACCTCATCCGCCCGTCACACTACAATGCCTACCACCGGCTCGAAGCTGTGCGCGCAACGAAAGGCAAGACAGTCGCTGACGTCGTCGGGCCGGTTTGCGAGAGCGGAGATTTTCTTGGCCTGCATCGCGACATGGACGATGTTCAGCCGGGCGAGCTGCTGGCGGTGCATTCCGCTGGCGCATATGGATTCGTCATGGCGTCCAACTACAACTCCCGGCCGCGGGTCGCCGAGGTGCTGGTGGACAACGGACGGTTCGGCCAGGTGACTGAACGCGAGCAGTACTCCGACCTCGTTCGCAAGGAATGTCTCGAGCCTGAATGGAGAACTTCCTGATGAGAGTTGGACTGCTCGCGGATACGCACGATCGGGTTCCCGCCATCCGCGATCTTCTCAACGAGATGATAAGCCGGGGCGTCACCCTGGTGATGCATGCAGGCGACTACTGCTCTCCCTTCTCGCTCGAGCCCTTTCACGAGACGAATGTCGCACTGCTCGGCATTTTCGGCCGCAATGACGGCGATCATGAAGGGTTGAAGGCCGCCGCCGCGCGCGGTATGGGAATGGAGCTCTACGAGTCGCCGCACAGCTTCGAGGTGAGCGGTCATCGCATCATGATCGTGCACGACATCGGCGAGGTGAACCGGCGGTCGATCGAGTCGCACAGCTTCGTCGTACACGGATTCACCCATCGTCAGGAAACTATAGAGCGCGGTGACACGATCGTGGTGAATCCCGGCGAGGGATGCGGGTGGATCAGCGGCTCCTGCACGGCGGCGATTCTCGACCTCGAGACGAGGGAGGTGGAAGTCATCACCATATGACGAGCCGAATCCTCATCCTCGACTACGGCTCGCAGTACACGCAGCTCATCGCGCGCCGCGTACGAGAGGCGCGGGTTTATTCGGAGATTCATCCGCCGTCGCGGAGCATCGAGTGGATTCGCGACTGGAAGCCGGCTGGAATCATCCTCAGCGGCGGTCCCAATTCAGTGTATGCGGACAATGCCCCCGGCGCCGATCACGAGCTGCTGGAGGTCGCCCCGTTGCTCGGAATCTGTTACGGGATGCAGCTCATCGCGCAGCTCGAAGGAGCGGACGTGAAGCGCGGTGGACGCCGCGAGTACGGAAGGGCCGATGTGTGTGTCGCGGAGTCAGGCGGAATGTTCGCGGGCTTCGATGCGGGCGAAGCGTTCTCGGCGTGGATGAGTCACGGCGATCACGTCGAGTCTCCGCCCGCCGGGTACGTGTCAACCGCATCCAGCAAGGGCAATCCCGTGTCAGCCTTCCGGCATGAGTCGCGGCCCATCTTCGGAGTGCAGTTTCATCCCGAGGTGGCGCACACGCCGCGGGGTGGTGAGATCATCTCCAATTTCGTGTTCGGTGCGTGCGGCGCCGAAGCGAACTGGACACCGGGCGCGTTCATCCAGACGGAAGTAGAGTCGGTCACGACAACGACTGGCAGCGCTGAGGTCATCTGCGGTCTGTCCGGCGGGGTTGATTCAGCCGTGGCGGCAGCGCTGGTACACAAGGCGGTGGGCGACCGGCTCACGTGCATCTTCGTCGACACCGGGCTCTTGCGGCAGCACGAGCGCGATCAGGTCGAGCGCACCTTCAGGCAGCATATGGGAATGAAGCTCGTCACGGTCGACGCCTCTGACCGGTTCCTGGCGGCGCTTGCAGGAGTGGAGGATCCAGAGCGAAAGCGCACGATCATCGGGCACACATTCATCGACGTGTTCGAGGATGCAGTTGCGACTGCAGGCTCGGGGGCGAAGTTCCTCGTCCAGGGCACTCTCTATCCCGACGTGATTGAGTCGTCGTCACCGACAGGCGGTGCCTCGGTGACGATCAAGACGCATCACAATGTCGGCGGGCTTCGACCGGGAATGAAGTTCAAGCTGATCGAGCCCCTTCGCGAGTTGTTCAAGGACGAAGTGAGGAACGTCGGTCGCGAGCTTGGGTTGCCCGAAGAGATTGTGGGGAGGCACCCGTTTCCCGGACCGGGCCTGGCGATCCGTATTCTCAGCGACGTTTCGCGAGCGAAGCTGGACGTGCTGAGGCAAGCTGATGCGATCTACCTGGAGGAGATCAGGGCCGCGGGACTGTACGACAGTATCTGGCAGGCATTCGCGGTACTGTTGCCGGTTCGAAGCGTTGGCGTGATGGGAGACGAGCGAACGTACGAGAACGTGCTGGGATTGCGGGCCGTCAACAGCACTGACGGCATGACCGCGGACTGGTTTCCGTTTCCGCATGATGTGCTGGCGAGGATTTCCAGCCGGATCATCAATGAGGTGAGCGGCATCAACCGGGTCGTCTACGATATTTCGTCGAAGCCTCCGTCGACTATCGAGTGGGAGTAAGACGGAATAGCGTAGCCACCGAGAGTAACGACGGAACAGCGTAACCACCGATGACACCGATGACACCGATGGGCACGCGTGTCTTAGCTCAAGGGACAGGGTCTACAGGACCATACGTTTGATTCCCTTGGCGAAGGGAATGCGTGAAATTGAATAGAAGACCCTTCTTCACTGCTGAGAGGCGCATATAGTTCAGTAGCTGCGCCTGATGGAGCGGAAGGAACCCGGTCACTGCCTTGACCTCCACGATCACCTCTTGCTGGATGATCAAGTCCGGCCTGAATGCCATCTCCATTCGAACGCCGGAGTAAATGACTGGAAGAGTTGGCTGCCGAGAAACTCCCAGACTGCGCTTACCCAGTTCGTGCGCCAGACACGTCGCGTAAACGGATTCGAGCAGCCCGACGCCAAGCCCCCTGGATACCGCAATCGCTGCCGAGATTATCTCGCCGGTCAGCGGATCGGTGTCGTGCATTCATCCAACTTACGACAGTAAATGAGTGTCACCGTCGCCATTCTGTCCCCGCCAGCCACCCATTCCTTCATCAGTGCTCATCGGTGCCATCGGTGGTTTACCGCATTTGGCTTTTCTAGACGCTTTTCTCTTCGAGTAGCGCCATGAACTCCGCGGGCTGGCGCAACGCGAATAGCCTCTCGGGCACATCGGGCTCCTTGCTGAACTGAGCAATCTTGCCGAGCACGGGGAGGTATTGATTCGAGACCTCCAGCGGCGGCGCCACGATGAGGAAGAAGAAGTTCACGGGCTTCTCATCGATCGCCTTGAAATCAAGTCCGCCCGTCTTTCGTCCGAACGCGACACGGAGCTTGCTCACCACGAGCGACCGGCAGTGGGGAATCGCGATGCCTCGTCCGATGCCGGTCGATCCCAGATTCTCGCGGCGCTTGAGCATCTTGAACAGCATTCCCTCGGATTTGTCATCGAGTGCAAGGAGGCCTATCAGCTCCTTTAGCACATCATCCTTGTTCGTGCCTTCGATCTCGAGCTTCACCGCATCTTCCGAGAAAAACTCGCGCAGCTCCATCACACACTCGTTCTTGACTGTTTGTGCGCCGAAGCGCGGCGGTGAACCAAGTTACCGTTGGCAAATAACAGTGTCAAACTACGATGTTGCAAGCACTTGGAGCGTCCGTTAGGTTCGAAATGATGCCCTTTCCCTTCGCGGTCGGCAACGCGTTGCCATTGTATCTCGCGCCGATGGCGGGTGTATCGGAATCACCATTCCGTCGCATCTGCCGTCGATTTGGCGCGGACGTTGTCGTGACGGAGTTTTTATCGGCCGAGGCGATTCGGAGGGAAAATGCTGTCACGCTGTCGAAGCTGCGGTTTGGCGCGGACGAGCGTCCGATTGGCGTGCAGATTTTTGGCGCGGACCCCGCTGCGATGGGCGATGCTGCCGCGCTCGTAACCGACGTCTTTGAGCCGGAGTTCATCGACATCAACTTCGGTTGCCCGGTGAAGAAAGTGGTCAGGCGAAACGGCGGATCGGGCTGCCTCAAGGACCTCGATCTCGTTCAGCAGGTGATTCGCGCGGTAGCGTCGCGTACTCATCTTCCCGTGACCGTGAAGATCCGAAGCGGGTGGAATGAGGAGATGCGTGACCCGGTGGCGATCGGGTTGCGGTGTCAGGATGCCGGTGCTCGCGCGCTTGCGCTCCATCCGCGAACGCGGACGCAGATGTATACCGGAGCGGCGAGGTGGGAGGAGATCGCCGCGGTTGTGCAGGCTCTGGACATTCCGGTCATCGGGAACGGCGACATCAAGACAGCGGAAGACGCGGTGCGGCTTCAGCGCGAGACCGGATGTGCGGCGGTGATGATTGCGCGCGGGGCATTTGGCCAGCCATGGATATTCGATCAGACCCGCGCATTACTGAATGGGCGTGTCAAGCCCGCCCCTCCCGGTGTTGAGGAGCGATTCGCGATCGCACTGGACCATGCCGGTATGGCGGAAGCGTACGAAGCAGATCCCCGTGGCGCGGCGATCGAGTTCCGGAAGCACCTCGGCTGGTACGTAAGGGGGTTGCCTGATTCTGGCGAGCTTCGGAAGCGTCTCTACGCAGTGGAGAAATTCACCGACGTGAATGCCATCTTCGTCGAGTATCTGACCCGACATCTGCAGGAATCAGAGTCGGGATGGCAGAGCCAGAGTTGGAGATTGCAGTTTAACGCCCTCTTGCCGTAGTCGCCTGTTCGGGTCCATATCCGTGTGCTGCCACGCCTCCCGGCGTGGTCCACCCCCACAACCTGCAGCACAGGAGCAGTCATGATTCGGTCACTCGCTGTTGCGGCACTAGGCGTATCACTGTTACCCGGATTGGCTGTCGCGCAGTGCAATGAGGCAGACAAAACCGCGCTCGAAGCGCTTGACAAGGCTTGGGGCGAGGCCACTCAGCGCGGAGACCGCTCCGCCATGTCGAGCTTTCTGGCGGATAACTTCATGGCCGTCAACATAGCCGGCACAGTCGACAGGGCAACGACGATCGCGAACGCTGTCACAGCTGCCGAGCTGGCCAGAACCACTCCCCAGGCTGTGACCGTTGCGGACTATTACATGATCACCTGTACACCGACGACGGCAACGATAACGCATCGCAATGTTACTCCGCCGGCGGCAGGGAGCACTTCCGGGCCGGCGTATTCGCGAAGTGTTCACTTCCTCGAGAAGCGCGGGAACCGCTGGGTCGCCGTGAGCACGACCGGGCACCCGCTTAGTGATCAGCAGCAACTGGCGTACATGGAGCTCGACTGGAATGCTGCGGCCAAGCGCCGTGACGCAGGGTGGGTTGAAAGGAATTATTCGTCGTTCGCGAGCGACGTCAGCAGTCGAACGGGGGCGTTGGAGACCAAGGCTCAGGCAATCGAGTCGATGAGAACCGACAAGAGAACTCTTCAGTCGCTGGAGCTCTCCGGTCTCAACACCCGGGTTGAAGGAGACGTCGCGGTGGTGACCGGAGTCAATCATGTGAAAGGTACGGATGCCGATGGCAAGCCGATGGATATGCGGGTTCGCTTTACCGACGTTTTTGTCCAGAAGGACGGCAGGTGGCAGGTCTGGGCGACACAGGGTACGCAAATCCGGTAACGGCGCAACAAACAATTGGCGGGTAATCACTTAGCCGGACTGATCTCAACCTGATTATTGGTTGATTTCGATTGACTTTCGCCCCCGTTCGGGTTATCGTTAGGTCTTACGGGGGCGACTGGCTTCGACGGGGTTGGTGAAGCCGTGGCTGCGTGCCCAGGTCCTCGGATCCTGGTAAAACCTTCGGGACTATTTTTAACTGCCAACAACAACATGGCACTGGCTGCGTAACTCTTAGGAGTTGCTGCACCTGCCCTTGAGGAAGCCCTCCTGAGGCGGCTTTAAGGGTATCGCAAATTCGGGATAGTCGGGCGTGGCGCCTTCACGCGTCCGGCGAAAATTTAGAAGGCTTGTCCAGCCGTGGGCCGCCCACTGGCCAGCGTCTGGAGACCTCAATCGGTGGGATACGCACGTAGAAGCTGTGGTGAATTCAGTCTCGGACCGGGGTTCGAATCCCCGCGCCTCCACTTTAGACCAGCACGATGTAGTCCAAGGGCATCCAGTTAAACGGATGCCCTTGTTGCATTTACGCCTTAATGCTATCCTAATTCGTCCGAATTAATCCAAGGGTATCCGGCTCTAAGGCGGGGTATCGAGCGGGGTACCGGACGCTTTTCCGACATTCACCGGAAAGAAAAAGGGGTATCGAGCATGACGCTACTGGAAGCGAAAGAGAGGGTCGCAGGTCTCTATCTCGAAGTGCAGACGCGGAATCGATGAACCCGCCGCACATCGACGCGGCGGTAGTTGTGCGTGCGCCAGGATCGCCGAGTTGTTGGAGTCCGCGATGAGCCTTGAGCAAGACATCGATCGCGTAGAGCGCGAGCTGCGACGATGATCAACAAGCTGACGAAGAAGGATATTCAGAAGCACGTTAAAACCGGACCCGGTGGTAAACTCGGCGACGGTGGCGGTCTCTATCTCCAGGTATCGCAGGCCGGGACTGCCCTTTGGCGGGTCAAGTACGAGTACGCCGGAAAGCCGCGGTTGTATGCGGCAGGGCAATACCCCGATGTCGGGCTCGAGGAAGCGAGAGCCACACGCGCCTATGTCCGGAGCCTACTCGCGGAAGGACGCGATCCGGTACAGGTACGGCAGGCATGCCGAAAGCAGGGCGAGAATGAAGGCGAAGCGATATTCAGCGTCGTCATGGAAGCATGGCTCGCAAAACAAAAATCAGACTGGTCCGAGATCCACTATCGGAAATCACGCGAAGCACTGGACCGGGACATTGTGCCGTATCTCGGCAAGCATCCGGTCGCGCTCATCACTCCCATGATGGTCGCGAAAGCGATCGAGCGGATATCCGGCCGCGGGTCTCATGACACAGCATCGAAAGTGCTCTGGCACGTCGTCAGCATTTTCAGACTGGCAGAAGCGCGCGGACTGATACGTCAGGGACAGAATCCAGCCGAGCCTGTACGTGAGGAATTGCCACGCCGTCGGCACAAAGGAAGGCGGCCGGCGCTTCTCACATTTGCTGAGCTGGGGCAATTGCTCGGGAGGACTGACGCCGCGCATGTGACACCCGTTGTACGTCTCGCGCTCCGGTTGCTGGCATTCACGGCTCAGCGTCCCGGCAACGTGATTGGCGCTCGATGGGACCAGTTTGAACTAGAGGGCGACGCGCCGATGTGGACGATCCCGCGGGAAGTGATGAAGGTAAAGCGCCGCGAACACGATCATCGGGTAGCGATCGGTCCCACAATTACGAGCGAGCTCCGGGCGTGGAAGCGGGCGACCGGAGGCGATGGGTACGTCTTCCCTAGCATGAGTGAGACGCGCGAAACGATCGGGCTCGACGCGCTTTCCAAGGTCTACCGATCGCTAGGAATGCAGGAAAAGCACTCTCCACATGGCTGGCGTGCATCATTCTCGACGCTTGCCCGCGATGCTGGCTTTGCGCGGGATGTAGTCGAAATGACTCTCGACCACATTCACGACAAGGAAGTAGTCAGGGCATACGACCGGGGCGAGCGGAAGGATGAACGCGTAAGACTGGCCAATTGGTGGGATTCGCAGTTGATCGCAGCACAACACGGTACCGATCCTCTTCCCGTTCTCCGAGGTGTCGCATGAGTCGCGCAAGAATCCCAAAGCCGAAGCACATCAAAAGTGCCAATACGAGAGGCCCAAAGCTCAGCGTCTCGCGATCAACGAGCCGTCCTCCGGAGCCTCCAGTCAACCCTGAAGGATTAGCGCGCGGCGTCTACGTGACGAAGGACTGCAATTCGCTACCGGGCCTCGACGCCTACTGCGTTGTTGACTCAACGCAGCAAACAGTCCTGGAACTGCGTTTCTCTCGGGCGTTTGGCGAACATGGGATTGTGGCGGCTCTACGCGAATGGCTCGCCGCAGGCGACCCCGCAATTGAAACGCGAACAAATGCTCCTCTTCGAGTCGTGAAATAACCATGACTCGCATAAAACGGAAATCGAAGCCGAAGCTCGGAGTCGTGCGGGGCGGTGGCGCGAAAACGCCTGGCGCGATTGCGTCGGCTTGCGGCGCGGTGTCGGAAAGCGAGCTTGAAGCGCTTATACATAGGCGGGGTGTGTTCGAAGTCAGACTGCCTCACCCGGGTGCGCAGCGGTTCGATGTCTACATGGCCACTGGCGAATGGCTTAAGAGTGTGGAGTTGCCAGTGGGCCGTGTGACCGATGAGGTCACAGATTCTCTCTGGCGTGAGTTGGATGAAGCAGACCCGCTCCCGCGTCCTGCTTGTTTTCGAGTAGTTAGATAAGATGACTCCCGAAGAGTATCTCGAAGAGCAAAAGCGTGAAGGCGAGAAGGAGTGGTCACGCCTTGAGGCTATGGTAAAATCGGGCCGGCATCCAACTATGCACGAATTGGCCGCTGCGATCTTTCGTTACGGGCTAGAGCCGGTTACCGATGCCGCTCATTATGTTGCGGGCCGAATGGTCGAAGACATCAAAGCCCCACGGGGCAACAGTGGGGGTCCGCGACGAAACACGATCGATGATTATTCCCTGCGCCTTCTCTACAAGATTGAACTCGAGGAACTGCAAATATTTCGGAAGTCGAATCCACGAGAATTCAGGAATCTCTACGATAAGCGGACCCCCTCGAAGGTGGCGTGTCAGCACATCGCAAGACAGTTCAACGTCGGACAAGAGCGTATCAGAAAGCTCCCCAAACAGAGTGGCGATTGAATCTGATATAAACACCAATTTCTAATTATGTAAAAGACTAGAGATTCGGGGTTACCAAATCATTCCAAGGGAATACGATGGTAGCCGAACGGTTTCTAAGACTCCCCGAAGTAATCCACACCACGGGATTGTCCCGGTCCTCGATCTACCAGTATGTCGCGGAGGAGCGGTTCCCCAAGCCGGTTCCTCTCGGCAGCCCGCACCGGATTGGATGGACTGCGAGCTCGGTCCAAGAATGGGTGCAAACCCAAATCCGCGGGACTGAACGCGTCAAGAACAATACGGCCGAGTAGTCCGATGACGATCGGACGGGCCGCTATACCTCTGCGAGACGCGGACCCGTTGCTCTCGATGAGCCAGGCGCAGGTCAACTCATTCTGCGAGGGATTGCCGACCGAGTATGCTGAGCGTGCATGCACCATTCCAATCGAAGCACCTGGCGCATTGCAACAATGGCGCGCAGAGCTCGAGTGCGGAGCCCGCACGCGCCTAACCGCTGACCCTTTGTTCTACGCCGCTTGCGCCGAACTGAACGCTCGCGAGGCTGAGGCAGCGGGTGTTCCACGGGCCGCGGACGCGTACCGTCGGCAGTCCGTGTCGATCATCCTGGACGCAGTGGCAGCGAAGCACGCAGCATGACAGCGCACGCCCAGGTACTCAACGGTCGGAACGATGTTGCACGCCGAGCGGAGGCCAGTCAGGCAAAGGCGAAGCGGCCCGCTGAACCTGTCTCGCCGATCGCTGTCAAACCGCGTGAGGCGCCGTATTCGCTTCGCGAGATGCTGGACAACCCGCAAATACTCATTCCGCCGAAGGCACTGATCCCGCATTTGGCATGGCCCGGTCGGGCGACGCTCATTTCAGGCCGAGAGAAATCCGGTAAGTCAACGCTAGTGGGGCAAGGCGTTGCCGCGAGCACAAGAGGGGGCGAGTTCCTCGGGGAACAGCTGCAGCCCGCGGTTACACTCTGGTACGGAATCGATGAGGACATAGGCGACACTGTACGCCGCGTGTCTGCCTTCAACGCCGATCCTGACGCGCTATTCATCCAGCCCGAGCGCCCTTCCGCTTCCCAGATGGAGGCGGAGATAAGAGACACTGGCGCGGACATCGTTGTAATCGATGTCCTGCCCGAACTTTATTCCGGGCTCATCACATCGGCCCGATCTTCGGACGACATTCTGCCCTTCCTGCGGCCATATGTGAACGTGGCTCGGGATACCGGGATAGCTCTCGTTTTCCTTCATCACACCGTAAAGAACGGAGTGGAGTACCGAGACTCAACCGCGATCGGTGGCGTTGTCGACGTAGTTCTAACCCTGCGTCAGCGTGGGATACGAACCGAAGCGGATGGCGAGGAATGGGATGCCGGTACCGCAGACGATGGTCGGCGGCTGCTCGATGGTAAGGGGCGAGGCGGCATCAATGTAAAGCTCCGCCTGGCGTTCGATGGGGTGAGCTATTCGGTTGGATCTGCTCCAATGCCCCCACGCGCTCGAATCCTCTCCGAGCTATCGAGAGGCGAGGCCAGCGGTTCGACGTTGGCTAGTGCGCTCAAGGTCCAGAAAGGGACAGTCCTAACCGAGCTGCGCGATCTACACTCGGATGGGCTTGTCGTGAAACGTGGCACTGGACCCAAAACCGTGTACGAAATTTCGGCATCTGGTAGCCAGTCGATCCTATCGGTTCCCGACCAAAAACCCCACACACAAACGCCGGAACCGATAGAGCTGGATGAGGTGGAGATATGAAAGCCTCGGAACCGATAGCCCTCTACCCTCATACCGACCCAGAACCGAGCGGAACTAATGTGGAACCGATAGGGAACCGCACCCCCGTACCTATCGGTTCCCGTTATTTGTCTAGGGAAAACAGCCCGGAACCGATAGCTGTATCGGTTCTGCTCGAAGAGCTAAGCCGCCAGGGTATCCGGGTCCAACTCAGTCACGGAACCGATCTGAGAGTGCGAGCCCCGAAGGGCATTCTAACCGAAGAGCGGAAGGAACTGATCCGGGCGCACAAAGCCGATCTGGTCAGGATTCTTACCTGCCATCCCTGCGCTCGTTGCGAGTGGGGACTGTTCCCAAATCCCGGTACGATCTGCTTCCACTGCCGTCGAGCGATGCAGCATGAAGGAGGCGAGGCAGCATGAACCACAATCCGCCAGCCTATCCACACCGAGTTAACCCCCTCTACGGGAGGGGATAGCAGCGGTTTCCCGCAAGCGCAAGCAAAGACCAGGGTCTGGGCAGACATTCTCGCGCGCCTCGGTAAAACATTGAAAGGAGAGGCTCAATCGTGATACGAGCACCCCGCGGGCGACTCAAGCACGAACGGCGAGAGATCACCGCCAAAGCGGCTTTCGAGTACGAATCGAACCGTTCCTGGCCTGCCGGGGAACGTCTTCGATTCTGGAACGGTCCGCGGGTGCCTGCCCGTTTGCGGGAGACTGCGGAGCCGGACCCGAGGCGAGTGCTCGAAGGAAATGACGCGCGGTTCCAATTCGTTTCCGACCTGATCGAATGGAAGCTCGATCGACTTGATTGGCTACGGGAGCAAATGAAGAATGGCTGAGACGATTCCGGTCCGGCCGCGCCGCGGCGGGCGAGCGAGGACACAGGCCGCCACGATTCCGCGAGCGCCGCGCCACTTATCGAAAGAATCGCAAGCTCTTCGATTCCATAGTGACGCAATGGGTACTCGGTCCCGATGGGCTCGCCATCCTGCGCCCCGCTCTTGAGTTGCGCGACCAATACGAAATCTGCAGCGCTCAGGTCGCGAAGGACGGGCCGACGTTTAGGACGGAAACGGGACAGATCAGGGCACACCCGGCAGCGAAACTCTCGATCGACTACTTGAGCGCATTTCGCCAGGCCATGCGACAACTCGGATTGCAACCGGAGGAATAGAGTGACGACAAGAGCGAAACGACGCGCCGCGGTGAAGGGCGCTCATCTGGACGAAATGTCAGACGAGGATCTTCGGGAGGTCCACGTTTTTGGAAATCTCGTCGGTCGTGACGGGACGATTGTGTACGCAGCCACGCCAGAGGAGCAGCGGCGCGCGGCTGAGATTCTCGAAGAGCGGGGAACGTTGCACTAGTGGGGCACGACGCAGGCGCGGGGCGTTGCCCGCGCAATTCGAGGAAAGGAGAATCAAGATGTCAGAACACACCAAGTTCGCTTGGCAAACTGTTATGGATCGGTATGTCGAAGAGAATCACCATGAACCCGACCTGTCGGTTTGGGGCGCGGATCGAGAGGAATTCTGGACCGCGGTTGAGGCGGAACTATTCCTCCGACTCTCGGAAATCATGCTGGACGCGATGAAAAAGCCTCTCGCCCAGAACATGGCGCTGCTTGAAAGCGTCTTCGCGGAAGCGAAGGAGTTGCATCGTCAGGCAAGGGCGGCGCTAGATGCTGCAACGGACGCGGCGAGCACCAATGTCCGGCCGATCGTTCCGGATCTGCCGAGGACGGCGTGATGATCAAGCACACCGACCCAGCTACGCTCACTCCGGAACAGCGCCAGGCAATCGAAGACGGGGAGTTCGATAAGGAGATAGATGACGGATATGCGGCCGCCCCCGGCAGAATCTCGGATGTGTTCAGCTACATCAAAGGCCGCGTGGAATCGGAAGTCGCCTACCGCCAGCGACGATCGGCTCTTGTCGCAAGCGATGAGCTCGCTCGCCTCGGTGCGATCGCGTTCACGGGTGTAGCCGCCGAATACGCTCAGCACGCTTTAGACAGCGAAATCAGCCGGACAGTATCGGACTTCTTTCACATCCCTAGCCCGGGCAGCGCGGAGGAGCAAAAACGCCACACCGAGGGCGTTAAGAAACTTCTCTGTCGGATCTTCGGGGATGAAACAGCGGCGGACGTGCAGGATTTCATTCGACGCCGAATCGAGCGCGTAGCCGAGTACGGTGAACGGTCGGACACTCCCGGCGAGCGCGGCGAACGGATGTTCTTCAACGGTGTTTGGGCGTCAGGCGCGACCTACCGTCGGGGTAGCACCGTTACTCACGCGGGAACGATGTGGTTTTGCCGAGCCGACGCGACCACTGACCGGCCGGGAAGTTCTCCCGCGTGGCAAATGACCACTAAGACTCACGGCAAGCACGAAAGACACGAAACCGGAGTGTCGGTATGAAGCAACCCACACCGGAATCAATGACATCGGGTCCACAAGCGGCCGCGATGAACGCGCGCATGTCCGAGATCGGCAAAGAGTTGGCGCGGTGTCCTTTCGGCTCGCATCCGCGCGCCCGTGAGCTCGAGGAAGAGCTCGAACGGCTGCGCCCGCTCTACAGGAAAACGCTAGAGGCTGGCCAATGAACATTCTCGAACGCATTCGCAAAATCGGAGGTACGATGACGGCAGCAGTAACAGAACAAAGTGAAGCCGAGCTGTCGGCTAGACTCGGACAGATAAACAACGGCATCAATGGCGGTGAAGGCGATGTGCTCGCACTGCTCGAAGAGCGCGAGACCGTGACTCGACAGCTGCAGGCCGCGCACATCCTCAAAGCCAAACGAGCAGACGAAGCCTATCGCGCGAACATGGAAGCGAAGAGCGCCGAATTCCGCGGCCGTCTCATGCCCGTCGCCGAGCGAGTCGCTGATAATGTGCCGCGGTTGCTTTGGGATCTCAAGAAACTTGAGCGCATGGACCTGGAGAGTTTACAAGGGGTTGGGAATGTGAGCTTTGAGGAGGAGACCGGGATCCCGTTCGGTTTTGCCGCTCAGTTACATCGAGCGATCATGGAACTCTCGATTGGCATCGAGTGGCACTTCGACTTCATCGACGATCCAACGAAAAAGAATCCGCTACCTACGCCGAAGCACCTCCGATTGGCGATGCCTATTTTTCAAACGCGGTCATAAGTACGTCTGATAGCAACGCGGCGTTTCACGGGTCGGCGCCCCGTTGTGGAGAGTCGGCAGGCTTGGCTAGCTGCCGAGTTTCTTAATTATTCCGGGACCAATGCGTGCCGTCTCCAAACCAACGCCGACGTGCGGCGCGTTCCGCCTTCGCGCACAAATAGAGTTCAGGAACAGTACGCTCCACCTCTTTCAATCTTTCATCTGAAAGTGTTCGGACCCATTTTCGTTGCTCAAGGTCAAGTTCAACGAAGAGTTGTCTCGACAGAATGTCGTATCGCGAACCGCTGAAGATTGCGGCTAACGATTCATCGTCGATTGGCTCTATCGGCGGCAGGTTGGCAACGTTGTACGCCAGACGTCGGCGCCTCCAGCGCACGACTAAGACCGTCGGGGTGATGAAAAAAGCAGCAAAGATCACGGGCTGCAACGGGTCGCCGGCAGAGTGCGCTACAAATCTCGCCAGTGCGAAATAAGAACCGAGAGTAAAGACGATGAGGCCGAGTACAAACCCGGCCGCGGCGCTCCGGACAATCGTCCGGAAATAAAAACCGATGCCGTAGGTGACGCCGTTTGTGACTTTTCTTGCATAGACGCTGAGAAGATTCATAGTTGAGTATGTCTATAGTTATCGTGCTCGACTATGTAGTGACTTTTGTGGGGGGTCAGGCGTAAACAAATGTCAGACGGAACCGTCGCGGGGGTCTGACGCTCGGACTTGTCGTCGCGTCAGTCAATGATGAACAGCGTTAGCCACATTTCCTTTGTCGCCGTATAATTTCCGGGGGATGGCGACGGACGCAGAGCGGTTTCGATTCGTAGCTGATAACGATTTGACGCTGCACACCAACGGCGGCGACGGGTACATGGTGCATTGGTGCCGCAAGGGTGCTAATCCGGGACTGCCGCCGAGGTTTTACCCAGTTTCCGTTGGCGGGTCTGCTGATGAAGCCGTGGACCGCGCGATCGAGCGTTGGGAACGCAAGCACTCCCGCCGGTATTCCTCGAGTTCCTGAGGGCTCATAGACGCTATTATCCTTGCGCGCAGGTCTTCAATCCGTCGGCGGGGATCGTAGATCAGGCGTGAACCCTAGTTCGCTCGACCCTTCCCGGCCTACTCGGTTTGACGCATGAGGAACCATTTTCCTGCTTGCCTTGTCGTGCAATCAATCCGACGCGGCCTCCTCAGATATTTCGAGTATGCTTCGTACATCATCGCCAGTGAGGCGGCGCTTACGGAGGAGCGATGTTGTGACTCGATCCCAGCCTAACCCTTCGTCCACAGTGCGTTCGGTCTGCCTAGACCTGCGCGGCCGACCCCTGCGGGGGGATTTCTCCAGCGCCGTGAGGGGGCGGAGACCAGCCCAATAATTCGCTGCAAAATTCTTTTTTTTTTACTACTGGATGTCCGGTTACGAAGGGATGGAGTGACTTTTTCGGACGCTTTACCAGTCATCGAAAGGCTAAGCGCTTCGACGCGCGGCGAGCGCCCACCGTCAGTCCCATCGTTGTATCTGCCAAATGTTGGAAATGTGCTTGTTGCCGCCATTCTCGCGTCGTACTATGGTTGGTTCGCATGGAACGGCCCCTGAGCAGCACGACTGCCTGGATTCTCGCTGACGCCAGCGTTTGACGCCAACCGAATCTGAGACAAGCCGAGCCCGGCTCTCCTTCCCACCGCTCGGGCATCGGTAACTCTCTCTTTT
>Ga0136617_10001933_pt1 | contig 18488 bp, 17 predicted proteins | sample AntDrymUQ3222106_2_FD_129672 | JGI IMG/M metagenome (GOLD analysis project Ga0136617, IMG submission 129672) | Polar desert sand microbial communities from Dry Valleys, Antarctica - metaG UQ322 (21.06) | ecosystem: Environmental > Terrestrial > Soil > Desert | place: Antarctica: Dry Valley... | reverse complement strand
CCGCGAGATCCTGGAGTGCTGGTTCGACGACCGCCCGATCCGCGAGGAGTACCTGATCGTCGACGGCGGAAAGCTCGCCGGCGCGGGAGCTCACTCCTACAGCACCAGAAACGCCGCCAGCGACTAGCGCCGCTCGAGCGGAGAGCCTTCGCGGCTTGCGCCGGCCTGCGCTAGGTGTGAATATGGCAATAGCGTTTCCCTGGGGGCGATACCATGTCTTTCTTGCTGCCGTGCCCGAACTGCGGGCCCCGTGATGTCAACGAGTTCGTCTACGCGGGCGAATTGTCGGTGCGCCCGCAAAAGACCCCATCGCTCAGGGATTTGACGTCGTACGTCTACTTCCGCCGCAACGTTGCGGGGCTACAGCGCGAATGGTGGTTTCACCGCTTCGGCTGCGAGTTGTGGTTCCAGGCCGAACGCGACACCCGGACGAACGAGGTCTTGACGACTGAGTTGGTGGAGCCGAGCCGGCAGGCGCCGCCGGCTCCCGACACCGCCACCCCGGACGCACCCGCCGTCTGATGCGTCTGCCGCCGCAGCCGGGGGAGCGCCTGAACCGCGACCGCACTCTGACGTTTCGGTTCGAAGGCGACCCGGTTGAGGCGTTCACGGGCGACACGATCGCCTCTGCGCTCTTCGCCTCGGGTCGACGTGTCTTCTCGCGCAGCTTCAAGTACCACCGCCCGCGCGGATTGCTCTGCTGCTCCGGCCATTGCCCGAACTGCCTGATGCAGGTCGACGGCATTCCAAGCGTGCGAGCCTGCATGGAGCCGGCCCGCGAGGGTGCGGAGGTGAAGGCGCAGAACGTGCTCGGCTCGCTCGACCGCGACCTGATGTCGGTCGTCGACAAGATCGGAGGGCCGTTCCTTCCGGTGGGCTTCTACTACCGCACGATGATGCGGCCGCGCCGCGCGTGGCCGATCTACGAGCGCTTCCTGCGCAGCGCCGCCGGGCTCGGCCGCATCGACAAGCACGGCCGGCGCACCCGCCGCTTCGACACCGAGCACCGGCGCACGCAGGTGCTCGTGATCGGCGGCGGCGTTTCCGGGCTCGCGGCTGCGCGCAAGGCCGCCGAGGCCGGCCGGCACGTCGTGCTCGTCGACGACGGGCTCGCCGACGACTCCGACTTCGAGTCGGCGCCGTTCGAGGTGCTCTCCCCCGCCCGGGCGATCGGCATCTACGAAGGCGGGCTCGTCCCGGTCGACGCGGGGAACGTCCTCTATCGCTTCCGGGCGGAGCGGATCGTCGTCGCGACCGGCACGATCGAGCAGCCGCTCCTCTTCCCTGGCAACGACCTTGTGGGGGTGATGCTCTCCGGAGGCGCTCGGCGCCTGACCGAGCAGTGGTCGTTGCGGCCCGGTGAGCGCGCCGTCGTCATCGCAGCCGGCGGCGAGGCGATCGCACAGGAGCTACGCAGCGCGGGAACCGAGGTGGCGCGCGTCTTCGACCTGGGCGAGCACCCGCCGGCAGAGATCGTGGCGACCGGACGAAGAGGCCGGGTTGCCTCGGTCGTGGTCGATGGCGAGGCCATCGACAGCGATCTGCTCATCATGTCCGGCGGCCGGCAGCCCGCCTACTCTCTGCTCGCGCAGACGGGCGCGAAGGTCGAGTACGACGCTGCCGGCGCGATCTTCGTCCCGCGCGACCTCCCGCCCCACGTCGAAGCCGTCGGCTCGGTGACGGGCGTACGCAGTGCGCCCTCTCATCCTCTTCCGGCGTACGCCGGAAGAGGGCGCTGCTTCGTCTGCCTCTGCGAGGACGTAACCCGTAAGGACGTCAAGCGCGCGATCGCCGAAGGCTTCGACTCGATCGAGCTCGCGAAGCGCTACACGGCCGTGACGATGGGCCCCTGCCAGGGACGGCTCTGCCACCTGCCCTCGATTCGGCTCTTCGCGCGGGAGACCGGCGCCGACGAGGCGGCGCTCGGGTCGACGACCGCACGCCCGCCCTGGGCGCCGATCTCGCTCGGCCTGCTCGCCGGCCGGGTACACGAGCCAACGAGGCGAACCTCGATCCATCATCGTCACGAGGAGCTCGGCGCGCGGATGATGTGGACGGGCGACTGGCTCCGCGTCCATTCCTACGGCGATCCGGCGGCCGAGGTGCGCGCCGTGCACGACACGGTCGGCGTGATCGACGTTTCGACCCTCGGCAAGCTGCTCGTCCGAGGGGCCGATGCGATCGGGTTCCTCGAGCGCCTTTACCCGAACCGCTTCGCCGACCTCGAGATCGGGCGCGTGCGCTACGGCGTGCTCGGCACGGACGCCGGCCGGATCATGGACGACGGCACGATCGGCCGCCTCGCAAAGGACGAGTTCTATGTCACCACCACCTCCACCGGCGCCGAGGTCGTGCTCGAGTGGTTCCAGTGGTGGAACTCGATCTGGGGGTTCGACGTCGACGTCGTCAACCTCACGGGCGCCCTGACGGCCGTGAATGTCGCCGGACCGCGTGCACGCGATCTCCTCGTCCGGCTCACCTCACTCGACTGCTCGGCCGACGCGTTCACCTACCTCGACGCGAAACGGGCGCAGGTGGCGGGGGTTCCCTGCCTGCTCCTCCGCATCGGTTTCGTCGGCGAACTCGGTTACGAGCTCCACTTCCCGAGCACGTACGGCGAATACCTCTGGGACACGCTCCTCGACCGCGGCGCCGAGCTCGGCGCGCGGCCGTTCGGGCTCGAGGCGCAGCGGATCCTCCGGCTCGAGAAGCAGCACATCCTGGTCGGGCAGGACACCGACTCGGAGTCGAACACGCTCGACGCGAACATGGCGTGGATGGTCAAGTTCGACAAGGACGATTTCGTCGGAAAGTGGGCACTGGAGCACATGCGGAAGCGCTCCCCGCGCGAGCGGCTCGTCGGCTTCGAGATGCAGAACGGCGTCGTCCCGGCCGAGGGCAGCCAGATCGTCGTCGGCGGGCGTCCCGCAGGGCGCGTGACGAGCGCGCGCCGGAGCGAGCACCTCGGGACGACAATCGGCCTCGCCTGGGTCCCGCCCGAGCTCGCGGAGGAGAGCTCGCGGCTCCAGATTCGCGTAGAAGGCAAGCTCGAGCAGGCGTCGGTCCGGCTGCGCCCGTTCTACGACCCCGACGGGAAACGGTTGCGCTCGTGAGCGGCCTCGAGTTCGTCAGCCCCGGACTCGCCCGCACCGAGAGCGGCTTCGCGCCCGTCCGGCGCTCGCCGCTCGAGCGCGCCCTGCGAGATGCTCCGCCGGGAATCCGTGACCTCTCGCAAACCGGCAAGCTCGACGTTCGCGGCGGGCTCGAGGGGGAGGAGCTTGGGGACGGCGTCGAGGTCGTCCGGATCACGCCGGAGCGCGCACTCCTCCTCTGCCCGGCCGAGGAGGTCTCCAGGCATCTGGAGCAGCTATGCGCCCGGGCTTACTCCGTCGCCGACTTGACGAGCGCGCTCGCCGGGCTTCAGGTCACGGGGGAACAGCTGCTGCGCCGTCTAACCGACCTCGATCTGGACGCACTGCCCGCGGTCGGAGCGGTCGCGCGCACCCCCGCGACGCTGTTGCGAGACGGAGAGAGGTTCAGCTTCTTCTTCCCGCAGGAGTACGCCGACCACACGGCGGAGGTCGTCCTCGACACGGCGGCGGGACTGCGATGAAGGATCTCTTCCGGGAGCGGCGGATGTGGCGCTCGCGCGGCGAGCTCAAGGACCGCTACGACGTCGTGATCGTCGGCGGGGGGTCGCACGGGCTCGCGACCGCGTACTACCTCGCCAAGGAGCACGGCATTACGAACGTCGCGGTGCTCGAGCAGAGCTACATCGGCTCCGGCGCGGCCGGTCGCAACACGACGATCATCCGCTCGAACTACCGGACACCAGAGGGCGCCGCTTTCTACCAGGCAAGCGTGAAGTTGTACGAGCGCCTCTCGCTCGAGCTCGACTTCAACCTCCTCTTCTCACAGCAGGGCCACCTCACCCTCGCGCACAGCGACCGCGCCTTGATCACATCCACCGAGCGGGCCGAAGTGAACCAGCTGCTCGGGATCGACACTCGCGTTGTCTCACCGCAGGAGATCGCGCGACTCTGCCCGGAGCTCGACCTCTCGGAGGAGGTCACCTGGCCGATCGTGGGTGCCCTCTACCACCCCCGCGGCGGGATCATCCGTCACGACGCGGTCGTCTGGGGCTTCGCGCGCGGCGCGGATCGACGCGGCGTCGAGATCCACCCGTACACGGAGGTGACCGGGATCACCCGCGCGCGCGGCCGCGTCACCGGTGTGCGGACGACGCGAGGCGACATCAAGTGCGGGACGGTGGTGAGCGCGGCGGCGGGCTGGTCGACACTCGTCGCCGGTATGGCGGAGGTGGCGCTGCCGATCACGACGCACATCCTTCAGGCCTTCGTCACGGAACCGCTGAAGCCGTTCCTCCACGTGATCATCGTGTCATCGCAGATGCACGTCTACGTCTCGCAGACCGATCGCGGTGAGCTCCTGGTCGGCGCCGAGATCGAGCCGTACACGACCTACTGTGGCACGAGTACCTTCCCCTTCCTCGAGTACTCGGCTCGCCACGTGCTCGAGCTCTTCCCGCAGCTCGAGAGCGTCGCCGTGCTGCGTCAGTGGACCGGGCTCTGCGATCTCAGCCCGGACTACAGTCCGATTCTCGGCGTCACCGAGATGGGCGGCTTCCTCGTCTCGGCGGGCTGGGGCACCTATGGCTTCAAGGCTGCGCCGATCGTCGGCACGACGCTTGCGGAGCTCGTCGCGACCGGCCGCACGCCCGACCTGATCGCGCCGTTCACGCTCGAGCGCTTCCATACCGACACCCTCGTCTCCGAGCTCGCAGCCGCGGCGGTGTCGCACTGATGGCCCACACGAAGTTCCCGTCGAGCCTCGAGATCGCGCAGGCCGCGCAACTCCGTCCGGTCGGCGCGGTCGCGGAGGAGGCGGGCCTCCAGCCCGACGAGGTCGAGCCGTACGGCCGCTTCAAGGCCAAGATCGCTCTCTCCGTGCTCGACCGCCTGCGGAGCGCACCCGACGCGAAGCTGATCTGCGTCACAGCGATCACGCCGACGAGGGCCGGTGAGGGGAAGACGACGACGTCCGTCTCGCTCACGCAGGGGCTCGGCGCGATCGGCAAGCGGGCGGTCCTGTGCCTGCGCGAGGCCTCGGTAGGGCCCGTGTTCGGGATCAAGGGCGGCGCCGCGGGCGGCGGCTACGCGCAGGTGCTGCCGATGGAGGACCTGAACCTGCACTTCACCGGCGACATCCACGCGATCGGCGCGGCAAACAACCTGCTCGCCGCGATGCTCGACTCGCACATCCTGCACGGTAACGCGCTCGACATCGACCCGCTCTCGATCACCTGGCGGCGCTGCGTCGACATGAACGACCGCGCGCTCAGGCAGATCGCGATCGGGCTCGGCGGGCGCGCGAACGGCTACGTGCGGGAGACCGGTTTCGACATCACCGCCGCGTCCGAGGTGATGGCGATCGTCGCGGTCGCGCGCGACCTCCAGGATCTCCGGGCCCGGCTTGGAAGGATCACCATCGCGCACAACTTCGCCGGCGATTCGATCACCGCGGAGCAACTGAACGCCGCGGGCGCGATGACCGTCCTCCTCAAGGACGCGCTGAAGCCGAACCTCGTGCAGACGCTGGAAGGCCAGCCGGCGATCGTCCACTGCGGGCCCTTCGCGAACATTGCCCACGGCAACAACTCACTCGTCGCCGACCTCGTCGCGCTAAAGCTCGGCGACTACGTTGTGACCGAGAGCGGCTTCGGCTCCGACATGGGCATGGAGAAGTTCCTCAACATCGTCTGCCGGATCGGCGGGCTCGCACCGAGCGGGATCGTGCTGGTCGCGACGGCGCGCGCGCTGAAGCACCACGGAGGCGACCCCGAGGGCGGCCTCGACGCGATCGAGCGCGGGGCCGCGAACATGCGTCGCCACCTCGAGATCGTGCAGGGGTTCGGCCTGAAGGCGGTCGTCGCCGTCAACCGCTTTCCGACCGACTCGAACGAGGAAATCGCGCTGGTGCGGCGGCTCGCGCTCGACTTCGGCGCCCATGCAGCAGAGGTGAACGACGCGTTCGAACGGGGCGGCGCCGGCGCAACGGAGCTCGCGGAGGCCGTCGTCGACGCGACGCGCGAGACATCGTCGTTCGGCCACACGTACCCGCTCGAGGCCTCGATCGAGGGGAAGATCGAGGCGATCGCAACGCGCGTGTACGGCGCCGACGGCGTCTTCTTCCTCAAGACCGCCGCCGAGAAGGCCGCCGCGTACACTGCCGCGGGTCTCGATCGGCTGCCGATCTGCATGGCGAAGACGCACCTCTCGCTGTCGCACGACGCGGCCTTGCTGAACGCGCCCAAGGACTTCACCGTCACGGTTCGCGACCTCCGGGCCTACACCGGAGCCGGCTGGATCGTCGCGCTCTGCGGCGACATGCAGACGATGCCGGGCCTCGCGGAACGGCCCGCCGCCTTCACCGTCGACATCGACGGCGAGGGCCGAACCGTGGGTCTGTTTTGAGCTACGCACCGTTGGCTGAGTTCCTCGACGACCTCGCGGCCGATCCTCCGGGCCCCGCCGCGGGGTCCGCGGCGGCCGCCGCCGTCGCGATAGCCGCCGCGCTCACGGAGCTCTCGGCCAGGCGCTCGGGCGATGACCTGACGGCGACACGCGCCGCGGCGAGCCGGGCGCGGGCGTTGCCGCTGGCCGAGGCCGACGCGCGCGCCTACGCGGACGTGCTGAAGTCGCGAGGAGAGGCGCAGCGCGAGGCGCTCGAGCGCGCCTGCGACGTCCTCCGCCAGATCACCGCCGCGGCGGACGAAGTGCGCGTGCTCGCGGCGCCGCTCGTGGACACCGCGAAGGGCGCGCTCCGCGGCGAGGCATTCGCCGCGGTCGAGCTGGCCGAGGCCGGCCGGCGCGTTGCGGACCGGCTGATCCTCGTGAACTCAGACAGCGCGGCCATCGACTCGGGATCGTGAGCTGGGCGCGAGCGTTATCTCGTAGTAGTCGCCTGCGTCGCCCGTGAAGATGTGGTGGCTCGGGCTGAGCCCGGTCGGCTCCTCCAGTGTGCCCGCCGAGATGCTGATCGTCGAGCTTCCCTCACGCTCCCAGAAGACGCTCGCGCCGCACTCGGCGCAGAAACCGCGCCGTCTCCCGTCGCTCTCGTACCAGCGGAGGCCACGCGCCTCGACCAGCTCCAGGTCGTCGCGGGCGCAGGCGGTATAGGCCGCGAAGTGACCGTGCGTCCGCCGGCAGCGTGTGCAATGGCAGAAGACGACGTCACGTAGCGGCCCGTCGACGCGGTAGGAAATCGCGCCGCAGAGGCAGCCGCCCGCTGCGCGAGCGCCCATCACCAGCCTAGGACCAAGGATACGGCGAGTGCGAGACCGGATGCAGGTCGCCGGAGGCGAACCGGTCGAAACGGAACGGATAGAGCAGACTCGAGTGCTCGCCGACGAGCACCCTCGCCACCTCGCGGCCCACGCCGATCATCTTGTAGCCGTGGTTCGAGTCGAGGATCGCGTACACGTTCGGCCGCACCTGGTCGAAGACGGGAAAGTTGTCGACCGTGAACGCGCCGACGCCGCCGGAGCGGGCGTTCCGGTAGTTCGAGCGACAGCCCTCGAAGCGGCCCATCGCGTGCGACAGCGCCGCGCACCACATGTCCGCGAAGCCCGACTCGACGTTCGTCGTCGAGGGGTAAGGATCCAGCTCGACGTCACCTTCGACGACGAGCGGTGATGCGCCACCCTGGACGCCGTGACGGTCGCGCTTGAAGTAGATCCCCCACAGCTCGTCGGTGACGAGGCTGCCGTCGTCGGCCTCGAGGGGCGCGTCCGTGTCGAGGTGGATGACCGGGGGCGCTCCACCGTTCGCGGTCGCGAAGAGGGCCGGATCGACCACGATCTCGCCTTCCTGGAGGTTCCAGTACGTCCACATCGGCTGGTCCTCTACGACCTCGCCGCCCGGCGTGCGCACGTCGATGCGGTCGGGTAGGCCGAGCGCCCGCCAGAACCGCGGCGCCCAGGGGCCGGGCGCGACGACCACCTGCTGCCCGACGTCGATGCTGCCCTGATCGGTGATCACGGCCCGGACGGAGTCGTCGGAGGCGAAGTGGAAACCGGTGACGTTGACTCCGGTGAGGACGCGGACGCCTTCGCCCTCGGCCTTCACGAGCAGGCCGTTCACGGAGTCCTGGTTGAAGGCAAAGCCTCCCTGGTGCTCGTGGAGGCAGGCTGTGACCCCTTGCGCCCGCCAATCGGGGAAGAGGCTCTTCATGTATGCGTCGACGTCGGCGGCGCCGGTGATCAGGGTCGAGCGGTAGCCGATCCGCTCCTGACGTTCGTAGATCTCGACGAGATCCTGCTCCTGGACGGTAGGCCCGAGCGCAATGTAGCCGACGGCGTTGTAGTGATACGCCTCCGGATCGGACTCCCACACTTCCACGCACGCCTGCATCAGCTCGCTCATCGCCGGTTGGAAGTAGTTGTTGCGGACGACGCCGCAGGCGATGCCCGAAGCGCCCGCGCCCGGCCGGGACTTCTCGAGGACGACGATGTCTGCGCCTGAGCCGAGCTCGCGCGCCTCGAGCTCGCGGGCGAGGTGGTAAGCGGTCGACAGGCCGTGGATGCCGGCGCCGATGACGACGTAAGGAGAGGAGGACGGCAGCATTCGCGCTAATTGCCCACTGGGCAACTATGTGTCAAAATCGAATCGTACCATGGCTCGCACCGGTCACCCAGCCACTCGTCAAGTCGCCTCGGTCACTCGCGCGCTCGCCGTCCTCGACGCGCTGGCCGAAGGGGGCGGAGAGCTCGGCACGAACGACATCGCTCGCCGCACCCGGATCAACGCGAGCACGGTCTCGCGCCTGCTTGCGACGCTCGCGGACGCGGGTTTCGTCGAGCACGTCCTCTCGACCGGGCGCTACCGGCTGGGGCTCCGGCTCTTGCAGCTCGGAAACGCCGTGCTCGCACGGCTCGACCTGCGCGGTCTCGCCCGGGGCGAGCTCGAGGCGCTCGTCGCCGCGACCGGCGAGACGGCGACGCTGTCCGCGCCGGGAGAGGGCGTCGCGATCACGATCGACTTCGTCCCGGGGCCGTCCTCCGTCCAGGGAATCGCGCAGATCGGCCGGCCGAGCGTCGCGCACGCGACGGCGACCGGCAAGGTGATGCTCGCCTTCACCGAGGCGGAGCTTCCGGACGCGCCGCTCGAGGCGTACACCGCGAGCACGATCGTCGACCGAACCGAGCTCCGTGCGGTGCTCGAGCGGGCGCGCGAGCGCGGCTGGGCGGAGTCGCTCGGCGAGCGCGAGGATGACCTCAACGCGATCGCCGCGCCGGTCCGCGACGATCGCGGCGGTCTCGCCGCGATCGTCGGGCTTCAGGGCCCGGCCTTCCGCTTCGACGCCGCCGCGATGCAGGCGGCGCTCGTGCCGCTGCGTGCGCGCGCCGACGCGGTCTCGGTGCAGCTCGGCTGGCAGCTGCCCTCCTAGGTTCCGGCCAGCCCGAAGAAGTTGCGCAGGATCCGCTCGCCGGCCGGGTGCTCGCCGTCGAACTCCTCTGGATGGAACTGCGTCCCCCACCAACCCCGACCGGGGTCGGCGATCGCCTCGATCGCGCAGGTCGCGCTCCTTGCGAGGACACGAAAACCTTCGGGGACGTCCGCTATCTCGTCGCCGTGGTGCTGATACACGTCGATCCGCGGCGCCAGGCCGCGCAGGATGCCGTCGTGATCGACCACGTCGACCGTCCCGAAGCCCGTCTCCGTTTTAACACGAGCGCGCGCGACCGTTCCGCCGGCGAACATCGCCTGGAGCTGCATGCCGGCGCAGATGCCGAGGACCGCCCCGTCATAGGCGAGCACCACGTCACCGAGACGCGCGAGCGCCCCCGGCGCGTGGTCGGCCCAGGGGGCGAAGGAGCCGCTGAGCACCACGGCTGAGGCATCGTCGAGCCCGTCGACATCCGTGTACGACACCCCGAGCACAGATGCTCCCGCCACGCGCTCGAGCCGGCGCCGGATCTGCTCGTAATGAGTCTCGAGCCGCGGAGTCAGAGCAGACGGATGCTCCGTGACGACGAGACAGATTGCCACGCAATGAGGATAGTGAACGAAGCGGCGGCGCCCGTGGGCGTCGCCGCTTCGTTCAGGGCGGAGCGGAATCGTCTACTCGATGAAGCCGTTCTCACGCAGCCAGTTCTCGGCCACGTCCTCCTCGGCCTCACCCTCGACGTCGACGGCAGCATTCAGCTGCTGCAGCGTCTCATTGTCGAGCTTCTCGGCGATGGCCGCGAACAACTGCTCGAGCTCCGGCGTCTCGGCGACGACGTCCTTCCGGACGTTGAGCGAGGGGTTGTAGACCGGGAAGAACGACTTGTCGTCCTCGACCACGGCAAGGTCGAGCGCCTCGATCCGCCCGTCGGTTGCGAATACCTCGCCGAAGTTGCACTGCTCGCTCTTGTCCACGGCGTCATAGATAACGCCTTCCTGCATCGTGGACACGCCGTCCTTCGGGAACTCGAAGCCGTACGCCTGCTCGAGACCAGGCAGCCCGTCGTCACGCGTGGAGAACTCGTTCCCGATGCAGAGCGTCGCCTCGTCCGGCTTGTCCTTCGCCAGCTGGGCGATGTCGGAGATCGTCTCCACACCGATCTCGCTCTTCGCCTCGCTGCTGATCGCGAGGGCATAGGTGTTGTTCGCCGGCGCGGGCTCCAGCCACTGCACGTCGTTCTTCGCGAGATCCGCCTTCGCAACCGCCTCGTATTGCTCGCGGGGGTCGGGGATCGGCTTCGTCTCTCCGAGGTGCGTGATCCAGCCTGTACCTGTGTATTCCCAGTACATGTCGATCTCGCCCGACGTCAGTGCCTCACGCGCCGCGACCGTCCCCGCCAGGCCGATCTGATCCTCCACGTCCGCCCCGGCCGCCTCGAGCGCCTGCTTCGTGATCTGGCCGAGCACCAGCTGCTCGGTGAAGTCCTTCGAGCCGACGGTGAAGGACTTGCCTGCGAAGTCGTAGTCCGCGGCAATGCTGCCACCGCCCTCGGTCGCTTCTGTCGTTGCCTCCGTCGCCGCGGCTCCTTCGTCGTCGTCGCCGCCACAGGCCGCGACGGAAAACACGAGGACGAGTGCAAACCCGAGCAGCCAAAGAAACCTCAAGCCTCTGAATCGCATGGTGCGTGCGCCTCCTTCTCCGTGCGTTGAAAACCCGATTTCACGATCTACAACCCTTTCGGCCGAAGGACGTCTTCGGCCACCCCGCCCAGCCAGTCGATCAGCAACGCGAGAACCGCTGTCAGCACGCTCCCGACGATCAGGACCGGCTGCCGGTTGAGCGCGAGCGCGTTCACGATCAGGAACCCGAGCCCGCCGGCGTTCACGTAGGTCGCAAGCGTCGCGGTGCCGACGTTGATCACGAGCGCGGTCCTGACGCCGGCCATGATCACCGGAACCGCCAGCGGCAACTCGATCTGCCCCAGCACGCGCGCCTTGCTCATCCCCATGCCTCGGCCGGCCTCGATCAGGAAGCGGTCGACCCCCTGCAGCCCGACCATGGTGTTGCGCAGGATCGGAAGGAGCGAGTACGCCACGAGCGCGTACACCGTGTAGATGAAGCCGAAGCCGATCGTGATCGCCATCAGCACGAGCAGCCCGATCGACGGTACTGCCTGCCCGATGTTCGCGACCCCAATCACGGGCGGCGTGAGCCTCCGGGCGAACGGCCTGGTGAGCAGGATGCCCAGGGGAATCGCGATCGCGATCACGAGCGCCGTCGAAACAACCGTCAGCTTGATGTGCTCCACGAGCTTCTCGACGATGAAAGGTCGATTGAGCGTGCGTTGCTCGATCGAGTCGAGCTCGAGGCTCGAGATGTACAGATAGAGGCCGAGGCAGACGAGGCACAGGAAGATCGGCATGCCGGCATAGCGCAGCCTGCGCGCGACGAACGGCATCCGGAGCATGCGATCCTCGACGGCTAGCGGCGACTCGACGCCGACCGTCGCCGGCGCGGGGATGCTCGGCCGCAGTCTCAGGAGCCTCCCACCTCCTCGAGCTCGTGCTGCTCGAACTCGGCCGCGTGCCGGAGCGCCTCGGCCCGCATCGCGTGAACGGCGTTCAGCACCGTCTCGAGATCGATTACACCCTGGCAAGCGCCGCTCTCGTCGACGACGATCACCGAGCCGTAACCGGATTTGAGCATCTCGTTGAGCGCGGTGTGCAGCGTCGTGCTCGAGCGCACGACCGGCAGAGCCGGCGAGCCGACGCCCGACTCGAGCCGTTCCGGACGGTCGAGGTCGCGCGCGTCGACCCAGCGGAACGGCCGCCGCTCCTCGTCGAGCAGGAGCGCGGCGCCTTTGCCCGAGCCGCGCAGTGCTTCTCGTACGTCTGCCGGCTCGGCGGGCAGCTGCACGATCGGCCAGTCGGCGTGCTCCACCTCGTCGACGCGCGAGAGATTGAGCCGCCTGATCGCTGCGCCCGCGCCGACGAAGTCCTCGACGTACGCGTCCGCCGGATTCGTGAGGACGTGCTCGGGCGTGTCGTACTGGGCGATCTTCGACTTGTCGCGCAGGATTGCGATCCGGTCGCCGAGCTTCACGGCCTCGTCGATGTCGTGCGTGACGAACACGATCGTCTTCTTGATCACGGCCTGCAGCCGCAGGAACTCGTTCTGGAGCCGGTCGCGGGTGATCGGATCGATCGCGCTGAACGGCTCGTCCATCAGGATCACGGGTGGGTCCGCGGCCATCGCACGGGCGACGCCGACACGCTGGCGCTGGCCGCCCGAGAGCTCCTTCGGATAGCGGTCCCGGTAGGCGTCCGGGTCCATCCCGACGAGCTCGAGCAACTCGTCGACGCGCTCGGTGATCCGTTTCTTCTTCCAGCCGAGCATGCGTGGGACGATTGCGATGTTGCCGGCGATCGTGACGTGAGGGAAGAGGCCGATCTGCTGGATCACGTACCCCATCCGCCGCCGCAGGGCGTCCGCGTTCACTCCTGTGACGTCCTCGCCCTCGAGGATGATCGTGCCCGAGGTTGGCTCGATCAGGCGGTTGATCAGCCGCATCGTCGTCGTCTTGCCACACCCGGACGGCCCGACGAGGACGACGATTTCGCCTGCCGGGATGTCCATCGAAAGGTTCTCGACCGCGTAGTCGGGCTGGCGCGGGAAGCGCTTGGTCAGCTGCTCGAGCCGAATCATCGGCTCGGCGCCGTTACCGGCCTTCGAGGGATGCGCCTGCGGTTCGCTCATGGTCGAAGTCCCTTCGAGGTAGTGAGGCGTGCGACTCCGGCGAAGAACGCGTCGAAGAGCAATGCGAGGGCGATGACCCCCAGCGTTCCGCCGAGCACCAGATTGAGTGCGTTGGCGCCGCCGATGCGGGCGAGGCCGGAGAAGATGTCCTCGCCGAGACCGGGGCCGTTGACCACAGCCGCGATGGCCGTGATGCCCACGAGTATGAGCGTCGAGACGCGGACGCCCGCCATAACGACGGGCCAGGCCAGTGGAAGCTCCACGCGCAGCAGGCGCCGCCACCTCCCCATCCCCATGCCGCGGGCGGAGTCGATGATCGCCTCTTCCACGCCGCGCAGGCCCGTGACGGTGTTGCGGACGATCGGCAGGAGCGCATACATCACGAGCGCGATCACAGTCGGCTTGTAGCCGAGCCCGACGAACGGGATCAGGACACCGAACAGCGCCAACGACGGGATCGTGAGGAACACTCCGGTGATCCCCAGCACCACCTGCGCCCACCACGGACGCTGGTAGACGAGGATCCCGAGTGCAAGCCCAATCACCGTGGCGATCGCGATCGAGAGCGCGACGACCTGTGCGTGCTCGATCGCGAGCTCGAGTAGGTGGTCTTGCCGCTTCGACAGATACTCGAGGAAGCTCATGGGCGCGCGATGCTCATGCGTCGCCCCTTCGCAGCTCGGCGACCTCGGCGAGCGCCGGCGCCTGGCCGGCCGTCCAGCCGAGCACGCCCGAAAGCTCGTCCGCGACGAGCTTGATCTCCTGTCCGGCGGACTCGAGCCGGCTGCCGAAGCGGAACTTCGGAGCCGAGATGTTCAGCGCAGCGACGATCGAGCCGCGGAAGCCCCGGACGGGCGCGGCGACCGCGACGAGCTCCTTCTCGAACTCCTCGTCCACCAGCGCGAACCCTTGCTCGCGCTCGGCAGCAAGCCGGCTGCAGAGCTCGTCCACGTCGCGCGGGGCGTTCGGCCCCAACCGCGAGAACTCGACCCCGACGAGGAGCGCCTCGACCTCGGCCCGGCTGAGATCGAAGAGCAGGGCCCGGCCGGCCGACGTGCAGTGCACCGGGACCGTGCGCCCGACCCAGCCCGCCGCCTGGACGGCGTGATTCGGCGACTCGGACATCAGTGTCAGGACCTCAGTGCCCTGCAGCACCGAGAGATGTGCACGCTCACCGACTTGTCGCACGACCTGCCGGAGGAAGGGCGGCGCCGCTTCGAGCAGGCGCTGGTCGCCTGCCCGCGCGGCGAGCGCGAACAGACGCCAGCCGATGCGGTAGTTGAGCGTGTCGGGATCGCGATCCACCGCGCCACACTCGCCCAGCACCTTCAGCGAGCGCGAGACCTGGCTCTTCTCGCGTCCGACGAGTTGCGCGATCCGCATCACGCCGAGGCCGCCGCTCACCGCGGCCTCCTCCCCCGCAAGAGCGAAGAGGATGGCGAGCCCTCGACGCAGAGCTGTTGCCGTCTCAGCAACCATAGTTGCCACCCTAAAGCGCTCGTGACAGCGGTTTCAAGTGCTGAATCTGCTTCGGCGCACGATTTCGAGAACGTAGGCGACCATCACGTCCTCCTCGCCCAGCGGGAGATGGAACGCGTCCGAGAGCTTTTCGACCCGCCCGATCTGATCCCGGTTTCGCGCGAACACCGGAGTAAAGGGGAAGAATCCGAGGTCGGCGACCCTCGCGTCGAGCCCGGCACGATCGAGCTGCTCGGCCGTCTGCAGCTGGCTCAGGACCGAGAGCAGCATCACGTACGCATGTCCGCCGTCGGCCAGGATCTGCGGCAGGAGCCGGATCAGATGATCGACGAGGTTGCGGCCCCAGTAGTCGAGCGGCCGATGGCCGGTGAACTGCTCGAACGGGTCGACCGGCATCTGGTAGAGGCTCGCGACGACGACGTCGTAGCGGTTCTGCGGCTCCACCATGTAGAGATCGACTTCCGCCCCGGTGACCCGTTCGGCGACGTCGTTTCGGAACGCGTTCGCAAGCGTGTTGGCGACCGCCTCGCGCCGGATGTCGATCGCATGGACGTGCTCGGCGCCATTGAGGGCGAGCTGCACGGTGAGAAGACCGCTGCCGCAACCGACGTCGAGGCAGCGCTTGCCGTCGCCGATGTTGTTCTGGAGCAAGTACTTCCAGAGGAGCAGGCTGCCGACGGTCGGCACGAAAACGTCGGGATCGATGCCGAGCTCCGGAAAGGGCAGCGGATAGACAGTCCGCCCACCATCGTCGAGCCACGGCGATGTGACGTGAGCCTCCCGCTCGGGCAACGCCGCAGGCTCGGGCGGTGGCGCGCTGCGCGGCCGGCCCGCCGTCGTGCCCGCGAGTGCCACCTTGGCGGCGGCGATGTGGGCGGGCGTTGTCCCGCAGCAGCCGCCGACGATCTGCGCGCCTTCCGCGCGCCAGCGCAGCGCGAGCTCGGCGTACTCCTCGGGCCCGACCCGCTGGTCGAAGCGCCAGCCCGCGCCCGAGAAGTACCCGAGATTGGGGTAGACGCCGAGCGGCAGATCGGTGAAGTCGCGCAGCCAGGGCAGCATCCCCGTGACGTGCTCCGGAGGCAGACAATTGATCAGTAGCGCCGAGACGCCGAGCTCCTCGAAACGACGGGCGGCACGCCCGAAGAGATCGCCTTCCGGCCCGCCCCAATGCTGACCGTAGACGCCGCAGACGCCGTAGCGGCAGCGGCGGAAGCTGAGCCAGACGGGAAGCCCAGTCTCGAGCACGATCTCGACGGCCGGGAACGTGAGCTCGTCGCGGACGAGCGACATCGTCTCCATCAGGACGAGGTCGGGCGGATCGTTCTCGAAGGCGCGCACGAGCAGGCGCAGCGTCCGCAGCCGCTCCTCGACGCCGATGTCGCCGTTGACGCTGAAGGCGACGGCGCAGGAGTCGTCACGGCCGCCCTCGCTCACCGCTTGCCGCGCGAGGCCGATGCCGCGCCGGGCCACATCCATCCAGTGCGTGATCCCGCCCCCGCCGGTCGGGCCACCGTGCTCGAGCTCTGCGGCCGCGAGGATTGCCCAGGTGTTGGACGAGATCACGTCGCAGCCGGCGCCGACGTAGCGGCGGTGGACGTCGAGCACCGCGTACGGTGCGCGATAGAGAGCGCCTGTGCCCCAGAGGCCGCGATCGGAGTCGCGCAGGTCGCCCGCGTCCTCACGCTCGAGCTCGGTCGCGTTCCCGCCGTCGAGCACGACCGCGACTCCGTCGCCGAGCAGGCCCTCGATCCGCTCGTAGGCGGGCGAGAGCTTTCGGTCACGCACGGTTGCGAGACGGTCGACGCTCATCGGTTGCCTTCTTCGGGCTCGGCCACGATAATCGCAACAGACGTTGCTCTCTCAGCAACCATCGCCGAAACGGCAAACAAGGTCAAGGAGGCTCCGCATGGCTGACACTGCTCCCCAGACGAAGCTTGGTCTGCTCGAGCGCCTCGAGCGCGGGCCCGTGATCTGCGCGGAGGGCTACCTCTTCGAGCTGGAGCGCCGCGGCTACCTTCAGGCTGGCGCGTTCGTACCCGAGATCGTGCTCGAGCAGCCCGAGCTTGTGGCGCAACTCCACCGCGAGTTCGTCCACGCAGGCTCGGATGTCGTCGAGGCCTTCACCTACTACGCCCATCGCGAGAAGATGCGGCTCGTCGGCAAGGAGCACCTGCTCGAGCAGATCAACCGCCAGGCGCTCGCGATCGCGAAGGAGGTCGCCGACGAGACCGGCGCGCTCTTCGCGGGCGACATTTGCAACACAAACGTCTTCGTCGCAGACGACGAGTCGCGGCAGGCGGTACGGGAGATGTTCGACGAGCAGGTCGGCTGGGCCGTCGACGCCGGTGTCGACTTCGTCATCGGCGAGACGTTCTCGTGGGGGGAAGAAGCACTGATCGCGCTCGAGTCGATCAAGGCGACGGGTCTGCCGGCCGTGATCACACTCGCGATCCACCAGGAGCCGGCGACGCGCGAGGGCTGGGCGCCCCAGGACGCATGCAAGCGGCTGGAGGACGCAGGAGCGAACGTCGTCGGACTGAACTGCATCCGCGGCCCGAAGACGATGCTGCCGCTGCTCGAGGCGATCCGCGCGCAGGTCGACGGCTACGTTGCCGCGCTCCCCGTGCCCTATCGCACACACGACGAGCAGCCGAGCTTCCAGTCGCTGCGCGACCCGGGCTACGACGAGCTCCCGGAAGGCCGACCGTTCCCGACCGCGCTCGACCCCTTCACCTGCAACCGCTACGAGCTGGGGGACTTCGCGCGGGACGCCCACGCTCTGGGCGTCAGCTACCTCGGCGTGTGCTGCGGCGCCGGGCCGCACCACATCCGCAGCGTCGCAGAGGCGCTCGGGCGAACGCCGGCGGCAAGCCGCTACTCGGCGGACATGTCGAAGCATGCCTTCCTCGGCACGGACGAACGCCTGAAATCCGAGAACCGGGAATACGCCGACAAGCTCTAGGACGGCTCGGCCGTCCGAGGTCGAGGTTCGCAGCCTGGTTGGCTCGAACTTGTGCGCGACGCCAGGAAGGCAGGGCAGTACTCAGCGTTGATCAACGGTCAGCGTGTCGAGTACCGCTGTGCTTCGTAGGCGCTCCTGTCCGCGGCGGCGCGGCCTAAGAGGATGTAGGCACCGAAGACCCCTTCCCCGTCCGATGAACTGAGTGGAGCCGGCGAAGCCGTCGGAGACTCTCGACCGTCGGCTCCGCACGCCGCCGCCGGCAGGAGGACTAGGCCAGCTTCGGGGCCACCGACGACAGCGACGCGACAATCGGGTTCGCGCGATCGGGCAAAGCGCATCGCGCAGCAGCCTTCGCCGCGCCAGTTCTCCCGGCCCTCGTTGATCGCCACCGCGGGGACGGCCAGCGCCGCGAGCGGGTCGAGCTACCAGAGACCGAGCAGGGCGTTGCCGAGCAAGCCTGAACGTCCGGGGTCAGGTCCTGCATTCGCGCTTTGTGTGTCAAGTCTGAGTCATCTCCGAACTGCAACGCGACACTGCAGGACGCGGCGGCCCCGACGCCCGCCTGGCCGTGTGGGCCGGCGCGTGGTTGGTCTGTGGTCCCGAAGACGAATACGATCTCCCTGCACAATCGCTGCGGCTCTTGCGGCCGTGGTCTTCCAACCCGAGGAGTGAGACGGAATGGCCAAGGTCCTCTGCGTCCTCTACGACGACCCGGAGAGCGGGTATCCCCCGGTGTACGCCCGCGACGATCTCCCTCGGATCGAGCGGTATTTCGACGGTCAGACGACCCCGACGCCGCAGGGGATCGATTTCGAGCCGGGTG
>Ga0136617_10001932_pt1 | contig 18498 bp, 14 predicted proteins | sample AntDrymUQ3222106_2_FD_129672 | JGI IMG/M metagenome (GOLD analysis project Ga0136617, IMG submission 129672) | Polar desert sand microbial communities from Dry Valleys, Antarctica - metaG UQ322 (21.06) | ecosystem: Environmental > Terrestrial > Soil > Desert | place: Antarctica: Dry Valley... | reverse complement strand
GCGTTCGCCGTGACGCCGGTGCCGTCCAGACGTCGAGCCAGCTCGACGGTGAACAAGATGTTCTGGAGCTTGGTGGTGCTGTAGACCCGGAACCCCGAGTAGGAGCGCGCGGACTGCAGGTCGTCGAAGTCGAGCCGCCCCATGCGGTGCGCGTCAGAGGACACGTTCACGATCCGGGCCGGCGGGCTCGCCTTGAGGGTGTCGAGCAGGAGCACCGTCAGCAGGAACATCGACAGGTGGTTGGTCGCGAAGGTCCGCTCGAAGCCGTCGGCGGTCACCTCGCGCTTGGACAGCACGACGCCGGCATTGTTCACCAGCACGTGCAGCCGGTCGTAGCGTTCCCTGAACGCCTGCGCAAGACCCCGCACGGAATCCATGGCGGCGAGGTCGGCGACCAGCAGATCCACCGAGGGATTGCCCGTCGCCTGTTCGATGCGCAGTTTCGCTGTCTCACCCTTGGCGCCGTCGCGGGCCACCAGCACGACGCTCGCGCCCATCTGGGCCAGCCCCATCGCCGTCTCGTACCCGATCCCCGCATTCGCTCCGGTGACCAGGCAGATCCTGCCGTCCATCTCCCGCTCCATCGCCTCGCCTCGCCTCGCCTCGCCTCGGCCGTGCGGTCGCGGCCGGCCGACCGCTTCACCCGATGGTGGCACGCCGGCGCTCGGGCGGGGCGAGCGGGAGCGTGTCATCCTGCTGCGCAGCGGTGCGCAGCAGGAGCGGGGAAGCGATGAAGGGTGATCGGGTCGAGGTGGTGGTGGACGCGGGCGATGGCGTCCGCGTCTACGAGGTCGAGGCGACTCGAGCGGGCCGCCGGGTGGAGATCACCACGGGGCGCGGGCTGGTGGAGGTCACCGAGGTCACGCGCGGCGGGCAGTCCGTGCGCACGGCCCGCTTCATGGCCAGCCGCGTGCTCGCGCTCGTGGAGCACCCGGCGCGGGAGCGGGCCCTGCCCGACGAGCGGGACTGAGGGGCGCAGACGCGCCAGGGCCCGCAGCCCGGCCCTCCCCGCGACGCTGCAGGGTGCTGGGCGCCCGGCCCGTAGCATCCGGTGATGGTCGATGAGCTGCACCCCCGGCGCGGTGCGCGGGCACGGGCGGACGCGGCGCTGGAGCGGCTGCGGCCGCGGATCCGGGCGCGCGCGCGGCGCCGCATCGGCCGGGGCGCCACGGAGGTGCTGCTGGCCCGCCTCGACCGTCGCTTCCCGGACGTCCACGGACCCCTGGAGCAGCTCTACGGCGCCGAGGACCTCGACGGGCTGATCGAGCGCCTCCTGCGCATGGTCGTGGACGCGTCCGCAGCGCGCCCCCATGAGTTGCGAGCGCTCGACTACCGGCGCGAGGTCAACCCGGACTGGCACCTGAGCGAGCGGCAGGTCGGCTACGTGTGCTACGCCGACCGCTTCGCCGGATCGCTCGACAAGGTCGCGGACCGGCTGGACTACCTCGGCGAGCTCGGCGTCACCTACCTCCACCTCATGCCGCTGCTGCAGCCGCGCCAGGGTGCGAACGACGGGGGCTACGCGGTCATCGACTTCCGTTCCGTCGATCCGCGGCTCGGTGACATGGACGACCTCGAGCGGCTGGCCGGTGCCCTGCGGGGACGTGGCATCAGCCTGTGCATCGACCTGGTGCTCAACCACACCGCGGCCGAGCACGAGTGGGCCGAACGCGCCAAGGCGGGCGACCCCGCCTACCGCGACTACTACCACCTGTTCCCCGACCGCACGCTGCCGGACGCCTTCGAGCGCACCCTGCTGGAGGTCTTCCCCGACACCGCACCCGGAAGTTTCACGTGGAACCCTGCGCTCGACGCCTGGGTCTGGACCTCCTTCTACGAGTTCCAATGGGACCTGAACTACACCAACCCCCGCGTCTTCGCCGAGATGCTCGACGTCATGCTGTTCCTCGCGAACCGCGGGGTGGAGGTGCTGCGGCTGGACGCGGCCCCGTTCCTGTGGAAGCGGCTCGGCACCAACTGTCAGAACCAGCCGGAGGTCCACCTGCTGCTGCAGGCCTTCCGCGGCCTCGTGTCCATGGCCGCCCCCGGTGTGGCGTTCAAGGCCGAGGCGATCGTGCCGCCCCAGGAGCTGGTCCGCTACCTCGGCGCGAACGAGCGCCTGCGGGCGGAGTGCGACCTCGCCTACCACAACTCACTCATGGTGCAGCTGTGGTCCAGCCTTGCCAGCCGCGACGCCCGGCTGATGACCGTCGCCCTGTCCCGCATGACGCCCACGCCGCCGACCACGTCGTGGGTGACCTACGTCCGAGGACACGACGACATCGGCTGGGCCGTGACGGACGAGGACGCCGGGACGGTGGGGCTCGGCGGCTTCGGCCACCGCCAATTCCTCAACGACTTCTACTCGGGCCGCTTCCCCGGCAGCTTCGCCCGCGGCGCACGGTTCCAGGAGAATCTCCTCACCGGTGACGCCCGCATCTCCGGCACGGCGGCGTCGCTGGCCGGGATCGAGCTGGCTCTGGAGCTCGGCGACGAGCGTCTCCTCGACGCGGCCGTGCGCCGGCTGCTCCTGCTCTACTCGGTCGCGTTCTCCTACGGCGGGATCCCGCTGATCTACATGGGTGACGAGGTCGCCCTGCGCAACGACCTGTCCTACCGCGAGCACCCCGAACTCGCGCCCGACAACCGCTGGCTGCATCGCCCGCTGCTGGACGAGGCGGCGGTCGAACGCCGGCAGCGCGCCGGCACGCTCGAGCACCGCGTCTTCCACGGCATCGCCCGCCTCGCACAGGTCCGCCGCACGCTGGCCACGCTGCGCGCAGGCGGACGCACCGAGCCGCTGCCCGCCGACGACCCGGCGGTGTTCGCCTACCGCCGCGAGCACCCGGCTGCGGGGCGCTTCCTCGGGCTGGTGAACTTCAGCGACACCGAGCGCTCCGTGGACGCGGGTCTCCTTGCCGGCATGGACACCCCTCGCGACGCCCTCGCTCCTCACGGCCGCTTCTCCCTGCACGGCGGCCGCATCTGGCTCCCGCGCCTCGGCACCTGCTGGCTGACCGAGGATTGACCTGTCCTTCAGCGGGGCGAGCGGCGGTCAGACGGGCACGGGGCTGCGGGCGATCTCCTCGGCGTGCAGCGGCGTGGCCGGGCTCGGGGCGCTCGGCGGCGGCATCGGCAGCGGGCCGACGGTGCGGACGGGCACCTCGAGACGGGTGGTGGTACCGCCACCGCGACGCGAGTCCACCGCGAACTCTCCGTTCGCAAGCGCTGCGCGCTGGCGCATGAGGGCGAGCCCGTGATGGCCCGCGCCCACCCCGCCAGGGTCGAAGCCGACGCCGTCGTCGCTGACCTCGGCCACGGCCGTGGAGCCGACCATGTGGAGCCGGATGGTGACGCGGGTGGCACCGGCGTGGCGCACGACATTGGTGAGCAGGCCGGTCACCGTCTCGGTCAGCAGGATCTCCACCGGGTGGGACAGATTCCCCGCGAACTCGTCGATGTCGAGCTCGACGTCCAGCCCGTGCTCGACCCGCGCCTGTTCGGCCGCCCGGCGCACCGAGGGCAGGAGGTCACCGGGAACGATCGTCTGGCGCTGGAGGTCGTCGAGCACCTCGCGCAGCGCCGAGATGCCGTCGGCCACGGCGTCACGGACGATGGCCGCGAGCTTGGTGGTCATCTCGGTGTTGCCGATGCGCACGGCGGTGATGACGTTCTCGGCCTGGATCGCCGCAGCGGCGAGGTAGGGCAGGACGTCGTCGTGGACGTGCAGGGCCACGCGGCTGCGCGCCGAACTGCCCTCGGCCAGGATGCCCTCGGCCAGCTCCGCCTCCGCCCGCTGCGACGCCCGCAGCTCCTCCTCCACCGTCAGCCGCTGCAGCGCCAGCCCCACGCTGTTGCACGCGGTGTCGACCTCGGCGATCCGCTCGTGGTCGAGTTCGCGGGCCAGCCCGACCAGCGCCCGCGTGCCCGGCACGGAGCGGCGGTCGAGGTGCGCGGGGAGTTCCCCGTCCAGGGCCAGCACCACGTCGGCGGGGTCCTCCGCGCCGCTGATGGCACGCAGGGCGGGCACGGCGATCTCGGCGGCATGCGCCGGGTCCCGGCTGGAGAGCAGCGCGGTGCCGAGGTCGTGCAGCACCTCGAGCTCGCGGACCCGCTCCGCCAGCTCGTCGGCCCGGTCACTTGCCGCCTTGGCCGACCGCAGCGCCGCATACCCCAGCCACAGTGGTACCGCCAGCAGCACGACGGACCACGGCGAGACCTCCCGGTACAGGACCACGACGAGCAGCGCCAGCAACCCCGTGAAGACGTAGTTCGAGGCGAAGCGTGGGAACGGCAGCGCCACGAGCATGATGGCGCGCCGCAGGGTGGCCTGCTTGTTGAGCCACACCGCCGTGGCGACCGCTGCGGTGTTCACCACATCGGAGATCGGTACCGCGACGAGCGTCGCGCCGACGAGCCCGATGGGGAGGGCGTCGACGGCGACGGCGGCAACGAAACAACTGAGCCCGAGCTGCAGGTGGTTGAAGACGATCTTCCAACCGCTGACATCGGGCTTGAGCTCGCGTGGTCCAACCAGCGCGACGGCGTTGACCAGCAGCGCGCCGAGCGGGTCGAGCACGATGACGCTGGCGATGCCGAGCGCGGGACGCAGGCTCGCCTCGATCTGCAGCGACGGCACGGTGACGACCGACATGTAGCTGGCAAGGGAGATCATGGCGATCCAGGCGAGCGTCTCCGCCGGCCGGTCGGACGCGACCCCCAGGGCTTGCGGCAGCAGAGCAGCCGTCGCCGCCGCCAGGACCACGATGAACAGGCGAACGGGCAGCGTCGGTCGCGCGTCCCTCCTCTGCTGCCGGTGCTGCGCACGCGAACCTGCCATCGCCCCGCTCCGATCCCGTCGGCGGTCCCTGTCGAGGATCGTCGGTGCCGGGAGGCAACGCAAGGCTGACGGGGGAGCGTGACCTCACCCGGCGGGTTCGGTCGGGGGACGGCGAGGGCTGCGTCCGGCGTGCGCGGCCGCGCAGACGTGGGGGCCGCGCCTGCCGAGTGGCCGGGCTACCACCAGATCTTGCCGGCGGCGGCGGTGGTCAGGCTGGGGGCGGGCACGGACAGCGACTTCAGGCGGTGGATGAGGCGAGCGAGCATGGGAAGGGCTCCTTGAGTCGGGAAGGTCACGGCGAGTGAAGAAAGCGTGACGGCTCATGCGTGGTGGTGCATGACCATTGTGCGGCAGATGGGCCGTCTGCCACACGTCCCTTAGCCCGGTATAGGCCTTCTGAAGCCACTTTGTCTAGCGTGCACGATGGAATGTTGCATCCCGGCGCACCGCCGCACGTCGAGTGCAACGTAACGCAACGCAATTAGCACAGAGAGTAGGAAGCCTCTACGTTCAGTAAGACTTTTGGGGGAGCACCCATAGCCGAAGGGTGGACCACCAAGCGGCGACGCGAGATCGTGATCAGCGCCACAGGGCGGCAAGAACGTCGCCGACCGCCGTGGGGGTGTGGTTGAGGCGAGGAGGTTCGGGGTCCGGGCCCGTGGGGCCCGTGAGGTCGAAGGCGTCGCGCGTCGTGCCGCCGAGGAACCGGCTGACCTGGGCGTAGCCGTGCGCGTCGCGCGGGCGGTAGCGCTGGTGGTAGTAGCGCAGCGGCGCGTAGACCGTGAGGTGCTCGCGCGCGCGGGTGAGGGCGACGTAGAGCAGGCGCCGCTCCTCCTCGATCTCCTCCACGCTCCCGCAGGCCATGTCCGAGGGGATCATGCCGTCCGCGGCGTGCAGCACCGAGACCGTGTCCCACTCCAACCCCTTCGCGGAGTGGATGGTGGACAGGATCAGGTAGTCCTCGTCGAGCAGCGGGGGACCGGCGAGATCGGAGGTCGCCGACGGCGGGTCCAGGACGAGGTCGGCGACGAACGCGGAGCGCGACGAGTAGCCCGCCGCCACCCCCTCGAGCTGCTCGAGGTCACGGAGGCGCGCCTCGGCGTCGTCGTGCGCCCGCCGGCACAGGGGCTCGTAGAACCGCCGCAGCCGTTCCACCTGCGACGCGACCCAGCCCGGCCCCCGGCCCGCGCCGGGCGCCGTGCAATCGGCCACCGCCGAGCAGAAGGCCGCGAAATCCGCCGCCGCCGCGGCGGGCACCGGCGGCGGGGCGTCGAGCAGCCGCGAGATCGCCAGGTCCGGTGCGCCGCCCTGCACCTCGGAGAACACCCGGCGTGCCGTCGCGGGGCCCACGCCCTGCAGCAGCTGCAGGGCGCGGAACCAGGCAAGCTCGTCGCCGGGGTTGTCCAGCAGCCGCAGCAGCGCCAGCAGGTCCTTGACGTGCGCGGCCTCCAGGAACTTCAGGCCCCCGTACTTCACGAACGGGATCCCGCGCCGCGACAGCTCCACCTCCAGGTGGTCGCTGTGGTGCCCGGCCCGGAACAGCACCGCCTGCTCCCGCAGCGGCGTCCCCTGCTCGCGGCGGGCCAGGACCGCCTCGCAGACGCGTTCGGACTGCTCGGCCTCGTCACGGCAGCTCGCGAGCACGGGCCGGCCCCGGTCCGGGCGATCGGACCACAGGCGCTTCTCCCAGCGGCGCGGCGCACCCGCCATCACCGCGTTGGCGGCGTCCAGGATCGGCTGGGTCGAGCGGTAGTTCTGCTCGAGGCGGATCACCGTGGCGCCAGGGAACCGCTCGGCGAACCCCAGGATGTTCTCGACCGTGGCGGCGCGGAAGGAGTAGATGGCCTGCGCGTCGTCGCCGACCACCGTCAGGTTGGCGTTGGTGGCCCGCAGCCGCATGAGGATGTCGGCCTGCAGCGCGTTGGTGTCCTGGTACTCGTCGACGAGGACGTGGTCGAACGCTCCCGCGACCCGCTCGCCCACGCCGGGCACGCCGAGCAGGGCCCACCACCACAGCAGCAGGTCGTCGTAGTCGAGGACCTGGCGCTCGCGCTTGCGCTCGGTGTAGGCGCGGAAGATGGCGATGATCCCCTCGGTGGCGTCGCGGCACCACGGGTAGCTGCGGTCGACCACCTCCGACACGGGCTCACGCGCGTTCACCGTGCGCGAGTAGATGGCGGCGAGGGTGTCGGCCCGGGGGAAGCGCTTCGCACCGGTGGCCACGCCCAGGTCGGAGCGCACGAGGTCGAGCAGGTCGGCGGCGTCGCCGGCGTCGACCACGGAGAAGTCCGGCCCCAGGCCGACGGCCTGACCGTGCAGGCGCAGCAGGCGGTTGCCCACCGCATGGAACGTCCCACCCCACACCCGCGAGGCCCCCGACGACGGCCCGGCCGCCGCGGACGCACGCCGCAGCATCTCCGCCGCGGCCCGGCGCGTGAAGGTCAGCAGCAGGATGCGCTCCGGGGCGACCCCGTCCGCCAGCAGCCGCGTCACGCGCGCGGTCAGGGTTCGCGTCTTACCGGATCCCGCCCCCGCCAGCACCAGCAGCGGGCCGTCGCCGTGGCGCACCGCAGCCACCTGCGGCGCGTTCAAGCCCTCGACCGACCCTTCAGCGAACATGTGTTCGGTGAACCTAGCATGCACCCCCGGTCCCGCGCGTCTGGCCGCGGCCGCGCGCAGCACACGCGCCGTGGCCAGCGGCTCAGCCGCGGGCGAAGGTGAGGCTGCCGACGCGGCCGCGCTCCTCGAGAGTGAGGAAGGCGGAGACCACCGCGGGGTCGAAGTGGGAGCCCTGGCACATCAGGAGCTCGGTGCGGGCGTCCTCGGCGCTGCGTGCCCGCCGGTACGGGCGATCGGCGCGCATCGTGGCCCAGGCGTCGCAGACGGCGAGGACGCGGGCCTCGACGCGGATCTCCTCGCGCGCCTTGCCATCGGGGTAGCCGGCACCGTTCCAGCGCTCGTGGTGCTCGCCGATGATGTCGGCGACGAAGGCGAAGGCCGGCGCGAGCGACACCAGCCGCTGCCCGTGCGCGGCGTGCTGGCGCATGAGGTCCCACTCGTCGGCGTCCAGCGGGCCGGGTTTGCGCAGGATCCCATCCGGGACCGCGACCTTGCCCACGTCGTGCAGGCGCCCGGCGACCGCGCAGCGCCAGCGGACCTCCTCGTCCAGCCCCAGCGCCTCGGCGACGAGCGCCGCCCAGCGCGCGACCGCGCGGCTGTGCTCGTGGTTGGACTGGCGGGCGTCGAGGGTGTCGGCGAGGTTCTCCAGGAAGACCAGCAGGCTGGTGTCGCCGAGCGGGGACGGCGCGGGACCGGCGTCGGGGAGCCCGAGTTGCACCTGGTCGCGCCCCAGCTCCTTCGCGGTGTACAGGGCCTTGTCAGCGACCCGCACCAGCTCGTCGACGCTGCGCGCATGGCGGGGGATGCAGGCCGCGCCCACCGACACGGTGGCGAACAGCCGGACCCCGTCGGCCAGCAGGAAGGGGGAGCGGCTGATGGAGCGGCGGCAGCGCTCGGCCACCTCCACGGCCACCTCCTCGTCCGCACCGGGCAGCAGGACAACGAACTCCTCGCCGCCGTAGCGCGCCACGACGTCGGTCGCGCGGGCGGCCATGATCAGCCGGGCCGCCAGCCCGCACAGCACGCGATCGCCCGCGGGGTGGCCGTGCTCGTCGTTCACGCGCTTGAAGTGGTCCAGGTCCAGCACGAGCAGCCCGAACGGCGTCCCGGTGCGCAGGGCCCGCTCCACCTCGGTGCGCAGGACGTCCTCGGCGTAGCGGCGGTTGCGCAGGCCCGTGAGGCCGTCGGTGACCGCCAGGCGCTCCTGCTCACCGAGCGACTCGCGCAGGCGCCGCGCCACCTGCTCGCTCTCCCGCGAGGTCAGCACCAGGCGCACGATCACCGCGAGGATGGCGTAGGCGGCCAGCAGCGTCGAGCTGAGGCTGAAGCCGGCGCTGATGTTGTCCAGCGTGACGATCGCCGCCGTGGTGGCGACGCCGGCCAGCACGACCGGCAGCCCGCTGTCACGCGCCAGGACCTGCGCCTCCGCCTCCCCCTCGGGCTGGCGTGCCGCGACCAGCGCGCCGAGGCACAGCAGCGCCGCCTTCGCCTGCCAGCCGACGTTGAGCCAGCTTCCCCGGACGTAGGAGTGGGGCACCATGAGGTAGGTCGAGGCGACGTCGGTCAGCACCGCGACGGCAAAGGCCACGGCGATCACCGCGACGGACAACGGCACCTGGCGGTTGCCGCCGAAGGCGACGGTGCACAGCACCATGAGGGTCGCCACGCCCAGCAGGGGGTAGGCGGCGCTGGTGGCCCCCGTGAGCGAGAAGCCCGACGCCAGCTGTGGCGAGATCAGCAGCTGGTACCCGCCGACGCCGACCGCGACCACCATGATCGAGGTGTCGACCAGCGCCCGGCCCAAGCGGATCGGCTTTGTGCGGAAGCCCAGCACGATCGCCGGCGAGACGCAGGCGTAGGAGCACAGGTACAGCGCATCGGCCACCGCGGGGAACGGCGCCTCGATCCGCAGCACGACCTCGTAGTAGGCCCAGATGAGCTCGCCGCCGAGCCAGCACAGGTTCGACCCCGCGAGGATCCCCCAGAGGACCTGGCGGCGGCCGGTCGCGCGCAGGGCGGCGAGCAGGGTGAGGAAGGCTGCCGCCAGCACCGGCAACAGGTAGGCCATGTTGCCCACCACGCCGCGATGCGGCTCACCGCCCTCGAACACGCCGGTCGCCGCGGCATAGGCCAGGACCCAGCCGGCGAGCGCGAGCGCGGCCCCGCGGACCATCGTGTCGGAGGTCGCCTCGGTGCGCACCCGCGCCTCCGGGCGTGGCGCCTTCGCCACGGGGGGACCTGCCGGCAGCGCGGGCAGCGGCTCGCGCACGGTCATCGTTCCCCCCCGTCTGCCGAGGGACGCGGCGTTCCGGGCGTCCGGCATGCATGCGAACCGATCGGCGGGGGGTGGGGGATGCCGCGGTCCCCTGGTCGGCGCATCCTGCGCGGTCCACCGACAACAGTCAAAACCCCCCGGCGGGTGCGGCGGGGGCGTGTCGGCTCGCGTCGCTGGGCAGAACCCGGGCGCGAGCGAGGCCGGAGCGGACGATCGGAGCAGGGGTGCGGGTCGCGGTGGTCGGGGCGACGGGGAACTCGGGGACCAGCCTGCTGGAGGTGCTGGCGGACGACCCCCGGGTCACCGAGATCGTGGGCATCGCGCGGCGACGCCCGGACGTCGCGCTGCCCAAGACCACGTGGGTGCAGGCGGACATGGCCGCCGACGATCTCGTGGCGCCGCTGAAGGGCGCCGATGTGGTGGTCCACCTCGGCTGGATGTTCCAGCCGGAGCGCGATCCCCAGGCCCTGTGGCGCACGAACGTGGAGGGCAGCTCGCGGGTCTTCGCCGCCACCGCCGCGGCGGAGGCGCCCGCACTGGTCTATGCGTCCTCCGTCGCCGCCTATTCGCCGACCCTCGGGCCGGGGCCCGACAAGGACGTGGTCGACGAGGATTGGCCCACCGAGGGGGTCCCCGGCTCGCTGTACTCGCGCGAGAAGTCGGCCGTCGAGCGGCGCCTCGACGCCTTCTCCCGCCGCCACCCCGACATCCGCGTCGTGCGCATCCGGCCGGGACTGGTGTTCAAGCGCGAGGCGGCCGCCGGCATCCGCCGCCAGTTCCTCGGTCCGCTCCTGCCCAACCCCCTGGTGCGCCCCGACCTGCTGCCGGTGGTCCCCGACGTCCCCGCCCTGCGCGTGCAGGGCGTCCACTCGCGCGACCTCGCCCGCGCCTACGCCCTCGCCGCCATCGGCGCGGCCACCGGCGCGTTCAACATCGCCGCCGACCCCGTCCTCGACCTCGGCCTGTTCGCGCGCCGGATCGGCGCGCGCACCGTGCGCGTGCCGGCCAGCGCGCTGCGTGCGGTGCTCGCCGCCGCCTGGCGGTTGCGGCTGGAGCCGACCGAGCCCGGCTGGATCGAGCTGGGCCTGGGGGTGCCGATCATGAGCACCGCGCGGGCCCGCGACGAGCTCGGCTGGACCCCGCGGCACCGCGCCGACGACGCGCTGTTCGAGCTCCTCGCCGGCCTGCGTGAAGGCGCGGGCGCACCCACCCCGCCGCTGTCGCCCGCCACCGGCGGGCCGCTGCGGGTGCGCGAGTTCCTCGGCGGCATCGGCAGCCGTGCATAGCCTCGCCGCCGCACCGCACGCCGCCGCACCGGAGCCCGGAGCGTGTGGGTCGGCCCCGGTGCAGGGAGGGTCAGGCGGAGGCGGCCCGCGCGCCTGAGGTCCCGAGGGCCGCCGGCGCCGCGCCGTCGTGGCTCCCGCCGAACACCGACAGCCTGGACTTGCCCGCGGCCTTCGCCGCGTACATCGCCGAGTCGGCGTCGCGCAACACCGCGTCGGCGTTGGCGTGGCCGGCCCAATGTGCCAGCCCCACGCTGCCGCTGGCGGTCAGCAGGATCCCCTCGAAGGCGAACGGCTCCCGCAGCGCGGCCACCACGCGCTCCGCGACCGCTGCGGCGTCGTCCTCGGTACCGAGATCGGTGAGCACGGCGGCGAACTCGTCGCCCCCCAGCCGCGCCGCCGTGTCGCCCGGCCGGATGCTGTGGCGCAGCCGCTGCGCCGCGGAGATCAGCAGCAGGTCGCCGACCGCGTGGCCGTGTGAGTCGTTGACGGACTTGAAGCCGTCGAGGTCGACGAGCAGGACGGCGAAGCCGCGGCGCTCGGGATCACCGCGCTGCGCCCGCTCGGTCTCCTGCTCGACGCGTTCGAGCAGCGACGCGCGGTTGGCCAGCCCGGTCAGCGAATCGGTGAAGGCGCGGTGTCGCAGGTCGTCGGTGAGGGAGGCGTTCTCCAGCGCGAGCCCCAGCTGCACGCCGAGGGTCTCGACCGCGCCACGCACCTCGGCGGGGATCGGCGCCTCACCGGTCACCACGAGCGCGCCGTGCAGCGCCTGGCCGGTGCGCAGCGGCACCAGCATGCTGCGGCCGCCGCTGGGCGACAGCGCGGGTGGGAGGGCCCGCCGTTGCGAGAGACTCTCGGGCGCGAAGACGGTCTGGCCATGGGCCAGCGCCTCGAGCAACTCCGGTGTGGCCTCCCCCGGATCGAATCGGGTCCCCACCAGGTCCGCCGGGATGCCGTTCCCGCTCGCCGCCACCACCTCGTGACCGGTGGCCGTGTCCGTGCCGATTGCCGCGCCCGCCCCCGGCAGGTCCGCCAGCAGCTCCCTGGCCGCCTCGACGCCGGTGCGGTAGATGGAGGTCCGATCACCGTAGGCGCCGAGTTCGGTGCCGGCACGCAGGAGGACCTGCTCGCGCGCGAGCCCGCGCTCGTGGCTGATCACCGTCTTGGCGATGATGTAGGCGAGGATGCCCAGGATCGGCACGCCGGGGACCTGCTGGAGGAAGCCCTCGAGGTCGCGCTCCAGTCCCATCGCCGGCCCCACGAGCACCGCGGCGAGTCCGGCACCCAGGTGCAGGAGGATGTAGCTGGTCACCGCGGCGCGCGAGCCGTAGAGCGAGCGGAAGTTCGTGCCGGTGTAGAGCAGCCCGAAGGCCTTGTAGGGGTCGCCGATGGCGAGCGCGGCGAGGAACAGCGCGGAGGCCTCGAACAGCTGGCCGCGCACCGAGAACGCGGCGCGGCGGTACCCCCGCACCCACCACGCGCCGAGCGCGCTCAGCAGCACGACCGCCGCCAGCCGTGCCGCCGGCGACGTCGCGGACTGCGGGACGATCTGTGCGATCAGCCCCACGACGTTGAACAGGCCGAAGCACAGGAACAGCCAGCGCATGCGGGCAAGCAGCCCGGTGGGCACGCGCAGCAGGGGCTGTGGGCGCCCGGCCCCGTCGCGCGCGCCCATAGCCTGTCGCTTCTCCCCGGTTCGCCTCACCGTCGAGGTATCGGCCGTCTCGGGGCCGATCCTGAGGTCCGCGTGCGGCGCCGATGCTAGGGGACGGGTCCCAGCGCGGAATCGGCCATCTCGGCCACCGGTTCCGCCGCCGCGACCCGTGGGGCGAGCGCGGCGATGGCCAGCGCCGCGAACACGATCCCGCCCAGGGCGACGCGCAGGCTGCTCAGCTCGGCGACGGCGCCGACCATCAGCGGCCCGACGAGGAAGCCCCCGCGGCCGATCAGCGAGACGATGCCGATCGCCGCGCCGGAGGCCAGGCCCGGCACCCGGCCGGCTGCGGAGAAGGTGACGGGGAACAGGGTGCAGACGCCGAAGCCGACGAGGGCGAAGCCGGCGACGGCGGCCGGCTGGGAATCCAGCAGCAGCCCGATCGCCATGCCGGCCGCGGCCAGCAGCCCCCCGGCCCGGACGGTGCGCACGGGTCCCCAGCGCTCCACGACGCGGTCACCGAGGAAGCGTCCGATCAGCATCGCGGTCGCGAAGGCTGCATACCCGGCGCCGGCTGGGCCGGGCCGCGCGCCGAGCTCCTCGGCTAGGTAGACGGCGCTCCAGTCGGCCGGGACCCCCTCGACGAAGGCCGCGAGCAGGGTGAGCAGGCCGAGGAGGGCGACGGCCCGGCTGGGCCGCAGCAGGCCGCTGCGTCCGGCACCCGTGCGCAGGCTCCCCACGCGGTCCACCGCGGTCGCCAGCAGCCCTCGTGCGCTGACCAGCACGAGTCCCGCCAGCAGGGCACCGACGACGGCGAGGTGCGCCGCCGGGGCGATGCCGAGGCTGGCGGCACCGACGCCGACCAGCGCCCCGACCGTGGCGCCGGTGCTCCACAGCCCGTGGAAGGAGGTCAGGATCGGCCGGTCGTAGCGACGCTCCACCAGCACGCCGTGGGCGTTCATCGCCACGTCCATGACGGCATCGATGGTCCCGATGGTGGCCAGCGCCGCGGCCAGCGCGAGCCAGGACCGGGCGAGGCCGGGCAGCACGATGCTGGCCGTCAAGGCCAGGCCGGACATCAGGGTCACTGTGCGGCTGCCGGAGCGCGCCACCAGGGGTCCGGCCGCCAGGCTGCCCACCAGCCCGCCGAGCCCGCTGCCCAGCAGCGCGGTCCCCAGCGCCAGGTCGCCCAGGTCCAGCGCGTCCTTGACCTCCGGGATCCGCGGCACCCAGTTGGCGTACACCGACCCGTTCACCAGGAACGCCAGCGCCACCGCCGCCCTCGCGGCGCGCGGCGGCCCGCCAGATCCAGCATCACTCATGCCAGCGAGACTACGAGCGCTGGCCGCTGGGGCGGCCGGGCAGGCGGATGGCTACGGGCGGCCGGCCAGGACCAGGCGATCCGCGAGGGCGGTGGGATCGAGGAGGCAGACCTCGTGGCCGCCGGGCATGGTGATGAGGCGGGCGCCGCCGAGCCGGTCGTGGAAGCGGGGGAACCAGCACCACTGCTCGCTGCGGGGGAAGATGTTGTCGTCGCGGGCCCACAGGTAGGTGCAGGGCAGCGGCAGGGTGGCGAAGGTCGGCAGCGCGATCTTGTCGAAGTGGCTGCGCTGCGGGGTCGCGCTGAGGGTGTCGTAGGCGGACCGCGCGGTGTCGAGGTCGGCCTCGCCGATGAAGCCGTCGCGCCAGACCTCGAAGGGCAGCATGAGCCCGTCGTCGTCGCCCACGAGGTGGGGTCAGGCCGCCTGCAGGTGCGGGGGGAGGGTGTCGACCAGCGACTCCCCGTCCTGCACCACGAAGGCGTTGTGGAACACCAGCCGCGCGAGGCGGTCGGCGTGCCGTTCGGCGACGCCCTGCACGACGATGCCCGCGAAGCTGTGGCCCACGAGCACCACGTCGCGGAGGTCCTGCTCCACCAGCACGTCGGCGATCGACGTCACGCAGTCCTCCAGGGACACCGACTTGTCCGCGCCCTTGCCGTGACCGGCGATGGTGGGCGTCGTCACGGTGTGGCCCTGCGCGCGCAGCGCCGCGGCCACCGGCTCCATATGGGCACCGTCGTGCCAGGACCCGTGCAGCAGGACGATGTTCAGGCTCATCTGCTCACTCCACTCCCACGGACGGCGGCCGTACCCACATCTCCCGCCGCGCAGCCGCTACACAACCCCGTGCCCCCGCCGCCCAGCCGGAGGGTCTCGATCAGCTCGCCGATCCGGCGCCTCGCCGGCACCGCCAGGTCCAGCGAGCCGACCCCGGCCAGCGCGCCCTGCCACCTCGCGGACGGCGCGCACGGCGGCGTGGTCGGCCGCATCAGGAAGCCGCGCAGCGGGGACGACCAGGCGGAGCCCGGCGGATGGCGGGAACAGGTGCACGGCATCGGTCAGCCCTCGTGGTCCGCGACGATGACCTCGGGACCGGGCCGGTCGGCCTGCAGGCGCGCGACGAGGTCGGCGCGGCGGTCGAGGACGGCGCGCTGGTTGATGTAGCCCTTGTCGGTGATCTCGCCGGCGTCGAGGTCGGGCGGGTCGGTGCACAGCAGCAGGCGGGTGACGCGGGCCGACGAGCCGGCGCCCGCGTTCATCGCCGCCAGGGCCGCGGCGAGGCGCCCGCGCAGGGCCGGGTCGCCGGCGGCGGCCTCGGCCGGGTTCAGCCACGCCAGCGCGGTCACCTCGTCGCGGTCGTGGCCGGCGAGCACCGCGTCGGCGAGCACGCCGGCGTGGGACAGCAGCGCCCCCCTCACCGCCGCCACGCTCACCCAGGTGCCGGTGCTGAGCTTGAAGTCCTCGGCGATGCGGCCGTCGAACATCAGGCCCCGGCTCGGTTCCGCGGGGTCCACGAAGCGCACCGCGTCGCCGGAGCGGTAGAAGCCCTCGTCGTCGAAGGCCCTCGCGGTCAGGTCGGGCCGGTGCAGGTAGCCGGGGGTGACGTTCGGGCCAGCGACGCGGATCTCGACCTTGTCGCCGTCCGGCACGAGCTTGACCGTGTCGCCCGGCAGCGGCACGCCGATGCAGCCGCAGCGGCCGTCGCCGAAGTGCGCGGAGGTCACGGCGGGCGCGGTCTCGGTGGTGCCCCAGGACGAGGTCATCGGGACCGGGTGGTCGGCGACGTCGGCCACCAGGACGGCCAGGCGGTCCCACAGGGCCTGCGGCAGGGCGGCCGCGGCGTAGAACAGCATGCGCAGGCGGGACAGGACGTGCGCCGCCAGCTCGCGGTCCGCCTCCAGCGCCGGCACCAGCGCGCCGTAGCCGGCCGGCACGTTGAAGTAGACGGTCGGGGCGTTGGCGCGCAGCGCGGCGAGCGTCCTGCCGAACAGCGCCGGGGCGGGCTTGCCGTCGTCGATGTGCAGGGTCCCGCCGTTGGCCAGCACCAGGTGCAGGTTGTGGTTGCCGCCGAAGGTGTGGCTCCACGGCAGCCAGTCCACCAGCACCGGCGGCTCGTCGGCCAGGAAGGGCCAGATCTGGCGCAGCATCTGCTGGTTCGCACACAGCATGGCGTGGGTGTTGACCACGCCCTTCGGTGCGCCGGTGGAGCCGGAGGTGAACAGGACCTTGGCCACCGCGTCCGTGGTGATCGCGGCGTACGCGCGCTCGACATCGTCGGTCGCGGTGGTGCCCGCCAGCTCGTCGAGGGTCTGGGCGGTGCCGTGGCGCTGGGTCACGACCTGCGCACCGTTGCCGGCCACCGCCGCGAGCGCCGGGCCGAACGCCTCGCCGTCGTCGGCGAAGACCAGGCCGGGGCGGACGAGCTGGGCCATGGCGCGCAGCTGGTGGTGGTCGGCGGACAGCGCGGAGTAGGCGACGCTGGCCGGCACCACCGGCACCCCGGCCGTATAGGCGCCAAGGGTGACGAGCAGGTGGGCGATCGAGTTGCCCGAGAGCACCATCACCCCCCGGTCCGGCCCGAGCCCTCGATCCAAAAAGGCCTGGGCCAGCGCATCGGCGGCCCGTCGCGCCTCGGCGTAGGTCACCCGCCCCCCGCCCGGGTCGGTCACCAGCACCGCCTCGGGTGTCGCCGCCGCCCAGCGCCTCAGCATCTGAGCAAGATGGTCCTCGTGCGGCCCCAGCGGCTCGGCGCTACGCAGCACGATGGTCCCGTCGCGCCGGAACTCGCGCACGACCCGCGGCGTGGCGAACGTCTGGCTCATGGCAGCAGCCTCCCGCACCGGCCGCCCACCGGTCCGGCGACGCCCAGAGGCTACCCCCGGCCGTGTGCTGAGCGCGCTGCCGAGCACGCGACCAGATGCTCACGCAACTCCCGTCGTTTCGCGGTTCGAGCGCAAGAAAAACTTGGTCTGTTGCTCACCTCGAGGGCGCGCTAACCTTCGCAGCGTCGTGATCGTGCGTCGTAACTAGTAACTACTCGGGCTGTCGACCCTTTCCCTCCGTCGTTGGAGTGTTGCGTGAGCACTGGATCAGGTCCGGGTCTTCCCGACCTCGAAACACCCCCCCAAGTAATAGAAGGTTCCACTGGGGGACCGGCGTTTCCCGGCCAGACCGGGTTGTCGGGCGGAGACAAAGACGAAGTCATGGACGACGCTGCGGTGACGATCAAGCTCACCGGAGCCGGCGTCGTCGTCGTGGCAGGAGCCGCGGTCGTCCTCGCGCCGCCGGCCGCCGTCCCCATTGGTGTCTTGGGCGCGGCGGTGGGGCTGATGGGAGAGATACTGGATCATCTCGCAGGTGACCCCCCGCAACCCTTCGAGCAGGTGGTGACCTTCGGGCCTCGCATCAGCCGGTTCGCGAAGACTGCCGATCCTGCCCTCGAGCGGCTCGGCGTCGTCGGGCAGTACAGCATTTCGGCCGTCGTGACCGGGCAGGGTTATCTGGACGCGCTGGAGCGCTTGGCGGGCGCACAACAGGCCGAGGATCTGAGTTGGGCGGTGACACATTGGGGGGTCGTGCAGCAGTGTCGTGACGCCTTTGCTGTTGACCTGGCGAACGTTGCCGCCGCGCTCTTTGCTGCTGCGCAGGCATTGAAGAAGTCGACGTTGGACCTGCCCCTGGACTCGGGAGGCGACAACCTGCGGGATTGGCTAGAGTCGCCCGGCGTGGAACGAACGATGGCGCGTGACCTCACCGAGATGGGACTTCTTCCCAGCGAGGTGCAATCGACGTTCAAGTTGTTGAAGAGCAATCCAGTCTACGAGGGATCTGCCCCCACGCTGAGCGCCGAACTGGAACAGTCGTCCCGGAAGATTCACAGCTGCGCCCAGAAACTATTCGCCTGAACCTTTGGGCCAGTTGATGACACGTCAACCCTGGAAGTACGCAAAGCGACCGTGGGCGAAGTAGTTTCTCGCGACGGGGACGCCGCATGGACGCCGGGTCCACGCTGGGGAGCTGCCTTGGGGTTCGCGCCCGGTCGCCAGGGGACAGGTGGCGTGCGCGGACCTCGACGCGCCGTACCCGGAAGGCTGCCGAGGGGCTCGCATCCCCAGGGCCTCCTTGGAGGCCTGATCCCGAAGCCGGATGGGACAAGCGCGCGCAGGTGACCTACACTGGGACGCGTTGCACGGAGGTCGGCGCCCTGTCAGGCGGACGGTATCCGGCGGCGGGCAAGGGTTCCACCACACCGCCAGCGGAGAGAACCGCAGGTCAGCGCCACGCAACTCACGCGCCGGTAGCTCAGGGGATAGAGCATCTGACTACGGATCAGAAGGTCGGGGGTTCAAATCCCTCCCGGCGCACATGAGAAACCCCCGGTCAGGGGGTTTTCCCATGTCGAGGGTGGGTTGCGGGATGCCTGGCTGCTGGGTCGATGGTCACGGGATGGTCACATCGCCCTGTAGCCACCGCGTGCGCGTCCAGTCGCCCAGGCGACAGCAGAT
>Ga0136617_10001931_pt1 | contig 18511 bp, 20 predicted proteins | sample AntDrymUQ3222106_2_FD_129672 | JGI IMG/M metagenome (GOLD analysis project Ga0136617, IMG submission 129672) | Polar desert sand microbial communities from Dry Valleys, Antarctica - metaG UQ322 (21.06) | ecosystem: Environmental > Terrestrial > Soil > Desert | place: Antarctica: Dry Valley... | reverse complement strand
CGCCGAGCGCCGCGCCCGCGAACGCGCGACCAAACGCCTGCTCGCGCAGCTCGAAGGCCTCGGGCACACCGTCACGCTGCAAGGGGCAGCCGCTGCGTGATGCCAACGTATTTTCCTAAGAGGGAAGCTGCCCACCGCGGTTTGCCCGTTCGGGCTACGGAAAGAGCTGCTCGCCGCTGACGTCGTCGACGAGCGTGATCGCGACGGCGGGGCAGGCCCGCGCCGCGGCGAGCAGTTGCTCGTAAGGCGCGCTGCCGACGACGACGGCGGTGTCCTCGAGCGCAAACGCGGTCGGGGCGAGGTCGACGCAGTCGCCGTGGGCTGCGCAGGCGTGCTCGTCGATGTGGGCGATGATCGTCATGCGGGGTTCCTCTCTCTGGGGGGATGGCCGAGCTGGGCGCGCAATGCCGGCAGGGCGCGAGGGCGCCCGGCCAGCAGCCCGGCGACGACGAGGCCGTCGCGCACGTACAGGGCGGTGAAGTCGCGGGCGGCGGGGGCGCCCTCGATCTGCAGCCCGGTGGCGGCGCGCGGGTCGCCGAGCAGCTGCAGGCGGGTGGCGTACTGGTCGCTCCAGAAGCTCGCGTGACCGGCGGCGGGCGCTGGCAGGCCGAGCATCGAATGGGCCGCCGCGGCGCCCTGGCGGGCCGCGGCCTCCCAGTGCGCGGCGCGCGCGGCGTCGCCGGCGGCGAAGACGTCGTCGATCGCGCTGCGGGCGCCGGCGTCGACCGCAACGCCATCGCCCTCCAGCGGCGACCCCGCCAGCCACTCGGTGGCCGGGCAGACGCCGATGCCGACGAGCACGGCCTCGCACTCGACGCGCGTGCCGTCGCTGAGCCGGACCGCGCGCACGCTGTTGGCGGCGGTGTCGAAGCCGTCGACGCGGCAGGCCAGCCGCAGGTCCACGCCCTCCTCGCGGTGCAGCTCGGCGAACCAGGCGCCGAGCTGCGGGCCGACGATCGCCTGCAGGGGCGTGGCCGCGGGGTCGACGACGGTGACGTCGACGCCGAGCGCGCGGGCGGTTGCCGCGGCCTCGAGGCCGATGAAGCCGGCGCCGACGATCACGAGCCGCGCGCCGGGGCGCAGCCGGCCGCGCAGCGCGGCCGCGTCGGCGGCGCTGCGCAGCACGCCGACGTTCTCGAAGCGCTCGCTCCCGCGCAACGTGCGGGCGCGGGCGCCGGTCGCGATCAGCAGGCGGTCGTAGCGCAGCTCCTCGCCGCCGGCGAGCCGCACGCGCCGCGCCGTCGCGAGCAGCCGCGTCGCGCGAGCCTGCAGACGTACCGCGATGCCGTGCTCGGCGTACCAGCTCGCCGGACGCAGCAGCAGCGTGGCCTCGTCGACGCCGCGGGCGAGCCAGTCCTTCGACAGCGGCGGGCGGTCGTAGGGCAGCAGTGGCTCGTCACCGACGAGCGTGATCGGCCCGTCGTGCCCGAGTCGGCGCAGCGTGGCGCAGCAGCGCTGGGCGGCCAGGCCGCCGCCGGCGATGACGACCCTCATGTCGTCACCTCCGCTGGGCGCGTCTGGCGCACCGGCTGCGCGGGCGCCGGCGTCGGGTTGGGCATGGGCCCGAGGTCCGGCAGCCAGCGCAGCAGCGCGAGGAACAGGATCGGGGCGCCCGTGATGAGCAGGATCGCCTGCAGCCACGGCGTCGACGCGTCGGTGCCGGCGCCGAGCGTGTGGATCACGCCGAGCACGTAGACGAGCAGCGTCAGCCGGTGCAGCGAGCGCCAGCGCCTGGTCCCGATCCGGCGGCGCACGTAGAACGACAGGCCGAGCAGGGCGGCGAGGTACGTCGCGACGATCCCGAGGCCCGTGAAGAGCGGCTCGTGGTCCATCGTGAACGGCACGAGCAGGCCGATCGGGCCCGGGTTCAGCCAGGCGTCGCCGAGCAGCGTGATCGCGTGCACCGCGATCGCGACGAGCCCGGCGAGCGCGAGGTGCTCGTGCAGCTTTACGAGCACGGGCGGCTTGACGCGCCCGCGCAGGATCTTTGTCGCCATCGCCAGACCGATCAGGACCGAGCACGAGACGAGCACAAACGCGGTGACGCCCGACGCGCGGCTGGCCAGCCACCAGGCGTGGGCGGTGGGGTCGGGTGCCGTCATGCGGCCACCTCCTCTTGGACGAGCTGCAGTGATGTGCGCCGGGCGGGGCGCCCGACCGGCTCGACGGTGCCGTCGTCGTGCACGAGCACCCCTCCGCTGCGGGAGAGCAGCCGGCGCGCGGCCGGCGGCCCCGACAGCAGGGCGGTCTTGGCGAGCGTCTCGGCGGCGAGCGCGGACGGGGCGAGCGCGGTGGCCTGCACGAGCCCGGTCCAGGCTGGTTCGCCGGTCGAGGGATCGAGCAGGTGGTGCGCGAAGCCGCCGCCGGGACGGCGCCAGAGCCGCCGCCGCAGGCCGGACGTGGCGACGGCGCCCTCGGCGACGCGCAGGGTATGCGCGACGGCGCCCGTCAGCGGGTGCTCGACGTGGACGTCGATCCGGCGCGGCGCGCGGATCCGCAGGTCGCCGCCGCAGTCGACGACGTAGTCGTCGTGCGCGTCGAGCAGGTGGGCGACGGCGTCGGCCGCGAGGCCCTTCGAGCTGGCGCCCGTGTCGAGCCGCAGCCCGGGTGGGCGGGTGATCGTGCCGCGCGCATCGTCGAGCTCGATCGCGCGCCAGCGGGCCGCGGGCTGCGGCTGCGCCGGGCGCCGGGCGGGCGCGACGGCGAGGGCGCGGCGCAGCGACGGCGGCGCGACGCCGGCCAGGGAGCTCGCGTAGCCCTGCTGTGTCAGCGCCGCCAGCAGCGTCGGGTCGACGAGTCCTCCGGATCGCTCGGCCGCCCAGCGGGCGGCCCCGATCGCGCTGCGCAGCAGCACCGAGGCGCCGATCGTCGTGCGCGCGTCGTGGTTGAGGCGGCTGAGCTCGCTGTGCGGATCAAAGCGCGACAGGCAGCCGTCGGCGGCATGCAGCCACCGCTGCGCGCGGCGGATGAGTGCAGCGTCTGCTTGGTCGCCGAGCCAGAGCGACATCTCGCAGCCCATGCAGGTGAACGTCGCGAGCATCAGGAGGACCTCGTCACGGGCGCGGGGGCAGGAGCCGCGGCGGGCGCCGCGGCCGGCGCGGGCGCCCGGCGGCGCGGCGCTGACGGAAACCGGGGCCGAGCCGCCCGTCGTCGCGCCACCGACGGCGGGCACAGGCCCGGTCCCCGCGGGCGCATCGGTCGTGATGACGATCCTGCGCCGGATGACCCGCCGCACGATCACCCGCGCGGCTGGAGTCACCGCGCCCTGCTCGGACTGCCCGGCGCCGAGCGCGGGGTCGTTGCCGCCGAGCATCCGCCAGGCGAGGACGATGAGCACGACGGCGAACACGGTCAGCGCGGCCAGCCACGTCAGGGCGGCCGTGCCGCCATGGCCCGGGCGCCGTGGCACGGGGGCGGGAGGGCGGGGCGCGGCCGCTGGGGGCGCCGGCGCTGGTGCGATCGGCGCGCCGGGGTCGAGGGAGCCGTCAGTCATCGCGGTCTCCGCCACGCCCGCGACCCCGTCCGCGTCCGCGGTCGTCATCGCGGCCACCGCCGTGGTCGTCGCCGCGCCGGTGGCCGGCGCCGTGGTCGCCGCCGCCCCGTCCGCCGTGGCGGTCGCCGCCGCGGCCGCGTCCGTGTCCGTGTCCGTGTCCGCCGTGGTGTTCGTCGTCGCTGCCGCGGCCGCGTCGCCGTCCGCCGTGGTCGTCGCCGGCGTCGTGGCCCGGCCCGGCGGAGCCGCGTCCGCGCCGCGAGCTGCTCGACCGCGCCCGTGCCGTGGTCGCCGCCCGGGCCACCGGCGCGCCAGCCGCCGCAGCCCGTCCGGGTGCGGACGCGCCAGCTGCGCCGCCTGCACTGCCACCGGATCGCCGCGTGCGGTGCACGGTCTCCTCGACGACCTGCGTGCGCACGACGGTCGTCGCCGGCGTGGTGGTGCTCGCCGGCTCCGCGGTCCCGGCGCTGAGCGCCGCGGCCGTCAGCCCGCCCAGCGCGACCAGCGTCACGCCGGCCGCGATCATCGTCTTCAAGCTGCGCATGTCGTCTCCTGAACGTCGCTGATGGGGCGACGCCGATCTTGCGCGGGCGGCCTGCAAGGCCCGGGCAAGCGCGGGTAAAGCTTCGTCCAAATCGCGCGCCGGACCCGACGGCGGAGCTACCTTCTGCCTGCATGGAACGCCCCAGCGTGCTGCTCGTCGAGGACGAGGCGTCGATCGCCGAGCCGTTTGCCCGCGCCCTGGGGCGCGAGGGCTTCGACGCCGAGGTGGCGCCGACCGCCGCCGCCGCGCGCGCCGCGTTCACGCGCAGCCCGCCGAGCATCGTCCTGCTCGACCTCACGCTGCCCGACGGCGACGGCCGCGAGCTGTGCCGCGAATGGCGCCGGCAGTCCAGCGTCCCGATCATCATGCTGACCGCACGGGGCACCGAGACCGACCGCGTCGTCGGCCTCGAGCTGGGCGCCGACGACTACGTCGTCAAGCCTTTCAGCGTTCCCGAGGTCGCCGCCCGCATCCGCGCGGTCCTGCGCCGCGCGCAGACCGCGCCGCCCGCCACCGCGCCCGTCGTCACACTCGGCGCGCTGCGGATCGATCCCGCCACGCGGGGCGCCACGCTCGACGGCCGTGACCTGGGCCTCACGCGCAAGGAGTTCGACCTGCTCGCGCGCCTGGCGCGCGACGCCGGTCGCGTCGTCTCGCGCGAGGACCTCATGGCCGACGTCTGGGACGAGAACTGGTTCGGCTCGACGAAGACGCTCGACGTGCACATCGGCTTCGTGCGGCGAAAGCTCGGTGACGACGCGGCGGATCCGCGCTACGTGCGCACGGTGCGCGGGGTCGGCTTCCTGCTCGCGGCGCCCGGCGCGCCATGAGCCTGCGCACGCGGCTGCTGCTCGCGCTCGGCTACCTCGTCGTGCTCGTCACGATCGCCTTCGCCGTGCCGCTGGCGCTGAACATCCGCGACCGCGCGGGGGAGGAGGTGCGCGAGGGCGCGCGCACGCAGATCGCCGTGCTCGCGGCGGGCGCCTCCGAGTCGGTCGCAGCGCAGCGACTCCCCGCCCTGCGGCGGCTGGCGCGCACCACCGCGCGCGCGGCGGGTGGTCGCGTCGTGATCGTCGATCGCCGCGGCGGCGTGCTCGCCGACAGCGAGGGCGCCGCCGCGCCCGGCACGAACTACGCGACCCCGGCGCGGCCCGAGCTGCGGTCCGCCCTGCGCGGCCGGCCCGTGCAGACCGAGCGCGCCAGCGACACGCTCGCCGAGGAGATCCTCGCCAGCGCCGAGCCGGTCTGCAGCGCCGGGCGCGTCGTCGGCGCGGTGCGATTGACGCAGAGCGTCAGCGCCGTCAACGACCGCGTGAACCGCACGATGCTCGGCATACTCGCCGTTGGGCTCGCCGTCCTGCTCGTCGCGCTCGTCGTGGCGTTCCTACTCGCACGCGGGATCGCGCTGCCGATCACGCGCTTGGACGCCGTCGCCCAGCGCGTCGCCGCGGGCGACCTCGACGCGCGCGCGCCGGTGCAGGGCAGCCGCGAGCAGCGCTCGCTGGCGACGTCGTTCAACGCGATGACCGAGCGCCTCGGTCGCACCGTGCGCGCCCAGAAGGAGTTCGCGGCGGACGCGTCGCACCAGCTGCGCACGCCGCTGACCGGGCTGCGGCTGCGCTTGGAGGAGGCGCGCGCCGCCGGCGATCGCGCTGCGCTCGAGCACGAGCTCGACGCCGGGCTGCGCGAGGTCGACCGGATCGCGCAGACCGTCGACGAGCTGCTCGTGCTCAGCCGCACCGGCGAGCGCGATGCGCCGGGCGAGGTGCTCGACCTCGGCGAGGCCGCGCAGGCCGCCGGGCGGCGCTGGGAGCCGACGGCGGCCGCCCATCGCCTCGCGCTGCAGGTCCAGACGACCCCGCCGACGCGGCCCGTCTGGTGCGCGCGCGCCGACCTCGAGCGCGCCCTCGATGCCGTGATCGAGAACGCGATCCTCTACGGCGCCGGCGGGGAGCACGTGACGATCCGCGCCGGCGGCAGCACGATCGAGGTGCTCGACGGTGGCGCCGGCCTGGCACCGGGCGAGGAGGAGGCGCTCTTCGGGCGCTTTCAGCGCGGCAGCGCGGGCGCCGGCGCGCCGAACGGCACCGGCCTCGGCCTGGCGATCGCGCGTGAGCTCATGCGCTGTTGGGACGGTGACGCCCAGCTGTCAAACCGCGCCGGCGGAGGGGCGCAGGCGACGCTGACGCTGCCGCCCTTTACCGGCTCTTTGCCGAGCGTCTGACAGCGTTCCGAACCACGATGCGAGAACGCACGATCTGGATCTCCGCGGGCCTGCTCGGTCTTGCCGTCGCCGTCGCGCTCGCCGTGCTGACGAGCCACGTGTCCCAGCCGCCCGTCGGCGTACCCGGCGAGCCGGTGTCGGCCGGCCAGCAGCTCGCGCCCGCACGGACCGCGCCGGCCGCGCGCCCGGCGCCCGCCCGGACCCCGCCGGCCGCGGCCACCGCCACGACGGCCGCGCCGCCGCCGCCCGTCGTTCAGGCGCCGCGCGGGAGCGACGACGGCGCCGGCGACAGCTCCGGCTCGGGCTCCGGCGACGACCGCTCCGGCCGGGGTCGCGGGCGCGGTCGCGGCCGCGGCGGCGACGACTGACGCCGCTGAGGACGGGGAGCGGCGCAGGTTTCACAGGCCGTTCACCGAGCATCCCCTGCCGGTGAGCATCATCACGCGAATGGTCCGGCGCTCGTTCGCGCTCGCGTGCTCGCTCGTCGCCTCCGGCGCCGGCCTGGTCGGCTGCGCCGGAGCGTCCGACTCGTCTCGGGACACGCAGGGGCGCATCCTGCCCCGCGCCCAGGCCCAGCCGGTCGCGCCGGAAGCGGCCGGCGCGCTCACGCAGATCGCCGACACGGCGGCCGCCCGCCGTCGCCTCGCCTACGTGAACCTCGTACGGCTTGCCGAGGTCCGTCCGGCGGTCGCGCCGGGCAAGGTCCTGCGGCGACTGCTCGGTGACGTCGGCGCCCAGCGGCTGCTCGCCCGCTGGGCGCGAACCGCGGTGCAGGTCGGCGGCGCCACGGTGCTCCGCGGTCCGCCGGTGCAGGATCTCGCCCGCGCCGCCGGGCAGCCGGCCCGCTCCGGCGGTGTCGTCTTCGGCGGCGACGCGGCGCTGCGCAGGACGCTGGCCGATCCACGCCCCGAGGTCAATGCGATCGCGCCAGGTGCGCAGAGCGCGGTGCAGTCCTGCCTGGGCGACACGGCCGCCCAGACGATCGTCGGCCCGGCGGTCATGGACCGCGACGGCGCGATCGGGGCCGGCCTGCGGGCAACGCGCGACCGCCCCGCCGGGGTCCAGCTCGCGATCTGCTTCGCTCCGCGCCTGCGCCGGGAGATCCACGCGGCGCAGCGCCGCATCGAGCGCCGCTACGCGGCGGCGCTGTCGCTACCGCGGGAGCGCAGGCCGGTCATCGGTGAGCTGGAGATCGGTGAGCGGGAGATGCTGTCGGCGGTCCTGCCGGCCGACGCCGTCGACGAGCGCGAGCTTCTCGCGCTGCTGGGCGGCGGGCGCGCGCTGCGCCGCCTCGGCGGTCACGGCTGAGGTTCGCACGCGCCAATTCACCGACTGTTCCCACCGCGATAACGAGGCGGCAACACCCGTCGATGTTCCCGTCCGCAGGCTGCGTGGTCGTCGCCAAACGCCAGCTCGAGGAGAACGCATGAAGGCTCGTCGGACCGCCGTGATCGCAATGCTGGGCGCCACCGGCCTGACCGGCGCGGGCGCGATCGCGATCGCCGCCGGCGGCGATGTCGATCGGTCGGCCACCCTCGCCGGGCGGCTTGATCCCTCGCGACCGAAGAACGTCATCCTGCTCGTCGGCGACGGCATGGGCGACTCCGAGGTGACGCTTGCCCGGTACTACGGCAAGGGCGCGGGGGGTCGGCTGCAGATGGACCGCCTGCCGTTCCGCGGCAGCTCGATCCACTACGTCCTGCGCCCCGGTCCCGGGCCCGACCACCAGCCCAACTACGTCGGCGACTCCGCCCCAACGGCGACCGCGTGGTCGACCGGCCGGCGCACCCAGGACAGCCGCGTCTCGCAGGGCCCCTCGGCGGCGGACAACGTCCCGGGCCCGAACGCCGGCTACGAGACGTACATGGAGATCGCTCGCGCCGCCGGCAAGGCGACCGGCAACGTCTCGACGGCGGAGATCACCGACGCCACGCCGGCCGCGCCCAGCTCGCACATCTCCCAGCGCGCCTGCCAGGGCCCCGCCGACACGCGCACGACATGCCCGTCGGAGGCCAAGACGGCGGCCACGCCGGGCCTGGGCTCGATCGCCGAGCAGCAGGTCGACCAGGGCTTCGACGTCTACCTCGGGGGCGGGCGCAACCGCTACCTGCAGACGCTCGACGCGGCCGGCCCGGCCACCGTCGTCGACTACGCGCAGAGCAAGGGCTACACCGTCGTCGACGACAAGGTGGGGCTCGACGCGATCGGGTCGCTCGCCGGCGGCGCGAAGGTTCTCGGGCTGTTCACGGGCGGCAACATGACGACGGAGTTCAAGCCGCTGTACGCGCGCACCGACGCCTTCCTCTCGGGCACCGGCGTCGATCCTGCCGTCAACGGCGGCAGCCCGACCATGCGCTGCGACGAGACGCAGCGCCCCGCCGGCGAGCCGTCGCTGCCGGCGATGACGCAGAAGGCGATAGCGCTGCTCGCCGACGATCCCGACGGCTTCACGCTGCAGGTCGAAGGCGCCTCGATCGACAAGCGCGACCACGCGGCCGACGTCTGCGGTCAGATCGGCGAGACGCTCGCGTTCGACGAGGCGGTCGGCGTGGCGCTCGAGTTTCAGCGTACGTACCCGGACACGCTCGTGATCGTGACCGCCGACCACGCTCACACGTCGCAGATGACGTACACGACCAGCAAGCCGGCGACGGGCGCCAGCTACGCGACGCTGCAGACGGCCGACGGCGCGCCGATCCGCGTTTCCTACGGCACGGCGGACACCGGCGCGGGAGCGACGACGAGCGGCTCGCAGCACCACACGGGAGCCCAGGTCCCGGTCTGGGCGGCGGGTCCCCAGGCGGCGAACATCCAGGGGACGATCGACCAGACGGACATCTTCGCGGTCCTCAACGGCCTGATTCCGAGCACGCTGGGTTCCGGCGGATCGCCGGGTCCGGCCGGTCCCGCCGGGAGCAACGGCGCGCCCGGGGCCAACGGGACGCCCGGGGCCGACGCGGCGTCGGGAGCCAACGCGGCGTCGGGAGCCAACGCGGCGTCGGGAGCCGGCGCAGCGCCTGGTGCCGCCGGCCGCAACGGCCGCGACGGGAGGGTCACGTGCGCGATCTCCGCGTCACGGAAGAAGGTGGCCTGCAGGGTCACGTACCACACGTCGGCCCAGGCGTCCGCGGCCCGCCTGGTGCGTGCCGCGCGGACGGTCGCCCGCGGTCGGCTCGTCCGGGGCAGGGTTTCCTTCGCGTCCACCCGCAGGCTCCGCAAGGGCGCCTACACGGTGGTTGCCGCCGGTCGCAGCACGCGGCTTGTCATCCGCTGAACACCCAGCGCCGGACATCGGGCGCAGGCGAGGAGCCCGGCTGGCGGCCGGGCCCCGAGCCTGCGTCACCGCCCTGCCGCCCGGCGGCGCTCAGCGCGCCAGCGACCGCGCGAGCTCGACGAACAGGCGCACGCCCCAGCCGGAGCCGCCCTTGGGGACGTACGGTTTGCCCGTGCCCCAGGCGGTGCCGGCCATGTCCAGATGCGCCCACGGCACGTCGCCCGTGAATCGCTGCAGGAACTGGGCCGCGACGATCGAGCCCGCCTTGCGCGTCTCGTTGACGTTCATCACGTCGGCGGTGTCGCTGTCCAGCGCCTTGGCGTACTCCTCATGCAGCGGCAGCCGCCAGACGATCTCGCCGGTGGCCGAGCCCGCCGCGCTGACCTGCGCCGCCCAGTCGTCGTCGCCCGAGAACAGGCCCGCGTGCGTGTTGCCGAGCGCGGTGATGATCGACCCGGTCAGCGTCGCGATGTCGACGAGCCGCTCGGCGCCCTGGTTGATCGCGTGCGTCAGGCAGTCGGCCAGCACGAGCCGGCCCTCAGCGTCGGTGTTGATGATCTCGATCGTCGTGCCGTTGGCCGCGGTCACGACATCGCCTGGCTTGACCGCGTTGCCCGCCGGCATGTTCTCCGTCGCGCCGACGACCGCCACGACGCGCACCGGCAGCTTCAGCTCGGCGATCGCCTCGATCGCGCCCAGCACCGCCGCGCCGCCGGACATGTCGAACTTCATCTCCGACATCTTGTTGGCCGGCTTGATCGAGATCCCGCCCGTGTCGAAGGTGACGGCCTTGCCGACGAGGCCGAGCACGGGGCCGCTCGCGTCCGCGCCGTCGTAGCGCAGCGTGATCAGCGCGGGCTCCTCGATCGAGCCCTGGGCGACCGCGGCGAACGAGCCCATCCCGAGGCGCTCGAGGCCCTCGCGGCCCTCGATCTCGACGGTCACGCCGTCCAGTTCGCCCAGTACGCGCGCCGCGTCGGCAAGGTGGCGTGGGGCCATCTCGTTGGGCGGCGTGTTCTGCAGGTTGCGCGCGGCGTTCACGGCGCGCGTAACGATCTCGGCCTCAGCGACGACATCGGCGAGGTCGTCGTGGGCGCTCACCACGAGCGCCTGCAGCCCCGCGTCCTCCTCGGAGGGCTTGCTCTTGAAGCGCTCGAAGCGATAGCCGGTCAGCAGCGTGCCTTCGACGATCGCCGCGGCGATCTCCGCGCCGACCTTGTGCGGCACCTCCCAGCACAGCCGCCGGGCGCCGATCTCGCGCGCGCGGCCGTACGCGGCGGCGGCGGCGACGCGTACGCGCTCACCGTCGAGCTCGTCGCGCTTGCCGAGGCCGACCAGCACCCAGCGCTTGGCGCCGGCGTGGGCGACGGCGAGGTGGCGGTGCTTAGCCTTCGCCTCGCTCGCGCTGATGAGACCGTTGAGGACGCCGTCGACGTCGTGGTGGACCTTCTCGCCCTCGAGGATGCCGATCGCGACGGTGTCGGCGTCGGCGTCCTGTGGCAGTGCGGTGGTGCTTTCGACGATCACGGGGCTGAATCTACCCGCGGGCCACCGGGCGCTCCCGGCCGGCGGCCGCCACGGCCCGCGGTGGTCGCCGATTAGACTGCGCCCACTCCTGCGTCACGCCGATCAAAGAGAGTCCGCCCATGCCCAAGACCGTCATCCTCGGCTCCGCCAGAACCCCGATCGGGAAGATGGGCGGCGGCCTGTCGACACTCGATGCCACGGAGCTCGGCGGGATCGCGATCAGGGCGGCGCTCGAACGGGCCAACGTCGACGGCGGCGAGGTGCAGCATGTGATCATGGGCCAGGTGCTGCAGGCCGGTCAGGGCCAGATCCCCTCGCGCCAGGCGCAGATCAAGGGCGGGATCCCGAAGGAGGTCTCCTCCGAGACGATCAACAAGGTCTGCGCCTCCAGCGTGCGCGCCGTCGGCCTGCTCGACGCGCAGATCCGCGCGGGCGACGTCGAGGTCGGCGTCGCGGGCGGCATGGAGTCGATGTCCAGCGCGCCGTACCTGCTGCCCAAGGCGCGCTTCGGCTTTCGCATGGGCGACGCGCAGGCGCTGGACGCGATGGTCCACGACGGGCTGACGAACCCCTTCAGCGGGCGCCAGATGTTCGACGAGGCGACGGAGGTCGGCGACGAGCTCGAGATCTCCCGCCCGGACCTCGACCGCTGGGCGCTGCGCAGCCACGACCGCGCGATCGAGGCGACCGACTCCGGTCGCCTGCCCGAGGAGATCGTGGCCGTGACGGTCAAGGGACGCAAGGGCGACACCGTCGTCGAGGTCGACGAGGCCCCGCGCCGCGGCAGCACGCTCGAGACGCTCGCCAAGCTGCCCGGCCTGGTCAGCAAGGAGGGCTCGCACACCGCCGGCAACTCGCCGGGCGTCAACGACGGCGCCGGCGCGCTTGTCGTCGCCTCCGACGAGTGGGCGAACGCCAACGGCCGTGAGATCCTCGCCACCATCCTCGCCCAGGCGCAGACCGCGGAGGACTTCGCCTATCTCGCGCGCACGCCCGCCGCGGCAGCGAGGATGGCGCTCGAGAAGGCGGGCCTGAGCGTCGACGACATCGACCTGTGGGAGATCAACGAGGCGTTCGCCTCCGTCTCGCTGAACTCGATGCGGATGCTCGGCATCGACGAGGACAGGGTCAACGTCAACGGCGGCGCGATCGCGCTCGGGCATCCGATCGGCGCCTCGGGCGCGCGCATCATCGGCACGCTCGTGCACGAGCTGCGCCTGCGCGGCGGTGGCCTGGGCTGCGCCGCGATCTGCTCGGGCGGCGGGCAGGGCGACGCGATCATCCTGAAGGTCTGAGCGCGCTGAGCGCGGCGGGCGCCGACGGCGCGATCACCCGGCTCGGCGGCGACGGCGATGGCGCTGGGGCGGGCGGGGCGGCATCCGCCGCGTTCTTCGATCTGGACCGCACGCTGATGGCGGGTTCGTCGGGCTGGTACTTCGTCCGCGCGGCCTACGAGCAGGGCATGATCGACCGTTGGCGCCTCGCCGGCGACCTGCTCGACGCGGTTCGGTTTCGCCTGTGGGGCTCGACCGACGCGGGCACCGCGAAGGTCCGGGCGCGGATCGGCACGTACCTCACCGGCGTCAGGGAGCGCGACCTGCGCCGGATGGCGCCGCGCGTGCTGGCCGGGGTGCTGCCGCGCCTGTATCCCCAGATGCTCGAGGTGGCCTACGCCCACCAGGACGCCGGCCGGCCGATCTACATCTGCACCGCCGCCTCGCAGGAGATGGCGAGCCTGCTGTCGCTCGTGCTGAGCTTCGACGGTGGGATCGGCTCGCGCTCGGAGATCCTCGACGGCGTCTACACGGGGCGCGAGGGCGGCCTGTTTGCCTACCGCGAGGGCAAGGCGCAGGCGATCGGCGAGCTCGCCGATCGCCAGGGCCTTGACCTGGCGACGAGCTACGCCTACTCCGACTCGGAGTCCGATCTGCCGATGCTGCGCGCAGTCGGCCATCCGGTGGCCGTCAACCCCGACAGCACGCTGGCCCGCATCGCCGCGCAGGAGGGCTGGGAGGTGCTGCACTTCGATCGCCTGCACCGCCGCCTGAAGATCGCCGCGGCCGCGGCCGCGTTCGCGGCCGCCGCCGCGAGCGGCGCGGGGCGCGCGCTCGTGCGCCGGACGGCTCCCGTCGCGCCGCCGCGGCGGGTCGCGCGTCGTCGCGCCGTCGCGACCCCGGCCCCGAGCCGGGCGTCGCGGAGGTAGCCGTTGCACCCGAAGCACTAGGTTGCGGGGTGTGAGCAGATGAACACGCACGGCCTCAGCGACGACCAGAAGGACATCCGCGCGCTGGCCGCACGCTTTGCCGACGAGGTCGTCGCGCCGCAGGCGATGCAGTGGGACCGGGAGCGCCGCTTTCCCAAGGAGGTCGTCCAGCAGCTCGGCGAGCTCGGGCTGATGGGCGTCTGCATCCCGCAGGAGCTCGGCGGCGCGGGCGCGGACTACCTCACGTACGCGCTCGTGATCGAGGAGCTCTCGCGCGGCGATGCCGGGCTGGGCGTCACGCTCGCCGTCCACACCGGGGCGGGCACGCTGCCGATCATCGCCCGCGGCACGCGCCAGCAGATCGAGCGCCTCGTCCCGCCGCTGGCCCAGGGCCACGAGCTCGCGGCGTTCGCCCTCACGGAGTCAAACGCGGGCTCCGATCCCGGCGCGCTCGCCACGCGCTCGGACAACGGCAACCTCACGGGCGTGAAGCAATGGGTGACCAACGGCTCGGTCGCCCACGTCTACATCGTCTTCGCCAAGGACCCCGACCGCCCGAGCGCGTTCATCGTGCGCCGCGGAGCGCACGGTTTCAAGCCGGTGCGCGAGGAGGACAAGCTCGGGCTGAACTCGTCGAGCACCGCCGACCTGCAGTTCGAGGACACCCCGGCCGAGCGCCTCGGCCTGCCCGGCGCCGGGTTGCGGATCGCGCTCGCGACGCTCGACGGGGGGCGGATCGGCATCGCCGCGCAGGCGACAGGCATCGCACAGTCCGCGCTCGACCTCGCCGTCAAGCACGCGAAGGAGCGGCGCACGTTCGGCAAGCCGATCGGCGCCCACCAGGCGATCCAGCAGAAGCTCGCCGACATGCAGACCGAGATCGAGGCCGCCCGCGCGCTGGTGTGGCGCGCCGCGCGGCTGCAGGACGCCCAGCGCCCGCACACGATCGAGGGCGCGCAGGCCAAGCTCTTCGCGTCGGGCGTCGCGCGCCGCGTCACCGGCGAGGCGATCCAGGTGCTCGGCGGCTACGGCTACACGCGCGAGCTTCCCGCCGAGCGCTACTACCGCGACGCGAAGGTCACCGAGATCTACGAGGGCAACTCCGAGATCCAGCGCCTCGTCATCGCTCGCGCGCTGCTCGGCGAGGCTGCGCGCGAGTGAGCCGGCAAGCGATCCATCGGCCCGCGGCGGATCGACCATCTAGGCTGCGCAGCGCACCGTGACCACGAAGCCGCTCAACATCGACCCGATCGCCGAGGCGCGCCGCCACTGGACCGAGCGCTGGGGCGGCGAGCCGGCTCGCCCGATGGCGGCGGTCACGTCGATCATGCGCGCCCAGCAGATCCTGCTGGCACGGCTCAACGAGCTGCTCGGCCCGCTCGCCCTGACGTTCCCGCGCTACGAGGCGCTCATGCTGCTGTCCTTCACCCGCGAGGGGACCCTGCCGCTGGGCAAGGTCGGGGAGCGCCTGCAGGTGCACCGCACGAGCGTCACGAACATCGTCGACAAGCTCGAGGCCGACGGGCTCGTGCGCCGCATCGCGCACGAGTCCGACCGCCGCACGACGCTGGCCGAGATCACGGACGCCGGCCGCGAGGTCGCCGAGCGCGCGACCGAGCTGCTCAACGCCGACGGCTTCGGCCTGGCCGCACTGGACGAGGACGAGCAGGAGCGGGTCACCGAGCTGCTGCGCACGCTGCGCCAGGAGGCGGGCGACTTCGAGTAGCCCGGCCGGCGGGTCGGGGCCCTACCCGACGCGCAGCTCGCCGTGCCAGCCGGCGTACGCGACGAGCTCGGCATGCTCGAGCAGGGGGATCGCGTAGGCGTCGGCGACGTTGGCCACGCGCCGCCCCTTCTCGCGGTAGTCCTCCGGGTGGCGCAGGTCCAGCAGCGCGATCGGGCGCGCGAACTGCGCGCGGAACCCGCGCTCGCACTCGATGATCCGGCCCCACGCGCAGATCGCGCCCCAGACCGTCTCGGGCGCGGGCAGCTCGGGCTCGTCGGGCAGCTCGTAATAGGCCGCGAAGCCGCAGTTGCAGTCGCGCTGCGGGGCGTCGTGGCCACGCAGCGCAAAGCACTTGGCGATCCGGTCCTCGTCGGTCGGCCAGGGCATCGGCTGGACGCGCGGCGCGATCATCCCGAGCGCCGGGCTGGGCACGAAGCGACCGGCCACGAAGATGCCCGAGTACAGCGCTCCGCGGATGCCCCCCCAGCGCCGGAAGCCGACGAGCGGCTGGGCGACCGGCTCGGCGCTCATGACCGCGCGTCGTAGCTCGACGGATGGTGCATGGCGATCAGTGCCCGTCTCTAGCTCTTGACCGGCTCGGGCTTCGGCGGTGCCTTGACGGGCGGGGTGTCGGGCGTGGCGGGACGCACCGGCGCCGGTCGCTCGGTCTCGCGGATCGGATTTCCGATGTCTCCCATTTGACGGCCTGGGATGCTACGCGAGTGAGCGACGAGATCCCGCCGGAGGAGATCCCGCCCGAGGAGAGCCTGCCCGAGCAGGAGCCCGAGCGCGGCGACATCCGCGACGACATCACCAAGCAGCTCGCGCTGCTGTTCCCGCACGATCGCCTGGAGCGGATCGCCGAGCGCCTGCGCCTGCACGACGAGGAGGACCTGCAGTTCGTCATCGACCTGATCAGCGCGACGTTCACGCGCGGGATCGAGTTCGGCGCCGTCGAGATCACCGCGCAGCAGATCGAGCTCGGGCAGCAGACGGCGCCGGCGACGATCGAGATCGCGCACGTCGAGCTGCCCTGAGCAACGCCCTGGCTCAGCGCGGCGGCGAGCCCGCAAGGGCGCGGATCGCGTCCGCGTCGGCGTACGGGTGTACCGGCGAGCGGGCGGGTCCTTGACGAGAGGTAGTTTGAGCGGCCGTCGGGGACAACGCGCGGCGCGATCAGGTCGTGGGGTGAGGCGATCTACCCCGAGGATCACCCCGCGCGGGTGACGACGGCGCACTCATGCACCTCCACCCTGGGTGGGTGACCAGGCCGGAGGCGATCGAGCGGGTGCGCAAGCTGCGCGAGATCGCGGTAGAGCGCGGCGCGACGCAGCACGAGGCTGCGACGGCGTGCGCGCTCGCGGCGCAGCTCAGCGCGCGCTTCGGGCTCGATCGGCCGGTGGCGCTGCGAGAGCCGGTTGCGCGCTACGCCGCGGCGGGCGCGGGCGGCGACCGGCGGTCCGCGCGGTCGCTGCGGTTCGTCGCCTTCGCGTAGCTTCAGCGACCGGGGTCGCGGGCACGACCGGGGTCGCGGGCACGACGGGGGTCCGGCGACCCGACCTCCTGAACGGGATGCGACGAACAGGCGGCGTCCGTGGCGGGTCATCGCGACGAACAGGTCGCGTCCGGCCGGGTCGGCGGACAGGTCCCGTGCGCCGAGCAGCCGCACGCGCCGCTGGACAGGTCACCCACCGGGTTTGCCGCCCGCTGATATACTCGGAAGCCCGACTATCGGGTACCCGAGCGACCATGGCGACCACCCATCCACCCACGACCGCCGCCGAGTGGCGCGCCGCCTACCGTCTGCAGGCCGAGCGCGACGTCCCGTTCACGACGCTCAGCGGCACGCCCATCAAGGCGTTGTACACCGCCGACGACGCGCCGGACGATTCCGGCCATCCGGGCATCTATCCCTACACCCGCGGCGTCTATCCGTCGATGTATCGCGGCCGCCTCTGGACGATGCGCCAGTTCGCGGGCTTCGGCACCGCAGAGGAGACCAACGAGCGCTTCCGCTACCTGCTCGGCCACGGCCAGGACGGGCTGAGCACCGCGTTCGACATGCCGAGCCTGATGGGCTACGACTCAGATCACGCGCTGAGCCACGGCGAGGTCGGCCGCGAGGGGGTGGCCGTCGACACGCTCGACGACATGACGACGCTCTTCAGCGGAATCGAGCTGTCGGAGATCTCGGTGTCGATGACGATCAACGCGCCCGCCGTCGTGATGCTCGCCTTCTACGTCGCCGCGGCCGAGGAGCGCGGCATCCCGGCGCAGCGCCTGCGCGGGACGATCCAGGCCGACATCCTCAAGGAGTACATCGCCCAGAAGGAGTGGTGCTTCCCGGTCGATCCGGCGATGCGCCTGTGCGGCGACATGATCGAGTGGTGCACGCACAACATGCCCAGCTGGCATCCGATCAGCGTCTCGGGCTACCACATCCGTGAGGCCGGTTCGACGGCGGCCCAAGAGCTCGCCTTCACGATCAAGGACGGCCTGACCTACGTGGAGCAGGCCGTCGCGCGGGGGCTGCGCGTCGACGACTTCGCGCCGCGCCTGAGCTTCTTCTTCAACGCCCAGATCGACTTCTTCGAGGAGATCGCCAAGTACCGCGCCGCGCGGCGCATCTGGGCGCGCGAGCTGCGCGAGCGCTTCGGCGCGACCGACCCGCGCTCGTGGCGGATGCGCTTTCACACGCAGACGGCCGGGGTCAGTCTCACCGCCCAGCAGCCGCTGAACAACATCGTCCGCACGGCGATCGAGGCGCTCGCCGGCGTACTCGGCGGCACGCAGTCGCTGCACACGAACTCCTACGACGAGGCGCTCGCGCTGCCGACCGAGGAGGCCGCCCGCATCGCGCTGCGCACGCAGCAGATCATCGCCCACGAGACCGGCGTGACGAACACGATTGACCCGCTCGGCGGCGCGTACTTCGTAGAGGCGCTGACCGACCAGCTCGAGCGCGAGGCCTACGACTACTTCAGCCGCATCGACGAGCTCGGCGGCATGGTCGAGGCCGTCAAGCAGAACTTCCCGCAGCGCGAGATCGCCGATGCCGCCTTCGCGCTGCAGACCGAGTACGACGATCGCGAGCGGATCCTCGTCGGCGTCAACGACTACGTCGACTCCGGCGACCCCGACATCCCGATCCTGCGGATCGATCCCGAACTCGAGCGCAAGCAGCGCGGCCGCCTGGAGGCCGTGCGCGCCCGCCGCGACGGCGCCGCCGTCGAGCAGACGCTCGCGGCGCTGCGCGCCCAGGCTGCCTCCGCGCGGACGAACCTCATGCCGGCGCTGCTGGACTGCGCCCGCGCGCACGCCAGCGAGGGCGAGATCGTGCGCGCGCTGCAGGACGTCTTCGGCACGTACACCGAGACGCCCGTCTTCTAGTAGTAGTGGCCTAGGAGCGTGGGTCGTTATGCGCCGCGGGAACGCTGAGCGGCCGTTGACGGTGTCGGCGGGTCTGGCGGGGGTTGGTGGGGCCGGCTCGCGGTGTTCGCGGGCGTCTGGGTGAGTCGGTGCG
>Ga0136617_10001930_pt1 | contig 18511 bp, 15 predicted proteins | sample AntDrymUQ3222106_2_FD_129672 | JGI IMG/M metagenome (GOLD analysis project Ga0136617, IMG submission 129672) | Polar desert sand microbial communities from Dry Valleys, Antarctica - metaG UQ322 (21.06) | ecosystem: Environmental > Terrestrial > Soil > Desert | place: Antarctica: Dry Valley... | reverse complement strand
TCTAAGTATCCGGTTTATATGGCGCCCGACCTCGATACGCCCAGAGCGCAGCGGTCGCGGCGCATTCTTTCGTCAAAGGAAAAGTTCAGTTTTGAAGAATGGGAACGCGCATCGCTCGACACTTATGTGCTTCTAGCCGAAACGATGGTGCCGGAACTCGTTTCGATATGGGAAAAACTCCGCCAATCTAATGCCGGTAGAGCAAAAAAACTTTCTGAACCGATGGCGGCTTTAAAGTCCTGGGATTACGACAGCCGCGTTGATTCTGTTCCGACAACTCTCTTTATGCTGTATTTTGAACAGCTTCAGCGCGTCAGCCGCGAGCGGGCGGCGCGTCAGGCGGACGACAATCAGCCAGCCCCGATGACTCTCGGCGAACAATTGAATAAGATTGATTCAGGGGCGAAAATTACGGCTTTTGAAAAGGTTTTGAGTGAATTAAAAAATGATTTCGGTAAATGGCAGGTTGATTGGGGAGAAATCAATCGCCTTCAGCGCATTCACACAAGCGGGACAATGGAGAAGTTCGACGATACGAAATTAAGCATTTCCGTTCCGGGCGCGAGCGGTTTAGCAGGAACTCTCTTTACCTTTAATACGCGCCGCGATGCCGGGCAAAAGCGGCGTTACGGCATCAGCGGCAATTCTTATCTGGCGGTCGTCGAATTTGCCCCGCGCGTCCGCGCGCGTTCGCTGCTTGTTTTCGGTCAAATCGCTGACCCGAAATCGCCGCATTTTTTCGACCAGGCTGAGCTTTACTCGACTAAACAATACAAACCGGCGTGGTTTGATTTACAGGAGATAAAGCGCAATCTCGAACGCCGTTATCATCCCGGCGCGAAAGCCGCAATCGCTTTGCCGGGACAGCTAAAATAAGTTCGGTAAATGTTTTTTTAGATAAATTAGTATGAGTTACGCAGTTGGAGAAATTAACCATGAAAAAACACGAATCAACACGCGCAAGATTTGATTTGTTTCGTTTTGTGTTTTTTCGCGGGTTGTTTTTCTTGACAGCGTAACTCGTAAATCAGTTTCACGCTTAACTTGCTTATGACTAATCAATACCAAAGATTCTTTTCCGTTCTATTGTTTTTCGCACTGTTCACCTGTGTGTTTCCGTCGCAACTATCGGCGCAGCGTCACACGAGGAAAACTCCGGTTAGTAATGAATTAAAGCTGGATTTATTGATAAAAGGCGGGCTGGTTATTGACGGCTCAATGCGTGCGCCAATTAAAACAGACATCGGCATTCGCGGCGACCGGATTGTCTTTATCGGCAATTCTGCGAGACGAAATGTAATCGCTGCCAGAACGCTCGATGCTGCCGGGATGATAGTCACGCCGGGCTTTATTGACCCGCACACGCACGCGCTTGAAGACCTATCGAATCCGAAACGGAACGCTAACGAAAATTATTTGATGCAGGGCGTGACGACGGTTGTTACAGGCAACGACGGCGACGGACCGTTTAAGGTAGCCGAAACCTTGGACAAGTGGAAGCAGCAGGGAATCGGAATTAATGCCGCTCTGCTAGTTGGACACGGCGCGGTTCGCCGCGAAGCGATGGGCAGCGGCGATGCCGAGCCTTCAATTGAGCAACTCACGCAGATGAAAAACTTAATCGGGCAGGCAATGAACGAAGGCGCTTTCGGAATGTCAACCGGGCTTTTCTATGCGCCCGGCAGTTTCGCAAAAACCGAAGAGGTAATCGAACTGGCAAAAGTAGTTGCCGAAAGAGACGGCATTTACGATACCCATTTGCGCGATGAAGGTTCATATTCAATCGGCTTGCTCGGTTCGATTCAGGAAACAATCCGTATCGGACGGATGGCGAAAATTCCGGTTCATATATCTCACATAAAAGCGCTCGGAACAGAAGTTTGGGGACAAAGCCGGCAAGTTATCAGGCTTATAAAACAAGCGCGAGCCAAAGGTATAAAAGTTACCGCAAATCAATATCCATACACTGCTTCCGGCACAAATATTACCGCTGCTCTTGTTCCGCGATGGGCGGAAGCAGGCGGTAATTCGCAGCTTCTCGAACGGATAAAAGACCCGCAGATTCGTCCACGATTACTTGTTGAAATAGAAGCAAATTTGAAGCGCCGCAATGGAGCGGAAGCAATTTTAATTACCAGGTCGCAGGATAAACAGCTCATTGGTAAAACACTCGGCGCAGTAGCCAAAGAGTGGAAAAAGTCGCCTATCGAAGCCGCGCTTGATATCGTTGTCGGCGGCGGTGCCGGAATCGCTTCGTTCAATATGAACGAAAAGGACATTGAATATTTTATGAAACAGGATTTCGTGATGACCGGCTCGGACGGCACAACGGGTCATCCGCGGAAATACGGAACTTTCCCGCGAAAGCTGCGCGAGTATGTATTCGAGAAAAAACTCGTTACATTACCTTTCGCCATTCGTGTCGCCAGCGCGCTGACGGCTGAAACTTTTCGTATTCCTGAACGCGGGCGATTGCGCGTCGGTTATTTCGCCGACGTCATCGTCTTTGATCCGAAAACTGTCGCTGATCGCGCCACATATGAACAGCCCGAAGCGCTTGCGACGGGTATGAAGTTCGTTATCGTCAACGGTAACATTGCCGTTGACTTAGGAAAATATACCGGAATTCTGGCGGGTAGCCCACTGCGTAAGATTCAACGGTAAGTTAAAATTTCTTGTCTATTCGATATTTCCCGATTTGTTTATAAATCGTGCAATCTTTATTTTAATTTCGCAAGAGGTCTACAATGTCCGAAAAAAAATATTTCGCGCACGAAACGTCAGTTATAGATGAGGGCTGCGAAATAGGAGAAGGCGTTAAAATCTGGCACTTTAGTCATATTATGACAAATTGTAAAATTGGCGCGGACTGTAATATCGGGCAAAACGTGGTCGTTTCGCCGGAGGTGGTTTTGGGCAAAAACGTTAAAGTGCAGAACAATGTTTCGATTTATACAGGCGTAACTTGCGACGACGATGTTTTTTTAGGACCTTCAGTGGTCTTTACCAATGTTATTAACCCGCGCAGCGCAGTTAATCGCAAAAAGGAGTATTTAAGAACTCGCGTCGGTAAAGGCGCTTCAATCGGCGCAAATGCCACAATCGTTTGCGGCAACGACATCGGAGAATTTGCTTTTGTCGGAGCCGGCGCCGTTGTTACGAAACACGTTTCTCCGTATGCGTTGGTAGTCGGCAACCCGGCGCGGCAGACGGGTTGGGTAAGCGAATACGGGCAGCGTTTGAAGTTTGACGAAAACGGCGAAGCCGTCTGCCCAGAAAGCGGTGAAAAATATCTTTTACAAGAGGGAAAAGTTTTAAAACGAGTAGTTTAATTATGAAAAATTTTGCGATTATCGGAGCCGCCGGTTACATTGCGCCGCGTCACCTGAAAGCAATAAAAGATACGGGTAACAATTTAATAGCCGCGCTCGATAAATTTGATTCGGTCGGCGTCTTGGACAACTATTTTCCAAAGGCTGATTTTTTTGTCGAGTTTGAGCGCTTTGATCGCCACATCGAAAAACTTAAGCGACAAAGCGTTCCGCTCGATTACGTCAGCGTCTGTTCACCGAATTATCTACACGACGCGCATATTCGTTTCGGCTTGCGACACGGCGCGGATGTCGTCTGCGAAAAACCGATTGTGCTAAATCCCTGGAATGTTGACGCTCTAGCGGAAATTGAAAAAAAAACGGGCAAAAAAGTTTATACAATTCTTCAGCTTCGGCTTCACCCAAGTGTTATCGCGCTGAAAGAAATGGTGGCGCGCGCCGATATAAATAAAAAATTCGACGTTAATTTGAAATATATTGTCCCGCGCGGAAATTGGTATCATATTAGCTGGAAAGGCGACACGGCAAAATCCGGCGGAATAGCCACTAATATCGGCATTCATTTTTTCGATATGTTAATCTGGGTTTTCGGCGATGTTGTCGAAAACTATGTCGAATATCACGAGGCAAGCCGCGCCACCGGTTTTCTTCAACTGAAAAGAGCCAATGTCAGGTGGTATCTGAGCATTGACGAAGATGATTTGCCGAACCAAACAAAAGCGGCGGGAAAGCGCACGTTTCGTTCGATCATAGTGGACGGCGAGAACTTTGAATTCAGTGACGGCTACACGAATTTACACACCGCTAGCTATGAAAGAATTTTGGCGGGAGATGGTTTCGGACTCGAAGAAACAAAAAAGACTATTGAGCTGGTTCATCAAATCAGAAATTATAAAAAAAATGCTTATTTTACCGACACTTCGCGTCTTGGCGAGATTTTACTGCGACCTCGCATCTAGCCGAATAAAAATAAAGGTTCATCACTATCAGAAAAGTAAATTATAATGCTTAAAGCTAGTGGTGACATTCAGTTGCAAGCTTCATCTACGCTCTCGAATTTCCAGAGCTAAATTTCATCAAATTCTGCGGCTTTTTGCCCTTGATTTGACTGCGATTCAGATTGCTTTAATAACCAATCTGAATCGCATGCGCTTAAAAGAGTGCGAGTTTGATTTAATTATCGTCAGCCAGATTTATACAAAGTCTTGTTAAAACGACTAAGCAAATCACTTTCCGGTAGTCTTGACCCAACATAAAATACAGTTTATAAAATAGCGTGATTTCCAATAAAAATATTTTCATAACGGGCGGCGCGGGTTTTATCGCCAACACGTTGATAAAAAATCTTATCGAGCAAAACAAAATAACCGCATACGATAATTTTCACCGCGACACTTTAACGACCAGCAGCTTTGCCAATCATACAAACTTAAAAATCATCAAAGGCGATGTTTTAGACGCGCATTTCCTGACCGAGGCAATGGCGGGCGCGCAAGTGGTCGTTCACGCGGCGGCGATTGCCGGAATTGACACGGTGATTAAAGACCCGGTGAAAACAATGCGCGTTAATATGATCGGCACGGCAAATGCCCTGGAAGCCGCGCGAATTAATAAAATCAGCGACCGCTTTATAGATTTTTCGACTTCGGAAGTTTTTGGCTCGATGGCATATCAGGCAACTGAAGGACAAGAAACCGTTTCGGGTTCGGCGGGCGAAGGGCGTTGGGTTTATGCGGTCAGCAAACTGGCGGGCGAACATCTGACGCACGCTTACTACAAGCAATATGGAATTCCGGCTGTCACCGTCAGACCGTTTAACGTCTACGGTCCGGGACAAACCGGCGAAGGCGCAATGCAGATTTTTATCAAGCGCGCTCTGCGAAATGAAACGATTGAGATTGACGGTGACGGAAGTCAGATTCGCGCGTGGTGCTATGTTGATGATTTCATTGATTGTTTGATGCGGTGTTTGGAAAATCCGGCAGCTATCGGACACAGTTTCAATATCGGTAATAACCGAGCCGTCATTACAATTTTGAGGTTGGCACAAGTGGTTTGTCGCGTTTTAAATTCAAAATCGGAGATAGTTTTTGTGCCGCCGCTTTCCGCCGATATTGCCATTCGCATTCCGAGCGTTGCTAAATGCAAGGAAATTTTGGGTTTCAAAGCGAAAGTTGACCTCGAAGAAGGCATCGCCAAAACTGCCGAATACTTTAGAAGCGAATTAAAGGCAGTATGAATTTCATTCCGCTGATGTCGCCGAACATCACCGAGCAGGACATTTTTGCAGCGGTTGAAGTTCTTCGTTCAGGAATGCTTGTGCAGGGAGAAAACGTTGCCGCGTTTGAGCAAGAAGTCGCCGATTACCTGCAAATAAAAAATGTCGTCGCCGTTTCCAGCGGAACGGCTTCGCTGCATCTCGCTCTGGTTGCTTTCGGTATCGGTCAGCACGACGAGGTAATTATTCCGGCTTTTTCTTATGTGGCGACGGCGAATGTGGTTGAAATTGTCGGCGCGAAATGCGTTTTTGTTGACGTTGAGAAAGATACTTTCAACATTGATGTTTCTCAAATCGAACGGGTAATTACGCCGCGTACGAAAGCAATAATTCCGGTTCACGAATTCGGTTTGGCGTGCGACATTTCTGATTTAATGAAAATCGCCGAAAGGCACAATCTTTATGTCATTGAAGATGCCGCCTGCGCTTTGGGCGCGACGGAAAACGGAAAGTTTGTCGGCACGTTCGGGGATGTCGGTTCGTTTTCACTTCATCCGCGCAAAGCCGTAACCAGCGGCGAAGGCGGGCTTTTGACGACGAATGACGATAAACTCGCCGCAAAGTTTCGCGTTTTGCGCAACCACGGAATCGAAATGCGCGATGGCAAAATGGATTTTGTGGCAGCCGGCTTTAATTATCGAATGACGGATTTTCAAGCGGCATTAACGCGCGGGCAGTTTAGACGCATCGAACAAATAATCGCTTATAAAAACGAATTAGCCGAAGCGTACCTAAAACTTTTACAAGACATTTCGCTAATTTCGCTTCCCGCCGTACCTAAAAATAAAAATCACACTTGGCAAACTTTTCACACAATTCTAAAAGAGGGAATTGACCGCGATGCTATTATCCAAAAGTTAAAGGAAAAGGGTATCGGCGCAAACTACGGCGCACAGTGTATTCCCTTTCAATCTTTTTATAGAAAGAATTACGGATTAGATTGTGAAAAATTATTTCCGAATGCCTTACGAGCTTTTAATCAAGGCTTAGCCTTGCCAATGTATGAGAAACTCGAATTGTCACAAATCAAATTTGTAGCCGAAACCTTAAAATTACTTTTGACTGAAGATTATGAAAAAAATGCACAAGTCACACGGCAACGGTGAATTTGAGTTAAAGGATTTTGGAAAAATCGGCTCAAATGTGATTTTTGAAAACGGCGTGCTGGTTTTTCATCCCGAAAACATTGAACTTGGAAACAACGTTTACGTCGGACACAATGCGATTTTGAAAGGTTATTATAAAAATTTGATGCGTATCGGCGACAACGCCTGGATTGGACAGAATTGTTATTTCCACAGCGCGGGAGGAATTCGTATCGGAAAAAACGTCGGTATCGGTCCGGCAGTTAAGATTTTAACCAGTTACCACAGAGAAGAAGGAAAAGAAAAACCAATTTTGTTCAGCGAGCTTGAATTTAAGCAAGTAATTATCGAAGACGATTCCGATATTGGCATCGGAAGCGTTATTCTGCCCGGCGTCGAGATTGGTAAAGGAGTTCAAATCGGAGCCGGAGCGGTGGTTACGAAAAGTATTCCAGATTACGCGGTTGCAGTCGGTAATCCGGCAAGGATTATACGCATTAGAAGCTGAAAACAAGGCTTCGGAAATGATTATAAATTGTAAAATACTAATTCGGCATCCGAAAAATTTTAGTTCTCGAAACCCGCTTCACAGTTTATATGGACAGACGCCTTGCCAATTGGGATTTACAAAACATCTTTAAAAATTATTTCGCGCTGGTCGTCACTCAATGCGGCAGCGCGTTTTTTTCCTTTGCCTCGGTAACGGTGGCGACTCGTTATCTCGGAACAGACGGTTACGGCGGAATAATCGCGCTGCTGGCTGCCTCGCAAGCCGTGCAGATTCTGGTTAGCTGGAGTTGCGATGCGCTGGCTCGCTACGGAGTTGAAGAATTTGTCGAAACCGGAGTGGTCAGCAAATCATTTTGGGGACGCGCTCTGGTTCTCTTTTCTAATTTTTTTCCACTGATTTTAGTCGCGCCCTGGCTGTTAGCTTTTCTAATTGCCTGGTTAAAACTGCCGCCTGAAACGGCTCCGTTAATTGTTTTTCATTTTATCGTGACGGCTTTTTGGCTTCACGTTCAGCATACGCTGCAAGCCGTGAAACTTTTGCGACTACAAGGCGTTTTGCTGATGCTGGAGCGAGCCTTTATTTTTGCTGCTCTGTTAATTCTGGCGCTCAGCAATCGAATTTCGTGGCAGATAGCTTTTACCGTCTATATTATAACTCCCTTAATCGCAATGTTCATCGGTTTATGGCAAATGCGCGCGCTTATTTCCGTTAAACCGGTTTTTGATAAAGAGCAGATAAAAAGAATTCTCGCCTTTTCGCTTCCGCTGATACCTTTTACGGTGGTTGGCTTCTTTTCGACAAATTATCTCGACGCGTTTTTTATTTCGCCGTATCTTTCAAAAAGCGAACTGGGCGTTTATGCCATCGGTTATCAAATTAGCGGTATCGTTTTACAATTTCCGACCCTCTTGAATACACTTTTAATGCCGATGTTCGTAACAATGCAAAGCAACCGGCAGGGCAAGCAAGTGAAAAAATTTATCGAAGAAATTTTGCCTTTGCTAACGCTTTTCTGGGGGTTTCTGACGGTAGTCATAGCAACTTTTGCGAGTTTCTTTTTGCCTTATGTTTTCCCAAATGACTTTAACCAAATTGAAAGCGTTCTCTGGATTTTGATAGCCGGAGCAACCTTCGCTTTCCCGTCGCTGGTTGGTTACTCTCCGTTCGCTATAGCAAAAGAAGCGGTTTATATAAGTGCTCCGTTTGCGATAGTTACTGCGTTAGGCAATGTTGTCGGCAATATTTTATTAATCCCTACTTGGGGAATCGTTGGCTCGGCGTGGGCGACGACAATTTCCTTTGCTTTAGGTTTGGTTCTGTTAATCGGTTTAATGTATCATCGCTTTTCGCTTTTACCGAAATGGATGATACAGGCTATTTTGCCGACCGTTTTTTCTTCCGCTTGTTTTTCGTTTACGGGAAGCGTTTTGCAAAGTTTTACGGTTGCCGTTCTAGGCTCGCTTATAGTGATTATTGTACACTTTAAATCAGTGAGCGAAGCGATAAACGACATCTGGCGTCTGAAAGAACGGCTGTGAGCCGTAAGCCGTAAATATTATGCTTCTTGCAATCGGATTAAAATAAACGGACTATAAATATGAGTGAAAAAATCGGTTTTGATTTCTAGAATCATTATTTAATTTTGTTTGTTTAATGAGCAATAAAAAGCAGATTTGCAGCCGTTGTATTTATGACAGCTCCGTTTCAAAAATTACTTTTGATGAAAACGGCGAATGCAATTACTGTAAAATGTCCGACGCGCTTGCCGCGCAATTTAAGACCGGAACGGCGGAAGGCGTCGCGGAACTGGAAAAAATAATCGCCGAAATTAAAAAGGCGGGAAGAACAAAAAAATATGACTGCGTCGTCGGCGTCAGCGGCGGCACGGATTCATCGTTTCTACTTGCAAAATCCGTAGAATGGGGACTGCGACCGTTGGCTGTCCATTACGATAATACTTGGAATACGGCTATTGCCAGCGAAAATATAAGAAAAATTACACGGTCGCTGAATGTTGATTTGTTTACTTTGGTGGTTGATAACAAGGAAGTGGATGATATTTTCCGTTCCTTTTTTTTCTCGGGCGTGCCGGAATTAGATTGCTCGACGGACATTGCCCTGGCGGAAACTTTGTATAGAGCTGCGGATAAATTCGGGGTCAAGTTTATATTAGAAGGTCATTCGTTCATTGCCGAGGGAATTTCTCCTTTGGGGAATAACTATTTTGACGGCAAATATATTGAAGACATTCACCGGAAATTCGGCAGACTGAAAATGAAAACCTTCCCGAATATGTCATTCGCGTCGTTTCTTAAATGGACGTTGGTTAAAAGAATCAGGAAAATCAGACCTTTGTGGTATATTAATTATTCAAAAGAAGAAGCTAAAGAATTTCTCAAGGAAAAGTTTGACTGGCAGTATTACGGCGGGCATCACCTTGAAAACCGTTTAACGGCGTTTTTACATAAAAACTATAATCCGCAGAAATTCGGGATTGATAATCGCAATTGGTCGCTGGCGGCAACTGTCAGAAATGATTTAATTTGTCGGCGGGAAGCGTTAAGAATTTATCAAATGCCGGTTGAAATTGATAATGATTTGATTGATTACTTTATTAAAAGATTGGATTTAACCAGAGAAGGATACGAAAAAATTATGCAGTTGGAAGGCAAAAATTATAAGGATTATCGAACCTACAAAAAAAGATTCGAGCGTTTGAGACCTCTGTTTTATCTGCTTGCTAAATCCAATCTCGTGCCGATGAGTTTTTATATTAAATATACATCCAAGACTGAAGGCACATGATTACTATTGTTGATTACGGTTTAGGCAATTTAGGCTCGATTGCAAATATGCTGAAAAAAGTCGGAACCGAAGCGGAAGTTACCGGCGATTTAGAAAAGATATACAAAGCAAAAAAAATAATACTGCCGGGCGTCGGCGCTTTTGATAAAGCGATGGAAAAATTGACCGAAACCGATTTAAGAAAAGTTTTGGACGAGAAAGCGCAAAAAGAGAAAATCCCTTTTTTAGGTATCTGTTTGGGAATGCAACTGTTAGGGGGCGGAAGTGAAGAAGGCGCGTTGCCCGGATTAAATTGGATACCGGCTTACGCCTATAAATTTTCATTTGCGGATAATAAACTGAAAGTTCCGCATATGTCCTGGAACGACGTTCACGTTCTAAAACAAAACCAATTGCTGCGTGATATTGATGAGACGCCTAGTTTCTACTTTTCACACTCTTATTTTGTCTTAGCGGAAAATACTGATAATATAATTGCTACAACACATTACGGCGTAACCTTTCACTCGGTTATTCAGAAGGACAATATTTACGGCGCTCAATTTCACGCTGAAAAGAGTCATAAATACGGAATAAAATTTTTCGAGAATTTTGCTAATTTATGAGACAGATCAGAATAATTCCGTGTTTGCAGTTGGCTAACCAGCGGTTGGTAAAAACCGTTAAATTTAAAATCGGCAATTACATCGGCGATCCTGTCAATACGATAAAGATTTTTAACGATTTGGAAGTTGATGAATTGTGTTTTTTGGATATTACAGCTTCCGGCAAAAATAAACTGCCGGATTTTAATTTGTTGCGGCAGATAGCGAACGAGTGCTTTATGCCGCTGTCGTACGGCGGCGGCATTAACAGCCTTGAGGCGGCTAAAAATATATTTTCTATCGGTTTTGAAAAAATAGTATTGAATACGGCTGCTGTCCGGCATCCGAAACTAATCGGGAAAATAGCCGAACACTTCGGAAACCAAGCTATCATTGCTGCCGTTGACGTTCGGAAAAATCTCTTCGGTCGGCACGAAGCGGTTACCAACAACGGTCGAGATAAAATAGGAGTTCCGGTTGTCGAATGGGCGCAGCGGCTGGAAGCCGAAGGAGCCGGAGAAATTTTATTGACTTCGATAGACAGGGACGGTTCTTGGAAAGGTTACGATATTCATATTATCGAAAAGATTGCGCGTGCCGTCAGTATACCCGTCATTGCGAATGGCGGCGCCGGTAAACTCCGGCATTTAACGGAAGCTATCGAAAAAGGCGCTTCCGCCGTCGCCGTCAGCAGTCTGGTGCTTTACCAGAACAAGGACATGGGAGTATTAATCAACTATCGCGTGCGGGAAATAAAGCCTGCGCTCGCTCTCAATCAAATTTATTCTTCATAAAAAGCAGTTATCAAAAGATGAAAATCGGCGTTATCGGAAATATGAACAATATGTATTTTTCCTTAACCCGGTATTTGCTGGACGAGGGCTTTGACTGCGAGCAGTTAATCTTCGATTATGAAGCGGAGCATTTTCATCCTTCCTACGACAGTTACGAAAACGGTTTCGACAAGTATGTAAAAAAACTAAGTTGGGGCGATCCGGGCAATTTTCTAAAACAGGATTTTGACCAAGTACGAGCCGACCTCAAACCTTATGACTTTCTGATCGGTTGCGGAACGTCGCCCGCATTCGTACACCGTATCAATCGCCGGCTGGATATTTTTATACCTTACGGAGACGACTTATATTCGTATCCGTTTTTAAAAATAGTACACCCCATACGAATGGCGCCGTATATGGCGACTGCGTATCACCAAAGAAAAGGAATACGACAAGTGCCCTATCTAATTTTTGAACGCAGCGGCGCTGAATTTGAAAAGGTTTTTACTAAATTAAAATACAAAGGTCAGCGTATAGTTTCCGCGATGCCTTCCGTTTACCATAAGGAATACGAACCAAACAAGCTGCGAAAAATAGTCTTGGAAAGCCCGTTCGCGGTACAATTACGGCAGTTAAAAACCGAAAACGATTTGATTATTTTGCAGTATGTGCGGCAGGTATGGAAACCGATAAGAGATAAATGGAGTTTGAAGGGCAACGACTTATTGATAAAAGGTTATGCGGCATTTTTAAAAAAATATCCTGCTGTTACTTCCAAGTTAATCCTGGTCGAATACGGAGTTCAGGTCAATGAAACAAAGCGGCTGATAAAGGAATTAAATATTGAAAATCAGGTTGTCTGGTTACCTAAAATGCCGCGTAAAGACCTGATGCAGGTTATTGCCGTTTCCGACTTGGTAGTCGGCGAACTACACCACTCGTGGCTGACTTATTGCGTTGTCTTTGAAACTCTCTGCATGGGCAAGCCTCTGCTCCATAATAGAAACGACGATGAATTTAAGGATGCCTACCCTTGTTTATACCCGATGCTGCATGCTTCTTCCGCAGAAACCGTTTTGGACGGATTAAGCCGATTAGTCGAAAACAAGGAAGAAGTCCAAAAGATTGCCGATGAATCTCACAAATGGTTTCTTGACTTCTGCGTCCGCCGACCCGTGCAGCAAATTATCCGCATTATTCAATCCAAGGACAGTGTTTTATTGCCTTTTCTGCTTTTGGCAAGAAGTTATGAGCAGTTTTAAGTTGAATATAATCGGAAGCCAACAATCAACCTTTTAAAAATTCGCTAAACCATTGTAATTTTGTAACAATCCATCAACGGACTGAATAGTTCACCTCTGCTTAGACGAAAAAAGTGAGGAAGATTGACTCAAACAGCCTAACTGAAACAGATTGGGAAAGATAATAGTGCCTAAAGCCGGAAGACTGTAATAATCTATCTGTGTAGAAAGTTGGCATTGATGGTTTACCAAATGTATAAATCCGCGATTTCTATTAACTTTAAGTAATTATTTCCTGATATAGGAAATGTAAGAACATATTTTGTATGCCGCGAATTTTGCTTTATAAATTTCTCTTTATACTTGCTCGTATATATTGGAGAGTTTTTAGTCCTCATTCACACAGCGCTGTTTGTTTAATTGAGCACAACGGCAAGATTTTGCTTGTACGCAATACATACGGCGATATGAAGTGGGTTTTTCCAGGCGGCGGATGTAAAATCGGTGAAAATCCAGAAAAATCTGCGCAGAGAGAAATAGCTGAAGAAGTTGGAATAACAGTTAGCGAAATGTGGAAATTTGGAGATTATAGCCCAACAACACTAAATAAGAATGCAGTTGTCCATTGTTTTTATTCGAGGGTTCAAAACTCGTATTTTGATATTGATATAAATGAGATATACGAAGGTGGCTGGTTTAGCTGGACAGAATTGCCGCAGCCGCTTTCTCTGGATACCGAAAGAATTATAGAAATCTACCGCTCACAATAAATGTACCGAATAGCATATCTATAATAATATTGAAAAATTCCCGAATCATAACCGCTGGAAAACAATGAGAACCTCTTTGTTGTAAAGCGGAATTTTTAAAGCTTTACAACAATTTACTATTTATTGACGGATTCAATTTGAGTAACCATTATAACTTTTGATGATTGACTTATGACTAAAAAAGTTCTATTTGAATCTTAGAGCAGCAAATCTCTATAGAGATACAAATAAGGGCAAATTTTGCAAAACACCTGGTATTTTATCTTGTCGGACTCGCCACCGGAGCAGCGTCATTATTACCGGAAGAACCTGTTAATACAACTAGAGCAATCGCCGCCGCGCCGCCTAACAACCCGATTAGAAGAAGCGGATTAAAACCCTTGGAATTACCGGAATTGTCATCCTCTGTCGCATCGGGTTTATTTGATGCAGTAGTGGTAGAGGCTAAAGGATAAATTTCTCCGGCAGCTACTAAAACATTATTAAACTTAGCTTGACCGACAAGGGTTTGAACTTGAGTTTTACCATTATCAGCCTTGACTTTGATAGTGTTCGGTTGGCTTTCAATTGGAAGTGTTAAATTTCCATCAGGCACGAAAATATTAAGAGATGTATTTGGCACAGTTTCAATAGTTACTTCTCCAGAAACTATATCCATTGCAATGCTGGCATCCTTAAAGTATAAATTCAGCTTAGAATTAGGGGAAATTAATACAGTTCCTGTTTTAGCGATAGATACTTTCGCACTTGCTTCAGGTGAAGTTAAAATTGAAGAAGGTGATGCTATTGAACGTCCGCTCATGACTGGCTCGCCATTAACTGTTACAAAACCTTGTGAAGAAGTTTTTGTAATAACCAATTCACCTAAAAGTTTTTGTTGTGCTAACAAAAACTTTGGCGATGAAGCAAAAATAGCAATAACTAAGCTGGTTACAATAAATTTATGTAATAATGTGTTCATATATTATGTCTTATTCATAACAATATACAATTTTTTTGTTGAATAAAGTTTTTATTGAATAAAGTTTTTTATTATAGTATTGTTAAAAGTATGAATAATATTACCTAATAGTATTATTCACCTCACTTTCTGTAATTATTTTGAAATAAAAATCCTTAAGTTTGTATTCAAATTTACCGGAATTATTTTCACATTCAACGAATTAAGTCTTAAAAATTAAGGAGCATTACCATGAAAAAACTTTCGGGTTTTATTATTATCTTACTACTCTCTTTTAGCATACACGCTAAAACGGTCAATCTTACTGATTTTGGCGCAAATATTAACGACGGACAAAATGACGCGCCTGCCCTGCAATCAGCCATCAACGACCTTTTACAATCAGGCGGCGGTACAATTATTTTTCCCGCCGGGAAAATTGAGCTGCAATCTGCAGTCGGTACCGGATCAACGGCGAGTTACGTCAATCTTCGTCTACTTGGCGATAAAGGCTCAGAAGTTGCAATCAACGCAGACGCGAATACAATCATATTCAATTTTGGAAACTTAAATCAGGTTTTATTTGAGAATCTGATATTTACCGGCAAAACCTCGGATATGGCTGGGGCTTTTTATACAGACGCGGATAAACTTATCCAGTCGAATTATGTCAGCAAGACGGTCATTAGAGATTGCCAGTTTTACGGACTAGGATTCAATACCGCACTTGTCCACGCATTAGGGACTGACTTGCTTATTGAAAATTCACAAATAGAAGGTAGCAGGGGAAATGTCGGGCTTGTTTTCGCTGAAAATAATCGCGGTCTTATTATCAGAAACTCAAATTTTATAGATTACGCAAATTATAAAGACCGATTTTTGACAAAAACCTTTCCCGTAGCCGGTCCCTGGGTAAAGGTTCGACAGGAAGTCCAACTTAATGGCAATGCCATGACCGCTTATCCCGTTACAATTGACCAGGTGCGCTTCGATGAAGGAAGCTGTGTTTCCGTGGATGTTGATAACGTCGCTTTTGTCAAAGTCGAAGGTTCCAACTTCAACATTTACAAACAAGCCGGATGTATGGGAATTAAACTTAACCGGGTGACATATGCCCAAATTACCCAATCGTCGTTTGGATTTTCGATTATTGATAATCCGCTTTTACGAGTTACTAATTCCGGCAATGTCGAAGCTAAAGGAATTACTCTGGGCAACGCCGTTAAATCAATTGAAAAGGATCAAAGCTCAAACGTCTCGGTACAATTTTGTCCTGACTGCAGAATAAAGAGAATAAATTAATTATTAATTTAATTAGGCGAGAGCGGGGCACAATATCGCTCTCGCCATTTGCAATGGGAATCAGGGAAAACAGATAAAACAGAAACGATACTCATAGCTTTCTTATTAGAAAAAATCAGAATTTAATAGGTTAAAGTTTTTTTGTTTTATACTTGTGTTCAAGTAGTAAGATTTAAGCAGATTCCTTTAGAAACTTCACCGCTTCACGCTTTATTTCTCTTTCTTGCCTGTTCTTACTAGTTTATAATCCCGCCGGACAAAGCGAATTCTTCAAATTCAAGAAAACCCGTGCGAAAAGTATTTGAATTTTACTTGTAATATTTTTCGATTGAAAAATAAGTCAGGAAGTCGGCGTTTTGTCCCATTGCAATAATCTTGTAGGCTGCCTTTTTTCCTTGCGCGGGAACTTCCTGAATATACTTGTAATTGTTAGTCGTGCCGGTTTGTTTTGCCTTTTTGATATCCAGCACGTCTTTGTAACGCACTCGTTTACCGTCCGTATGGGCTTTTGCTGTGACAAAACGCACTCCATTTGTTTCCTTGTCGAACCCAATGATTAGATGCGAGTAACTCGCATTTTTAGTTAAAGTCCAAACTTCCTGCAGTTTACTTTCATTTTTTTCTAATTTACCGATTTTTTGGAGTAGTTTATTTGCTTCAACATGACTCATTCCAATACTGATTCCGAGAATGTCGGATTTTGTTTTTGCGCTGGAATCTTGCACAAAAAACAAGCAAAATGAAAATAACAGAATAAAATTCGAAAAAATTTTAATCATTTAATTTACCTCTGTACCAAAATACCTCTTCAAGATTATAAGTTAAATTGCCGGAAAAAACAGTAGTTAAAACAAAAAAAGCGGTGCAGCAAAACGAGATAATTGCTGCACCGCTCTGTTTATGCAAGTAGTTAAGGAGAAACAAACTATCTTGCAACGTATGGCGTAATTGCCGAGAATACCTGCACCGGACCGACGTTAAGATTTACTACTTTAACCAGATAAGTTCCGGTTTGCGTGGCGGGCATTTCGATAACCGCGACGCCGTTGGTCGCTTCGACCGTGTTAACAATTGAACCTGACGGATCAATCAATAATAAACGAATCGGAGCATTGCCCGTCATTGCCATAACAGCTATTTCCGATGTTCCCGGCGCAATTGTAAAAGACTTGGTAAGGTCTCCGCCGAGGTTTATCGAGTCGTTGCTGCTGCTGGTCGCGCCCGGTCCCGCGCTTGGGCTGGCGTTTGAAGTTCCGCTTGTTAATGTAAATTTATCAACAGTGGTTCCTCCGTTAAGATTTCGGATTTCGAGCGTGTGTCGTCCGGGTGAGACGCTGAACGGAGCGGTACTTCCTGTTCCAGCGCCATTGAAATTAACCACACCTTTTGATTGACCGTCAAGAAATACCTCGGCGCTGCCGCCTTTTGAAGTCTTTTGGTAATGATACGCGATTGAACTATTCTGTCCGGTCGCATCAAATACCAGACGGGCAAATTGATTCGACGATTTACCATTATTAAGGCGATAATGCCCCGCGCTGGCGTTCGGGTCGCTGATTTTGTGCCAACCGTTCGAGTAAGCAACTCTGCTGTCGTCGTCTTCAATATTAGTCACAGTCGGTGCCGGCGGCGGGTCGAAGGCGCTGAACAATCCGAGACCGCTTGATTGACGAATGATAAGCGCTCGGCGCGCGCCGTCGTTGTCAAAACGAGTATTAAATTGACCGTCATTGTTTTTGTCAACGCCTTGAAGACAGGCTGCGGTAATACAGCCGTCAGCCAATCCCGCAACGGCGCGACCCTGTTTGTCAACTTCCATATCGTTGAAGTCGAGCAAATTGCGGGTACCGGATGGACAAGTTGTCCCGTTAGTGCAGATAACGCCGCGCTGTACCGGATCATTCGGCGTTGCATTTACTGTCACCCAGGTTCTGCCGCGATCATAAGTCGTTGAGATATATCCATACCAGACACCGTTAAAGTATGGCGATGTTTGGTCGGTTCCGGTTCCTGCCGAACCTGGAGTCGTCGTTCCAAGGAAGAAGAATGCTGCGCGATCACCATCGCCGGCAGTCACAGCCGGAAATACCGTGTTGTTAATGCCGAGATAGAAACCCGCATCCTGATCGTTTTCCCAAGTCACGCCCTTGTCGCGTGAAACTGCAATACGCGCTTTACCATCGCCATTGGCATAACCGAGATAAATCGTACCGTCAGTACCGATGCCGATAGAAGGATCGGTTCGACCACCTTTACTGCCCGGAACTTTGCGAATCTGCCAGGTCAAGCCGTTGTCTTCAGAAACCACTGCCGCCTGCTGACCGCCGCAATTTTTATTCGGCACATAAACCGTTCCGTCGGGAGCAACTTTAATATGTCCGTGTAACCCGCCGCATTGCGTAATGTCATACATCGGCACGGCAAAGCCAAACGTCAAACCGCCGTCGTCGCTTTTTGCAATCTCTGCAACTCCAATATCTTGCGATGCATAATAAACCGCGTTCGGATAGGGAATTGCAGGATTTCGCACAACCACACCTTTGAAACTGCCATCAGCATTTCGCGCGTATGGTCCGCCGCCGACAGTTTGGTGGTCAACACCCGAATTGATTCCCGCACCCTGACTCGGTGTCCATGTTTCGCCGTCGTTATCAGTAAACGACATCAGACTTATTTTTGACGGAAGCAGTTGTGAAACGAACGTCCGGTTCGTTTGCGAATCGGTGAACAAAATCGGGTCAAAACTAGTAATCGAAGTATTGGGCGCGGATTTGTTTTCCCAGGTCGCCGTCGCCGGTGTTACCAAATCATCAAAAGTAACGCGCAGCGTTTGCAAACTGGCGATAAACATCGCTTTGCCGGTGCTGAAATTGAGTCCGATGGTCGG
>Ga0136617_10001929_pt1 | contig 18511 bp, 18 predicted proteins | sample AntDrymUQ3222106_2_FD_129672 | JGI IMG/M metagenome (GOLD analysis project Ga0136617, IMG submission 129672) | Polar desert sand microbial communities from Dry Valleys, Antarctica - metaG UQ322 (21.06) | ecosystem: Environmental > Terrestrial > Soil > Desert | place: Antarctica: Dry Valley... | reverse complement strand
GCAGCTTGCCGACGCCTGGCACGGCAACATAAAGGGGTTTGACCCCTTTATCCGGCGTCGATCGTCGCGTCGATGGTCCGCGCGCCGCGGGCTGCGGCGACCGACACGCGGTGGTGCCCGTCGCGGATCGCGTAGCCATCGCCGATGGGCACCAGCGCCACCGGCGGAAGCACGGTGCCGCGCTGCTCGGCCAGCCACACGCGCTGCCAGCGCGAGCGCGCCGCCGGCGCCGGCCGGAAGCCGTCGTCGAACAGGGTGGCGCGGCTCGGCTCCAGCGTGCCGTGGATGGCGTCGAGCGGGACCTCGCGGATGCCGCGCGAGAAGCCGGCGGGCCGGATGGCCTCCTCGGCGTGGACGGGCAGCCGGCCGCAGCCGGTCGAGTGGCGGCGCAGCCGGCGGGCCACCGCGGCGCGCCGGCGCGAGCGCCGCGCGCGCGTGAACGCGCGCTCGGCGTCCATCTGGGGTGAGCCGGTCAGCGTCATGGCTCCATGATGGCTCGCGCCGGGCGTCTGCACATCGGTGAGACGCCTATACGTGCCCCTTACTTCCCGCGCGCAGGACCTCAGCGCCGGCGCGCGAGCTTGACGGTGCGCCCGAGGACCATCCCGCCCGGCATCCGCAGGCGCAGCTTCACCTTCACGACGCGCCCGCGCCCGACCGCGCGGCGTCCACTGGCCGTGAGCCGCATCGGCACCGACACCGTGCGCCCGCGGCGCACCCGCACCTTGGCGGCGGCGAGCAGGCGGTTGCGGCGCCCGAGCACCCGCAGCCGCGCGACGCCGCGGGGAGCGTCGGCCGCGAAGGCCACCCGGATCCGGAAGCGGCCGCGGCGGTCGACCTTCACGCGGCGGTCGCGCAGCGTGGCCGGCGCGATCGCCCGGCCGGGCAGGGTGCCGCCGCCCGTGGGCGGGGGCGGCCGCGGCGGCGGAGCGGGCGGGGCGCCGGTGACCTCCAGCTCGGCGACGTCCATGAACGCGGTGCCGCCCTGGTTGAGCGAGCGCGGGCTGATCGCCCGCAGCCGCAGCAGCCGCCGCCCGCCCAGGTCGCCGGCGAGCGCCAGCCGCACGTAGCCGCGCGCATCGGGCGCCCCGAGCGTGCCGGACGAGATCGTCTCGTACGGGCGGCCGAGGCCGTCGCTGGCCGCCAGCTCGTAGACCGCGAGCGATGCGCCGGGGGCGTCGCCGCAGCCGGCGCGCGGGTCGATCCGCACCTCGCGCAGGTCGAACGTCCCGCCGAGGTCGATCGCCAGGTCGCGCGGGCCGGCTCCGGCCAGCGTGCTCCACACCGTGCCCTTGTCGTCGTCGATCGCCTGGTTGGGTCCGCAGCCGTCGGCCGAGTAGTCCGGCGGCGTGAAGCCCGCCACGCCGCCGCCGCCGGCCAGGGAGGCGTGGTCGCGCCACAGCGGGGCCACGTTCCAGGGCGTCTCGGCGCCCGGGACGACGTCGAGCGCGGTGAACGTCTCCTGGAAGCCGGGCCGGGTGACGTGCACGTCGGGGTAGCGCCCGGCCGGGACGCCCGCGAGCGCGTAGCGCCCGTCGTCGCCGCTGGCGGTGCGCAGGTCGGTGGCTCCCAGGCCCGTCTCGTGTCCCGCCACCGCCACCACGGCGTCGCCCACCGGCGCGCCGGTCTCGTCGGCGAGCGTGCCCGCCACGCTCCCGCGCTCGCCTGAGCCGGGCGGCGGCGGGACGTCGTAGCCGGCCACCGGCGCGACGTCGTCGGGCCCGGCGGTCGACGCCGTCCAGCCCATTCCGCGCGCCGCGAACGCGCGCCACAGGAGCTCCCAGTCCTGGTTGCCGCGGGCCGCCACCGCCGCCTGGACGATCGCGTTGCGCAGGTCCAGGAAGCTCGGCGCGTCCGGCGCGAGGCGCAGGCCCTCGGTGACGTAGGCGCGCGCGCGGGCGATCCCCTCGCCCGGACCGTGCGCGGCGATCAGCGCCGTGCGCACCGACCAGAGGGTCTGGGCCCACAGCTCGCCGTCGGCGTGGATCTCCGGGGCGCCCGCGATACGGCCGAAGTCGGCGTAGTCGTAGCCGCCGGGCCCGGCGCCGGGCGTGCCCGGGCAGCCGCTGCCGCCTCCGCCGGGCGGGCAGTCCAGGCCCTCGGTGCGGAAGGCGGAGAGCCCGCGCGCGGCCGGGTTCTGCTGCAGCCGCTGGCCGAGGCGAACCTCGCCCGCCGTCGCGCCGTCGGGCACCAGCAGCGGCTCGGTGGCGGCGAGGAAGTCCAGTGCGTAGAAGTCGCTCAGCCCCTCGCTCAGCGCGCCCGGTTGGGCGCCGTCGAGCGTGCCGAAGCCCTGGGAGTCGGTGATCAGCCGGTCCGTCAGCCCGTGCGCGTACTCGTGGTAGACGACGCCCGCGTCGTGCGCGCCGTCGTAGGAGCCGAACGGCGCGCCGAACAGGTACATCTGCATCAGCCCCGGGAAGCCGTCGGGCAGGGTGAGCATGTTGGCGTTGGAGCGGTGAGCGGCGTCCGGGCCGGTCGCGGCGCCGTCGAGCGACTGGGCGAGCACGGCGTCGTCGCCTTCGAAGCCCCCGCGCGCGGCGGTGAAGCCGATCGGCGCGGCGGCGAGGTGGTCGCGGAACGTGTTGACGTACCAGAACAGCTGGGTGGTCGAGAAGCGCCGGTTGGCGGTGCGGTCAGCCGGGATCCAGCTGCAGGCGGCCGCGCCGCAGAAGTCCAGCCGCGGCGCGTCCGTCCACGTCCGGCCGCTGCCGCTGCCGGCCGAGGGCGACACCTCGTCGTCGCCGTCGGGCTGGGCGGAGAGGGTGAAGCCCGTCGCGGTGGCCTCCGGCCGGATCCGGTCCTCGAGGTCGCTCACGGCGTGCGCGTAGGGCCCGCTCAGGCCCGAGCCGCCGCCCAGCCAGCCCGCTCCGAAGGGGCTCTGGACCGTGCCCTCGCCGCGCGTGGTGACGTCGACGTGGCGGGCGCTCGCCGAGCGCACCCGGTTCACGCGGCGGACGAGCCGGCCGCTGCGGGCGTCGACCAGCGCGTCGTAGAACGCGGCCGAGCCGGCGGGCGCCAGCACTCGCCAGCCCAGGCGCTCGGCGGCGCCGTCGGCGTAGAGGACGAGCGAGGCGCGCCCGCCGCCCTCCAGCTCGGTGCGGCGCTCGGCGCCGCCGCCGGCGGCGGTGACGCCGGGAGCGGGCCCGGCTCCCGGCAGCGCCGCGGCCGCCGCCGCCGCGGCGCCCACGCGCGGCTCGGTGCCGGCGGGGGCCGGATCGGGCACGGCACCGCCGCGCACGTTGAGCAGCCGGCCGCCGGCCGCGACCGCCGCCTCCAGGCCGCCGTCGACCAGCGGCAGGCCGTCCTTGCGCTGCTCCCAGCTCAGGTGCACGGTGCCGTCGGCGCCGATGGTGCGGGCGGTGAGCCGCAACTCGGCCAGGTCGTCGGCGTCGAGCCCGAAGGCGACCTCGCGCGCGCGCACGTACGCGAGCACGATCGCGGCCGGGTCCTCTGGGCGCGGCCCCGTGAGCGCGCCGTCGAGCCGGGCGACCACGCGCGGGGTCCCGGTGACCGGATCGGCCTGCACGAGCGCTCGGGCGCCGAGCGTGCGGCGCAGGCGCGCCTGGGCGGCACGGCGCTCGGGCGGCACGGGCACGGGCGCTGCCGCGCGCGTGAGGTCCAGAACGGCGCTGGCCGGGTCGGCGGCGCGGGCCGCGGCCGGCGCCAGGCCGCAGGCCAGCGCGCTCACGAGCGAGGCTGCCAAACAGGTTCTTAGTCGTCCGGTGACCGTTGGTCTGCCCACGAGCGCTCCGCGCTTGGCCGCCGGGACGGCGGCTCGGACATGCTAGTGGAGCGTTGCCCGGCCGGCGCGTGGATATCCTGGCGCGCATGGCTTCCGCGGCCCCCCCGGACGACCCGACCGAGCCGCGGTCCGTCGCGGCGCCGACCGGCGCGGACCTCTCGCCCGCCGAGCTCGGGGCGTGGCGAGGGCTGCTCCGGGTGCATGCCGCGCTGGTGCGCCAACTCGACCAGGAGCTCGAGAGCGCGCACGCGCTGCCCCTGACCTCCTACGACGTGCTGATCTACCTGCGCGACGCGCCCGGCCGGCGGCTGCGCATGGCCGAGCTGGCCGACAGCGTGCTGCTGAGCCGCTCCGGGGTGACGCGGCTCGTCGACCGGCTGGAGCGCGAGGGCCTGATCTGCCGCGACACGGTCTGCGCGGACGGCCGCGGATGCTTCGCCGTGCTCACCGACGAGGGCGCGGCGCTGCTGGCGCGGGCGCGCCCGACGCACCTCAGCGGCGTCCGCAAGCGCTTTCTCGGCCACTTCACCGAGGACGACCTGCGTGCGCTCGCCGGCTACTGGGAGCGCGTGCTCCCGGGCGCCGCGGACGCCGCCTGACGCCGTCGCGGTCGCGGTGCACGCCCCGTCGTTCGCGATCCGGACGCGCGACCCCGGCTCGCGCGCCCGCACCGGGACCCTGTCGCTGGCCCGCGGCGAGGTCCGCACGCCGGCCTTCGTGCCGCTGGCGACGAAGGCCGTGGTCAAGACGCTGGAGGTCCACGAGGCGGCGGCGCTGGGCTACGACATGGTGCTGGCCAACACCTTCCACCTGCTGCTGGCGCCCGGCCCGGACCTCATAGCGCGCTTCGGCGGCGTGCACGGCTTCATGCGCTGGGACAAGCCCGTGATCACCGACTCGGGCGGCTTCCAGCTCTTCTCCATGGGGCACGGCGCCGTCGCGGACGAGATCAAGGGCCGCGCCTCGCACGGCGCCGGCCGCGCCGGCGCCATCCTGGCCATCGCCGAGGAGGGCGTGCGCTTCCGCTCCTACGTCGACGGCGCCGAGCGGTTCCTCGGGCCGGAGACCGCGATGGAGGTGCAGGCGGCGCTGGGATCGGACATCGCGCTGGTGTTCGACGAGTGCCTGCCGTTCCACGTCACGCGCGAGTACACGGCGCGCTCGACCGAGCGAACCCACCGCTGGTTGGACCGCTGCCTGGCCTGGCACGCCGAACACGGGCCGGCCTCGCAGGGGGTCTACTCGATCGTGCAGGGCGGGGTGGAGGAGGACCTGCGGCGGTCGAGCGCCCAGGCGGTGGTCGCGCGCGACACGTTCGGCGTCGCGGTGGGCGGGACGCTCGGGGAGGACAAGGCGCAGATGTACGAGGTGGTCGGCTGGGCGGTCCAGGAGCTGCCCGAGGCCCGCCCGCGCCACCTGCTGGGGATCGGCGAGGTCGACGACCTGCTGCGCGGGGTCGAGCTGGGCATCGATACCTTCGACTGCGCGATGCCGACGCGGATCGGCCGCCACGGCATGGCGCTGGTCCCCGATCCCGGGCGCCGCTGGCGCGTCGACCTGGCCAAGGGCCGTTTCCGCGAGGCGGACGAGCCGCTCTGCGACGGGTGCCCGTGCGCGGCCTGCGCGGTCGGCCATTCGCGCGCCTACCTGCACTACCTGCTGAGGATCGGCGAGACGACCGCGGCGCGCGTGCTCACGCTGCACAACCTCGCCTACCTGCAGCAGCTCATGGCCGCCCTGCGGGCCGCGATCGACGCCGGCCGCCTGGCGGAGGCGACCGCCGCGGCGCGCGCGGGAGCGCCGCCCTGGGCGCTCCAACCTAAAGGGGTCTGACCCCTTGGGCGATCAGGTGGTCGACCTCGGCTGCGAAGAGCTGAGCCGGGTCGAGCTCCATCGCCGCGAAGGCGCCCTCCAGCTCGAGGCTGACCAGGCCGTGCAGGCGCGTCCAGGCCAGGACGCCGAGCTGGAGCACCGCGGCCGGGAGCTCCGGGCCGCCTGGGCGGTTGGCCGCCCAGCGCTCGAGCTGGCGCTCCAGCGCGTTCCTCGCGGGCGGCACGGTATCCGCCGGCGGGCCGACGGCGGCGATCGCCTCCAGGAAGGTGATCATGCCGCGGTGCGCGGGCGGGATCGTGCGGCCGGGGTCCACCCGGCCGGACCCGTGCGGGGTGGTGAACACGAGCCGGAAGCGGTGGGGATCGGCCAGGGCCCACGCCCGGTACCAGCACACCACGTCGCAGAACATGGACTCGAGCGCCTTCGAGGCGCGCTTCGGCGTGCACCCGACGCCGCTGGAGGAGGGCCTCGACGCGACGCTCGACTGGTACCGCGCGTTCCTCGCCGCTACAGCGCCCTGAGCGCCTCGCGGGCGGCCCGCTCGCCCGCCCGCAGGGCGCCCTCCATGTAGCCGTTCCAGTGCGTGGCGGTGTCCGTGCCCGCCCAGTGGATGCGCCCGACCGGACGGCGGAGCGCGGCGCCGAAGCCGGTCAGCACGCCGGGCCCGGCGCAGCCGACGGGGCCGCCGCGCGAGTAGGGCTCGGCGTCCCAGTCGGTGATGAGGAAGCGTCGCGGGCGGGCGGCGCGTGCGCCGAACGCCGTGGAGAAGTTCTCCAGCGCGGCGGCGCGCAGCGCCTGCGGGCGGCCGGCGTAGGCGCGCGCGTCGCTCGCCTCGATGAAGGCCATCAGGACGCCGCGCCGCCCGCGCGGCGGGCTGTTGTCGAACGAGACCCGCGCCGGCCCCGCGTCGGAGACGATCTGCCCGGTCAGGCCCGCATCGCGCCAGAACGGGCGGTCATAGACCGCGTGGACCTTGATCACCGAGCCGCACGGCAGGCGCTGGGTGAGCTGGTCGCGGCGCGCGGGCAGCGCGGGGGCGTAGGCGATCCGCCCGGCCAGGGTGGTGGGAAGGGCCACGATCACCTGGCGCCCGCGGACCACGGTGTCGCCGGCCTCGAGGCGCACGCCGCTCCCGCTCTGCGCGATCCGCCGCACCGGCGCGTCCAGGATCAGCCGGCGGCGTCCGAGCCGCTCGGCCAGCGCCAGCGGGATCCGCTGCGAGCCCCCGGCGAAGCGCCGCTCCTGCGCGCCGCCGGCCACGCTGATCAGGCGCACGAGGCTGCCTGGGCGCCGCTGGTCGCCCGCGGCGCGGATGTAGAAGAGCACGAACAGCAGCGAGAGCTCGCGCGGCTCGAAGGAGAAGACACTGGTCACGGCGACGTCGAGCAGCAGCCGTCCCGACGCGGTCGTCGTGTTCGCGAGCAGCCAGGTCTCGAGCGTCTGCGCGTCCCATTCCCGCGCGCGAGGGCTGCGCCAGGGCGCGTCGAGGTCGACCTCGGCGGCCAGCGCGTCGAGCTTCGCGATCGCCCCGCCGGCGTCGGGGAGGCCCTCCGGGTCGGGCGGCAGGCCCAGGGCGTCGTAGGGCGTGACGCGGCCCTCGCGCACGTAGAGGTTGCTGCCGGTGTTGTAGGCGGGGAAGGTGGCGACGCCGAGCTGCGCGGCCAGCGCCGCCATCCGGCTCTGGGTCGGCCCGATGTACTCCGCGCCGCCTTCCACCACCTCGCCGCCGCCGATCGACACGTTGCGGACCCGGCCGCCGACGCGCCCGGACGCCTCCACGACCAGCACCGACCGGCCCGCGGCAGCGACGTCGCGCGCGGCGATCAGGCCCGACAGCCCGGCCCCGACCACGACCACGTCGGCCCGGCGCCGCCGCGGGGCGGCGCCCGCCGGCGCGGCGAGCCCGGCCCCGGCTGCCGTGGCCGCCGTGGCGCCGGCGCCGGCGAGCAGCCCGCGCCGGGTCGCGACCCTCGGTCCGTCCTCCTCACATGTCATGGGCGCGAACCTACCCTGCCCGGATGCGCCACCTCGTCGCCACCGCGCCCGAGCCGCTCGAAGCGGTGTCGCAGCACATCCACGACGCCTGGTTCGACGCGGATACGGTGGTGTACCACGAGCGTGCGCGGACCCTCGTCGTGCCGTTCGCCCAGGAGGTGTGGCCGTCGCTGCGGGTGCCGGTCCGGCGTACGTGGTGGAGCACGGAGTACCGAGTGGCGTTCATGCGCGGCACCCTCGCGATCCACGACGTGGAGCGGGTGGAGATACCCGAGGGTGGGGAGACGCGGGGATGCTGGTCGGCGCCGGCTTCGACGCGGGGCGCCGGCAGGTCGAGCTCTGGGCGTTCGCAGATCCGCTGCGCGCGACGGTAGGCGCGCTGCGGGTCGAGGCGGTGCTCACCGACGAGGTGGCCGGCCACGTGCGCCGCCGCGTGGGGCGCGGGTTCGGGATCCAGGCTGACGGCTCGGCTCCGGCGCAAGCGCGCGGCGCGGCGAACGTCAACGGCGGCAAGGTAGGGAGTCAGGGGTCGAGCGGTCGCCGGGTTCCTCGTCGTCAACGTGCAATCTCATCGCTCATCGCCGAGCCGTTGCACGTTGACGTCGGATATCGACGTCAACGTGCAGGGTCGGCCGGATCGGCACCTCGTTTGCACGTTGACGACATGCGAGCCGGTAGAGCCCGCCTCTCTCTACCCAGTCGCCGTTGACGTTCGCCGGCGCAGTGGGGCCGCCGCCGCGCACCGCGTCAGCGCGTGTTGTCCTCGATCAGGCCCTTGATCTCGTCGACGCTGCGCTCGATGCCGCCCTGGATGTCCTCCTTGAGCTGCACGGTGCGCTGGGTGGCCTGGGTGACGAGCACGTAGGCGCCGATCCCGATCGCAGCCAGCAGTGTCAGCAGGATCAGCGTGCGCAGCGTGCGAAAGACGCTCCGGCGGCGGCGGGGCGGCTTGGCGGGCGCGGGCGGCGGGGCGGCGCGGCCGCGCCGCCGGGGCTGGGCGGGGGCGGGAGCCGGCGCACGGCGCGGGACGGGCGGCGGCTCGTCGATCGGCTCCAGCCGGCGGCGGCGCGGCGCGGCGGTGCCGGTGCGGGTGAGCGGCGTGGTCCGGCCGGTCGGCGCGACGACGCGGGTGGCGGCGTCGTCGCGGCCCAGGGCGCGGGTGGCCGCCGTGGGGTCGGGCGCCACGCCGTGCAGGCCGTCGCGCAGCGCCTGCTCGAGCTCGGCCGCGTCGGCGAACCGCCCCTCCGGCTCGCGCGCCAGCGTGCGCTCCACCACCGCGGAGAGGGCGCGCGGGACCTCGCGGTCGACCGCGTGCAGCGGCTCGGGCGCACCGGCGTCCTGGCGGCGGGCCAGCTCGGTCAGCGACGGCGCCTCATAGGGCAGCCGGCCCGACATCAGCTGGTAGGCCACGACGCCGAGCGCGTAGAGGTCGGAGAGCGGTCCGGCCGGCTCGCCGCGGGCCTGCTCGGGCGACAGGTAGGCGGCGGTGCCCAGCACCGAGCCGGCCTTGGTGATGTCGGACTGCTCGGCCGCCTTGGCGATGCCGAAGTCGGCGAGCTTGACCTGGGCGCCCTCCCGCGCCCGCAGCAGGTTGCCCGGCTTGACGTCGCGGTGCACCACGCCGTGGCGGTGCGCGTAGTCCAGGCCCCGACAGGCCTGCGTGAGGACGGCGACCGCGTCGCGCGGGGCCAGGCGCCCCTCGTCGCCCAGGATCTCCGCGCAGCTCTGGCCGTCGACGAACTCCATCACGATGAACTGGCGCCCGCCGCCCTTCTCCTCGCCGAAGTCGAACACCTGCACGATGTTGGGATGGACCAGGCGCGCGGCGGCCAGCGCCTCGCGCCGGAAGCGCGACACGAAGCTCGCGTCCTGCGCGAGGTGGTCGGCCAGCAGCTTTACGGCCACTCGGCGCTCCAGGCGCGTGTCGAGCGCGAGCTGGACGGTGGCCATGCCGCCGGTTCCGAGGCGGCGCTCGAGGCGATAGCGCCCGGCGAAGAGGGTGTCGGCGGTCATCCCTCCTCACCAACCCCGTCGTCGAGCGGTGGTTGCTCGTCCGGGGACGGAGTGCCGCCGCTGCCGGGGTCCTCGGTGGCGTCCGGAGTCGGCTCGGCGGGCTCCTCGGTCGCCTCCGGGGTGGGGGTGGGCGAGGGCGTCTCGGTGGGGGTGGCCTCCGGCGTCGCCGTCTCCTCCGGGGCGGCGGTCGGCGCTGGGTCGGCCGGCTCTGCCCCGCAGTCGCTGCCGATCCGCTCCTCGAGGTGGGTCAGCCACTCGCGCAGGTTGCGCTTGAGCTCGGCGTCGGTCCGGCGCGGCAGCGCGGCGTTGACGCGCCGGGCGTCGCGGACCTGGCTCGCCGCGCCCTCACAGTTGCCGGCCGCGGCCGCCGCGCCGGCCTCGTCCACGAGCTGGGTCAGCTGCCGCGCGTCCGCGGCGGGAATGAGCTCGGGGTTCTCCCCGCCGCAGCCAGCGAGGAGACCGGCGACGAGCAGGGAGGCGAGCAGGGAGCAGCGGTACGCCATGGCTCCGATCCAGGCTAGAGGCTCGTGCGGCAGGCGACGCCGGCGCAGATCGACGCCGCGGAGGTCAGGACGCGTGCCAGTCCTCGACCGTGATCGCCCACCGCTCGTGATCGCGCCAGCGGGCGTTGATCTTCAGGTAGCGGGGAGAGAAGCCCTCGCGGCGGAAGCCGGTCCGGGCCACCAGGGCCAGCGACGCCGCGTTGCCCGGCTGCACGTTGACCTCGATGCGGTGCAGCTTGAGCGAGCGGAAGGCGTGGCGCAGCACGCCGCGCATGCCCTCCGCCATGTAGCCCCGGCCGGCGTGCGCCGCGGTCGCCCAGTAGCCCAGGTAGGCGTTGCAGAAGGGGCCGTAGAAGATCTGCGAGAGGACGAACGTGCCGGCCACCTCGTTCTGGTCTGAGGGCAGCGTGGCGAACAGGACCTCGACGTCGGGGCGCGCGTGGCGCTCCATCAGCTTGTCCCAGCCCGCCCGATCGGTCGGCGCGGAGATCCAGGGATGGTGGAAGTGGCGCGAGGCGCGCATGGCGGCGAGGTAGCGCTCGGCGTCGGCCTCGCGCGGCCCGCGCACGACCACTCGCGGCGGGGTCACTGGCCGTACTGGAGGCGCTCCGCGAGCGATTCCGGCAGCCGGGCCGCCCGGATCGCCGCCTGCGCCCCGGCGAGGTCGTAGTCGGCCCGGCGCCACTCGGCGGTCCACGCGCTCGTGTCGAGCACGAGCCACGCCGCCCGCGGGTCGCCGTCGCGCGGCTGGCCGGTGGAGCCCGGGTTGACCAGCCACTCGCCGCCGCCGATGTCCAGGAGGTCGCCCGCGCGGCGGGTGGAGCCCGTGGCCGGCTCGCCCTCGGGCCGGTGGAAGGAGAGCGCCACGTGCGAGTGCCCGATCAGCGAGACCCGTTGTACGGCGGCGTCCAGGCACAACTCGGCGGTCAGCCCCGACAGCACGTACTCCCACACCGGATCGCGCGGCGACGCGTGGTAGAGCCCGATGCCGTCGGCCTCGCCGGTGGGAGAGAGGCCGAGCAGGAACTCGCGTGTCTCGGGCGCGATCACGTCGCGCGTCCACTGTGCCGCCAGCGCGGCGCCGCGGGAGAAGTCCTCCAGCGACAGCACCTCCACGACGGCCAGATCGTGGTTGCCGGCCAGCACAACGGCGCAGTTGGCCTCGGCCAGCGCGACGCACGCGTCGGGGTCGGCGCCGTAGCCCACCAGGTCGCCCAGGCACCACAGCTCCTCCACGGCGGCCTCCTCGGCCGCGGCGATCACCGCCTCGAAGGCGTGGCGGTTGCCGTGGATGTCGGAGGCGATGGCGACCCGCATGCCTAGAGTCTGTTCGGTGAAGAGGTCATGGCGCCTGCCGCTCGCGCTGCTCACCGCGGTGGTCGTCGCCGAGGCCGCGGTCCTCCTGCTGCGCCCGCGCGATCGCGACCGCGGTCCCGATCCCGTCCCGGTGCAGGCGCGAGCCTACTTCAGCGCCGCCGAGTTGGCGCGTGGCCGCCAGTTCCGCACCGGCCAGCGTTGGATCCTCGTCGGCCAGACCGTGGTCGGGCTCGCCGTGCTCGTGTGGTTCGTGCGGCGCCCGCCGCGGCGACTCACGCAGCACAAGCGGCCCGTGCTGGCCGGTGCCGCGGTCGCCGCGGCGCTCTCCGTGGCGGGGGGCGTGGCCGCCGTGCCGCTGGGCGTCGTCGCGCGCGAGCGGGCCAAGGACGTCGGGCTCGTCACGCAGGACTGGGTGGGCTACGCGGGAGATCTCGTCAGGGGGCAGGCGATCGGCGCCGCCCTGGCCGGGGCGGGCGGCGCCCTGCTGGTGGTCGGGCTGCGGCGCTTCCGTGCGCGCTGGTGGATCCCCGGCGCCGTGGTGGTGGTGGCCTACGGCGCGGCGATGACCTACGCCGCGCCGGTGGTGCTCGACCCGCTGTTCAACTCCTTCACCCCCGTGCGGGAGGCCAGGCTGCGCGAGGACGTGCTCGGCCTCGCCCGCCGCGCCGGCGTGGAGGTCGGCGAGGTGCTCGTCATGGACGCCTCCCGCCGCACCACCGCGGCCAACGCCTACGTGGCTGGCCTGGGGCAGACCAAGCGCGTGGTGCTCTACGACACGCTGATCGAGGACTTCACGCCGGAGCAGGCCCGCCTGGTGGTCGCCCACGAGCTCGGCCACCAGCGCTACGGCGATCTCGAGCGCGGCCTGCTCTGGGTGGCGCTCGTGGCGCCGTTCGGGATGCTCGCCGTCGCCCTGGTGGCCGCGCGGCTCGCGCCCCGGGGCCAGGCGTACGGGCCCGCGGCGGTGCCCGCCGTGGTGCTGGCCGTCGCCCTCGTCCTCCCGGTCCTCAGCACGGTCTCCAACCAGCTCTCGCGCGACGTGGAGCGGCGGGCCGACGCGTTCTCGCTGCGCCTGACCGACGATCCCGCCACCTTCGTGGCGTTCCAGCGGCGGATCGCGGTGCAGAACGTCTCCGATCCCGCGCCGCCCCCGCTGGCCCGCTGGCTGCTCGGGACGCATCCGACGACGCTCGAGCGGATCGGGCAGGCCGAGGCGTTCTGAGGTACACCGTCCTCGCGGTCGGGCGCATCCGGCCGCCCTTCGCCGACGACGCCGCGCACTACGCCAAGATGCTCGCCGGGCAGTGCCGGCTCGAGACGATCGAGGTGCGCGACGACGACCAGGTCGCCCGCCGCCTGCCCGAGCGCGCCCACGTGGTCATGCTCGACGCCGGCGGGCGCGCGTATGACTCCGAGGCCTTCGCGGCGTGGCTGGAGGGGCGCCGGCGGGGCGGCCGCGACGTGTGGTTCGTGCTCGGCGGCGCCTTCGGCCTGGACCTGCCGCGTGCCGACGAGCGCCTCTCGCTGGGCCCGATGACGTTCCCGCACCAGCTCGCGCGGGTGCTGCTGCTCGAGCAGCTCTACCGGGCGCACAAGATCCTCGCCCGCGAGCCGTACCATCTTTAGATGACCGATTCCACGAAATCGATCGTCTAGCCGTGCCCTCCTCCCCGATCGACGACCTGCGGACCGTGGTCCAGGCCGCCGCGGCTGAGCTCCGCAACGGCAGCGCGGCCGAGCGGCTGGCGCTCGAGCGGCCCAAGAAGGCCGGCTTCGGCGACTACTCCACCAACGCGGCCATGCTGCTGGCACCCGGGCTGGGCGAGCCGCCGCGCGCGATCGCCGAGCGGCTGGGCGCGGCCATCGGCGAGCGGCTGGGGGCCCGCGTCGAGCGGGTGGAGGTGGCCGGGCCCGGCTTTCTGAACCTCTTCCTGGCCGACGCGTGGCACACCGACGCCGTCGACGCCGTGCTGGCGGCCGGCGACGCCTACGGCGCCGGCGATCCCTTGCGGGGCGAGCGCATCCAGGTGGAGTTCGTCTCGGCCAATCCGACCGGCCCGCTGACCGCCGCGTCCGGGCGCCACGCGGCGTTCGGCGACGCGCTGGCCCGTCTGCTCGGCTTCGCGGGCCACGCCGTGCAGCGCGAGTACTACTTCAACGATGGCGGCGGCCAGATCGAACGGCTGGGCCTGTCGATCCAGGCCCGCGCGCGCGGCGAGCGGCCGCCCGAGGACGGCTACCAGGGCGAGTACGTGACCGCGCTGGCCGCCGCGATCCCCGACGCCGCCGAGAAGACCGCGGACGAGCTGGCCGCGGCGGGCATCGAGCGGCTGATGGCGGACATCCGCGCCACGCTGACCGACTACCGGGTGGAGTTCGACCGCTGGTTCCTGGAGGCGACGCTCTACGCGGGCGCGCCCAGCGCCTGGGACCGCGCCCGCGCACAGCTGGACGCCGAGGGGCGCACCTACACCGCCGACGGCGCGCTGTGGCTGCGGACGACCGCGCTGGGCGACGACAAGGACCGCGTGCTGGAGCGCTCGAGCGGCGAGCCGACCTACTTCGCCGCCGACGTCGCCTACCACTGGGACAAGCTCGACCGCGGCTTCGACCGGCTCATCAACGTGCTGGGCGCCGACCACCACGGCTACGTCGCGCGCCTGAAGGCCGCGGTGGCCGCGGTCGGAGCCGACCCCGACCGGCTCGAGGTGCCGATCCTCCAGTTCGTGCACGTGGTAGAGGGCGGCGCCCGGGCCTCGATGTCCAAGCGGCGCGGCGACTTCGTCACGCTCGCCGAGCTGATCGAGGAGATCGGCGTCGACGCCACGCGCTGGTTCATGCTCTCGCGCTCGGCGGACTCGACCGTCGACCTCGACCTCACGCTGGCCAGGGCGCAGTCGAGCGAGAACCCCGTCTATTACGTCCAGTACGCGCACGCGCGGATCGTCTCGGTGCTGCGCAGGGCGGGCCCGGAGCGCGTCGCCGCGGCGCTCGCCGCGCCGCGCGACGGTCTGATCCTCGACCCAGCCGAGCGCGAGCTGGTCAAGAAGCTGCTGGCCTTCCCGGCCGAGGCCGCCGACGCGGCGGCGCGCCGCGCGCCGCACCGGATCGCCACCTACGCGCTGGAGACCGCGCAGGCCTTCACCGCGTTCTACCGCGACTGCCGCGTGGTGGGGGCCGAGCCCGCCGAGCTGGAGTCCTTCCGCCTCGCCCTCAGCGTGGCGGCGCAGCGGGTGATCGCGCGGGCGCTGGATCTGCTGGGTGTCGCGGCGCCTCAGACGATGTGAGGAGCGCGTCGATCGCCTCCGCCGCCTGCGGTCGGGCGAGCAGGAAGCCCTGGCCGAAGGTGCAGCCCGCCTCCTCCACGAAGCGCAGCTGCGCCTCGGTCTCGATCCCCTCGGCGACCACCTGCATGTCCAGGCCGGCGCCGAGCATGGCGATCGCGCGCTCCACCGCGGCGGCCTGCGGGTCGCCGGGCACGTCGCGCAGGAACGAGCGGTCGATCTTCAGCACGCCGACGGGCAGCGCGCGCAGGCGCGAGAGCGAGGCGTGCTCGGTGCCGAAGTCGTCGAGCGCCAGCCGCACGCCGAGCGCGTGCAGCTCGGAGACCGCCGCGACGACCCGGTCGGAGGCGTGCATGGCCGACTCGGTGACCTCGATCAGCAGCTGCTCGGGCGGCAGGCCGTGGCGGTCCAGCGCGGTCTCCACCCGGTGCACGTACCCCGGGTCGCGCAGCTCGCGCGGGGAGGTGTTGATGCCGACCACGAGCTGCGCTCCGTGGGCGGCGTTCCAGGCCGCAAGCTGGCGGCACGCGGCTTCCAGCACCCAGGCGCCGATGCGCGTGATCAGGCCGGTCTCCTCGGCGAGGGGGACGAAGTCGCCGGGCGCCACGAGCCCGTGCTCGGGGTCGTCCCAGCGCAGCAGCGCCTCGACACCCATGAATCCCCCGCCGTGGAGCCCGTGGACCGGCTGGTACGCGAGCCGGAACTCGTCGCGCGCCAGCGCGCGCCGCAGCCGGGCCGTCAGCGTCAGCTTCCCGCGCGCGTCCGGCTCGCCCTCCGAGTAGACCGCGTAGGTGTCGCGACCGGCGCGCTTGGCCTCGTACATGGCGACGTCGGCGTGCTTGAGCAGCGTGGCGGCGTCAGCGCCGTGGCGCGGCCCCAGCGCGATGCCGATCGAGGCGCCGACCTGGAACTCGGCGCCCTCGACCACGAGCGAGGCGTCCAGTGCCGTGAGCACCTTGGCGGCGGTGACCTTCGCCGTCTCCTTTGCGCCGTTGTCCTGGCCCGGGCGCAGCAGCACCAGCTCGTCCCCGCCGAGCCGGGCGAGCACGTCGCCGCCGCGGGTCACGTCGCGCACGCGCTTGGCGACCTCGACCAGCACCTGGTCGCCCGCCGCGTGGCCGAGCGAGTCGTTGACGAGCTTGAAGTTGTCGAGGTCGATGTAGAGCGCGGCCACCGTCCCGCCCTCGCGGCGGGCGCGGGCCAGCTCGCGCGTCAGCTGCTCCTCCAGCGCGCGCCGGTTGGCCAGCCCGGTCAGCGGGTCGTGGAAGGCCAGGTGGGCGAGGCGCTGCTCCGAGCGCCGGCGGGCGGTGACGTCGACGGCCACGCCCAGCACCGTTCCGTCGGGCTGGGGGCGCATGGTGCAGTCGAAGACCGCCGGGCCGAGGTCGATCGTCGTCTCCAGCGCCTCGCCGGCCAGCGCCCGCGCGATCTCGGCCATGACCTCGGGCCGGTCGCCGTAGAGCTCGGAGGCGTGCAGGCCGACGCTCTCGCCGGGCGCGCGCCCGATCGCCTCCAGGCCGCGGCCCTCCGAGACGGTGAAGCGCCCGTCCCGGCCGATCGCGAACAGCACGATCGGCGCCGCCGCGACGACCGCGGCGAGGCGGTCGCGCGTGATCTGGAGCTCCGAGTGCGCCTCCCGCAGCGCCGTATGGTCGGCGAGCAGGGCGAGCGTGGCCGGATCGTGGCCCATGGCCCGGGTGATCGCCCCGCGGCGGCGGAACTACAGCTCGTCGAACACGTTGAGCCCGAGCGACTCGAGCGCCTGCTGGGCTTCGCCGTTGAGCCGGGTGAGCTCGCCGGTGAGCAGCAGCACGCCCATGGCGATGAGCACGACGCCGGAGACGGCGGTGATCAGCAGGTAGCGGTCGCGCAGCCAGCGGAACGCACCCCAGGCGCGCGTGAAGGCCACGGCGCAGAGCAGGAAGGGGATGGCCAGCCCGAGCGAGTAGCAGGCCAGCAGCACGGCGCCCTCGCCCACGGTGTCCTGGGTCGCCGCGGCGGCGAGGATGGCGCCCAGCGTGGGGCCGATGCAGGGCGTCCACGCGAAGGCGAAGGCCGCGCCGGCGATCAGCGGGCCGCCCGAGCCGGCCCGGGCCAGCAGCGCGTCGGGCCGCCACTCGCGGCTCAGCTTCGGCACCAGCGGGGTGAGCACGAACAGCAGGCCGAGGGCGATGATCACCCCGCCGGCCAGCTTGTCGAGCGTCCCGCGCGAGTCCTGCAGCGCGCTGCCAAGCCCCGTCGCGGTCATACCGAGGGCGATGAACACCACCGTGAAGGACAGGCAGAAGGCCAGGGCGGGCGCGAGCAGCGCGAACGTCGAGCGCTCGCCGCGCTGCAGCTCGCCCACGCTCACGCCGGAGACGGCCGACAGGTAGCCCGGCACGAGCGGCAGCACACAGGGCGAGATGAAGGAGACGAAGCCGACCGCGAAGGCGGCCAGCACCGTGGTGTCGACCCCGCCGCTCACCGGCCGAAGGCGTCGAGCTCGTCGTCGAGCCGGCGCGCGTCGCCCGCCGACAGCGCGGGCGCGCCGGCCCCGAACCCGCGCGCGACCGGCCGTGCCCGCCAGCGGCGCCCGAGCAGGAGCACGAGCGCGAGCGCGGCCGGCACCGCCAGGAGCGGCACCAGCCAGCCTGCCAGCCCGAAGCCCTCGTCGCGCGGCTGGGCCAGCACGTCGGGACCGAACTCCTGCACCAGGATGGCCTTGATCTCGGCCTTGGTGCGGCCCTGCGCGATCAGGTCCGAGATGAAGCGCCGCTCGGAGTCGGCCACCGCCGAGGTCGACACGTTGAGCTGCGTGCCGCACTCAAGGCACATCACCTCGTCCTCGATGTCGGGCAGCGAGGCGCGCGGCGGCGCGGCGGCCTGGGCGGCGGGCGCCCACAGCGCGCCGAGCAGGAGGAGGAGCGCGAGGAGGGCCGGCCCGCGCATCACGCCGTCTCGGCCAGCAGCGGCGGCAGCGTGCGGTCAAGCCACGCCTGGGTGACGGGCAGCCGGCGCACGGCGGCCACGCGGCCCTTGCGGTCGAGCACGAAGGTCTCCGGATAGCCCGTCTGCCCCCAGTCGCGCACGAACGCGCCGTCGGGATCGCGCAGGTTGGGGTAGCTGAGCCGGTACTTGCGGACGGCCTCCAGGCCGGCGCCGGAGTGCTCCTTGACGTCGATGCCCAGCACCGTCCCGCCCTTGGCGGTCAGCGCCTTGTGCGTGCGCTCGACGAGCGGCAGCTCCTCGACGCAGGGCGGGCACCACGAGGCCCAGACGTTGACCAGCACCACCTTGCCGCGATGGTCGGCCAGTGAGCCGGTCGCGCCCTGCCGGCCCAGCACGGGCAGCGCCGCGGTCGACGGCGGCGCGACCCGCTCCCCGCGGGCGACGGCGGTGTCGAGCGTGGTGTCGGCGCCCGTGGTGGTGAGCCCGTAGGCCAGGAGGCCGATCAGCAGCGCCGCCGCAAGGGTGACCGGCCAGTAGACGCGCGGGCGCATGGACCCAGGGTAGACCCGCCGGTATCCTCCCGGCCGGCGCGGGCGTTGTCCAATGGCCAAGACGCTGGCTTCCCAAGCCAGAGATGGGGGTTCGATTCCCCCCGCCCGCTTCACGGCCTGGTGACACGCGCGGTCGTGTCGTCGCGCAGGCTGCCGGGACATGACCGCTCGACTCCGCCTCGCCGCCGCCGCGGGCTGCGTCCTCGGCCTCGTGCCGGCCGCGCCCGCTGTCGCCGGCGCCACCGACGCCGGCCGCCCGACGCTGGAGGCGCGCGCCGTGCTGCCCGCCGAGACCTTCGCGCCCGGCCCGCCCAGCGGCGCCGCGCTCGGCCCGGCGCCGAT
>Ga0136617_10001928_pt1 | contig 18517 bp, 19 predicted proteins | sample AntDrymUQ3222106_2_FD_129672 | JGI IMG/M metagenome (GOLD analysis project Ga0136617, IMG submission 129672) | Polar desert sand microbial communities from Dry Valleys, Antarctica - metaG UQ322 (21.06) | ecosystem: Environmental > Terrestrial > Soil > Desert | place: Antarctica: Dry Valley... | reverse complement strand
TCCGAGGCGAACGCCATGATCGTCTTTGCTGGTCGCGTTTGCGCGACAGGCTCGATCACGCGACAGGGCAGGAGGCAGGGCAGAGGGCCGCCCCACTTATGGAGATGTTTAGTCAGCGCGCGTTGCGCGACCCTGATCGCTCGATGAGGTCCCAGCGGTTGCCGTAGAGATCCTCGAACACCGCGACTGTGCCATAGGCCTCCTGGCGTGGCCCCTCGACGAAGCGCACGCCAGCGGCCAGCATCCGGCTGTGATCGCCGGCGAAGTCCCCGGTCTCGAGAAAGAAGCCCACCCGGCCGCCGGTCTGATCACCGACCCGGTCGCGCTGGGTGTCCGTGGCCGCGCGGGCGAGGAGCAACGCGGTCCCGACACCACCGGCCGGGGCGACGACAACCCACCGCTTCTCGGCACCGAGGGGCGTGTCCTCGACGACTTCGAAGCCGAGCGCGTCGACGTAGAAGCTCACCGCTTCGTCGTAATCGCGAACGACGACCGCGACCAGACCGATCCGCTGCACCGGCCCAGTGTGGCGGTCCGGCGACCCAACTGTCAGTGCTTGCGGTACAGGCGTGTCGTGACCGGCGCGAAGACAACGGTCAGTGCCGCGGCCACCGCTAGGACGATGACGAGGTCCCGCGCTTCGGCGTTGCCCTCCATGAGCCCGCGCGACGCGGTCGCCAGGATAGAGATCGGGTTGACGTTGACGAATGCCTCAAGTGGGCGCGGCAGCGTCGCGGGATCAACGAAGACGTTGGAGAGGAAGGTGAGTGGGAAGATCCCCATGAACCCCGCGTTCATCACGGCGTTCGGTGAGCGCAGGATGAGTCCGAGTGTGGTGAAGACCCACGACAGGCCGAAGGAAAAGAGCACGACCAAGCCCAGCGCAGCGACCACCCCGACGACTCCCGCACCAGGCCGGAAGCCAAGAGCTACGCCCAGCACGATGATCACCGAGCCGGCGATCACGTAGCGCACGCTATCGCCCAGCAGGGATCCCACCAGGGGGGCCGGGCGCCAGATGGGCAGCGAACGAAAGCGGTCGACAACCCCCTTGGTCAGGTCGGTGTTGAGGGCGACCCCGGAATAGACGGTGGTGAACAACACCGACATCACCAGAATGCCCGGCAGGATGTATTGGAGGTATTCGGCCGTAGAGCCGGAGATGGCGCCGCCGAACAGGTACGTGAACATCAGGACGAACATCACCGGCGTGATGGTCACGTCGAGGAGTTGCTCAGGGACGTGCTTCACCTTGAGCATCCCGCGCCACCCGAAGGTGAGAGAAGCCGACAAGGCACTAGCACTGGGTGGGCGTTCGGTTGAGGCAATCGCCTTGCGGACCAGGGCCTCGTCGGCATCCGATGTGGGGCCGACCTGCGTCGTCGGTTTGGCGCTCATGATGCGTGCTCCTCCTGAATGGGGTCTGGTCCCTCCGCTGAGACGTCCTCCGCCGGGTGCCCGGTCAGCGCGAGGAAGACCTCGTCGAGGCTTGGCTGGCCGAACGAGAAGTCGGCAATCCGCACGCCGGACCGCGCCAGCTCGGCAACCGCCACGGCGGCCCGCTCGGTGTCGGAGCATTCGGCAGACAGCGCGGCAGCGTCTGCCTCGAGCGTGACGGAGCCGCCAAGCTCGCGCTTCAGCACCAGCTGGGCCTGTCCTCGCTGCTCCGGATCGATCAACCGCACGTGCAAGGCTCCCGAGCCCACCGAGGACTTGAGCTGCGCGGGAGTCCCCTCGGCGATCACCTTGCCGCGGTCGATCACCGCGATTCCATCGGCTAGCTGGTCGGCTTCTTCGAGATACTGCGTGCACAGCAGGATGGTCGTTCCCTCTGCGACGAGCGCTCGGATAATCCCCCAGACCTGGTTGCGAGAGCGCGGGTCGAGGCCGGTCGTCGGCTCGTCAAGGAACATCAGTTGCGGCGTGACCACGATGCTCGCGGCGATGTCGAGCCGCCGCCGCATCCCGCCTGAGAAGTTCTTGACCAGCCTGCCTGCGGCATCGGAGAGCCCGAAGGCCTCGAGTAGCTCGGTGGCGCGGTTCTTAGCGGCTGGTCGCCGCAGCCCGAGCAGACGGGCCAGCAGGATCAGGTTCTCGCGGCCGGTCAGGTCCTCGTCAATCGAGGCCAGCTGGCCGGTAAGGCTGACAGCGCTACGGACCGCCTCAACCTCTGTGACGATGTCGTGACCCATGACCTGGGCGCTACCCGCATCGGGGCGGATCAAGGTGGCGAGCATCCGGATCGTTGTCGTCTTGCCAGCCCCGTTGGGACCCAGCAGCCCGTACACGGAGCCGCTGCGCACGGCCAGATCCACGCCATCGACGGCGCACGTCTTACCGAACGATTTGACGAGACCGGTTGCCTCGATTGCGAGAGGCGCGTGCGTGGTCATCTGGCTCCTCGGGATATTGGGCGGGTTGTTCCTGTGGTCATCACTACAGACCGGGTACGACACCGAAACTCATCGCTAGCGTGAATCCTCCTCGCTTGGCGATGTTTCCGCACTAGGTCCAATGACGTACGCCGTCCGCGGGCGCCCGTAGGCTGCGCAGCGTGCCGGATTCGACGCTGACCCTCACGGCCCGGCTCCGCCCGTCGTCGCTGGATACCCGCCGGGGGGTGGTCCGCCTGCATCCGGAGGTGCTGACCGCTCTCGCCGGAAGGCCGTGGGCTGTCCTGCGGATCGAGGGCCGGCGGACGACCGGAGCGCTGGCCGCCCTCGCCGACCCGAGCACGCCGCATGGTCTGCTCCTCTGCGACGACCTCACTCTGGGCAACCTCGGCCTGCGCGACGGCGGTCAGGTCGTCGTGTCCGTGGTGGCCGCTCGCTCCGCCCGTACCGTCGTCGTCGCCGGGCCGCCTGAGGTCGCCGAAGTGGTTGCCCCCGAAACCCTCCGCCTGGTGCTGCTCGGCAAGGTCGTCAGCGACGGGGACAACATCTCCTTGCTCCCCCAGGACTTCTCCCTGCCAGCCGGGACCGATGGTGACCAACGCAAGGCCGCACACACCAGGATCCGCAATGCGGTGGGCACCGGCTGGACCTCACTGCTGCTCACCGTGACCAGCGCCGACCCGGCAGAGACGGGCGTCGTCGCGATGGACACCGTCGTCGGGTGGCGTGACTGCACGACCACCTCGGGCAGCGCCACCCCCGATCTCGCGCACCCGGCAGCGGATGCCCCGCCCAGCCTCGCCGACCTGCCGGGCCTGGAGTCGCAGGCGGCCCAGCTCAAGGAGTGGCTCGAACTCGGCTTCCACCACCGCGACCTGCTCGAACGGCTGGGTACGCAGGCACAGATGGGCGCCCTGGTGACCGGCCCGGCCGGCTCTGGCAAGTCAACCCTCATCCGCGCCGTGGCGGCCGAGGTGACAGCCAATATCGTACGGGTCTGGGCTCCGGAAATCGCGGCCCTCGCGGCCGACTCCGGTGCGCGCCGGTTGCGCGACGCTCTGGCCGAGGCCAAGCGACAGTCCCCCGCCGTGCTGATGATCGAGGACGTCGACGCACTCGCCCCGCGTGACGCCCCCGCCCCCATCGCAACCGTGCTCCTCGACGTGCTCAAGGCGACCACGGCCACGCCCGGCGTCGCCGCCATCTGCACCACCAGCCGGCCGGAGTCGGTGCAGGCGGCGCTGCGCCACCCCGGCGTACTCGATCACGAGGTGTCCATCCCGTTGCCCGACCGGGCCCAGCGCCTGGCCCTCCTCGGCGTGCTGACCCGCGGGATGCCGTTGGCCGACGACGTCGGCCTCGACGAGATCGCCGGCCGTAGCCCCGGCTTTGTGGCTGCCGACCTGCTCTCGCTCGCCCGCGAGGCTGGGATACGCGCCGCGATCCGACAGCGCGAGGCCGATACCCCGACTGTCGCCCAGGACGACCTGATGGGTGCCCTGGACTCGGTCCACCCGACGGCCATGGCGGAGTCCACTCTGGACATCTCGGGGCTGTCACTCGATGACGTCGGCGACCTGACCGAGGTCAAGCGGGCGCTGACCGAGACCGTGTTGTGGCCGCTGTCCTATCCGGATACGTTTGCTCGGCTGGGCGTCCAGCCGCCGCGCGGAGTGCTCCTCTACGGGCCGCCGGGGTGTGGCAAGACGTTCCTGGTCCGCGCCCTCGCCGGAACCGCTCAAGCCAACGTGCTGGCGGTGAAGGGCGCGGAGCTGCTATCGAAGTGGGTCGGTGAGAGCGAGCGCGCGGTGCGTGAGCTGTTCCGCCGCGCCCAGGAGGCAGCCCCGGCCTTGGTGTTCCTTGACGAGATCGACGCGCTGGCACCGGTCCGTGGCCAGTCGACCGACGGTGGCACCACCGACCGGGTGGTCGCATCGCTGCTCACCGAGCTGGACGGGGTCGAGGTGCTGCGCAACGTCGTGGTCATCGGCGCCACCAACCGGCCGGATCTCATCGACCCGGCCTTGCTGCGACCCGGCCGCCTCGAGCGCCTGGTCTACGTACCCCCGCCCGACGCGGCAGCCCGTACCGAGATCCTGAAGGCCGCAGCCAAACGCACGCCGTTAGCCGACGACGTCGACCTGGCCGCGCTCGCTGCTGACACCGAAGGCTACTCGGCGGCCGACTGCGCCGCCCTTATCCGCGAGGCGGCGCTGGTGGCGATGCGCGAGTCCCTTGAGGCACCGCGCGTCACGGCGGCGCACCTGGCCACGGCGCGTGAGAACGTCCGGCCGTCACTCGACCCGGATCAGGTCGCTGCTCTGGCCGCCTATGCAGCCACTCGCTAGCCCCCCGGCCCAGACCCACCCTTGTCGACGATCATGAAAGTTCGCAGGGCTTTTCAGCATGTCGTCCTGCAAACCTTCATGATCACCGGAAGCGGTCGGCCCCTCGTCGCGTGATCGAGCCTGTCGCACAAAGATCCGCCGACGGGGCGCGACCATGACGTTTGCCTTCCGTACCCGGGTGTTCTGCCCGTTTTGTCCGAGGCGAACGCCATGAGCGTCTTTGCTGGTCGCGTTTGCGCGACAGCCTTGATCAAGGAGAAATGGTCATTCCCAAGATCAGGTAGCGACCGTTTCTCCTTGATCGTCACGCGGGAGGTGGGGTGGCGGCGACGAGCGCGGTCAACAGGTCGACCACACCCTCCGGGCCGTCAACCACCAGATCGGCCCGCTCGGCCACCTCGGTCACCTCGGTGGAGCCACTGCACACGGTGAGACCGGGCCGCCCGCCGGCCCGCAGCGCCTCCACCGCCGTGAAGGCAGGCAGGTCGCCCAGGTCGTCGCCGATGAACAGCACCGCACTCGCGTCGTGCTCCTCCACCAGGACAGTCAGCGCACGGCCCTTGTCGAATCCCGGCGGCCGGATCTCCACCACCGCGCGACCCCGATGAGCAGCGAGCCCATGCTGGACGGCCAGCGCTCGGATCGGCGCGGCCAGGGCGGCAAGCTCGGCATCGGGATGGTCGACACCCCGCGTGTGAACCACGATCGACAGCCGCTTGTCCTCGATCCGCGCCTGCCGGCCAATGACCAGGCCGGGCAACCCTTCCCGTACGGCCGCCAGCCCCGGCGCCGGATCGGCTTCGCGCAACTCACCGGCCGCCCAGCGCTGCGCGCCGTACTGCCCGGCAATGACCAGGCCCGGGATGTCACCGAGACCGGCGACGTCGACCAGCCAGTCAGCGGGGCGGCCGGTCACGATCGCCACGTGACCGAACTTCTGGCCCACCGCGCGCAGCACATCCAGTGTCGCGGGGAGTGGCCGGGCATCCTCCGGACGCGCGACGATGGGCGCGAGGGTGCCGTCAAAATCGAGCGCCACGAGGGCCCGCGACGGTGCGGTCAGCAGGGCGGCCAACCCCGCTCGTCCGGCGTCGGTAGTCGGCGCGGGCAGGGTCACGCGAAGTCGCGGGTCACCACGACAGTCAACCCCCTGCCGGGCAGGTTGGGGTAGAGCGAGCGCGGCTCGATGACGGAGATCGCGGGGAACTGCCGCATCAGCGTGCGGGCAGCCTCAATCTGACCTGGGTCGTAGTAGACGGTGCTGTATCTATAGCGGCCGCTTATGCCGCGTATGTCAGCGATCGTCCAGCCCGCCGCCCGGAACCGTGCCGCGGCGTCGGCGCCCAGGCCGCTGATCGTGGAGTTGTTCAGCACGGTCAGCGGCGGTCGTTGGAGCGCCTGCGGACCGGCCGGCCTGGGGCTGGGCAACTGGGGTGCGGTGGGTGAGGGATCCACAGTCGCCAAAGATGTCGGGAGCGAGGACAGGGTGGGGGTCGGCACCTTCCTCGACGTGCTGGCCGACGGTGCCGCCGCCACGCCTCCGTCTGCCTCCTGCCCGCGTATGGCAAGCAGCAGGGCGACGCCAGAACTCACCAGCAGGACCGCGATCACGGCCCCGACGATACGAACCCGCCTCGGCATCTGGGGTGACGACGGGCGGTGCGAGGGCGGCATGATTGTCAGAGATCGACACCCAACCGGCGGGCGGATCGCTGCCGCTGCCGCGTGGAGCGCAGACGGCGCAGGCGTTTGACGAGCATCGGGTCGGCGAGCAGCGCCTCCGGCCGGTCAATGAGAGCGTTCAAGACCTGATAATAACGCGTCGCCGACATGTCGAAGAGATCTCGGATCGCCTGTTCCTTGGCACCGGCGTACTTCCACCACTGTCGCTCAAAGGACAAGATCTCGCGGTCGCGCCGGGACAGCCCGCCCTCAATCTGATCGGTCTGGTCGGGCGCAGCGCGCTGAGGGCCGCGCGGGTTGCTTGCGGCGTTCATCGCCCTCCTTCTGGGCAGCATCGGCCGATGAGCTCAGCCATGAATCACAGCCTTGTGATTCGCTGCGGACCATTAGAGCATGATCAGGCGGGCATATCAGGCAGGCTGGCACGCTACTGCGTAGATTGTCGCAGTCATCCGTACCACCGCTGGGAGCCAGGGGTGACGATCAACTGTCGGCCGGATGTCGGTGCGGTGTCTGCGCAGCCCCGACGTCGGCTTCCCGGCCCGGCCACGGCGTCCGGTACCGGCACACGTCGCAATTCATCCGCAGGTCGCCGGCGACCGCCTCGGCGTACCGCTCCAGCACGAGCCGCGCCACCTCATCGGTGTCACCGAGGACGCCTGCGACCGTGACGCCGGGCTGCACAGCAGCGGCTGGGAGACGCCCCGGGGCGAGAAAGTACGGCGCCACAGCGATGTCGTCGTGTCCCAGCCGGCGCAGTCGGCCGATCGCCTCGGGCACGGTCGGAGTGGTAGCCGCTGCGTACGCGGCATCCACTGGCCCGCCGCCACCGCGCCATTCCCACAGCAGCCGGGCCATCTTTGCCACATCGGCGTTCGCGTCCGGATCAGCGGAGCCGACCGCCACCAACACGACGGCTGTCTTCGGCCCCGCTCCGGCTTCGTGCAGCAGCCGGGCCAGTGCGGCGAGCAGCAACGGGTGCGGACCCAAGGGGCGCCCGTACGAGACGACCCACTGCGGATGCCCGGCCCGAGCCTGCTGGATCGCCCCCGGAAGGTCGCCCTTGCTGTGCGCTCCGGCCGACAGCAGCAGCGGTACGACGGCCGTGGGGACCGCGGCGGAGGCCAGGCCGCCGAGCGCGCTGGCGACTGAGGGCGACGCGTGGTCGACGTAGGCGAGGTCGACCCGCAGTTGGGGCGCCAGGGCACGCACACGGTCCATCAACCGAGCTAGTGGCATCAGGTCTGTGCTGTCCCGCGTGCCGTGCGCGACGGCAAGCAGGGCGGGATCGCCGACTGTCACACCCGCATCCCGTCCCGCAGCCGGACCACCTCGCCGATGATCACCACTGCCGGTGGCCGGACGCCAGCGGCAACCGCGTCCTGCGCCACCCGACCCAGGGTGGAGACCAGCACTGACTGTGTTGGCAGCGTCGCATCGGTCACCACCGCGACAGGAGTGTCGGGAGCGCGGCCGTACTTGACCAGTTCCACCGTCATGACCGGAAGTTTGCCGACTGCCATCAGCACGACGAGGGTGGCCGGCCCATCGGCCAGCGCCTGCCAGTTAACGGTGGACCCCGGCTGCGACGGGTCGATGTGTGCCGAAACGACGGCGAAGTCGGCGGCGACGCCTCGATGCGTGAGTGGAATACCCGCGTAGGCCGGCCCGGCGATCGCTGACGACACTCCCGGCACGACCTCTACCCGGACCCCGGCGGCGATGCAGGCCAGCATCTCCTCTCCGCCGCGCCCGAACACGAATGGGTCGCCGCCTTTGAGCCGGACCACAGCAAGGCCGGCGCGGGCGCGATCGATCAGCACGGCATTGATCTCGTCCTGGGTCAGCGTTTGGCGCCCCGGCGACTTGCCGGCCTCGACGACCTCGACGCTGCTGTCCACCGTGGACAGCAGCGAGCGCGGCGCCAGGTTGTCCACCACAAGGACATCTGCGTCGGCGACCAGCCGCCGGCCCCGTACGGTGATCAGCCCCTCATCCCCCGGGCCGCCGCCCACCAGCGCCACCCGCCCCGGCATCAGCGGGCGGGGACGGCGGGGCCGCAGCGGCAGTGCCGCGGTGTCGATTTGCACCCGGATGGCATCGCGCACAGCGGCAGCCAGGCGTGGATCGTCGTCAGCGTTGACGGCGACGGTCAGGCCGCTCGACCTGGTCACGGCGGGCGTACGAGCCGTCCCCCCGGGGGCGAAGTCTGCTCGTACGCACCAGATCCGCCGTCGCGCCGCCTCGGCCGCAACTGCCTCGTTGACGGTCGGGTCATCGGTGCAGGCCAGTACGAACCACGCGCCCTCGAGATCGCCGTGGACGTACCCCCGCGACAGGATCAGCGCACCGGATCCAGGGAGCTCGGCACCCACTTCAGGAGAGATGACATGGACCTGCGCGCCGGCCTCGATCAGCGCGGGCACCCTTCGCGCCGCCACACCGCCACCGCCGACCACGACGACTCGCCGTCCGGACAGGTCGAGCAGCAGGGGGTAGCCGGGCAATTGGACGCTCGTCTCGGCTGATGGGAAAGACGTATCGATGATGACATAGCGCGGCACACGGCCCCACTGGACCGAGGCTTGTCAAAGTGCCATGCCGGTGACATCCGAAAGAAGCTGTGCGACCCTGTCTAGGTGACACGACGCGGCGACAACCTGGTTGCCCGGCTGCATATCGATCTGCAGCGGGTCAACAGCGCCGTCTGTCACGCCTCCTGCTGACGACGCTCCCTGTCCAGCATGACCGTCCGTCAACGGAGGCACGACCCAATGGCCATCACCGGCCAGGGCCAGTGGGCCCTGGGCTACCGCGAGCCGCTCAACCCTGCCGAGCGCGCCAAGCGTGATTCGGACGGTCTGGCGGTCCGCCAACGGATCATCGACGTCTATTCGCGGCGCGGATTCTCCAGCATCGACCCGTCGGACCTGCGGTCTCGGTTTCGCTGGTACGGCCTGTACACCCAGCGCGCGCAGGGCATAGCCGGCGGTCGCACCGCCCTTCTCGAGCCCGAAGAGCTCGAGGACTCCTACTTCATGCTCCGCATACGCATCGACGGCGGCCGCCTCGACAGCGCCCAGCTACGGGCCATCGCGGACATCGCGACCACATTCGGGCGCGATGTCGCCGACGTGACCGACCGGCAGAACATCCAGCTGCACTGGATCCGCGTGGAGGACGTTCCCGCTATTTGGGACAAACTTGAGCCTCTCGGCCTATCCACAACGGAGGCCTGTGGTGACACCCCGCGGGTGATGCTCGGCTGCCCGCTGGCCGGCGTCGCGGCGGACGAGATCGTGGACGCATCCCCGTACCTGCGGGAGACTGCCCAGCGTTTCGTCGGCGACCCGGCCTTCAGCAACCTGCCGCGCAAGTTCAAGACGTCGATCTCGGGTTGCGCCGACCACTGCACGCATCACGAGATCAACGACGTGGCCTTCGTCGGGGTCATCGGTCCTGACGGTCAGCTCGGGTTCGACCTCTGGGTCGGCGGTGGACTGTCGACCAACCCGAAATTGGGCCAGCGCGTGGGCACGTTCGTGGCGCCGGAGCGGGTCGCCGAGGTGTGGGCCGGTGTGACCGGGGTGTTCCGCGACTACGGCTACCGGCGGTCCCGTACCCATGCGCGGTTGAAGTTCCTGCTGGCCGACTGGGGCGTCGAGCGGTTCCGGGCCGTACTCGAGAAGGAGTACCTCACCGAGCCGCTCCCCGACGGCCCCGCTCCGGCGCTGCCGAAGCACGATCAGCGTGACCACGTCGGCGTGACCCAGCAGCGAGACGGGCGCTATGCGGTGGGCTTCGCGCCGCGGGCCGGCCGGATCTCCGGCACCCTGCTTGCCAAGGTCGCCGACCTCGCTGACGAGTACGGCGGCGGCCGCATCCGGACCACCGCCCAGCAAAAACTGGTCCTGCTCGACGTCCCCGCGGTGCGGGTGGAGAGCCTGATCAATGCTCTCGCCGCCCTGGACCTGCAGGTGCGGCCTTCGGTCTTCCGCCGCGGGACGATGGCCTGCACCGGGCTGGAGTTCTGCAAGCTCGCGATCGTCGAGACCAAAGCTCGCGCGCAGGAGTTGTACGCCGAGCTCGAGCGGCGACTGCCCGGCTTCGACGAGCCGCTGTCGCTCAACGTCAACGGCTGCCCCAACTCCTGCGCCCGCTTCCAGACCGCGGACATCGGCCTGAAGGGATCGATCGTGCCCGGTCCGGGCGGCGAACAGGTCGAGGGCTTCCAGGTCCACCTCGGTGGGCACTTGGGCATCGAGTCGTCGTTCGGCCGGAAGTTCCGCGGCCTGAAGATCACCGCCGACGAGGCCGCCGACTACATCGAGCGCGTTTTGCGCGGTTATCTCGAACGCCGGGAGCCCGACGAGCGCTTCGCTGCCTACGTCGATCGGGCCGAGGATGCGTGGCTGCGATGAGTGAGCAGAGCACGCGACACGCACCGCCGTTCTTCTGCCCGTACTGCGGCGATGAGGACATCAGGCCGCACGGCGACACCAGCAGCGAGTGGCACTGCGTCGCCTGCCTGCGCGCCTTCGTGGTGCAGCTGGTCGCGACGGGGGTGCGGCGATGAGCCTCGAAGAGCTGGCCCGGCAAGCTGGTGACGAGCTTGAGGGTGCGCACCCCCGCGATGTGCTGGCCTGGGCGGTCGACACTTTCGGCGACCGCTTCTGCATCACCTCGTCGATGCGCGACAGTGTGCTGGCTCACCTCGTGGCCAGCGTGCGGCCCGGCGTGGATCTGGTGTTCCTCGACACCGGCTACCACTTCTTCCCGACGATCGAGACCCGCGACCGGGTCGCTGCAACGGTCGACGTCAATGTGGTGACGGTCGAGCCCGGCCAGACGGTTGCCGAGCAGGACACCGAGTACGGGATGAGCCTGTACGCGCGCGATCCCGACCTGTGCTGCGCCCTGCGCAAGGTGGCCCCGCTCAATCGTGCGCTGGCCAACTATGACGCGTGGGCGTCGGGGATTCGCCGGGACGAAGGCGTCACTCGGTTGGCTACTCGCGTGGTCGACTGGGATTCCGCGCGCGGCAAGGTCAAGGTCAGCCCGCTCGCCTGCTGGACCCTGGCCGATGTCGACGCCTACATCGCCGAGCACGACATCATCGTCAACCCGCTGGTCGCGCAGGGCTTCCCGTCGATCGGCTGCGCGCCCTGCACCCGCTGGGTCGCTCCTGGCGAGGACGCCCGGTCGGGCCGGTGGACCGGCCGCGAGAAGACGGAGTGCGGCATCCACCGGTAGGTCAGATCTGGGCCATGGGCGGTCGCTGCATGAGCTGACCCGCACCATGGACCCCGACATCTTGTGTGCCGCACTCTGCCGTTCGGCGTGCGGCGGACGCGCCAGCTGTGGAAGGGCACGACCGGCCGGGTGCGGGGGTACACCGGCCAGCCGCGCCCGGCTCTCTGATGAGCGTGGCCATCTCGGCCGTACGGCTATCCGTCGCCGTCAGCCTGCGCCAGCCCCGCCGCCGACTGCCCGACCTCGGCAAAATCAGCGATCGTGCGCAGCACGGCCGCGACAGCTTGCGGATCGCCGAGCACGGCCGACAGCGAGAGTCGCTGCAACTGAATCTCGCGGGCACGCGAGCACAACAGCTGTACATCGACGAGCGGCAAGCCCGGGACGGCCAGGGCCGCGACGTGATGTCGGTCGCCAATGCACAGCCCGTCAAGAAACCCGAGCGTCTCCCACGTGACGGCCAGCCGAGACCAGTCCGCTCGCCGCAGCGCGACCTGGTCGTTGAATGCCCGGACAAACATCGCCGAGGCCGACAACCCCTCGCTCACCCGACCACCCAGACGCGCGGCACTGTGCAAGACCGCGCAGGCGCTCGCGGCGCGACAGTGAGGGGGTCCGTGTTTGGCGTTACCGGTCGTGCAGCACTCTTGCTGTGGCGCGAGGTCATGCCAGCAGCCAAGCCCACCATTGGCCGTGTCGGACAGAGCGCGCGGCCATCCGTGACAATGTGCTGACGCGCGCAAGGCGGGAGTCAAGCGATGATCGAACCCAGCGAGATCAGTACCGCTCGCCACGCTCTCGGAAGGCAACTCGCGGCTTATCGCAAGGCAGCCGGGCTTAACCAGCACCAGCTCGCGCCGCATACCCACTACGGCCGCAGCACCATCGCCAATGTCGAAACCGGACGGCAGAACGTAGGCCGCAGCTTTTGGGCACGATGCGATCAGGCACTCAACGCTGGAGGCCTTCTGCTGTCAGCCTCCGAACGTCTTGACGCATTGATACGGCGCCAACGCAAACAGGCGGCGGATGCTGAGTTCATCCCCAAGTGGCGACAGCCATGGGACACGGCTATGGCTTCACCTACCGCCCGCGGGGAGCACTTCCTGCCGGAGATCATCGGTCGGATTTCGAGCGTCCTGCTGTCGCCGACCGTGGAGCACTGCGACTCCGAGGACGGCCCTGACCTCGGGCGCCTGGCGGCTCGGGTAACTGCAGCTTGGGACCTGCGCCAACGCGCCCGCTACGCCACCCTCGGTGAAAACCTCACCGTGCTTATACCAGACATAGAGTGCAGCGCCGCCAGCCTTGCGGGCGACGACCAGAGAGCTGCGCAGCGCTTGGCGGTACACACGTACAACGCCGCCTCATCGCTGCTCAAGCGCCTCGGCGACTGCGAACTCGCCTTGCTGGCCGCCGATCGGGCAGTGCGCACCGCAGCCACGGTTGACGATCCGGTACTGAAGGCCGCAGCTTCATACCGGCTGGCGAACGTCTTGCTATCCGCCGCCCGTTTCAATGGCGCCACGGAGGTAGCCCTCCGTGCCGCCGACTCGATCGAGCCCGGCAAGGCGCGGACGCCGCTCAGTCTGGCGAGCTGGGGCGGCCTATTACTAACTGCCGCCGTGGCCGCAGCCAGCGTTCGAGACGAGCCGCGCGCCTGGGAATTGATTGGTGAGGCTCGCGCCGCTAGCAGGATGCTGAGGGTGGAGTATGCCGACATTCACACCATCTTCGGCCCGACGAACGTCGCCGTGCATAGCGTCCAGGTGGCCGCCGAGATGGGCAATGGCCCCGAAGTCGTGACACGGGCCGAGCGAGTCGATGCCAACCGCTTCCCGGCTAGTCTCGCCGAGCGACGAGGGCAGTTTCTCATCGACATGGCGCGGGGTTACTCGCTAATCGCCAGGGATGATGACGCAAGCTTCTCGTTGCTGCGCGCCGAGCGAGCGGCGCCAGAAGAAGTGCGCTTCAATTCGGGCGCACGCGAGCTCGTGCACACCTTGCTCGGTCGCGAGCGCCGTGGCGCGATGCCCAGCTTGAGAGAACTCGCCGAGCGGATCGGCGTGACAGACTAGGAGCCGGATGAGTGCCAACGCCGACAAGCCGGTGTTGTACATCGTCGCCTGTGGTGGGCGACCCGCCGGCGATCTACCCGATTTTATCAAGAGTTTGACGGCCTCTGGCTGGGACGTATGCGTCATCGCCACGCCCTCAGCCCTCAAGTTCATCGACACCGCACGACTGAGTGAGCTGACTGGTCACGCCGTGCGATCCGACTACAAACAGCCTCACGAGCCTGACGAATTTCCCCCGCCCGACGCGATTGTCGTTGCACCGGCGACATTCAACACGATCAACAAGTGGGCCCGCGGCACCAGTGACACCTTGGCGCTGGGCGTCCTCAATGAAGGGCTCGGGCTCGGCCTGCCGATCGTGGCGGTGCCCGTGCCGAACGTCGCCCTTGCGAAGCACCCGGCGTTTCGGGACAGCGTCGAGTTGTTGCGGAGCTGGGGCGTAACGCTCATCTTTGACCCTGAGAAGCACCCGTTGCCGACACCTAACATGGGGCCGTCCGCAGCGAAGTTGTTTCCGTGGGATGCGCTCTTGAGCCATGTCTGCGGGCGATTCCTTGATTGACCAGTCGGCAGGAAGACAGGCAATGCCAACGCTCGCGTTTGCGAACGGTTCCTGAGGCAGGCCGAGTGGCTCCTGGCCATGCCGAAGATCGGCCGACGTACGCCTACGTGGCCGGTCGGCTAGCAACCGGGCTGACCGATGCCACCGATGATCCGGCCGCGTTGGACAGTGCCGGCTTCTGGGTGGTCGTACAGACCTTTGAGGGTGCGTTGCGCTGCCTTCGCTTCTCCGAGATCCGTACGGCGGACCTGCCGGCCAGCGCACCATGGTCGCCGCCCACGGCTCCCTGGTCATCGTCGATGGGTCAATCTGCGTACACCGCCGCCGTGGCGCGAATCCGTGACGAGATCGCCGAGGGGGAGGTCTATCAGGTCAACCTGTGCCGTCGGCTCTCCACGCCATTGCCTGGCTGCTATGACCTGACGGGCCTGGCCGCGACAATCAACGCGGGCAACCCGGCTCCGTATTTCGCTGTTGTGCAGGCCCCGGGCACTGCACTCGTCAGCGCGTCGCCGGAGCGGTTCTTGGCCCGAGAGGGCCGCACTGTGACGACGCAGCCGGTCAAAGGCACAGCGGTCACCGAGGCGCAGATGCTCGACAAGGACATCGCCGAGAACGTCATGATCGTCGACATGGCCCGCAACGATCTGACCCGCGTTGCCGAAGTCGACTCGGTCGAGGTGCCTGAGCTGTGCCGACTCGAGGAGCACCCAGGTCTCGTGCACCTGGTGTCCACCGTGCGGGCTCGGCTCCGCCCGGACGCCGGCTGGCCGGACATTATCCAGGCCCTGACGCCTCCAGCGTCGGTATCCGGAGCCCCCAAGCTCGCGGCGCTGAAGGTCATCGAGGCTATCGAGCCGGTGCCGCGTGAGGTCTACTGCGGACTGGTCGGCTGGGTCGACGCCGATGCACAGCGCGCCGATCTGGCCGTCGCCATCCGCACCTTCTGGCATGCCGACGACGAGCTTCGATTCGGCACCGGGGCGGGAATCACCTGGGGCAGCGATCCCGCCGGTGAGTGGGAAGAGACGCAGCTCAAGGCCCGCCGGCTGGTGGCTCTGGCCGGCCGGCACTGACCCGCTCGGCGCCCGCGCCGAATCGGGTCAGCGGAGGGGAAGGCTGCTGATGGTGAACGTCGGGCTGGTTTGCGGCGCACCGTTGAAGAAGGTGTCGAACTGGGAGTTGACCACAAGCAGCCGGCCCCGGCTCAACGCCAGCGTAGTAGGCACGTCCGCGCCCGGGTAGGTGCGCTCGGCTACCGTCGTGCCGCGCGTCGCGCGACCGGACAGCCGCACGGTGACGATGAGGTTGTCGAAGTTGCGAACCGCGTAGAGGGTGCGCCCCAGCAGCAGGAGGCCATCGCCGTTGACCAGCGGACGATCGAGGTGAACCTGGCGCGTCACGCCGGTAACCAGATCGACCCGGTAGAGCGCTCCGGTGTTGAGGTAGACGACGAGCAAGGCGGTGCCATCAGCGGTGGCGACAATGCCGTTCGCGTTGAAGCCCTCGGTGTAGCTCTCGGCGGGAAGGTTGATCGCCGGCCGCAGGGTCCGGTGGGCGCCGATGGGCGGTGCGTTCACCTCGGCGGCCGGGATCCGGTAGATCACCGGGCGAAAGGAGTCGGTGATGTAGACGTCGCCGGTGGGAGCGACAACCTCGTCGTTGAGGAAGGTCGCCCGCTCGGGGTCCGGGACAGTGTAGGTCGCCACCAGCGCGCCCCCCCTGGCCTCGTAGACGTAGAACCGCCCGGTCTCGGCACCAGCGACCAGCAGCCGGCGACCGGTGCTCTTGATCCCCGTGGCGGTCGTGCGACCGTCCTGTCCGCCCGCGAGAAACGGCCGGAGCGACGACCCGCGCACTGACCCCCGGTACACGGTGCCATCGGCCTTGCTCGTCGCGTAGACATAGCGGCCGTCAGCAGCGACGCCCTCGGGGAACACCTGATCACCTTCGATCACATAGCCGCCGCCATACCCCTGGCGCGGCGTGGTCGGGGCGGCAACAACTGGACCTGCGGTAACTGGGACCACAACTGCCAGGGCGCACAGTCCGACCAGCGCGCGCCGGGCGAAGACGAAGGGGATACGCATTTCCGCTCCTCAAGTTGGTTGAGTTCGCTGAACCGTATCAGATATCGAGTCAGCATACGATATCTCAATCTTGGCGTGGACCCGCGTACAGTGGCGACGTGGGCGACTACCAGAAGCGGCTCCTGTCGTTCATCAAGCGAGCCGAGCAGGCCACCCAGGCGGCGAAGGAACGAGCCGTGCGCGCCGAGGGTCTGACCACCGCTCAGTACAACGTCCTGCTGGTGCTCAGCCACTCGCCAGCTATCACGTCCTCCGAGTTGGCTCGCCGGTGCTATGTGACCGCTCAGACGATGAGCAGCGTGCTCGCCCGATTGGTGGACCGCGGCCTGGTATCCCGCGCCGCCCACCCGCGGCACAAAGGCGTTCTCGAAGTCACCGTCACACCCTCCGGTCAGCACGTTCTCGACGTCACCGACCTACGAGTCGAACTGGTCGAGGCCGCCCTCGCGGACGCACTCCGTCCGGCAGAGCAAGATCGACTTCGCGACTTGCTTGCCCGCTGCATCACCGCAGCGGACGGGGCAGCTCTTGCCGACCAGGTGAAGGATGCCATCACGGTCGTCGCGCCCGTGACCACCAGGACGGGCAAACGCAGCCTGTGACCCGGCCCGCCGACCTGACCAAGACAACCAATGTCTCTCCGCTCGGCATCCCGGGGTGGCCGCCCGAGCGTGGCGGTACATGAAGGGAGGCGTGGTAGCAGCCGCAGAACTGTGAACAGCCACCGGCACAAGCTCAGGTCGGTTGTCTCGCGTCGAGGAAGGCCGGCAGCCCGAGGAACCGGCCAAAGCGCAGCACGGCCTGGCCGAGGGATTCGGATTCGGCGTCGGTGAGCCCGCCAAAGAGCGTCGCCTCGACCACGACAGAGCGCGCGGTGAGGGTGCGCCTCCAGCTTCCGTGCGTGCGACCGTCGATGACGATGCAGCGCACGAGGAGGCCCGGGCGGGGCGGTTCGTGGGCCAGCACGACTCGCAGATCCTGGTAGGCGACGATCGTCTCGTCGTACGTGGGAATCAGGTACGCGCCCGCCGCCCGCGACGACGACGTGCGCGCCACAGGTGCGGCGTACCACGCCTTGCCCGCCTCGTCCCCGACCTGCTCAAGTTCGCCGCCGAGCCGTCCCAAAGCTGCCTTGGTGTCGGCAACGGTGAGGCTCGACCACGCGGTGAAGTCCTTGATCGTCGCAGGCCCGTGGCTGCGGAAGTAGCGAAGGGCGAGCTCGTCGAGCGCCTGGTCGCGTGACAGCTCATCGAGCGGCGAGGGTGGCACCCGGTCGTCGAGCAGGGCGTACGTGTGCTGCTTGCCGCGTCGTGGACCGCTGCAGATCAGCTCCTCGAGCTCGGCGTGCATGAGGAGATAGCCCAGTCGCAGGCTGCCGGCCTCGATGCCGGCCGCCGCGAAGCATTCCGCGAGCTCGCGGCGAGTCAGCGCCACCCCATCAGCGAGCGCTCGCCTCAAGACGGCATGACCCGCGGCGAACACGTCCGCGTCCAGCTCGAGCTGTTTGTAGTAGTAGCGGCTCAGCGCGTGCACCCTGGGGCGGGTCAGGCGCAGGATCCAGCGGACATCTTCTCGCGCCACGAAGTGCCAGGTAGGCCGCAGGACGTGGGTCCGGATGATGTCGCCGCGGGCGAAGGCCGCCTCGACATCCGCATCGACACACGAGCCGGTCCGTTCGGCCAGTGACCACTTCGCCTCGGCGTACTCCTGCCCCTGCACGGCTCCGAACCAGGCCACCGACTCCCCGACAGCATCGAAGGGGTCGCCTGCCAGGCGCTGCTCGGCGAGGCGCCGGCGCACCGTGCTCAGTGGGTCCATCGGCTGCCACCTGTCCAGTGTCGCGAGAGAGTCGCGAGAGGATGGTGCCATGCGGTTCCTCTTCGTACCCCCCGCCGACGAGACTGTCGGCCTGCTGGATCTGCCCTGGCAGGAGCCGCTGGAGGAGTGGACCGACGAGCGGCTCGTCGAGGTACGCCAGCGCGGCATTCACCGCCACGTGGTCCGGTTCATCTCAGATGACGGCGGGTTGTACGCGCTGAAGGAGATGAACGAACGGCTGGTCCGCCGGGAGTACCGCATCCTGCGGCGGCTGGCCGAACTCGAGGTGCCC